>Ga0098055_1000048_pt1 | contig 94791 bp, 87 predicted proteins | sample 17_taG_FD_75107 | JGI IMG/M metagenome (GOLD analysis project Ga0098055, IMG submission 75107) | Marine viral communities from the Subarctic Pacific Ocean - 17_ETSP_OMZ_AT15314 metaG | ecosystem: Environmental > Aquatic > Marine > Oceanic | place: Pacific Ocean | collected 2015-01-18 | reverse complement strand
TCGGAAACTAAAGAGCCAAGTAATTGATGAATATAGAGCCAAATATAAGGTTTTCGGAAAGTGGCGGCATGTTAAGTTGTTGTTTTATATGGAAAAAGCCTAGCATTCATAATGCTGGGGTCGGTGGTTCAAGTCCACCTATAGCCACCACTTCCCTTTCTTTGCCCCAAATCAAAAACGTTTGCCCTGAAACAGGATAACAAGACAATCCTGGCGATTGTATCGGTCTTTTGTTTCAACCAAGCGGTTGTTAGCGTGATTGATTCTGCCCTTCTTTCAAACCAACATTTATCACTTCTACCGCCTGCTCTGGTAAATCAAAAATCGCATGAACAGCCAGCGCTTATTCGTTATAATGAATGGCATGAAGATTGTTATGCTGATTTCCTGGCTCACCATGACTTTGCTCAGCGACACCACCGAGTGGGTCAAACTGGGTGAAGCTGAAGTCAGTTGGGGGTATAAAACACCCTATCGCATCAACATGATGGCACCCAAGGGCATACATGACCTGGAAGACATTCGTAATGGCGTGCAGCTGATTCAATTTGAATTGGAGTGGTTGGCACCTTTGACACCTCAAGACCAGGTTCGGGACCATTTCAAAACCTTGATTGAATCGCAGCTCGATTCGCCCGAGTCCATCCAGTTCAGCCAAACCTTAATCAATCGCATGTTGAATAAACTGCCTGAGGCCAATCGCTTTGACCGCTGGCAATTTGTCTATTCACCTGATTCTGGCACCCACATATATATTGACCAACAACAGGTCCACATTCTGATTGGCTCAGAAATCAACCGAGCCCTGTACAATGCCTGGTTATATCGGGACCCTGTCACCACTTCTAAACTGTTAACTCGTCTACTTAAATTAGGAAAATAATGAAAACTAAAAATGTGCTTACCGCATGGGTTTTGCTTGTCTGCAGCCCAATTATTCTGGCCCAGGACACGCCCACTGGCGTGCTCAATGGCAACACCGATGACCGCAACACCATTTATGCCCTTGAACATGCCACCATCCACGTGGATGCCACCCGCACCATCAACGACGGTACGGTTCTGATTCAAAATGACCGCATCATCGGCATCAATAACAAAGTACCCAAACAGGCCGTGGTCAAAGACTACACCGGCATGCACATCTACCCGGGTTTTATTCACTTAGATGCTTCGGTGGGTTTACCTGATCCGGACAAACGTCCGCCGTTTTCATGGGGTGGCAAAGAAACCCTGCAAAGCACCACACCCGGTGCCTACAACAGCAACGAAGCCATCAAAGCTTCTTATGATGCTGCCAAACACTACAGCACCGACGCCAAAGGCAACCAAGCCCTGCGCGCTGTGGGTTTTGCTGCTGCTTTAAGTCACCGCAAGGATGGTGTCATCCGTGGCACGTCGGTTCTGACGCATTTGGCTGACCAGCCTGAAGAAACCAACATCATCAAAGCACAAGCTGCCATGCACCATGCTTTTGATAAGGGGTCATCCAAACAAGATTACCCCATATCCTTGATGGGGTATGTGGCCTTGATACGCCAAACTTGGATGGATGCCCAATGGTATGCGCAACAGGATGAAATGGTGGACTTCGACCTGGCAGCCATCAATGCACAACAAAACTTGCCCAAATTCATCGAAGTAGACAACTGGCAACAAACCTTACTGGCAGCCAAGATTGCCAATGAGTTTGATACCCGCTTTGTGGTCAGAACCAGCGCCGATTCCTACAAGAACCTAGACGCAGTGAAACAAACTGGCCAAACCCTGGTGGTGCCATTGAGCACGCCGGGAGCACCTGCCATCCATGATGAGTTGGATGTTTGGAATGTTGATTTTAATGATTTGAAAGAATGGGAAGTCGCGCCCCACAATCCCGCTTATCTGGAACAACAGGACATCCGCTTTGCCTTGATTCCAGATGCTGGCGACAAGGGCCTGAAATCGTTTCTTAAGGATTTGCGCGAAGCTCACAAAAAAGGCTTGAGTCGAGATGTCATACTGGCTTCGCTGACCAGCATCCCAGCGGCTGTTTTGGGGGTCAGTGATTTGGGCACCTTGGCCAATAACAAATTAGCCAACCTGGTGGTCACTGATGGGCCGCTGCTGGATAAAAACACCCAAATCGCAGAAACCTGGGTGGCCGGACAAGCCTATGAGGTGAGTGGCCTTCCAAAAATTCAGTCGGGTGAATACCAATTATCCGTGAACAACGAAGACCACCGCCTGAAATTAATCAACCAAGGTGGCAAAATCAAACTTTCAGCCACTGACAAAGACAGCGAGCTGAAATACAAGCTGACCACAGCAAGTCAGTTTGTCAACATCGTTATCGAAGACGGTGAGGACAGCAACACTTACTCTGGGGTCATTAACAACCGAGCCATCATGCCACTGGGTGATGCCAACTGGCAAATGAAGCGATTGGGCGACCTGCCTGAAAAAAACGGTGAAGAAGAACTAGAAACTGTGAAATTACCCAGTATTCCTTCACCCTTCTCTGCCTATGGTTTGCACTCAACCGATAACACAGATTCGGTGCTGATTACCGGCGCCACGGTGTGGACCAATGAAGCCGATGGCATCCTGGAAGACACCGATGTGTGGGTGGTCGATGGCAAGATCAAAGCCATAGGCAGCGATTTATCCGCAGACAACAACACCCGCACCATCGATGGTTCAGGCATGCACCTGACTTCAGGTATCATCGATGAACATGCGCACATTGCCTTGTTGTCAGTGAATGATGTGGCCGTCAATTCTTCGATGGTGCGCATGCAAGATGCCGTCAACAACCACGACATCAATATTTACCGCAATCTGGCCGGTGGCGTTACGGCTGCACAGTTGCTGCACGGCTCGGCCAACCCGATTGGTGGGCAGTCGGCACTGATTAAACTCAAATGGGGTGTACAGTCTCCTGAGGACCTTTTGATTGATGGTGCCGATGGCTACATCAAGTTTGCTTTGGGCGAGAATGTGAAACGTTCCAGAAGCCATGAATCGATTCGTTACCCGCTGACCCGCATGGGTGTCGAACAAGTGTATCGAGATGCCTTCACCCAGGCCCGCGCTTATGAACAAGCCTGGGCAGATTACAACAAACTGAGTTCCAGAAACAAGAAAAAAACCACGCCCCCAAGACGTGACCTGGCCATGGAAGCGACCTTGGAAGTGTTGAATCAGGATCGTTTTGTTTCCTGTCACTCTTACGTGCAATCAGAAATCAATATGCTGATGCATGTGGCCGAAGACTTTGGCTTCAACGTCAACACCTTTACCCACATCCTGGAAGGCTACAAAGTGGCCGACAAAATGCAACAACATGGCGTGGGTGGATCTACATTTGCTGACTGGTGGGCCTACAAGTGGGAAGTGCGCTACGCGATTCCTTACAATGCCGCGCTGATGAATGATGCTGGTGTGGTCACTGCCATCAACTCAGATTCTGCCGAAATGTCACGACGCCTGAACCAGGAAGCGGCCAAGACCATCAAATATGGTGGTTTGTCAGAGCAAGAAGCCTGGAAAATGGTGACTTTGAATCCTGCCAAATTGTTGCACCTGGATGATCGCATGGGCAGCATCAAGGTGGGCAAAGACGCCGATTTGGTGTTGTGGTCTGAACACCCCTTGTCGATTTATGCCAAGGCAGAAAAGACCCTGGTGGATGGTGTGATGTATTATGACCGCAGCCAACAAGCCACCATTGAAGCAAACATCGCCAAGGAAAAAGCCCGGTTGATTGAACTGAGCAAAAACGCCAAAGGCAAAAAATCCAATACAAAATCCATGCCGGCCAAATCATACGAATGCGAAAGCATCACCGGCTACCACGAAATTGACCAAATATTCTTTCAGGGAGCAGCACAATGAAAAAATTCATATCCACCACATTACTTCTGGCCAGCATGGCCACCCAGGCACTGCCTCCCAAACCCAACGATAATGCCCCGGTTAGTGAGGTTTTTATCAATGCCACCATCCATGTGGGCAATGGTAAGGTTTTAAGCAATGCACAATTGGCCATTGAAGACGGCAAGGTGGTTCGTCTGGGTCATTACAAAGCGCCTTATACGGGCAATGAAATCGATTTAAAAGGCAAACACATCTACCCTGGCTTTATTCTCCCCAACACCAACTTGGGTCTAACCGAGGTCGATTCGGTTAAAGCCACACAGGACAGCAGTGAAACAGGACAAATCAACCCCAATGTCAGGGCGCTGGTGGCTTACAACACCGATTCAGAACGGATCCCCACCATGCGTTTCAATGGCATTTTATTGGCGCAGACCACCCCTGCAGGTGGCTTGGTCAGTGGCACTTCATCGGTGGTGCAATTGGACGCCTGGAACTGGGAAGACGCGGCCATCAAAGCCGATGACGGGATGCACGTTAACTGGCCGGCCGAATGGGCCAAAAGGTTTGACTGGGCTACTTTCACCATGCAACTGAAGCAAGACAAAAAGTACCAAGAAAAAGTTAATGCCATTAAAAACCTATTTGCTGATGCCAAAGGCGACACCAGCAACAACAATGTGAAGCTCAATGCCGTTAAACGGGTTTTGAATGGCCAAACCAAGTTGTACCTACACAGCAACAACCCCAAGGCCATCATCGAAGGCATCAACCATTTCCAGTCAATCGGTGTCAAAGACCTGGTGTTGGTTACGGGCCAAGCGGCGGGCCAAATCACAGATTTTATTGCCCAATCTGGGGTCAGTGTGATTTTGGAATCGGTGCACTCCTTACCACAACTCAGTGATCACTCAGTCGATGCAGCTTATGCCCTACCGGCGAAGTTGCAAAAAGCAGGCATCCTGACGGCCCTGAGTTACCCTGGCTCTATGAGTTCACGCAACCTGGCATTCACTGCCGGAACCACCGTAGCTTACGGCAACAGCCCAGAACAAGCTTTACAAATGATTACTTTGAACCCAGCCAAGATTTTGGGTGTTGATAAATCTTATGGATCGCTGGAGATTGGCAAGAGCGCCACTTTCTTTATCAGTGAGGGTGATGCCATGGACATGCGAACAAACGTCATCACCGCGGCTTATATTGACGGTCGGCCGATTGAGTTACACACCATGCAACAGCAGTTGTACGACCGCTTCAAAAACAAGTATGCCCAAGACTGATTCGGGCAATCTTTAAAGCAAAAAAAAGGAGCCATCGGCTCCTTTTTTTATGCATCAAAATGGCATCAAGGTTTATTGAACACTGTTCAACAACGTCTCGTTGATGGTGATGTCAGCCTGTTCTCTCATGGCTTGAATCAACAGTTGTTGCTCGTTGTTCTTGATGTTACGGGTAATTTGCGCTGTTTCAGCAGACAGATCGCCCAATGCTTCAGTATCCACGTCATTAACCGCCAGTAACTTCAATACCACGGCATCGTTACCATTGCCTTTCATGACCTGAGCTTGGACAGATTCACCTGCTGGTCGGGGCAAAGCAAAGACATCTTGAACCAGGTTAAATGGCAAGCTCGAACCCGTTCTCGTCACTTCAGTAGCTGTCTGTAGTTCAAGACCATGTTCTGTGGCCAATTCTGCCAGCGTTTGATTGCCTTCATTCACCTGGGTGGTGATGGTTTCTGCCAAAGTTTTGGCTGCAGTTTCAGCTTTCAGGTTGGTCAGTTCAGCGACAATGGCTTCCCTGACTTCTTCCAAAGGTTTCACTTCAGCTGGCTTGATCTCGTTGATGTGGATGAATGCCACATGGGTGTCAGAAAGATTGATCACACCTGAATTAAGCATTTGTTCTTTTACGGTACTCGAAAATGCGGCATTGATGAATTCTCGGTTACTGGCAATGCCTTCACCGCCTGAACGACCAAACAATTCAGTGGTCTTCAGTTCAACTCCAGTGTTTTCAGCTGCTGATTCCAGCCCGCTCTGAGCGTCCAATACGGCTTCAGAGATGGCGTTAGCCTGTTCCAGGAACAAGGTCTCAGAGTCTGTCGCTTGTAGCGCTTGTACTATGTCAGCTTTAACCGCTTCAAAGGGTTCGATTCCAGCATCGCGCACTTCTTCTAATTGAATCAAATGTACACCAAATTCGGTTTCTACAGGATCAGAAACAGCGCCTGTTTCCATGTCAAATAAGGCCTCATCAAAGGCTTCTACCATGTCACCAGGTGAAACCCAACCCAAGTCCCCGCCCTGAGAAGCAGAGCCTGGATCTTCAGATTCAGCTTTGGCCAGCTCGGCAAAAGATTCTCCGGCAGCCAAACGGGCTTGGATGTCAGCGATTTTTTCATCGGCATCATCACCAGTAACCAGGATATGAGCCGCTTTGCGCTGTTCAGGTTTGCGGTATCCATCCTTGTTGTCCTCGTAATACTCAAGTGCTGCTTCTTCAGAAACATCAATATTATTGGCCACTTCTTCGGCGTCCAGTTCAAGGTAGTTCACGGAAACCATTTCTTCTGTCATGTATTGGGCAGAGTTGGCCTGGTAATGGCTTTCGATTTCTTCTTCAGTCACTTCCATTTCAGCTTTGAAAGGCTCAGTGGCGATGGTGACATACTCTATGTCACGGCTCTGCTTGTTGAGCATGGCCATTTTTTTGGCTTCCAAGGGTGTCAACACACTGCTCTCACTTACCACGTTGAAAATTGCCGCACTGGCTTGGCTTTCAACGATTTGTTGTTGCAGGGCTTGGGCTGATTGATTGGTTTGGCTTAAAAAGGCAGCATACAGGGTCTTATCGAATTCACCGTTTTCATTTTGAAAGTTAGGCACCTCCTCAATGTATGTTTTGATGTCTTCAGCGGTTACCCGGTATCCCGTATCTATAGCCATTTGTTTGGATAATTCAGTGTTGATCATTCGATCCAGCTCACCCCTGCGCATCATGGGCGAGTCAAAATAACTGGGATCCATGTTTTCACCGAATTGTGCCATCATGCGTTGGCGATAATTGTTGAATGCGGTGTTGAACTCTGAAATTGTGATGTTTTCACCATTAACCGTGGCAACCGAATCGTTGCTTGATTGGGTGAAGTAATCTCCAACACCCCACAGGGCGAATGCCATGATCAATACTCCCATCACGATGGTCATGAACAGACCTGAAGATTTTTTTCTAATCCAAGTTAACATAGTTTAATTTCACTCAAAAGTTTTCTAAAAAAAAAGGGTGTCTGAATGACACCCTTTCTTAATGTGGCGGAGCGGACGGGACTCGAACCCGCGACCCCCGGCGTGACAGGCCGGTATTCTAACCAACTGAACTACCGCTCCGAATCTGGTGGGTGCTGAGGGGATCGAACCCCCGACCCTCGCCTTGTAAGGGCGATGCTCTCCCAGCTGAGCTAAGCACCCGATTCAGGGGCGTTAGTTTACTGCGTCTTTAAGTGCTTTTCCAGCTTTAAATGATGGAATTTTTGCAGCAGCGATTTGGATGGTGTCACCAGTTCTTGGGTTACGACCTTGACGAGCTGCACGCTCTTTAACAGCAAACGTACCAAAACCAACAAAAGTCAATTTTTCACCTTTTTTCAGTGAGTCAGTGATGGTGTCTACAACAGCATCAAAGCAGTCTGCAGCAGTTGCTTGTGATACATCAGCATTCTCTGCTACGGCTTTGATAAAATCTTGTTTTTTCATTGTGTGAATCTCCTTCGTCTCGTTATTTAATATTTATGACTGCACAGTCACGAAAGGCGCATTTTATAACAGTTTCGAACGTTTTTGCTAAACTATTTTTAATATTTTATTAACAGGTAAAATACTGCGCAATCTCAAGCATAGCTAGCTTTGAGAAGCAAGCGCTAATGTCAGTTATTAGTGATTCATGCAGAAAACAGCGCAGTAACAATTACCTTAAAAACAATGCATTAACCTTTCATTTTTAATGACTTTTTTCATTACTGATACCGGCAGGCTCTTTCAGCAAGCCGACATCTTCTTTGCCCTCATCAGAGGACTTGTCGATGGTGACAATGTGCTTGATTTTTTGCGCCAACGCCAATGTCAGCACTTCATCAATCCATTTCACCGGAACAATTTCTAAATTATCGGTGATTTGTGGCGGCATTTCAGCCAAGTGCTTCTCATTTTCTTGAGGAATGATGACTGTTTTCACTCCACCGCGCAAGGCGGCCAATAATTTTTCTTTCAAACCACCTATCGCCAATACCCTGCCTCGCAAGGTGATTTCACCAGTCATGGCCACTGCTGACTTCACTGGATTGTTGCTCAAAGCAGAAACCAAAGCAGTGCACATGCCAATACCGGCACTGGGTCCATCTTTCGGAGTGGCTCCTTCAGGGACATGCACGTGAATGTCATACTTGGTGAACATCTCGGCCGATACCCCAAACAAGGAGGCCCTGGACTTCACCACACTCAAAGCAGCCTGGATAGATTCTTTCATGACATCACCCAAGTGCCCGGTTAATGACAGTTTGCCTGTTCCTGGATAGACGGCGGCTTCAATTTGTAACAAATCTCCACCCACTTCAGTCCAGGCCAAACCTGTGACATTACCCACTTCGTCGGCTTTTTCGGCAACGCCGAAGCTGACTTTCTTAACACCCAAAAAGTCTTGCAGGTTTTTAACCGACACACTGATGGATTTTAATTTTTTATCAGTCAACAGTTGTTTCACTGCTTTGCGGGAAATCTTAGCGATTTCTCGTTCTAGGCTTCTGACGCCTGATTCGCGGGTATAGTACCTGACGATGTCTTTGATCGCAGCTTTAGACACTTTAACTTCAGATTTTTTCAGTCCATGCGCCTTCAACTGTTTCGGCAACAGGTAACGGATGGCAATTTCAATCTTTTCTTCTTCGGTGTAACCCGGTATGCGAATGATCTCCATGCGATCCAGTAACGGAGCCGGAATGTTCATTGAATTGGCTGTGGCGATAAACATCACTTCAGACAAATCAAAGTCCACTTCCAAATAGTGGTCTGTAAACGCATTGTTCTGTTCGGGGTCCAATACCTCGAGCAAAGCGGCAGCCGGATCACCCCTGAAATCTCTGGACATCTTATCCAGTTCATCCAGAATCATAACCGGATTACATTTTTTCGCTTTGGTGATGTTTTGGATCACCCGACCTGGCATGGAACCAATGTAAGTTCTTCTGTGTCCTCTGATTTCAGATTCATCAGAAACACCGCCCAGTGAAAAGCGGCTGAATTTTCGGTTGGTGGCACGAGCAATCGATTTACCCAATGAGGTTTTACCCACACCCGGCGGTCCGACCAAACACATGATCGCGCCTTTCATTTTAGGCGTGCGTTGTTGCACTGCCAGGTATTCTAAGATACGTTCTTTGATTTCATCCAGACCAAAGTGGTCTTCATCCAAGACTTTTTTGGCAAAATCTAAATCCAGTTTTAACTCGCTGCGTTGTTGCCAAGGCAAAGCCAAAATGGTGTCCAGATAGTTTCTGACCACCGTAGCCTCTGCTGACATTGGCGACATCATCTGTAACTTTTTGAATTCTGAATCCACTTTTTCCTGAGCAGACTCTGACAATTCCGTCTCCTGAATTTTGGCTTCCAAATCGGCAAACTCAGAATGCGAGTCATCAATGTCGGTTAATTCTTTCTTGATGGCTTTGATTTGTTCATTGAGGTAGTACTCACGTTGGTTCTTCTCAATTTGGCCTTTCACGCGACCCCTGATTTTCTTCTCCATGATAATCAGTTCCAGCTCGCTCTCAATCAAGGCCAGGATGTGTTCCAAGCGTTTTGACTCGTCCAGCATTTCCAATAAGGTCTGTTTGTCCTGGTGTTTAATCACCAAGTGCGCAGAAACGGTATCGGTTAATTTGGCCAAATCTTCAATGTTGGTGATGTTGGACAAAATCTCTTTGGGTATTTTTTTGTGCTTTCTGACGTAATCTTTGAAGCGTTCTCGCAATGCCCGCTTCAAGGCTTGGTTTTCACTTTCTTCATAACTGGCAAAGGTCTTCAGTGCCACGTGGTTGGCTTTGAAGTATTGGTCATCAACCAGGTCACTCACGCGAACCCGGGCTTTGCCTTCAATCAAGACTTTGTGGGTGCCATCCTGTAACTTAACCATTTGCAAAATGGTAGACAAGGTACCAATTTCAAAAACGTCTTCGGCTGTTGGGTCATCCACTTCTGATTGTTTCTGCGCCACCAGAATCACTGGGGCATTGTTTTTCATGGCGTTTTCTAATGCCAAAACTGACTTTTCGCGGCCCACAAACAGCGGGACCACCATGCCAGGAAATATCACCACATCTCGCAATGGCAATACAGATACTTTTTCTTGTGGGTTTTGCATAATTCTCTTTTACTCAGTACTTTGGTTGGCAATCTTGCCATACACCAAATAGGGTTTATTACCGTCTTCTATCACTGCCCGGTCAATCACCACTTTCTCAATGTTTTCCTGATCGGGTAGCTCATACATGATTTCCAACAATGCGGTTTCCATGATGGTTCTCAAACCACGAGCGCCGGTTTTGCGCGCCAATGCCAATTTCGCAATGGCATCATAGGCATCTTCACGAATTTCCAATTCCACATTTTCCATGTCGAACAAACGCATGAACTGTTTGGAAATCGCATTTTTAGGTTCTTTGAGGATGCGAATCAAGGCAGATTCATCCAGTCGTTCGAGGGTGGCCGAAACCGGCAACCTACCAACAAACTCAGGAATCAAGCCATATTTGACCAAATCATCAGATTCCAAGCCTTTGAAAATAGCCAACTCAGCTTCGTTCTCTAATTCCGAAGAAACCTCAGCAGAAAATCCAATACCGGTTTTCGCTGAGCGGTCTTGGATAATTTTCTCTAAACCAGAAAACGCACCACCACAAATAAACAGGATGTTTTTGGTGTTCACTTGCAAAAACTCTTGTTGTGGGTGCTTGCGACCACCTTGTGGTGGAATGGAGGCCACCGTGCCTTCAATCAATTTCAGCAAGGCTTGTTGAACGCCCTCACCTGACACATCACGGGTGATGGATGGGTTTTCAGACTTGCGCGAAACTTTATCAATCTCATCGATGTAGATGATGCCGCTTTCGGCTTTGTCCACATCGTAGTCGCAATTTTGCAGCAACTTTTGGATGATGTTTTCAACGTCTTCACCGACATAACCAGCCTCGGTCAAGGTGGTGGCATCAGCAATGGTGAAAGGCACATTCAAGATGCGCGCCAAGGTCTCAGCCAACAGCGTTTTACCTGAACCGGTGGGTCCAACCAGTAAGATGTTGGATTTAGATAATTCAACTTCTTCGTTGTCAGTGTGATTTGAGCGAATTCTTTTGTAATGGTTGTATACGGCCACAGCCAAAACCTTCTTGGCAGTTTCCTGACCAATGACATATTCATTCAACAAATCATGAATGCGTTTTGGAGTGGGCAGATCTTCCAGACTTTCAGTCAGGGTATCTTCCATCTCATCACGAATGATTTCATTACACAAGTCGACACATTCATCACAAATGAACACGCTCGGCCCGGCAATGAGCTTGGTAACTTCTTGCTGGCTTTTACCACAAAAACTGCAGTGTTTGACTTCTTCTAAACCTTTGTTTTCACTCATTTGATATGACTTAATGTTGTTGTAATACAGGTATGATACAAAAATTGTTCGTTCCTGCCTACAGTGTGGGGTTGATATTATGTGTTTATTGACTGCTATATGAGGGTAATCACACCGGATTCAAGCAGGCTGAGGACCAGAATGGCCAAAAATGTCAGGTATTTTTTCAGGGGAATCGCTGTTGGCCGCGGATCAGCCAAGATAAAGGTCGCTGGGGTGGCCAGTAAACGACCACCCAGCTGGATTTTTATGTATTCTTAAGAACGGGTCTCAATCACTTTATCGATGAGTCCATAGGCTTTGGCTTCATCGGCATCCAGGAAATAATCCCTTTCGCTGTCCTTTTTGATTTTTTCAACTGTCTGACCTGAATGTTTGGCCATCAGCTCACTCATTTTTTGTTTGATTTTCAAAATCTCTTTGGCATGGATGTCAATATCAGTGGCCTGACCCTGGAAACCACCCAAAGGTTGATGAATCATCACCCTTGAATTTGGCAGCGCAAAACGTTTACCTTCGGCACCAGCATTCAACAGGAAGGCGCCCATTGAGGCCGCTTGACCAATACACATGGTGCTGACATCAGGTTTGATGAACTGCATGGTGTCATAAATTGACATGCCAGCAGTGATCACACCACCCGGGCTGTTGATATACAGACTGATGTCTTTATCCGGGTTATCGGCTTCCAAAAACAGTAGTTGCGCCACAATCAAGTTGGCCATGTGGTCTTCAATTTGACCCACAACAAAAATGATGCGCTCTTTAAGTAACCGTGAATAGATATCAAAAGAACGCTCGCCACGAGCCGTTCTTTCTATCACCATGGGTACCAAGTTCATGATTTCGTCAGTTTTAGTCATGGCTTAGGCCGCTGGTTTCATGATGGCATCAAAAGAAGCTTTTTTCTCTTTGATGTCTACTTGAGATTCAATCCATTCCATGACTTGAGCTTCAATCACATTTTGTTCAACACTGGCCATCAGGTCTTGATTTTGGTAGTACATCTGAATCACTTCTTGAGGCTGTTCAAAAGTTTGGGCAATTTCATTGATCTGCTCTCTGACTTTGGCAAAATCAGTTTTGATGTCCTGCTTTCTGGCAATGTCCTGAATAATCAGGGTGTTCAAAATTCGGGTTTTGGCTTCTTCTTCAAACACGCTGGCTTCTTGCAATGGCGCATCGGCTTGGCCCATTTGTTTGGCTCGCTGTTGTGCTTGCATGGCCATGTGCTGACTTTCTTTCTTGATCATGGAGTCAGGCAACAAGGTACCTTTGCATTCTGCACGCAGACTTTCCAAGGCTTTTAATTTGAAGGTACTGCCGATGGTTTGAGTCAGTTCACGTGCCAGATTTTTACGAATGTCTTCTCTGAATTCTTCTTCGTCACCGCTTTCGATACCGAAGGATTTGACGAATTCTTCATCAATCTTAGGCAATTTAGCTTTTCTGACGTCGGAAACCTCAAAGTTGAACTTGGCTTTTTTACCAGCCAATTCAGCCACGTTGAAGTCTTTTGGAAATTCCAGTTCCAATTCACCGGTTTCTTTGGCTTTCAAACCAATCAGGGCATCTTTCAATTCGTCAGGAATTTTACTCTCACCCAACAAGATTCCCATCTTCTCATTGCCTTCAGCAGGATATGTTACGTCTTTGCCTTTGGCGCTGTATTCAATGGTCACCAAATCTTTGTTGGCAATTTTTCCTTTGCTTTCTTTCCAGTCCTGCTTTTGTTTTTGCAGGTTTTTAATCATGCCATCGATGTCTTTGTCAGTTACTTCAGCCACTTGCTTTTCAATTTTGATGTCAGCAAATTTAATTTCTGGAATTTCTGGCATCAATTCAACTTTGGCCTGAAACTCAAAACCGCCATTATCGGTGTCATCGGCTTTGGTGACTTCCGGAGCAGAAACGATTTCCAGCTCATTGTCTTTGATGGCTTTTTCAATGGAGTCTTGCATCAATTGGCCCAGCACTTCTTGTCTGGCGTGTTGACCGAAACGTTGCTTCAAAATGTTTTTCGGAACGCGACCTTGTCTAAATCCTTTCAGGCGCACTTCTTTACCCAGTTCAACCAGTTTTGCGTCAACTTTTGATTGAATGTCATTCGGTTCCAAAGCGATGTTCACCAAACGTTCTAAACCTTCAGATTGATCAATTGAGATTTGCATCTTAACTCCAAGTATATTTCAATAAATATGGTGCGAAAGGAGAGACTCGAACTCTCACATCAAAGATACTGGTACCTAAAACCAGCGCGTCTACCAATTCCGCCACTTTCGCGTATGTGTAAATTTTGATGAGGAATGAGTCATATGGGGTGGCCGATGGGGCTCGAACCCACGACAACCAGAATCACAATCTGGCGCTCTACCAACTGAACTACGGCCACCATATGAATGTCCCGCCTGGCGCGCCCGGCAGGACTCGAACCTGCAACCCTCGGCTTAGAAGGCCGATGCTCTATCCGGTTGAGCTACGGGCGCATTGCGGTTTCAGTAAAATGGTCGGGGTAGAGAGATTCGAACTCCCGACCCACTGCTCCCAAAGCAGTTGCGCTACCAGGCTGCGCTATACCCCGACGTATTCACTCATTTCATCAAGCTGGCGAATTTTAATACCTAAAACCACCAAGTTCAATGATAAAATGAGGTTTATTGTTCATATTTCAATGAACGTTTGACCGACTAAAATTCCATCGAAGCCAAACTAAAGATGGCGCGCCCGGAAGGATTCGAACCTCCGACCACCTGGTTCGTAGCCAGGTACTCTGATCCAACTGAGCTACGGGCGCTCAAGGGTTGCGAATTATCTTGCTTTTTAAACTTCAAGTCAACAATAATTCAAATCATTTTTTTGTTTCCGATCAAAGGTCGCAAACAAATGGCGGAGAGTGAGGGATAATTGAAAACTTCCTGTTTTCACCGCTGCGCGGCGCCTGTGGCGATAAAAAACGCTCCAGGCGTTTTTTTCGAACCTCGGCTTCTCAACCTTCATACTCCGGTATATTTATTTATGCCCGCTTTGCGGACTTAAATATTTACACCAACGAAGCGTTCTGGATGATTGAAAACTTCCTGTTTTCACCGCTATGCGGCGCCTGCGGCGATAAAAAACACTCCAGGCGTTTTTTTCGAACCTCGGCTTCTCAACATTCATACTCCGGTATATTTATTTATGCCCGCTTTGCGGACTTAAATATTTACACCAACGAAGCGTTCGGGATGATTGAAAACTTCCTGTTTTCACCGCTATGCGGCGCCTGCGGCGATAAAAAACGCTCCAGGCGTTTTTTTCGAACCTCGGCTTCTCAACCTTCATACTCCGGTATATTTATTTATGCCCGCTTTGCGGACTTAAATAAATATGGCGGAGAGTGAGGGATTCGAACCCTCGATGGGCTTTTGACCCATACTCCCTTAGCAGGGGAGCGCCTTCAGCCGCTCGGCCAACTCTCCGTAACACGTCTCTGGGCTTTTTAGACTTGATGACCAGATTCAAGTTGGCGCTCCCTAATGGAGGCGCCTTGTTCCGGGCTTCCTGCCCTTCACCCTTCGGGTCCGCTTCGCGGGGTTAAAATGTTCCTGACATTTTAATCAGCCGCTCGGCCAACTCTCCGTAACACGTTTCTGGGCTTTTTAGACTTGATGACCAGATTCAAGTTGGCGCTCCCTAATGGAGGCGCCTTGTTCCGGGCTTCCTCGGCAATTGCTCCTGCATTGCTCTACTACCTGCCATCCATGGCAGTATGCCCTTCACCCTTCGGGTCCGCTTCGCGGGGTTAAAATGTTCCTGACATTTTAATCAACCGCTCGGCCAACTCTCCGTAATACGTTTCTGGGTTATTTAGACTTGATGACCAGATTCAAGTTAACTGGGTGTGAATGGCGATTGTGATGAAATCATAACAGCCAAAAACAGCACCGCAGAAAGGCCGGATATTTTAATTCAATCCAACCAAAATGCAAGTTTAAATTGGAATCTGTTATTGATTTCCTAGGTTGTCCTCATCCAATTCCGGACTGGGCTCTTCCTGATCTTGTGGTGCAGCGGCATCAACCACTTGTTCATTTTTGATTCGCTCATAGATTTCTTCTCGATGGACAGCAATTTCTTTGGGTGCATTGATGCCTATGCGCACCTGATTACCTTTGATGCCCAACACCGTTACTGTGACATCATCTCCTATCATCAATGTTTCACCTACTCGGCGTGTCAAAATTAACATTTGTATTCTCCTTTTGTAAATTAAAAGTCCCTCGGGAAGAACTTCAGAAACAAGTATTTATCTTTGTAATTTAACTCATTTCATTATTTAAATTAGACTATATTTCAGACTGAAATTGAAGTCTTATTTTGACATATTATCAGCCCAGTACTTTTCAGTTTCGTCCATCGCAAGTTGTAAATCATCACGACTGGCTTCACCACCACCTTGTGCAAAGTCAGGACGACCACCACCTCGACCACTGATCTTAGCCAGGAGGTGTTTGATCACATCGCCGGCTTTGACCTGCTTAGTCAAAGACTTAGTTACCCCAACCAACACCTGCACTTTGTTGTTGTGGTGGTTTGCCAACACAATCAAACCTTGCTCGTGCTGACTTTTGAAAGCATCAATGGCATCTCGCATCACATCCAGATCAGACTGTGTCAGCACGGCATACAAGTGCGTCACACCATCTACCTTACGGGCTGACTCGCTGAGGTCACCCATTGAGTCACTGGCTTGCGCTTTCATGAACTCATCAATTTGTTTTTCCAACGCCTTGTTTTGTTCTTGTAACGCAGTTGTAGAGACCAACAGCTGTTCTGGTTTAACCTTCAACTTTTGAGCCAGTTGTTTCAACACCGAGCTTTCTTGCTGGGCTGCAGCCAAAGCTGCTTCACCTGTTACGGCTTCAATCCGGCGGATTCCAGAGGCCACTGCCACTTCATCGACGATTTTAAAAAAGCCGATGTCGCCGGTGCGTGAAACGTGTGTACCGCCACAAAGCTCGATAGAAAAACCGCCAAAATCCATGACCCTGACATGTTCTCCATATTTTTCACCGAACAAAGCCATGGCTCCGTAATTGATGGCGTCGTCATAACTCATTTCTGAATCTTTGGCGGCATGATTCTGGCGAATGACTTCATTGACCTTGGCTTCAATTTCATTCATTTGGTCGGTACTGATGGGTTGATCATGAGAAAAGTCAAAGCGCAATTTCTCCGCATTCACCAAAGAGCCCTTTTGTTGAACATGGGTTCCCAGTACATCTCGCAACACTTTATGCAACAAATGTGTCGCTGAATGGTTCAAGATCACCGCTTTGCGGTGTTGCTGATCCACCACTGCTGTGACCGTGTCTCCGGTGGTCACGGTGCCTGAACTGACGGTAACCTGATGCAAATGAAATTGACCAGCCGCTTTTTGGGTGTCGCTGACATCGGCTTCAAAGTGGGTGTTTCTGATCCAGCCAATGTCGCCAACCTGACCACCAGATTCTGCATAAAACGGGGTTTTATCCAGTACCAGTATGCCAGATTCGCCGGTTTGTAGTTGATCGGTTTCTTGGCCTTCACGAATGATTTTAAGAATTTCGCCCTGGTCTTCACAACGGTCGTAACCAGTGAACACGGTGGGTGTTAATGTTTGAATCAGTTCTGCTGATATCTGATTGCTTTGGGTGAATTGCTTGCTGGATCTGGAACGTGCTTTCTGCGCCTCCATGCAAGCCTCAAATGCCGGCAAATCCACTTCACGACCATCTTCTCTGGCCACATCCTGAGTCAGGTCCAATGGAAAACCGAAGGTGTCATACAGTTTGAAGGCGACATCGCCACTGACAGCCACACCTTCTGCTAATTTTTCGGTGGCTTTGCGGTATTCAACCATGCCGGTTCCTAACGTTTCAGAAAACTTGGTTTCTTCTTTCTTCAAAGCTTTTTGAATTTGGCTTTTTTGTTCATCCAATTCTGGGTAATCTGCTGCCATGACATCACACAAAGGCTGCACCATCTGATGAAAGAACAATCCGGTAGCTCCCAATTTGTGTCCATGCCGTGCGGCCCGCCTGATGATGCGTCTGAGCACATAGCCACGCCCTTCATTGGACGGCAACACCCCATCAGCTATCAAAAATGCACATGTCCTGATGTGGTCAGCAATCACTTTCAAAGAAGGGTTTTGCAAATCTGGTGTGCCAGTCAGTTCGGCCGCGTGTTTGATCAGGTGTTGAAACAGGTCAATGTCGTAGTTGTTGTGCTTGCCTTGCATAATCGAGGCTATGCGTTCCAGACCCATACCCGTGTCTACGCAAGGACTGGGCAAGGGCTCCAGCGTACCATCTGGTTGTTTGTCGTACTGCATGAACACCAGGTTCCATATTTCAATGTAGCGATCGCCATCTTCTTCAGGTGTGCCTGGAGGGCCACCAGCTATGTCCTCACCGTGGTCATAGAAAATTTCAGTACATGGACCACAAGGTCCGGTGTCACCCATTTGCCAAAAGTTGTCCTTGGCACCGATTCTGGAAATCTTATCAGCTGGAAAACCAATCTCATCACGCCAAATTCGCTCCGCTTCATCGTCTTCTTCAAAGACTGTGACCCACAGCTTGTCTACCGGCAAACCCAGCTCCTTGGTCAGGAAGTCCCAGGCATATTGAATGGCTTCTCGCTTAAAGTAATCGCCAAAACTGAAGTTACCCAGCATTTCAAAGAAGGTGTGGTGGCGCGCGGTGTAGCCCACTTGATCCAAATCATTGTGCTTGCCCCCTGCCCTGACACAGCGTTGTGATGAAGCTGCCCGGGTATAAGAACGTTTTTCAGCACCCAAGAACACGTCTTTGAACTGCACCATACCGGCATTCACAAATAACAAAGTGGGGTCGTTGCCCGGAATCAGGGAACTGCTTTTAACAGCCTGATGCTGATGTTGCTCAAAAAACTTCAGAAATTGGGTTCTGATTTGCTGGGTGGTTAACATAGGTCTGGCTAAATTCGAATTAAGCCCGAAATTTTATTGAACCCCCCGTTAATATACAACCTTTAAATCCACTCAGACTGAATCACTCAGCAGGCAAATCATGGTTTTCAAACCGCAGCAAGTCTTCAGGTGTGTCAATGCCGTGTGGCATGGGCGCCACTGCGGCAGCGGCCACAATGGTGTCTCCCATGGACAAAGCCCGCAACTGCTCTAAAGATTCCAGTTGTTCCAATGGACTGGGCTCAGTCGCAGCAAAACGTTGTAAAAAGGCCACTTTGTACATGTACAAACCGATGTGGTGCTTGTAGCTTATGCCACTGGGTAAGGGCAACGACAAATCAATCGGCTGTTTAAATTCTTGTTGTGACCAAGGTATCGGAGCACGAGAAAAATAAAGGGCGCGTTGCTTATCATCTGTCACCAGCTTCACCACATTGGGATTCATCAAATCAGCCCTGTTGTTGATGGCTTGGTATAAAGTACCGATGCTGGCATCTGGATGTTGCTTCAAAGTGGCAATCACTTGTTCGATGTTAGCCGCTGGTATATTCGGTTCATCGCCCTGGTAATTCAGCACCCAAGTAGACTCGTCCCAAGCCATGATGCGGGCACATTCAGCGATGCGATCAGTGCCACTGGGGTGGTTGGCGTCTGTCATGACCACTTCATGGCCATGGCTTTTAACCAACTTGGCGATACGCTCATCGTCTGTGGCCACCACCACTTGGCGGGCATTGAGGCGCTTGGCTGATTCAATGGCCCATAAAATTAGGGGTTTGCCCTGCAATTCTAACAAGGGTTTGCCAGGCAAACGGGTTGATCCGTACCTGGCGGGGATACACACCACAAAATCGAATTCACTCATTGCATCACCCGGGTCACCAGTTCGCTTAAAGCCTGAGTGGTTTCCTCAGGCATGGTAATCTTGAGCTTGACCACCCAGACATTGGGCAAATCCAATTGCGCACATTTAACCGCATCCTTTTCAGTGATCAACACCACACTGTCTTGGTGTGGCTCAAAATCCGCTGCCGTAATCTGATGGTGATCAGGCAAGGGATGTTTGACAATGGCCAAACCAGCAGCAGCCAACATGGAGAAAAAACTGTCGGGGTTAGCAATACCCGCCATGGCCACCACTTTTTGGCTGCGAAAATCGGCAATGGGCTTGGTTTCACGGCTGTGGTTTAAGCGCTGGATTTCATCGATGGCCAGTTGGTAATGTTGCTGCCCTTGCATGTACCCCTTGAAAACCACAAGATCAACTTCATTGAGCCGCTCCAAGGGCTCACGCAATGGTCCAGCTGGCATCAATAAGTTGTTGCCGGTGCGCCACCGCGCATCAATCATCACAATTTCAGCCTGGCGGCCCAAAGAATAATGTTGCATGCCATCATCGGCGACAATGACATTGACGTTGTGGCCTTTCAACAAAGACTGTCCTGCTTTGACTCGGTCTTTACCTACCATCACTGGGCACTGGGTTTTTTTGGCCATCAACAACGGTTCATCACCACTGGCGGCAGGATCGGCATTGGCGGTCACAAACATCGGTTCGACCTTGCGCTTACCGCCGTAGCCACGCGAAATGATGCCAGGACGGTATCCCATGGTCTTCAAATATTCCACCAGCCACATCACCATCGGTGTTTTGCCACCGCCACCAGCTGTGATGTTACCAACCACAATAACAGGGGCTTTTAATTGGTGGGTTTTACACAAGCCAACCTGATAACACCAGCGCCTGACTCCGGAGATCAGACCAAAAAATCGCGCGGCGACCTTGGCACCCCAACCCACCGGTGCGCCTCCATACCATCGTTCTCGGATCTTCTGTTCATTCATGGGAATCCCTGGTAGGAACTCCAGCCATTTGTTGGCTTTGTTGTAGTTGTGCATATATGCCAGGCTGTTGCAACAATTCTTCGTGGGTGCCGGTTTGCCTCACCCGGCCCTGTTCAAGTACCACCACCTGGTCCACGCCTTCAATGGTGGACAAACGGTGTGCAATCACCAAAGTGGTGCGGTTTTTCATCAGTTTCTCTAGGGCTTGCTGGATGTGCTTTTCCGATTCGGTATCCAGGGCTGAAGTGGCCTCATCCAATATCAGTACTGGTGCATCTTTTAAGATAGCCCGAGCAATGGCAATGCGCTGTCGCTGTCCTCCAGACAGGCGGGTGCCGTTATCACCCAGTTGGGTATCCAGTCCTTGGGGCAACTGCTCAATAAAGGGCCAAGCATTGGCTTGTTGGGCGGCCTTGATGACTTCGGCTTCAGTGTGACCAGATTGGGCGCCATAGGCGATGTTGTTGCGCACCGTGTCATTGAATAACACCACTTCTTGGCTGACTACCGACACATGATCGCGCAAACTGGATAAAGTAAAGGATTGAATGTTTTTGCCATTGATCAAAATTTCACCACCGGTCACATCATAAAACCGCGGCACCAGATTCACCAGCGTGGTTTTACCACCACCTGAGGGGCCGACAAAAGCCACACTTTGGCCGGCTTTGATGTTGAGGTTGATGTCGCGCAAGGCCACTTTTTCTTCATCGTAGGAGAAATTGACCTGTTTGAACTCAAAACCAACCTGCGCCGCGGAAAAGTGCTCACTGCCGGTGTCTTTTTCCTCGTCTTCCTGCAGCACGTGCATGACGCTGTCTGCGGCAGCCAAGGTGGTTTGGATGGTTGAAAAAACCGCTGACAGGTTTTTAATGGTTGGCATCAACGCCAACATGGCCATCATAAACGACATGAAATTAGCGGCACTCATACCCGATGTCGCTGCCACATACATAATGAATGAAAGCGCCACGGCGACCAACATCAGATTGATTGACGACATCACTTCCTGGGTGGCCACGATCTTGACTTGTAACTGGCGATTGGTATTGATGTTTTTGGCAAACTTTTTGGCTTCGTCGGTTTGTCCTTTAAATATTTTGACGATTTTGTGGCCTTTGACCACTTCTTCCACGGTTTGGGTGATGTCTGCTACCGACCTTTGGATGCCGTGGCCAATGCGTCGAAAGCGTTTGTTCACCAAACGAATGATCAGGCCTATGACAGGAAATGCCACGAACGCCGCCAGTGCCAATTCCCAAGACCAATAAAACATCACGGCCAAATAAAAAATGACGGACAAGGCTTCACGAATGATCAACACAAAGTTTTTCGACACCCCATTGGCCATTTGTTCAATGTCGTAGGTGATTCTGGAAATCAAACCACCTGCTGAGTGCTTGTCATAAAATTTTTGCGGTAACTTCAGGTACTGACCAAACACTTCTGAACGCAAATCATTAACCACTTTGCGACCCACCCAGGTGAAGCCATAGGAGGCAGCAAAATTTCCCACGCTGCGAATCAAAAACACGGTAATCACAAACAAAGGAATGAATTTAATCCACATGGGATCGCTTAACTCAAAGGCTTTTTCTAGGATGAATGACAAAGACCAAATAAAAAAAGCTTTCATCGAAGCATCAACGATGGCACCCAATATCGCCAGCCCAAAGACCAGGCGATAGGGTTTCACATAGCGTAACAAACCCAGGTAGGTTGACTGGTGATCAGGCTGGTTCACTGACTGTCGCTGGTTTGGGTGGTGGCCATGGAAACTTTTTCAAAGCCCAGGTTGCCCAACACATCCATGGCCATGACCACGTGCTTGTGGGCGACATTGGCATCGGCCCTGATGATGACAGGCATGCTGCGGTCATCTTTAACCACATTGATAAGGGCATTGCTTAAATTTTGTCTTTGGGCGTTAACCAATTCATTGTTGTTGACAAAAAACACCCCTTTTTGACTGATTGAGATGACCAAATCCTGTTGTTCTGAAGGTTGGGACTTGATCGTGGCCTCGGGTAATTCAATTTTCAACTTGGCCTGATTTTCAAAAGTGGTGCTGACCATGAAAAATATCAGCAACAAGAAGACCACATCAATCAAAGGTGTTAAATTGAGTTTGTTGCCTTCGGTTTGTTGGTTGGTAAACTTCATGCTTGCTTTTTGCTGATGGCATCAATCAGTTGCATGACCTGCTGTTCCATGACAATGGTCTGGTCGGCGATTTTGTTTTTGAAGTGACGAAAAAACAGCACCGCAGGAATGGCCACAATCAACCCGGCGGCGGTAGTAGTCAACGCCTGTGAAATGCCTCCGGCCAGCTGATTGGCATTACCGACACCAAATTCCATGATGTTGGCAAACACTTTCATCATGCCGATGACTGTACCCAACAAACCCAACAAAGGTGATACCTCGCCAATGGCGTGCAACCAATTCAAGGGTTTTTCTAACTGATGAGAAACGTGGCGTCCGGCATCTTCAACGGCTTCGATGATGATTTCGCGGGTTTCATCTCTTTTGCGCAAGGCCACCGCCATTAAGGTGCCCAAGGGTGAAGTGGCAGCCAACTGATCGATGTGTTTGTTGTCCAGGTTTTTCTTTTTGGACCATTCGATGACTTGGGCTGGCAACTCTTTGGGAATGATTTCCTGGTCTCTTAAACTCCAAAACCGTTCTCCCACGATCATCATGGCCAACGCCATCAGGATCAGTAGGAAAATCATCACAACACCACCACTGCTGACAATCTCAAACACTCAGATCACTCCTGTCTCGTTTCAAAAATCATCGTATTGTAACGATTGATTAAGAAAATTTCTGTAAAGAATTAAACTAACTCATGCCGACTGTCTATAACAGCAATACAATCACCAGTGAACCCCACGCATCAAACTGGCAAAAGCCATTTGTTCCGGAGAAACCTCACGTGGCTGGCTGTCCTTGTCACCTTTGGCCGCTGCCGAGTCAGGAAACATATTAAACGCCGTGTTCATCATCACTTCCATGGACTTGGGTGCCAAGGCGTGGATCACTTGCGCAAACACACCCAAGCGGGTAGCAATCCGTTGTGGCCTGCGAATGATGGCGTCCTTGATAAACAAAGCCGCTTCTTCGGGCGAAATGGTGGGAACGTTGTTATACATTTTGGTGGGTGCAATCATCGGTGTGCGCACCAGCGGCATGTTAATGGTGGTGAAAGCCACATTCAAATCATTGTATTCAGCTGCTGCACACCTGGAAAACGCATCCAATGCCGCTTTCGAAGCCACATAGGCGGAAAACCTGGGGGCATTGGTCAGTACACCAATAGAAGATATGTTGATGACCTGGCCAAATCGGCGCTCAGCCATGCCAGGCAAGAACCCCATGATCAGGCGCAAAGAACCAAAATAATTCAAATCCATGGTGCGTTGAAAGTCATGAAATCGCTCGTAAGACAAAGCGATTGATCTTCTGATTGAGCGACCGGCGTTGTTCACCAGATAATCGACGCCACCCAAATCTTTCAACACGTCTTCAACCAGTTTGAGGGCGGATTTTTCATCCGACAAGTCAGCCGTATAAGACGACACCTTAACCCCTTTTTTCTTCAGGGCCTTGGCTGTTTCATCAAGCTTTTCCTTGCCCCTGGCGACAATGATTAAATGGGCACCGGCATCCGCCAGCATCTCGGCCACCGCCAAACCAATGCCAGATGTGGCACCAGTCACCATCACCCGCTTGTCTTTAACCCGTCCTTCCAATGATTTATCAATGAACAGATCAGGATCCAGATTGCGTTCCCAATAATCCCATAAACGCCAGGCATACTTTTTCAGTTTTGGCAGTTTGATACCAGAGCCTTTCAATGCTTTTTGGGTTTCACGGTCATCAAAGCGCGTGGGGTAGTTGATGAATTTCAACACACCAGGGGGAATGCCCAAATCATTGAATATTTGCGCCCGAATGCGTTTGACCGGCGATAACATCATCAAACCCTGTTTCACTGCGCCAGGAATGAAATTAAACACCCGGGCATCAACCCGCATGTTCATTTGCGGGGCATTGGCCGCATCAGCAAATATATTCAACACCGTACCGATGCGCTTGGGATTGGGATCGGTGATGTGAAAACAACCGCCATCAAGGCCCTTCTTATGTGAAATGTGGTCAATCACATCCACCACATAGTCGACTGGCACCATGTTCAATCGTCCGCCTTCAATACCCATCATCGGCATCCATTTGGGGAAGGTGTTGCGTAATTTTTGAATCAGCTTGAAGAAATAATAAGGCCCGTCTATCTTATCAATCTGGCCCGTTTTTGAATGCCCCAAGACCATGGCTGGGCGGTAAATGCGAAATGGAATCTGACAGGTGTGTCTGACCACGGCTTCGGAGTCATGTTTGGTTTTAAAATACGGGTGGTCCAAGCCTTCGGCTTCTTCAAACATGTCCTCACGAAACACTCCAGGATACATACCAGCCGCAGCAATAGATGACACGTGATGAAAACACTTGGCTTTGATGGCTTCGGCCAGGTGAACGGCATGCGATGTGCCATCGACATTGGTAGCCATCTGTTCCTCCAGGCTGGCACCCATGTCATAAATCGCTGCCAGGTGGTAAAAGTGTTTGACCTTGCCGGCCATCATGTCACGGTTCTTTTTACTGACACCTAAGCTGTTTTTGGTGAGGTCACCAGTGATCAAATCAATGCGCTTCATCGGTGCGTCCATCTCTTCTAGCATTTTGTTCAGTTTCTTTTTAGATCCCGAACGCACCAACAAATAAATGTGCCCTGATCTGGCAAACAGTTTTTCTAACAAATGCCGGCCGACAAATCCAGTGGCGCCCGTGATGAAGTATGACATTAATTTTCTCCCGTTAAATGATTGACCGATAAACTAAAATCGTGTCAAATGAAGCTTATCCAATTTTCCGATTATCTTACCATGACTGATTTAAATGATGCATTTGAGAATGCTCAGAAAGAAGTAAAAAATTTATCGAAGCGGCCCGATGATGCCACTTTGTTGAAGCTGTACGCTTTGTACAAACAAGGATCCAGTGGTGATGTGTCAGGCGATAAACCCGGCTTTTTTGATTTTGTGGGCACCGCCAAATACGAAGCTTGGGAAAAACTGCAAGGCACCAGCCAAGAAGAAGCCAAACAACAGTACATTGATTTGGTTGGCAAATTGAGCGGCTGAGTGACCACCAAGGAACGCATACTGGCCACCGCCCTCAGGCTATTCAATGAAGAGGGCGAACCGAATGTCACCACCAATCACATTGCCGATGAAATGGACATCAGCCCAGGCAACCTGTATTACCACTACAAAAGCAAGGACGACATCATCTGGCAGATTTTTCTGGCCTATGAAAAAAACATCAAAGCCGTTTTAGAATCACCGGACCTCGATAACGCCTCAATGAAGGACATGTGGTTGTACCTGAATATGGTCTTCGATGTGATTGTTGAGTACAGGTTCTTGTACCGGAACCTGATTCAATTGATGAACCGCATTGAATTCCTGAAGCGCCATTTTCGCCACATCCTGGCCCTCAAGTCACAAACCGCCCTCAACATCCTTGAACAACTCAGAATCGATGGCTTGATACAGGCCGACCAACGCACCACAGCCAACCTGGCCGACCAAATCGCCCTCACCTCAACATTCTGGTTGAACTATTCTGTGGCGATTTTTGATGACAATTTTGATGAACAGAAGAAATTATCCCACGGCATCTTCCACATCCTGCAAATGATTGCCCCATTCCTGGACGACAAACAACGGGCTTTCTTGGACGAGTTGTCCAAGCAGTTTTTATCCTGATCAATCGTTTGACAACTTAAACAGATAAAACATGTTCGAATCACGGTTAATATGGGTCACGTCTAACCCGTTGAAAGTTTCACTGGTGTAAAATCTGAATTCAGCAGCCCCAATGTCTTCATAATACAATTTGAGTGGACCGTGAGAGGGTCTGACAAAAAGTGATCCGTAACAATAGGGTTTCACCATAAAGTCCATATTTCCTACACTGAGAATTTTTGTACAAAAAAAATCCAGACTCAAATCATCATTAAACCTGTCATCTTCATACTGTCTGGCATCGTAGAGTCGAGGATCAGGGGGTGACTGATAAGCATTCAAGTCAAACGGCCTCAATTTAACCATTTCAGAAATTTGGTGTAGTTCATCAACAAGAATCCAGGAACCACTTTGATCAGGAAATTGATACGAATCACCACCTATGGTTTTGTGATTTGTTTCAAATACTTCCAAGCCGTACACGAAAGCCTGAATTGACTTTTCAGGTCCAGCATCAATACTGACTGTGCCCAAGTTGGTTCCCTCTAATTGAATCGCTATGTTTCTCGGCTCAGCAACCTGACCAGTAGTCACATCAACTGAATTAACAGGAGAGCCGCCGCTGGGGGTATACAGGTCAGCCTCCATCAAACCGTTCTCATCAAATTGACCACTGGCAATTTGCCAGGTGGCCTGCCCTTCGTCGTTGTAACTGTAGACCAATACCACCGTGTAATCATCCTGGGTGCGCATCACCAAGCCACTGCCAATGGCTGGATCATCATGGGTGCGCCAATAGCCATCGGCTGGTAACAATCGGCGGTCCTCGTTTAAGCGAAAAGCTTGAAACTCTTCATAAGGTTCAGTCTCATCTTGATACAGGGTCATGCGCTGGTTGCCCAAATCATTTAAAGATATTTTCATTTGACCCGAACCTGAATTGCCCCGGTTAACAAAACAGACATCACTGTTCAGGCAATTGATTGCCCATCCATTGGTAGAATGATGGTTACTTTTGTAACTGGATACAATCCTTATCACAGCGATGGGTGGATTGATATAAGGATATGGTTCCAAATCAAGAATGTATGACTCACCGGTTTCTTGACTACCCAAAACCCAAACTCCTGTTAAAATCGGATGATCATAAATAGCACCTACTCCGTAATGTGATGCAGTAATAATCTTAGAATCTGATTCGTCAATTGACAAAGTACCAATTTGGCTGCCAGTAAATTTAACCACCATTTGGTGACTGGTTCCATCTAATTCTGCCGCCGATGGGTCTGTTTGAGTCAGGTAGCTGCCATTGGTGGTGGTGACCAATTCAACTTCAAGCACGCCGTTTTCATCCACCTGACCAGAACCGATGTACCATACGTTGTTGCCTTCTTCGTCATAGGTAAACACGCTGACCAGGGTGATGTCACCTTGGGTTGAAAACATCAGTCCGCTGCCAATTTCCGGGTCATCGGTGGTGTTCCACAAACCATCAGCTGGGCGAATGGCTGCCAACGAAGCAGTTGTACCAAACAGGAGAGCAAATAATAAAACTGTCTTCATGTAGACATAAACTCAATTAATTCATGTACATGATAGCAAAATTTCAGACGTACTACATTCTTGATAAACCGTATTTAACCGATGACTCGAGTACCTGGCAGTTGTTCAACCAAATCAGTTCCCAACAAGGTGCTGGGGGTATGGTAACCCGAAGCGCCGGCATGAGCACCCAGCAGCGCTTGCGCCACCAGCACCGAACCATCGGCTGTGACTTCGTAGCCATTGGCCACTTCGATGCGGTATTGTTTGGCTTCGCCTTGGGCGTTTTTAACCTCACCCCAAACAAAAGTGGTTAACTTGGCGCGGGTGGCTTCATCAGGCCCTTTGACCTTTTTCTCAACCCGCTTTTTGAGAAAACTCTGTACCAAGCCCAGTTTCAAAATGGGTTTGATCCAATTCAGCCGTTTCAACTGTTTGACCATTCCCGGCGAACTGGGAATGTAGACTTCAATGTTGGGAATCCCGGTGTTGTGGTAGGCTGTGGACACATCACCCCAAGGGATGGTCATGGCCAGTTTTTCCCCACCACCAAAATCAATCTTGCGGGTTTTCGCTGCCAGTGGCACGGTTTTGATTTCACCATCAACACGGACCTTGCCGCCGTTGGGTAGAGCTTCTACCGAAGTTTTTGCTGTGCCTGGGCTGAAACCCGAGCGCGAATCAAAGCCCAAGGCCAAGTGGGTGGCATCCGGCATCATGGCTTTTAACTTTCCAGCCACACAATCGGTCGGTATGACATCAAATCCCACACCCGGGCACAACACCACCCCACGGTCTTTGGCGGCTTCATTGAGACTGGCAGCGGCTTCAAACACGTCGATTTCACCGGTGATGTCGATGTAATGGGCTTGTTGTTTTAAACAGGCTTGCATCATCACATCGGCGGTTTGTGAAAAAGGTCCTGCACAATTCAGCACCAAATCCATGCCAGCGATCAAGGCATCAGAGTCTGACAACGACTGGATATCAAAGACCCGGTGTGGCAAATCATACTTTTTGGCCAATGCCTCCACTTTATCTTGACTGCGACCTGCCACCACCGGTTGCATACCAGCAGCAACGGCCTTGGCCACAACCAATTGACCGGAGTAACCGGTGGCACCATATATCATCCATTGTTTGTTAGCTTCAGTCATTTGAACATCCTCTTGATCATCTTCAGTTTTTGTTTGTAGAAAAAGGTTGGGAACCACCTGGACAGGCGGTATTGCCAACGGGTGGTACCGTCACACAGAACCATAAATTGTCGTTTATTGATAGCGGTCAATATCATGTTTGCAACATCGTCAGCGGTATACTGAGAATTTTCCATCCAACGGTTGATTTGGTTTTTCACCTTAACGCTGCTGCCATACATAGATGATACCAGATTGGTCTTGAAAAAGGCGGGACAAACCACCGACACATGGATGTTATCAGCGGCCAATTCACAGCGCAAAGTCTCACTCAATGCCAACACCCCGGCTTTGGCCACATTGTAAGAGGCCACCCCAGGTGCCAACGCAATCGCCGCAAATGAAGCGATGTTAACCAAGGCAGCGTCTGGACTGGATTGCAGCGCTGGTATAAAAGTCTTGCAGCCATTAACCACGCCCATCAGGTTGATTTGCCATTGCCGCGCCCATTCATCATCAGTGCTTTCCATTAAGGTACCCTGCGAGCCCACGCCCGCGTTGTTGACCATCACATCTACCCGGCCGTAATGCCTCATCACTGCCGCATAGCTGTCTTGCCAATCTGCTTTGGAACTGACATCACAATGAAAATAGGCCGCGTCGATGTTTTGAGCTTGCAGCTTCGAAACCTCAGTCAATCCCAATTCATCCTGCACATCCAAAACGGCGACGCTGTAGCCACTTTGACCGGCCGCTTGTGCCAAGGACAAACCCAAACCACTGGCCCCACCGGTGATGACCATGACTTTGATGTTATTGTTATTTCTTACCATTTGGGCATCTTACCAAAAAAAGCGAACAATCACTCGCTTTTTGTTATAATCAAAAAAAACCAACCTGAGACCCTATGCCAAGCCAAAATTTCACCGCCATGCTGACCCAAATCTCGTCCATTATCAACGATCAGGTCATCCCCTTGGAACCACTGCTTTTAAGCCAAAAATGGCATGATTTGTACGATCAGTTAGCACAAATCCGCAACCACGTTAAACAGCAAAACCTGTGGGCGCCGAACTTACCAGCCTCAGTGGGTGGCATGGATTTGACCACCGAACAATTGGCGCTGATTGCTGAATTGACCGGCCAATCACCGCTAGGCAACTATGCTTTTGGTAACCAGGCACCAGATGCAGGCAATGCCGAACTGTTGCACTTGTATGCCAATGATTTTATCAAATCTGACTTTTTATTGCCCTTGGCCAATGGCGAGATTCGCAGTTGTTTCGCCATGACTGAACCACACACGGCAGGTTCAAACCCCACCCTGCTCGATACCCGCGCCGAATTGATTGATGATCATTGGGTCATCAATGGCCGCAAATGGTTCACCACTGCGGCTGATGGTGCAAAATTCACGATTGTTATGGCCATCACTGAACCCGATGCCGCCAAACACCAACGCGCCAGCATGATCATTGTGCCGTTGGATAACCCGGGTTACCACAACCTCAGAAACATTCCGATCATGGGGCACAGCGGCGAAGGGTACTTTTCCCACAGTGAGGTTGAGTTCAAAGACTGCCGGGTACCTGCCAATCATTTGATTGGTAACCGCGGCGAAGGATTTAAAATGGCTCAACAACGCTTAGGACCCGGACGCATCCAGCACTGCATGCGTTGGATTGGCATAGCCAAGCGTTGTATTGATTTGATGTGTCAACACGTCAAATCCCGCAGCATCACCCCCACCAGTACCCTGGCTGACCAACCCTTGATACAAGCCAAAATCGCTGAATGCCATGCCGCCATGCACGCTTCGCGGGCGCTGGTGATGGAAACCGCACGCATCATTGATGCCAGTGGCTATGCTGCTGCCAAACACCACATTTCGATGATTAAATTTGAAGCAGCCAGCATGTTACAATCTGTGGTCGACACCACCTTACAGTCGCTGGGTGCCCTGGGCATGACCGATGACCGCATTGTGGCGTATTTTTATCGGGAGGAACGGGCTGCAAGGATTTATGACGGCCCGGATGAAGTCCACAAATTATCACTGGCCAAAAGCCTGCTTAAAACTTAAACAAGCTAACAATGAACCTCAGTTATGAAACTTTTATTCAAGAGTTCGATGCCTTGATTGGCGATGAATGGTCGTGCCTGTTTGATTTGTATCATAAAAAACTGAATTTAAAGAACCGCAACATCGCGACCCGCAAGTTCAAAACCATCATCGAGTCGGTCTTTAAACTGTCCCAAACCAAGGGTTTTCAAGCCATGACCTTGCGCGACTTGAGTCAGGAATCCGGCATCAGCATGGGTGGTTTGTATAAATACTTTGCCAATAAGAACCAAATCGCTGAAATGATTCATGCAGCGATGATCCACATGGCAGAAACTTGTTTGAAGATCAAGGAATACCGACACCAAGATCCGGTGTTTGAATTGAATGAACTGTTGGCCAGACACATTTACATCAGTGAGCGGCTAAAGAAGTGGTTTTATTTTGTGTTTATGGAATGTCGCAGTTTAGATCGCGAATTACTCAACACCATCACCGATTCTGAAAAATTTATGGAGTCTGCCATCCTGGAACGCATACAGGATGCCAACCAACAAGGGCTGAGCTGTTGTACCAACGCTGATTTCGTTTCTGCCATGTTGAAAGTGATGCTGCAGGACTGGTATTTGAAAAGCTGGAAATACCAACAAAAAAACCTCAATGCCGACCAATATGTGGCCAACTTATTGCTCAGCGTATACCAACTGATAGATGTCAAAGTATGAACACCGCAGAACAACAACAAATCAAGGCCTATTTCGAACAACAGCTGAACACCACAGGTGAGGTACACATCACCCCATACCAGGGTGGCGCATCCAACCTCACCTATGCCATCAAAGACGCTAAACAGGAATGGGTGATGCGCACTTCACCACCAGGCACCAAAGCCAAAGGCGCGCATGACATGGAACGCGAGTACCGCTTACTGAAGCAACTGCACCCGGTGTTCCCTTTGTGTCCGGAAGTGGTGTTGCTGTGTCAGGATCGACAGGTTTTTGCCCGAGATTTTTATCTGATGAAACCCATCCATGGCATCATCATTCGCCAACAATTACCAGCGGTCTACCAAGATGCAGATCTGGCGGCCCTGTGCCGAGAACTGATGCGGGTTCACGTGCAATTACACCAGGCGGACACTCAAAATCTGCAGGAATTCAACAAAGGGCCAGGCTACATTGACCGCCAAATCTCCGGCTGGATTCATCGCTACAGCCAAGTCATACCTGAACAGGACATCGCCGAACCCGTGATCAAATGGTTGGCGAAAAACCAACCTGAGGATAACCGTGAATACACCCTGATTCACAATGATTTCAAGTTTGACAACGTGGTCTTTGACACTGAAAAGCCTGCCACAATCATTGGTGTGTTGGATTGGGAAATGACCACCATTGGTGACCCGCTCATGGACCTGGGATGTTCATTGGCTTACTGGTTTGAAAACAGTGACCATGATGTACTCAAACAAATCAGCATGATGCCAACCCATCTGCCTGGGATGTTAACCCGCGATGAATTGGTCCATCAGTATTGTCAGCGCAGCGGGCTGGAACTGGATGATTACCATTATTACTACGTCTATGGGCTGTTCAGACTGGCAGTCATCATCCAACAAATTTTTTATCGCTATGAAAAAGGCCAGACCGATAACCCGGCCTTCAAACCCATGGGCATGGTCAGGGACCTGATTCTCAAACAAGCCCTGTCTCTCATTTAACTTAAAGAACACAAAAATCACATGTCAGAATTCAATCAAAAAGTTGTCCTCATCACCGGCGCCAGTCGTGGCATCGGCGAAGCCATTGCCCACCAATTTGCTGAACAAGGCGCACAAGTCATCGTTTCTTCCAGGTCGCAAGAAGGCATTGATGCCGTGGCCGATAACATCAAAGCCAAAGGTGGAAAAGCTGTGGGCATCACCTGCCATAACGGCGACAAAGCATCCAGAGAAGCACTGATTCAACAAACCGTTGAACAATTTGGTCGCTTGGATGTGATGATAAACAACGCCGCCGCCAATCCCTATTTTGGCAATGTCCTGGACATGGGTTTTGCAGCGATTCAAAAAACCATTGAAGTCAACATCGAAGGCTATTTCCATATGAGCCAACTGGCTGGACAACAAATGCGTGAACAAAAATCCGGCGTCATCATCAACACCTCTTCGGTCAATGGTCGCGTCTCCGGCTACAACCAATCGCTTTACTCTGCTTCCAAGGCCGCCATCATTTCCATGACCGAAAGTTTTGCCAAAGAATGTGCACCGTTTGGCATTCGTGTTAATGCTGTGTTGCCCGGCCTGACCGACACCAAATTCGCCTCCGCGTTGACCCAAAATGAAGCCATGTTGAAAATGATTCTGCCACAAATACCCTTGGGTCGAGTGGCACAACCTGTAGAGATTGCACCGGCCTATTTGTTTTTGGCCTCCGAACAAGCCAAATACATCACTGGCGTCAGCCTGCCCGTAGACGGTGGCTACCTGAGTTGAGCCTGAGTTGAATGCGAACACATTAAAATCGAGTCACCTGATTTTTTGATATTGCTTGCCAAAAGCCGGCTTTATGAAGGTAAAATATAAAGAAACAGAAGAGGATATCACCATGAATAAAGCTGTCATTTTAGCCACGCTGTTGATTTTCAGCTGGTCAATCCATGCCAACCCCAAAGACCCCATTGAAAAACTGACCGCCGATGGCAACTCATCTGAAAATCAGTTTGAACAAAACAAAAACAGCCGCAACCGCAGCACCAAATACTATGGTCCCAATGACCGACTGGTTTGTGAATCAAGACGTGGAGAACGCCAACACTGTGGTGCTGATACATCAGGTGGCGTGCGGTTAACCAAGGAGTTCAGCCGCAATCGATGCCAAGGCAACTGGGGCTATGATTACTATGGTGTGTGGGTCAGAAATGGCTGCAAAGCTGAATTCAATGTGGACCGATACCGGGATTATTACGGTCAGACCAATGACATAGTCCGCTGTGAGTCATACGGTTTCAGAAGAAAGTCCTGCCCCATCAACCTCAATGGCGCCTCAGTCACCCTGATTCACCAATTGAGTAACCGCCCATGTCAAAATAATTGGAGCTATAACCGCAATGAGATTTGGGTAGAAAATGGCTGTAAAGCTGATTTTCATGTCTATCGCAACAACCCAGGGTATCCCGGTCACCCCGGCGATGGTCACGATGCCATCATGGTCGAATGTCGCTCCAATGGCAGCAACATCAATTACTGTAACGTACCTGACTTGAGCGCCATAGAGCTGACCGAAGACCTGAGTTTCAGAAACAATTGTAAAGGCAATTGGGGCTATGCCAGTAACGGCATCTGGGTTCGTGGTGGTTGTCATGCCCGGTTTGCGGTCACGCCATACCGAAATCTCAACAACCCAGGTTTTCCCGGCAGTGGCGGTAACCGACCACCCAATGAAACCTTTACCATCAAATGCAAATCCAGAAAATACATGAAGGTATTTTGTGACACCAACGGCCCGGTCAGAGATGCTGAAATGAAGCGTGAAATCAGTGCCGGTAAATACCCCTGCCGGGGTAACTGGGGTGTCGACAGTCGCGGTCGTTTGTTTGTAGACAATAACTGTTACGGCGAATTCAAAGTGTACCGCTGATTGCTGTAGACACCAGCAACACCTAAAAACCCATGCCTCGGTATGGGTTTTTTTATGGGTTAATCCAGCCATTGATTTTGACTTTATTTATATGCATCCTGTTGTAGGGTTTATGGGCATGAGTATCAGTAAAAAAATCAAAACCCGTTATTGGCTGCCCATATTGGTATTGGCAGTGGTGCTGTTGGGAATGCGACTGTATTTACCCACCTGGCTGAAAAACCACGCCAATGAGGTGTTGGCGGACATACCCGGCTACCATGGTTCCATTCAGGACGTTGATGTCTCATTGTGGCGCGGTGCGTATGTGGCTGAAAATTTACAACTGTTTCGTGACGGTGCCGAAACCGAAGTGCCTTTTTTAACCATTCCGTCGGCCGATATTTCCGTGCAATGGGCGGCCCTGTTCAATGGTGAGGTGGTCAGTGAGGTGGTGCTTTATGATCCGCAAGTGACTTATGTGATGGAAGACCACCAAAACAACAACCAAGAAAAACCTGAAACCGATGATTGGACCGATGCTTTGGACGAATTGATACCCATCAACATCAACCGCGTGGCAATAAACAATGGCAAACTCGGCTTGGTGGAATTGAGCACAGACCCAGATATTGACTTGTACATCGACGACATCGACCTGGAGGCCAAAAACTTACAGCTGGTTAAACAAGCTGAAACCAAACTGCCCTCCAGTTTAACCGCCACAGGCACCACCATTGGCCAAGGACAGTTGGAAATCAACGCCAGAGCTGATTTGATCAGAAACATTCCAGACCTAGACCTCAATGCCTCAGTCACTCAAATCAATTTACCGGCATTGAATCCGCTGACCCAGCATTATGCCAAAGTCGATGTTGAATCAGGCAATTTGGAACTGTATTTTGAAACGGCCATCGCCGATGGTTATTTGACTGGATACTTCAAGCCGTTGATACAGGATGTCAAGTTAATCGACCAAAGCGATGGATTCTTTAAAAAGCTGTGGGAAGGTGTGGTTAATGTCATCAAATTCATCTTCAAAAACCACAGCACCGACCAATTGGCCACCAAGATTCCGATTGAAGGTGACTTAAACGATGTAGAAACCAGTGCCTGGGACACTTTCGTGAACATCCTCAGAAATGCTTTCATCAAAGCTTTTGAAGGCGATGTTGACGATGACATCACCATTGAGGATGCTATCGATGCCAAAAACGACGACTCATGATGATTCGGCTCGGTCACGTCTGGGTTTTTAATGACATCTGCTTTGGACAGTCTAAATTCAGACTGCAGTTACAACAACGCTTAAAGTGCCTTGGTTTGGTTCAAATTGGAAGCATTCCAATTAACCACCTGAATACCTAAAACACACCAACCACCACGATAAAGAAGTCGACAAAAACAGCGAACCAGTCTTAGTCGGAGACGTGTTTGGTTATTCTTCTTAGTAGCATGATTGAATCTAAATAGAACCCGTCATTGCGAAGGAGTGAAACGACTGCGGCAATCTGTAAGGTTTAGCTCCAGATTCATGAGAGAGTCTGCCCCTTGGGTATTGCCACATCGCTTCGCTCCTCGACAACTGCACCCTGCGCTTCTCTACCACCTGCATCCATGCAGTCGTCGCAATGACATGGTGTTTTTTGGTCGGAGACGTGTTTTGTGATTCTTCGTAAAAGCATGGTTGGATACCTATATTTTCTTGGTTAATAGCTCATTAATAATTCTGAATTCATCCATTGTGATAGAAATCATCGAAGTCAATGCGCTTTGTAACCGCTCCCAACCATACATTTGTGCCCGCAGCTCACTGTCATTGCACAATATTTCAATGGGTGCATTCAATAAAAGTTTTCGATTAAGAAATCGCCACTCTTTCCCTTTGTTGTCCACAACTTGGATGTCACTTTGACCCACAGTTAATTTTGGGTGTGCCCATATAGGGATATCCAAAGGCTTTGACTCCACGTAATCCGACTCAAATTGTACGATTCCTAATAAATTACTCAGGTCTTGAAATGTACGCCTGTCATCACTGCTTTGTTGATGCAATAAATTTGCATCGGTGGTGATTTCAACCAATGAGTTTGTGCGCAGTCGTATGCCTCTGGTAATTTGCATTTCATTGATCGCAGTTAGGATGGCCTCTTTGGCTTGCTCGCTCTGATCACAAGTTCTCAGGTAATCCAGTCCAAGCGTGACTAGAGGTATGGTTTTTTCCAATTCTTGATGTAAGGCTTCCAGGTTTTCTATGTTAAATTCAACTTCAGCTTTGAAGCGCTCCAGCGCGCCTTGGTATGCACTTTTATCCTTCAATTCCGCATTCCAATTAGCCACTTGAATACCAATAAATACACCGACCACCACGATAAGGAAATCGATAAAAACCGCGAACCAGTTTTGGTCAGTGACGTGCTTGGTGATTCTGCGCAATAACATCAGTTCACTTCACTACTGGCATGTTGTATTTCCAACAGCTCATCCAGGCGTTGGTGTACCCCTTGCATTTGCGCCACCCATGGCTCTATGCCATCGCGCATCACTGCATCAAAAAACTCCAAGTTAATGGCCAAGGCGTTGCGTACTTCAACTGAGTCCAACAACTGATCCACTTCACAAGAAAGCACCAACGGGTTGCGTTCCATCTGACCAGGATTACTGATATCTGGGATCATTTCAGATCCGAATTCAAAAAATCGGCTGTGGCTTTTAAATATACTGGTCATCCCCACATCACTGGTAGCACTGACGATTTCCAAAGCCTCTCGACTTTGGGTCAGTTTAGCCAAAGCCCGCTGTAAAGGAGCGTCAGCAATGATATTCATCCGCCCTGCACTGCGCAATTGAATCAATGAGGGCAGCTCTGCTCGACCTACATATACAATGTTAGAAGCTAACATGGTAAGACAAACTTGTTTATCAAAAGTTTGTGTCGGTTTACCACCAACGAAGGTATCAACCAAATCACTCAATTCTTCGAACCTATCACGCCGTTGGATAATCAATCGCTTGCTGAGATTTTGCACACTGACGACATCTGCATGCAAATCCAGTAACAACACGGCTTCATCTTGGCGGTCAATATTAAACTGATTCCAATTATTGACCTGAATCCCAATAAACACACCGACCACTACGATAAGGAAATCAATGCATACGGCGAACCAATTTTGACTTTTAACGTGTTTGGTGATTCTTCTGAGTAACATTTACTTTCCTACTGAAATTTTGAGCTTTTCTACACTGATCTTTTCAAGCAGTAATTTAGATTGTTCTAACAAACTTTTTGAAGCAGTGATTTGACCTTCAATGTTATGGTTTTTATACCTAAGAATATTGATAATAAAAAGGTTATTACGATAATCTTCTAAGCTCTTTGGCTTGATATCAAATTCGCTGTTGTTTATCGACGATTTGATGTCAGCGTCTAAACCAAAGTTTTCGTCTATGTATTTCGTGACATCTTCTGATGCATTACTTGTCAGTGGTAAGTGATCGAATTCCATCAGATACGGTGCGATGATATTTCGGGTGTAATCTTGCATGGCAGTGTTCCAACCCTCATATTCATCATTGTAGTATTTAATCAGCAGGTTGTTCAGCATTTGATTCTCAATCAACTCAAGTTTTCCAGATGACACTAAATTCTCAAAACTGGTTCTTTTTTGAGCGAATTTTGGCAAACCCAAAATGGTGGCGAATCTTTTGTCGAATTCAGCTTTAGGCACATCTATTTTTCTGGCAAGCACATCAAGACAGAATAAATAATCCGCTCTGATTATATTTTGATACCCAGTTATGGAATCAATCAGCTTAATATCAGATTGAATATCTGATTCGAGCAATTCTAAAATAACATACTGCTCTTTTCGGTCTTGCTGGGTTTCATTCCAATTCGCCACTTGGATACCAATAAATACACCGACTACCACGATAAGGAAATCGATAATAACCGCGAACCAGTTTTGGCTTTGGACGTGTTTGGTGACTCTCCTCAGTAACATGGCCAATCCTTAAAATACACCGTCATTGCGAGGGAGTGAAGCGACTGTGGCAACCTCATAAATCTGTCGCTATGTTTAAATACAGTCTGTCCTTTTGGAGATTGCCACGGTCGTACTTCTTTCGCAATGACATGAGATTCGTTTTGCTCAGTGACGTGTTTGGTGATTCTTCTCAGTAACATTATTCAGCTTCCTTAAGTGGGTGTTCAATTCCAAGGGATTTATCCAGTTCTGCATGGAGCTCAGCTAATTTTTGGCTTACCTTTAGCACACCACGTTCGGTGTAAATAATATAATTAAAAGCGTTGATGTTAAAGTCATTCAGAAATGCAGGACTATTTTTAATTTGGTTCAAATCGCAGATTGCATTTAACCCAACCGAATCCCGCATGAAGGTGTCATCTAGGGTAAATTGTGACTTTATCAGCATTGGATAAATCCTGCTCATATCAACATTAGAACCGCTGATGACTACAATAAGATCTCGAGCACGAGCAACATCTTGAATATAACTGAGAATATGATTGCGCAGACCTGATGAAGCAATTCTCTCTAAACGACCCGATGAAATTAATTCAGACACGCTGGGTATCTCTGCAGGTGGCACAGTCGTGAAAGATGAATGTGCAATGGAACGACACTGGTCTTCAGATAGCTTCAAACCGGCTTCATCACTTTTTAGCAATTCTGTCACTTCCATCAGGTTTCTCGAAAAGCGTTGCCTGGTTTCATCATAGCCAACTCGGGTTTCAATCAGTTCTTCAACTTCTTCATGTAAACGTAACAGATACTGGCCTTCACTGTGTTGGCGTTCTTTTTCTAAGGCCCATTGCTGTACTTGAAGACCGATATAGACACCCAGAACCACAATTAGTAGGTCAAGAAAAACCGCGAACCAGTTTTGGGTTTTGACGTGATGACTGACTCTTCTGAGTAGCATTAAAATTTCCCAGCTATTTTGTTAGGTGAAAGCTTTCCTATGTTGACCTGCTTCATTTTTCTAAATCAACTCCCCATCGAGAACGCAATTCTTCTTCTATCACACGAACTATGGTTTTATAATGTTTTAAGATGGGCTCGTAGGCCCTTCTTCGCTCCAATGTGGCATAACTGATCGCAGAGACAGCACGAGCAATTTCCGGTGAAGCACAAAGCTCTTGGATGTTGTAATCAATGCCAACATATTCACCTATAAAAGGGTCTGGGTACCTGCGAGCTAAATCGTATCGCACTTGACTTTCTACTATGAATCGATGCTTTTCATTGGTCCGGGCCACAGAGTCTGTAAAACTGTTTCCACGCCACTCCACCAATGCGATCACTGCGGACAATTGGTCTTGCAAAGCTTGGTTGCGGATGATGTTGGTTCTACCAGCGGCACTCATTTCATCAACAGTGTGTCGAAAGAGTCGGGGTGGGTTGATGTAACCCAGCGTATTGATGCCGCGTTGAAAAGCTTCCTCATTCTCAGTTTTAACCTCACAGTCATCCAATGAAGCCAATATTGATTCATAGTTGGATAACTGTCTAGTGAGAAAATTCAGGTCTCGACTTTGTCCGTTGATGCTCTCTACAAAATCATCATGCAGCAGCATAAGGTAGCTCCGTTCCAGAGACATTTCAATGCGCTCTGCATTCCAATTGGCCACTTGGATACCAATAAACACACCAATCACTACGATCAGAAAGTCGAGGAATACGGCAAACCAATTTTGGTTTTGGACGTGTTGGGTGATTCTTCTTAAAAGCATTAACAATCCACATTAGTAACCATCATTGCGATCGTTACATGGATGCAACTAATCAGAGCAATGCATGAGCAATTGCCGAGGTTTTGTTTAAATTCATTAAATAAACTCATGGGGTTTGTTCGAGTTGTTGGCGTTGGGCCAATGCCAGTTCTTTCATCTGATCGGCGATGGCCAACACCCTGGGTTCTTCACGATAATCGGCAAAAAACTGGTCATACTTGATGAATGGATATTCAAGGATGTTTTCATCCAGCGCACCTTGTAAATACTTAACCACTTGGTCAAGGTCTCCATCAGTCGCTGCCAACTGCGCCAACACAAAATTCAAATTCAAATTAGGCCAGGTACCCAGGTTGATAGAGTCCAGCTTGCTTTCAGTATAGTTTCTTGCGGCTGTGGCATGGGTTCTCCAGGTATCAATGCCCAGTTGTTTTTCAGCCAGAACCAAACCGGTCAAAGGCTCCAACACATTGCCATTCACCGGATTACCCATGCGATAATTGAGACTGGACAGTGAACGCTGAAATGAGGCCCGTGCAGCTTCCCAATCCCCTTCACCCAAACTGGCCTGTCCTTGCCAAGTGGTGCCGGTTTTGGCCAGGTACAATTGCCCGGCCCTGAACAAAGTTTCCCAATCGCCACTCCATTGGGCCATTGATCGGCGGGCACTGAGTTCCCAGCGATTCCCTGGACCTCTGTCACGGGCAGCAGCCAACCACTGTTGATGCTTATCTGGCATCTGCATTAAATAGTAACAAACAGACAATTGCGCCGCTGCAAAAGGATCACCCGGCCGGTTGTTGTGGACAAAAGTATAGGAGTGTACAGCTTCCGCCAGTAAGCCTTGTGAAACTTTGAGGTTGGCCAGCTCTTCATGAGCATAGGCATCATCCGGATACAGTTCAAAAATTTGATCGATGATGGACTGGGCTTCATCAAAACGCCGCAGACCAACCATCATGCTGGCCAGCCGGGACTGTAAATAGCTAGACAATGGGTCCCGCTCAACCGCATCCAGTCTGACTTGAAGCGCCAAATCTATTTCGCCCAATTCACGCAAAGCATCGGCATACAAGGTATACGCTTCTATGAAAGCTGGATTGGCTTTGATGGCTTGTTCAAAATAGTTTCGCGCTGCCACATCGTTGGAATATTTGCGTTCTTCAACAAAACCCATGGCCGTCAACGCATCGGCACGGTTTGGCTCCAGTGCCAGCGCCTTCCTGGCTGCTGGTTCGGCCCGATCAAAGGCATCTTGTGACGGTATCCCGCCATAATCTTCCAGCCATATCCAGGCCGAAGCAATGGCGCCATGTGCCGCGGCGAAATCAGGGTCTATGGCCAGTGCCTGTTCAAAAAATTGGAGCGCGCGGGTTAATCCTGCTTTACTGGGTTCTCGAGCCAGTTCCCGACCACGCAAGTAAAGGTCATAAGCCTCACCATTCTCAACAGTGTGACTTTGATTCTCTGTGGCATCTAGCTCCAATTTAAGTTTCAACGCATCAACAATGGCCACGGCGATTTCATCTTGAACAGCGAATATATTGTCTAATTGTCGATCATAGGTTTCTGACCAAACATGAAAGCCACCTGCCACATCAATCAATTGTGCGGTGATGCGTACCTGATTACCTGATTTTCGAACCGAACCTTCCAAAACTTGGTTGACGTTTAGGGCATGGCCAATCTCAACAATGTCATGCTCATCCCCGCGAAACTTGAATGAGGAAGTTCTGGCAGCCACCTTCAACCCTTCAACTTGGGCCAATACATTCAGCAATTCTTCTGAAATCCCATCAGCAAAATAGGCCTGATCACCAGCCACGCTCATGTCGGCAAAAGGCAACACCGCAATTGATTTTTCTTGATTCGAAGATGCAGACCCAGCTTCGGTACCTGTGTTACTTGAAGCACCAGACAGGGCAGCTTGGTTGGATGGGGAAACAGCACTGGATGGATTCAAACGTTGGTAAGTGAACAAGACCAATACCATGATGACTGCTGCCAAGGTGATGTAATCCAATTTCTTTGCGGTGTGGCTGGCTATGGATTCATTGGCCGGCACATCGCTGTCTTTTTTCAAGCCTTCTGGCGTCAGTTCATAAGCCCAGGAAATGATGATGGCAATGATGAATCCCAAACCAAGGACCAATAAAATCACTTGCATCACCCATTCAGGTGCCTCAATGTTATCCAGCACCAAATCGGCCACTTGCGCAATCACCCAGGCACTGACCAAATAAGCCAGCCCAACCCGAAACACATTGCGTCGTTTCAACTCATTGAACAGCTGACTCATACACCCATGGCTGCCGTCATTAACCTACCCCTTTAGAAAACCCTTTCTTTGATTATAGCAAGTTTTTAGAGTTGAATAGAAATTTGTTTGAAATGAAGGGTTTGGCGGTCAAAACTGCCACCGAATCCGAGCATACAGGTTGCTGGCCTCTTCAAACTGGCCAAAGAAAGTGTGGATCTCTAGGCCAGTGAATAGATTGCCACCGAAGGTGAATTGCCACTGATCGTTGTGGCGGTAATTGACCGAAGGTCGCCAGTAACTGTCCTGGTCGGTGGGTGAATAAAACACAAACAATGACCAGGTTAATTTGTCCTGCATGGCTTGGTAAGTCAGTCGGTTGGTGACCACGTGGCGGTTTTGCTCGGGTTCAAACTGTGGCGTGGGTGATTGTGCCAACAACTGGCTGTGATCGGTGGTGTGCTCCAGGTAATACTGCGCGCCCCAATTCAGTTTTTTGTACAGTTCACGCTCATAGCCCAGCAGCGCACGCCACTCTGAGTTTGGCACAGCTGGGTTGCTGCCACGGCGGTCCTCTAATGACTTGTGGTATCCGATTTCAGCTTTCAGCAAGCCTTTGCCAAAGGTATTTTGATAACTGGCACCCCAAACATTTTTCCGGGGATGGTAAGGCTGATTGTTGGCATGGATACCGACCGGTGATTTTTCTATACCATGGTAGGCATACAGCGCCAGTTGGTGGCCATTGAGGTTCTTGAATAGTCGCAAGGCATACTCGGCCTCATTCGAGTTTTTCGGGTTGATGATTTCACCACCACCCACCAGCGATTGAGCCGTCGGTGAAAACAAGGCAAACCGTTCACCGTTGATGAAGCGATCAGGTTCAGCCCTTGGAGTTATCACCAGATCCCAATTGGCCCAGGCTTGGTAATGGCTGATTCTGAGGGCATCTGCTGGTGCTTTCAGGTAAGTGTCGTCGCGCCCGCTAAAAAATGACACCCAGTCTTTGGGAAACAGGTCGTTGATAAACAGTAAATCACCGGTGCCCCAGGTGCTGATTTGACGACCCAGCACCACATCTGTCTTTTGGCCCAGGGAAAATTGAAAATTCAATTCCCGCAAATCAAACAACAACCCAGCGGTGTCGCTGTCTGGAACCGAATCAAACCAGACATCATGACTCCAGTTAAACTTGAACTGATCATGACTGTAATCAAATTGATGGTGCCAGCGCATCTCGCTGAGGGTGGTTTGATCGCCAAACAAATCATCGGATTGCAAGCGCTCACCTTGGGCCCATTCAATAAAGCCTGCATGGGACCAGGGTGAGTCAACGACATCCCATTGGCTGTCGCCCCACTCGTCATCACCCCAAGCATCACTACTCAATTCATCACCACTCCTGTCATCATTGGCCAAATCATCGGCTGACTGCGCAACAACAGACAGCGTAAAAAGTAGCAGCAGACTGAAGGCTAATGATTTCATTGGATATTATTGTGACCTTATTGGGCCTGCAGCCAATGCCTCGGCGGCTGGCGCAGAGAACGCAATGAGAACACCGACTCATCCATGCCCAAATCGTAACTGGGTCTTCTGAACTCCAACAGCGTGTACCCTCCTGTGTTCAGGTTAGATACTTTAGACTTCATCACCGTGGGGTGCCCCTGGACTTCTTCAACAGCAACCACTTCAACCCGACGATAAATCTCACCCTTTGCATTGTGGTATTCAATCAACATGGGCAAAAAGGTTTGTTGGTCAATTTTCATGGTGTAATGGTTGAACTCAACCGCTGTGGCGTCTTTGGGGGTGCTTTTCAGGTAATAATAGGCCTCATCCTGATGTTCCAATTTGTGGTCATCAGCGGCTGGATCACGGCCAGAGACGTCTTCATAAAAGAAATCTGAACCGACAAAGCTGGTGCGGTTGTCACTGGCAGCAATGCGCTTTTCTAAGTCCAATGCCGGTAAGTACAGCCAACGATCATCGTCCTGACCCACTTTTTTGTGTACCAAAAACACCGTGTCTTTGACATCAGATGGGCGACTGAAAACCACCAAAAAGTTTTGTTCTCCGCCGTCTGCCACATCTCGCCGCAAAATCACAAACTGTCGCAATTGCTTGTTGCCCTTGCTGTCAACAATAATCATTCTGGCCTCAGAACGCCCATCATCTCCGGCATAAAAGGACGCTTGGTTGGCTTGCTCGATAATGTCAGCGACTGGCAATTCAGCTTGGGCAGATGCCCAACCCAATAAACCCAACAGCATCAAAAGTAAAGTTTTCATGATTTAACTCCAAATGCCCATCTGGACAACAGTTTCAATAAAGCAGGTAACATCATTAAAGTCACCAGCGCCGACACCGCCATGATGGTGGCCAGGAAAAATCCCACAGTGATGTAAGGTACCAAAGGTGCCAATAACAACGGGGTAAAACCGATGGCTATCACCACCGCATTTTTACTGATGGCAGCAGCCGGTTCTTCAAACATCATCTGCATCATCAGTTTAAAATCTTTTGTTTCTGCATAAATGTCTCTGGCCCGTTGCAAAAAGTGAATGGCAAAATCAACCGAAAGCCCAAGTGTCAGGGCCGACAACACCGCTATGGGCATGTCATAGTCTTTACCCAGCCAACCAATCAGGCCATAGATAAAGGCAATGGTCAGGGTCAACGGCAACATCGCCAACAAGCCAAACAGCAGGCTTCTGAATAACACCACCATCATAACGAACACCACCACAAAGGCGCTGACCAGACTCATGCCCATGCCAGCCACCATTTCTTCCTGCCACACTTTATTGAGGTAGGTTTTCCCTGCCCAATTAACCGAAACGCCTGCGGGTGGCGGGTTATCAATCATGTAGTCATCCAAAAACGCCACCACCTGTGTCATGTCTTGATTGTCACCACTGGTTAACTGCATCCAAATCAGTGTATCGGTGTAGTCTTTGCTGACAAAATGCCACAGATCATGCGGCCGGTGAGAGGACTGGTATTGCAACAAGGTTTGTGCCACCCCTGCTTGAGAATGAGGCAGCACAAACTGCGCATCCGCCCCGCCCTGCAATTCACGGTAAACCGTCTTCACCACATCAGCCAAGGAATTGGATTTACCCACCAAGCCACTTTGGCGCAACGCCGCTTGCAGGTCCTCAACATAGGACAAATGATCGGGTGATTTGAAATAGGCCAGGTCATTGGCGGCTTGTTCTGCCTGACCCAACAGCTGTTCCAGTGCATCGGCCTCATCACCTTGGGCGTCAAACAACCGGTCTTCCAACCACAACATCATCGCATCTAACTGGGCTTTGAATCCTGACTCTGAAGTTTGGATACTGGACCATTGGTTCTGAATTTGCGCCTGAATTTGCGCCAGTACTTGCGCCTGGGCTTGCGATTCCTTATGGATGGTTTCATTGAAATTATCCTCAACGGCTTTGACATCGGCTTGCAACACCACATAGGCATCGTAGGTCCCAGCGAAATGTTGGTTCAACACCTCATCGGCCACCCGAATGGGGTGGTCTGCTTTGAACCACCTGACCGGGTTGTCATTGATTTGTATTTTCAGTACGCCCAACACACTGATGACCAACACCAATAAAAACAGCACCACCACTGGCCAACTGTGGTTGGTGCTGAATCGACCTAATTTTTTGATGCCACCGGACAGTTTGGATTTGGAGTGATGCAAATTTTGCAGTGATTGAAGGGCTGCTGGTTTAAGCACCACCAGGTAGGCGGGGATAAACAAAATGGTCAACACAAAGGCCAACAAGATGCCAAACCCAACAAATGCACCAAACACCTGTACCGGTGGTATGGGCGTCAGCATCAAGGAAAAGAAACCCACTGATGAAGTCAAACTGGTGAACAGCATGGGTTTGAACAAATCAGCAATCACACCTTTGATGACTGCCTCGCGGTGGGCTTGTTTGTCGTATTTTTCGACGAATTCAGACATGATGTGAATCGAGTCAACCACCGCGATGGGCATCAAAAAGATGGCAATCATTGAACTCATGATATGTACCGTATAACCCATGCCTATCATGGTACCCATCACGATGATGACTGTGGCCATGGCCACCATCATCGGTGCAGCCACAAATTTCAAGTTTTTGAAAAAATACCACAGCAAAAAAAAGATCATCAATCCCGCCAATGGCGCAGATATGCCCATTTGCACGAACATTTGGTAGCCAAAAGTGTCTTCTGCTACCGGTAAGCCAGTGATGTGGTAATCATCGTTGGTGTCCAGTCCATTGATGATTTGTTTGATTTCGGTGGCGATGCGGTGACTTTCATTTTTATCGGCAATCGGCACATAGATGCTGGTGGCTTTGCGGTCAGCTGATACCAGGGTGTTTCGCAACAACGGCAAGCGCTCCACTTGTGCTGCCAACAAATCAGCCGATGTCGTGTCCTTGGGAGCTTGTTTCATCATCCATTCGAATTGAATGTTGCCGGGCCCGGCTTGCTTAATGTAATCCACATGCGACAAAGCCATCAGGTCATGGGCCACAACCCCTTCAATTTGTTCAACCTCATTGGCCAGTGTCAACAAGCCCTGCAGTGATTGCGGATTAAACACCCCCTGATCACTGTCATTCACTGCACCGACCACAATCATGTCATGCAATTCAAAGTCATCTTTTACCTGATTATGAAATTGGCGTTCAACTTGTGATTCCGGCAACATGTTTTCCGGATCGGTATCGATGGCAATCATCGGCATCAGCGCAGCGGTCGCCAGTGTGAGCAACAGCACCACCACAAAGATGGCTTTGGGGTGGTTGATGACCTGTTCAGTGATTTTATCTTGCATGACTGGCGATTGTTATCCCATTTAAAACGGATGAATTATATATTAGGATTTTCTAATATGCAACCCCTTGTGTATTGGCAACGAATCATGCAAAATAACCTCGGTTAAAAAACAGGCAGTTACAATGAAACAATCAATGGAATCCATGTTAACGCATTCCGAACCGGCGTCGGCCTTGCTGAAACTGATTTCAAACCAAAAGCGGTTGTTAATTCTGTGCCTGTTGCATGAAAAGGAAATGTCGGTATCTGAACTCAATGAAATGATGGACCAACTCAGCCAATCTGCCCTCTCCCAACATTTAGCCCAATTGCGTGCTGCCGACCTGGTTAAAATCAGACGCGAAGCCCAAACCATCTATTATTCACTGACCGACAGCAAGGCAGTGAACATCATACACCTGTTACACGAACTTTACTGCCAGGAAGACTGCAGTTAATTCACCTCAATAAATTCTTTTTGTTACTTTTGGGGGATTGGTTGCGTTTATCACCCCAAACTACAATGACTTTTTATATAGGATATTTTTCGTAGGGGCGACATGTTCAAAATCATTCCATGGCTTTTGCTGGCTTTCAGCGTCAGCGCGCAAACCAACAAAAACGTACCGTTAATTAACGAGGACATCAAAATCGATGGCGTCATGGATGAATCGGCTTGGGATAGGGCTTTGATGATTCCCCTGCTGTATGAAACCTCTCCGGCAGAAAACACCCCAGCCATGGTAAAGACGGAAGCCTATTTTATCGACCGCGGCCATTCTTTGGTCATCGGTTTCAGGGCCGAAGACCCAGAACCCGAGAAAATCAGGGCTTACTTGCGTGACCGAGATTCAGCCTACAGTGATGATTTTGTTGGGGTTTTGTTGGACACATATAATGACGAAAGACGGGCTCTGGAATTTTTCGTCAATCCCTTGGGCGTGCAAATGGATTTGATTCAAAGTGGGAATAACGAAGACGACTCATGGAATGCGATTTGGGATTCGGCAGGTAAAATCACTGATTTTGGCTATGTGGTTGAAATGGAAATTCCATACAATGAAATCCAAATGCCAGACAGTGTGGGTGAAAAAACCTGGGGGTTATTTGCTTTACGCGTTCAGCCACGGGATGACCGACGCTTATACAGAAATGTCATCATTGACAGAAACAACGATTGCTTTTTGTGCCAAACCGAAAAAATCACAGGCTTTGCCAATGCCGACCGCGGCATGGATTTAGAAATCACCCCCACGGTCACGGGCCTGGCATCCAGAAGCAGAGATCCTGAAGAGGCCGATTACGGGCCCAGTGAAACGGACTTCGAAGCCGGTGTGGATGTCAACTGGGGCATCAATTCAAACTTGACCTTGAATGCCACCATCAATCCAGATTTTTCACAAGTTGAAGCCGATTCAGCACAATTGAACGTCAATCAGAATTTTGCTTTGTTCTTTCCTGAGCGCCGCTCATTCTTTTTGGAAAATTCAGATTACTTCGATTCCAACATGAACCTGGTTTATACCCGCAACATCGCTGATCCAGATTATGGCGTACGCCTGGTGGGTAAGAACGATGCCAATGCCTATGGCTTTTTCTATGCCAATGACACCATCACCAACCTGTTAATTCCAGGCACCATGCGGTCTGACTTCACCACTTTGGAAACTGAGTCTGAAAATTTGGTGGGCCGCTACCGCCGAGATTTTGGTCAAAACGCCTCAACCTTCGGTGCCACGGTAACCAGTCGCAGCGCCAGTGATTACCACAACACCGTGGTGTCTGCTGACATGAATTACCGGTTAACAAGTACGGACTTATTCAGGGTCCAGTTCGCTGCCTCAGAATCTGAATACCCGGCTGAAATCAGTGAGGACTTTGAACAACCCGACGGCCAGTTCTCCGGTAACTATTACCTGCTCAGATACCAACACAATGGTCGCAACTGGCGGTTCAATGCCTACCACGAAGACAAAGGCGAAGGCTTCCGGGCTGACAATGGTTTTATCAGTCAGGTAGGCACCACAAAATCCATCATTGGCGGCGGCTATGCTTGGATTGGTGAAGAAGATAACTGGTGGAACCGCATGGATGTGTATTCGGACTGGGACATCACCCATGACCAGACTGGACAGGTTTTGGAAAAAGAATTTGAAGGCAGTTTTGGCATCAATGGCCCCATGCAATCGTTTTACCGAGTGGGAGCCGGCGTCAGAGACCGTTTCTGGAATGACCAATTGTTCCGAGAAAACTACCGTTTCTTTGATTTCGACATCAAGCCGCTGTCAGGTTTAGCCACTGGGTTTTATATCGATGCCGGTCACAACGTGGACTTCAAGAACAACCGCCTGGCAGACTCGTTGCGTGGTGGTGCTTATGTCAATGCCAACATCGGTGCCCATTTCAGCATCAGCGTTGACCACAACTACCGCAATTTATCGATTGATGCCGGTAACATATTCACCGCCAACCAAACCGACATCCGCTTGTCATACCAATTCAACATCAGACAAAGGTTACGCTTGGCCATCATCCAAACAGACATCAACCGCAACCTCAGTTTGTACAATGAACCCGATGATATCAATAAGAACAGTGAGTTCGTCGCCACCCAGCTGATTTACTCCTACAAAGTCAATCCCCGCACCCTGATGTTTATCGGCTACTCCGATGCCGGCACCCAATTCGACGACATCGAATCCTTCGTCAAAACCAACAAAAGCGTGTTCGTTAAATTTTCTTATGCGTTCAAACGCTAATCAAGCTCGCCGAGCATTTCGACTGTGCTCAGCATGACACTGGTCGAGGTGACCAAAACCTCCCCTCTTGAGAGGGGATTGAGGGGTGTGTAATTAGCCAAATCCCAATGGCAAATATCAATGCAATGGCTTATCACACCCAAATATCCTCGTCGTTGCGAGGCTTCGCAGAAGCCGCGGCAATCTCCTCGCTGAAACACTTCAGCTCGAACACCGCCCATTTCGTTCGTATACAAAAGTAAGAAGTTTCAGATTGGAGTTACCCCCTACTCCTTTGCTTCGCTATTTGACTAATTATCTTTCCCTGTGTTCTTTATAAAAGCGTTTGGATCTGAGATGTCCATAGCGTCTTTTTTCACGTTTCAAATCCGGACGAAACCAGACACCAATTGGAGCTTGCTTTCTCTCAGCACGTTTAGCTATTAATTCACCAATTAAGCCTGTAAGAATAAAAGGTGCACCAGAGATTAGGTAAGTCACTAAAAGAGCGATGCCAAACTCCCTGAACACAAAAAATATTAAAATTGATAAAAGCGCCAACCCCAAAACAATGAGCATATAAAGTTCAATACTTGGCTTAAGTAGACGCGGCAACTTCGAATTCATCATTTCACCTTGCACATAGGATGTCCTTGAGAAATATGATAATACCATGTACTAAGTCATTGTTGGACTTCGCAAATCCAGCCCAACAGACTTCGTTGCCAAAGTAACAGCAAAAAACCATTTCAAATTCAGAGCTGATAGCGGCTTCGACAGGCTCAGCCACCTTAAATCAAAGCTCACCGAGCTAGTCGAGGCGACAAATACCTCCCCTCTTGAGAGGGGATTGAGGGGTGTGTAATTAGCCAAATCCCCAGCGGCAAATATCAACGTTATGGCTTGTCACACCCAAACCCACCCGTCGTTGCGGGACTTCGCAATCTCAGCCCAACCTGCCTCACTGGCTTTGATTGTTGCGACTTGATGAAGCAAACACCCAAGCAAAGAAAATCATAAAAATGATGTCGTTCAGGCCATAGATGCTATAAAAAACACCGGCAAAAAGATCTTTGGCATAAAGGGCCTCTAAACTATTTTTTGTCAGCCAGTTTACCCAAACAACGCCATAGATCAGCTTTTCTATAGCAAAAGCACCGGCGATCCATTTGATGTTGGATTTAACGGGAACTGCTGATAAGTAGGCAAGCCCCCACATCACAATCATCAGCAGTCCAAAGTTCGACATGACCACAGGATCAGCTTCGTTGATGGCCTCATTGGTAAAGCCACGTGAAAAAACAAGCACGCTGAAATTCATCAACGCCGCTAAGATCAGTCCGTTTTTTATGGTTTTTTGATTCATTTAATCCTCAGGATGTTTGAGTGACTTACCACTGTCAATTATGCATCATAATGGCATCTATCAAGATATTGGCTTTTTTCAATGCACGGTTTGTAAAAAGGATTCATTGTAAGTCATTGATTTTAGACTTTGAAGGAGATCAGTGATTGATTCATTTTCTGGGGGTAAGTTTGAAGTATTATTAAGTTATGGTGGTGTTAGGAAACGAAGATTGCGGCAGCTTTGGGAGAGGGTCTGCCCCTTGGAGATTGCCGCGGTCGTACCTCCCTCGCAATGACGTTTAATAACTGGATATAGGCTTGGAAAGAAGATTGCGGCAGCTTGAGGAGGTCCTTCAATTCCACTTCGCTCGATTCAGGATGACAGTTTTAATCAAGTGCCTTAAACCAAATCCACCACTTCGCTGACTTGATCGACGGTGATGATTTTGATGTTGAGGTTTTTGACCCATTTGCCGGCATTGCCTTTGGGGATGATGGCGGTTTTGAAGCCGTGGTTGGCGGCTTCTTTGAGGCGGTCTTCGCCGTTGTGTACGGGCCTGACTTCACCGGTTAAGCCCACTTCGCCAAATACAATGGTACCGGCTGGCAGGTAACGGTTTTTGAAGCTGGAAATAATCGCCATGATGATGGCCAAGTCGGCAGCGGTTTCGGTGATTTTCATGCCGCCCACCGCATTCAAGAACACATCGTGATCGTGGATGGCGAGGTGACACATGCGGTGCAACACGGCCAACAACATGGCCAGGCGGTTGTGTTCCAAACCCACAGACAAGCGCCTGGGGTTACCCAGTGGACTTTGATCAACCAAAGCCTGAATTTCCACCAGCAAGGGTCGGGTGCCCTCGCGGGTACACATCACCACCGAGCCGGCTTTGTCGGCCTGTCTTTCACTCAAGAATATGGCCGAAGGGTTTTCGACCTCTTTGACACCGGTCTCGGTCATGGCAAAGACGCCGATTTCATTGACTGCGCCAAATCGATTCTTCAAAGCCCTCAGCACCCGGTAGCGGCTGTTGCCATCGGATTCAAAATACAACACGGTATCGACCATGTGTTCCAACATCCGAGGACCGGCAATGGTTCCGTCTTTGGTGACGTGGCCGACCAGAATGACTGTGATTTTGCTTTGTTTGGCCATCCTCACCAATTGCGCCGCGGCTTCTTTGACTTGCGAAACTGAACCTGGGATGGCAGTGAGCTGTTCACTGAATAATGTTTGGATAGAGTCGATCACCACCATGTCGGGTTTTTTCTGCAAGGTGGTGGCAATGATGGCTTCCACTGAAGTCTCGGCCATGCAATCCAGCTCATCGGCTTGCAGACCCAGGCGACTGGCGCGCATGGCAATTTGGGACAAAGATTCCTCACCGGTGACATACAATGGCGTGATGACTTCAGCCATTTGTGCCGAAACCTGCAACATCAGTGTTGATTTGCCGATACCGGGGTCACCACCCAGTAAAATCACCGATCCAGGCACGATGCCGCCACCCAGCACCCGATCCAACTCTTTGATGTTGGAGGATGTGCGTTGTTGTTGCTCGGTGCTTATTTTGCCCAGCTTTTGGATGGCATTGTCGCCGGAATAATTGGCGTAACGATTGACCTTACCACTGGCGTTGGTGGTGGCCTGAATTTTGATTTCGTCGATACAGTTCCATTCTTTACAGGCACTGCATTGTCCTGACCATTTGGACGAACTGTTGCCACAGAGGTTACAGACGTATTGGGTTTTGGCTTTAGCCATTACCAACCTCCACTAACAACTGCTTGGCTGATTGTGCATCAAACGGCCAATCAAGCGCATTGGTACCATTGGAAAGCACCGGAATTCTGACGTGGTACTGTTGCATCAAAGCCTCGTCGTCATCGATATCAACCACTTCGTAGGGAACCCCATCGGCTTGCAATAACTCTTCCGCATACTCGCACAACGGACACTCAATTCTGCTGTATAATTTCAGTTTTATCATGCGTGTAGTTTATCATGGCAGTCAGCGTTTTTGACCTCTTTAAAATCGGCATTGGGCCCTCCAGTTCACACACAGTTGGACCCATGCGTGCAGCCAACATGTTCATCTCTCAGGTGATGTCACACAACCTGGCTGAACGCACCCACAGCATCGTCACCGAATTGTATGGCTCGCTGAGTCACACCGGTCGTGGCCATGGTACCGACAAGGCCATTATCCTGGGCTTGTTGGGAGAAGAGCCCGACACCGTGGACCCCGATGCCATTCCGGGCATGTTGGAACAAGTGGAACAGAGTGGCCAACTCCAAGCCAATGACGAAATCAAGCTGGTATTCAACAACAAAAAACACCTGAAGTGGCACAAGCGCAAAAAACTGCCGTTGCATTCCAACGGCATGCAGTTTACTGCCTTAGATAAGGAAGGCAATGAACTGTTGCGCAAAGCCTATTACTCAGTCGGTGGTGGCTTTATCCTGGCGCACAGTCACATGGCCAAACAACACATCATGGAAGATGACTCGAAATTGCCCTACCATTTCACCACCGGTGACGAACTGATTGAGCTTTGTCATGAACATCAAATGACCATCGCTGAAATCATGTATGCCAATGAAAAAAGCTGGCGCAGTGAAGCCGAAATAAACCAACAACTGGACACCATATGGGAGGCCATGAAGTCTTGTGTCCAACGCGGTATTCAGGCCGATGGCGTGCTGCCTGGTGGTTTGAAAGTGGTGCGTCGGGCACCTAAGATCTATCGGGATTTGGACCTGCGCTCAGAAAAAGACCTGGCCGATCCCCTCACCATTTTAGATTGGGTGAACATGTACGCCTTGGCCGTCAGTGAAGAGAACGCCGCCGGTGGCCGCGTAGTGACTGCACCAACCAACGGCGCAGCCGGTATCATTCCAGCCGTTTTGCACTATTACAAAGAGTTTGTGCCGGATAGTGATTTACAAGGCGTCAGGAACTTCCTGCTGACTGCAGCAGCCGTGGGCATTTTGTACAAAACCAAAGCCTCAATTTCAGGTGCCGAAGTGGGCTGTCAGGGCGAAGTGGGCGTGGCCTCATCAATGGCCGCCGCTGGCTTGGCTGCCGCACAGCACTTGAGCATGGATGAAGTGGAAAATGCCGCTGAAATTGCCATGGAACACAACCTCGGCCTGACTTGTGATCCCATCGGAGGTTTGGTGCAAATTCCATGCATAGAACGCAACGCCATGGGCGCCATCAAATCCATCAATGCCGTACGCATGGCCGACCGCAATGACGGCAGCCACACCGTGTCATTGGATAAAGTCATCAAGACCATGAAAGCCACCGGCGATGACATGAAAGAACACTACAAAGAAACTTCACGCGGCGGACTGGCCGTTAACATCATTGAATGTTGAATCAAAGTGATTGATTGAAAAAATCGGGCACCAATTGACTGGCTGAGCCAAGCCTGGATTCTTTGAACTGGCTGTTTTGATCACTGGCTTCGAGGTTCAATTCGACGGTGTGGGCTCCTGCTTGATTGGCCACTTCAACAAAACCGGCGGCTGGGTATACCGAGCCTGAAGTACCGATGGAAACAAACAGGTCACAGCGCATCAGAGCACCCATGATGTCATCCATAAACAAAGGCATTTCGCCAAACCAAACGATGTGGGGCCGCAGTGTTCCTTTGCGCTCACAGTGTTCACAGTGGCTGGTCTGATTGAGTTCAGTGCGACAAGGGGTGATTTGGTGACACTGAACACAGCGTTTTTTTAACAATTCGCCGTGCATGTGAATCAGGTTTTTGCTGCCAGCACGCTCGTGCAAGTCATCAACGTTCTGGGTCACCAGCAGAAATGAGTCGAATTGTTGCTCTACTGTGGCCAGGGCTTGGTGTGCGGCGTTGGGCTCGACAGTATCAAGAGCGGCCCGACGCAAGTTGTAAAATCGGTGGACCAACTCTGGGTTGCGATCAAAAGCTTCGGGGGTGGCCACGTCCTCGATGTGGTGATCATCCCACAGGCCGCCGTTATCACGAAAGGTGGACAAGCCACTTTCTGCCGAAATACCAGCTCCGGTTAATACCACCACCTGTTGATATGACTTCATCGGTTCTTAATGTTGATTTTGTGGCGAGCCATCATTCAATTCATAATAATCGCCTTTTTCAGCGACAAAAATGTGCAGACCCAGTTGGGTGTCGGTTGGCGCATCGATGGTGCCCAAAGCCACTGCTATCCACCGGTGTTTCTCGCGATCCAAAGGATCAAAAAACAACGATGAACCACATTGCTCACAAAATCCCCTTCTGACTTTGTCAGACGATTGATACCACTTCAGGCCTGTTTTGTTGGTGAGTTGTAAAGATTCGCGGTCGCATTCCACACTGGGCAAAAAGTGTCCAGTCCATTTGCGACATTGCACACAGTGACAGGCGTCTGCCTTGCCCAGCTTGGTATTGATTTGAAATGTCACTGCGCCACACAGACACGATCCCTGATACATAACCACCTCTTTGAACTAAAGAACGAAAATGTTTTAAACGATATAAAGCCATTGCTTTACTCGAAAAATTCTACCACAAAGTGGTGGTGACTTGCTGGCTTGCGCCATGGGTATTGAATTGACAGTTAACGCTGACTCAACTGTTGATTCAGTAGCTTTAGCTCGCCCCTCAATTCATTGATTTGTGACAGAAAACTTTGGTAAGTGCCAGGTGCACTGGATTGCTTGAATGAAGCTTTAATCAACTCCCTTTGCAGAGATTTGATTTGAGCCATCTTGTCCTTGATTTGTTGTTGAATGTCCGACTTTACATCAGCCGACTGTTTCAGTGTGTTTTCCATGTTGCCCTCAAAATGAATGGATCATTACTTTTTTATTGTGGGCATCATATTAGCGTGGGTTAAACTCGAAAAACGAATAAAAACAGCTGAATTCTGACCAACGGCTTGGTTCTCATCACCAGCGGTCAAAATGGCGGGCGGCAAATCAATCAAAACCGTGAATAAAGATCAAATCGGGTATAAATTCAATGGACCCGCTGTCACAAGCAAAGATACCATTGTTATCACCGTCAAATGGTCTGGCATGACCCACTTGATCAAAACCGGATATACATGTACCAGGCACAAAATCAATGGCCGGACTGTTGGGGACCAATGGGTGTCTTTTGAAGTAATTGGTCTCTGCAGTCAATGTATCTACGATACCGCTCAGCATTTCACTGGGGACCAAGTCTGATGCACCCAAGTTGACATTGACAACGCCGGCATCCCCACCATTACCCATTAAATTATATCCATCCAAGACCATACCGCCATTGACCGGCCCATTGACTTGATCGGCATCGATACCTGCTGTGTTACCGGCAACGATGCTGGCATACATTTTAAAATAACTGTTGTTGGTGGGGTTGTTGTCGTTTGATAAATCAAGCCCACCACCGGTATTCATGGCTTGGTTATTGACGACGGTTGAATTAAAAATCTTGACCACATTGTTGTCATCTCGGACCAGTATACCGCCGCCATTTTGGTCGGCATAATTGCCAGAAATGGTGCTGTTGACCAACGTAACTTCTGCCTGCCCGATGGCCAATCCACCCCCACTGGTCAAGCTGTTGTTGTTATCAATGGTGGTGTTATTAATCAAGACGTGGCTGTTATAAACAGAAATACCACCACCAAAACTCGGATCAATAGTGTTCAATGAGGAATTGTTTCCTATGCGACTGTTGTTGATGGTGTGTTGGGTTGCATGACTTCCCCCAGCGAAAAATAACATGCCCATGCCCATATTATCAACCACGTTGACTTGGTTGAATGTGGTGACTACAGAACGACCAACCACTTGTACGCCGCCACCGAAATTAGATGGCATGTGACCATTTTTGATGGTTAAATCATTGATCGTAACTTGGGCTGAACCATCAATTTGAATCATGCCAAATTCAGGCGCATTCAGATCACGTTCAACCACCGCACCACGGCCTTCGATAATGAGCTCACCACTGTTAACTCTTAACCCATAAGAAATGCTGATGTCATGTGGTTCGGTCAAAACATACGTCATTTGGGGCACCAGCATCAAAACATCTGCTTCTGAGCCGCCTGCGGCACAACCACCAACCGCCGTGTTGTTACTCGCTGCGTTCACCGCATCTGGTAAGCTACAAACTGTCCCATCCACATCGATTTGTACCGCCAACACCGGCATCGCTGCCATGAATGTCATCAATAAGCCCAATACTTTCATTCCATGCTCCTTTTTTGCTTGTCATTACCCCATCGATACCGATGGGGAACGGTGGTGAGTTAATTATAGGTTCTGTCCAGCCACTTTAGAAGTGGCGTAACTGTACTTTTTTATCCAAAAATTCAACCGATGGCCAGATTTCAGGCCATCATGCACGGGTTAACTTTACATTCTCAAGCACAGAAACTAAAATCACGGACTCAAATAAACCCCAGTTTCTTGACCATTGACCACCGCCGCATTACAAATCATCGATGCCCAATGCCAACGTGCGGGCGAAATGTTGTTTGCACCAGTAAATCTGGAGCTAAAACCCAGACAGCTGGCGTTGTTGTCAGGTGCCAACGGCACCGGCAAAACCACCTTGATGGAAGCCATCGCCGGCATTCGCTTGCTGTCAGCAGGTCAAGTGCAATTTTCCGATAACAATTCGCATACCTGGCAACACCACAGCCACTACCTTGGACACAAACTGGGTAACAAAGGCGCACTGACTTGTGCGGAAAACCTGGCCTTTGTGGCGCAGATCAATGGCCTGGACGTTACTGAGCGTGAATTATCTGCCTTGTTGGCTTCAGCCGGTTTGGCCGGTTATGATTTCCAACAGGCCAGTGACTTGTCTGCGGGCCAAAAGAAACGCCTGGCTGTTTGTCGGTTGTTGCTATTGAACAAGACTTTTTGGTTGTTGGATGAACCATTCGTCAACCTCGATCACGCTGGCTGTGACTGGTTATTCCAACTGATTACCGCGCACCTTGACCAAGGTGGTGCGGTGTTGATCACAGCCCATGATCAACAGAACATCACCGCTTTGGCACACCATCACATCACCTTGGAGCCAGCATGAGATTCTGGACCTTGTTAAGGCGCGATGTGTTGGTCGCTTGGCGCAAAAAGTCAGGCTTGTACCAGCCGCTGGTGTTTCAGTTACTGGTGGTTACGATGTTTCCACTGGGTTTAGGAGCCGGCGCCCAGACCCTGGCCAAAATCTCACCTGCAGTGGTTTGGATTTTGGCGCTGTTAAGTACCTTAATTACTTTTGAACACCTGTTCAAGGATGATTACGAAGACGGCAGCATGGACTTGTATTACTTATCGGATATGAGCCTGCCCATGGCGGTGCTTGCCAAAGCCATGGCGCATTGGATTACCACCGGCATTCCGGTTATTTTGTTTGCTCCCATCATCGGGATGCTGCTGCATTTACCCAACCAATCCTTTGGCATTTTACTGTTGTCTTTGGCCCTCGCAACCCCCATATTCAGCTTGCTGGGCGCGGTTGGTTCGGCCTTAACCATGAACCTTCGCAATGGCGGCATGCTGATCAGTGTGTTGGTGTTGCCGTTGATGTCACCGGTGTTGATTTTTGGCGCCGGCGCGGTGCTGGAAAGCACCCTGGGGAATTCCGCTCAAGGCCATCTGCTGATGTTGTTGGGTTGTTTGGTGTTGGCCATCAGCTTGGCACCAGTGACCACAGCTGCGGCCATCCGCATTAATTTAGAATGATTGAACCATGAATCGAATCGTTAAGTTTTACCATGAATTGGGCTCACCACCCAGTTTTTATCGCATCACCCAACATTGGTTGAAACCGATGTTGCTGCTGGCTGTACTGCTGGGAGTCTATGGGCTGGTTGAAGGTTTGTTTTTTGCCCCCAAAGATTACCAACAAGGTGATTCCTACCGCATCATCTTTGTGCATGTCCCTGCCGCCTGGATGAGTCTCTTCATTTACCTCGGCATGGGCATAGCCGGCATCATGACCTTTGTCTGGCGCATGAAAGTGGCTGAAGCGGTGATGATGGCCAGTGTGCCGATTGGTGCCTTGTTCACCGCCATCACCCTATTAACCGGCATGTTGTGGGGTAAACCCATGTGGGGCACCTACTGGGACTGGGATGCCCGCATGACCTCGGAACTGATTTTGTTGTTTTTGTACTTGGGGGTGATGGGTATTTATTCGGCTTACGATGAAGACCCCAGAAAGGCAGCCCGCCTCGCCTCTTTGGTGGCCATCATTGGGCTGGTGATGCTGCCCATCATCAGGTATTCCGTGGTGTGGTGGACCAGCATTCACCAAGGCTCTTCAATTTCATTGATGGGTGGTGCCAGCGGCATCCAGGATTGGAGCATGCTCAGACCCCTGCTGGTCATGGCATTGGCCACCAAATTCTATTATATTTATGTCTTGTTAAAACGCGCCCAAACTTACTTGATGAAAACCGAACAAAACAAGCAATGGGTCAAAAATGTCGTATCGCCCCATGGTGCTCAGGAGGTGTCATCATGATGGAATGGTTTGATATGGGCAAATATGACTTTTATGTGTGGGCATCGATTGGGGTCTTTGTGGTGGGTTTGTTGCTTGATTACCTCAATTGCAACAGACAACACAAAGCGCTGCGCAAAAACATCTTAGCCAAACAACAAAGAAAACAACAAAGGAGTCAGAACTCATGACCCCCACCCGCAAAAAACGCTTGATTTTGGTGGCCCTGGTGACCATGGGCGTGGCCCTGTCAGCAGCCATTTTTCTGACGGCATTCAAAGACAACATCATGTATTTCAAAAGCCCCAGCGAAGTGGCGGCACAGGATTTTCCTGTGGGTCGCAATTTCCGATTGGGTGGCATGGTCAAAGAAGCCAGCCTGAATCGGGTACCTGACACCTTGAAAGTCAGGTTCAAGGTAACTGACTTTTCCCATGATGTGGAAGTGGAATATGAAGGCATATTGCCCGATCTTTTCAGAGAAGGTCAAGGCGTGGTTACTATCGGCAAGATGCAATCAGAACGTTTGTTCGTGGCTGAAGAAGTACTGGCCAAGCACGACGAAAATTACATGCCGCCAGAAGCCGCAGATGCATTACAGCAAGCCGCGGATAAGCGCAAAAAGGAGACCCCATAAATGTTGGCATCTATCGGTCAGTTTTTATTGATTTTATCCTTCACCACAGCGCTTGCGCTGACGGTGTTACCGATGTTGGGATACGCTCGCAACAATGCCAGTTTAATGCAAGCAGGTCGCCCCCTGGCCTACCTGCTGTTCACCCTGGTCCTCACCACTTTTGTGATCCTGGTGAGCCTGTTTGTGTTACAGGATTTTTCGGTGACCTATGTTTGGCAACATTCCAGCCTGGCTTTACCACTGCGCTACCGCATCACTGCCACCTGGGGTGCCCATGAAGGATCGGTGCTGATGTGGGTGACTGTACAGGCATTGTGGATTGCGGCCGTGGCCCGTTTCAGCCAATCATTGAATCTGAGTCAAATTGCCCGGGTGTTGTCGGTGCTAGGTATCATCGCTACCGGCTTTTTGGCCTTTGTGTTGTTTGCCTCCAACCCTTTTGAAATCACCAACCCGGCGCCTTTGGACGGTCGTGACTTGAATCCATTGTTACAGGATTTTGGCATGATCATTCACCCACCCCTGTTGTATTTTGGCTACGTGGGTTTGTCGGTGGCCTTTGCTTTGGCAGTGGCTGCCCTGATTGGCGGCCAGATTGATGAAAAGTGGATTCGTTGGTCACGCCGTTGGACCAACCTGGCCTGGGCCTTCTTAACCGTCGGCATCATCCTCGGCAGCTGGTGGGCCTATTACGAACTGGGCTGGGGTGGTTGGTGGTTCTGGGACCCAGTTGAAAACGCCTCTTTCTTGCCTTGGTTGGCAGGTACGGCCTTAATTCATGTCCAAGCCGTCAGTGAACGCAAGAATGCCTTTCGTGGTTGGACGGTGTTGTTGGCCATCATTGCTTTCAGTTTGTGTGTTTTGGGTACCTTCCTGGTTCGTTCGGGCAGCATCACCTCGGTACATTCCTTTGCGGCAGACCCCTTCCGCGGCATCTTTATCTTGGCCTTACTGGCCATATATGCTGGTGGCGCGCTGACCTTGTATGCTTTCCGAGTCAACCAATTGCGCTCCAGGGACACCATCAACTTAAATTCCAAAGAAACTTTGTTGCTGGCCAACTCACTGATCTTCATCACGGCCACGTTCACCATCTTATTGGGCACCTTGTTCCCCATGATCTTTGAAGCAGTGGGCAAGAAGATCTCAGTGGGACCACCCTATTTTGGCTTGATGTTTTTCTTGTTGATGATACCCATGGCAGTGTTGATGCCACTCGGTGTCCAGTTGAAATGGCACCGCGACAAGCTCAGTGAGGCCATCAAGGCCTTAAGTCCGCATTTTGTGGTGGCTGCGGTGGCCACGGCAGTCAGTTACTGGGGCTTTGATGGGCTTAACCTTCGTGCCACGGCCGGGGTATTTGGTGGTTATTGGATTGCCTCAACTTCACTGGCTCAATGGTTTACCCACGCAGGCCAACGCAACGCCGGTTTTGTCGGCATGACCGTGGCACACCTGGGAGTGGCGGTGTTCTTGTTTGGCATGTCCATGACCGAACACAAAGACACCGAAAAAGACGTGTTGATGAAACCTGGCCAAAGTATCGAAGTGGGAGGTTATGACTTTACCTTCCAAGGAGTTGAAGACTTGCAAATTGAAAACTATCGGGCCCGCCAAGGCACCATTGAGGTGACCCGGGATGGTGAGTCCGTGGTGGTCTTACACCCGCAAAAACGGGTCTACCCCAAACAACAACAACCCATGACAGAAGCTGACATTTATCCAGGGTTTACGCAGGATATCTATGTTTCCTTGGGCGAACAAATCAATGACCAGGGCGCCTGGGCTGTGCGCATTTACCTCAAGCCATTCATCCGTTGGATGTGGTTTGGCGGTTTGATGATGATGGCTGGCGCTGTGATTGCTTTGTTCAGTCGCCGCAGCCTGCGGTTGGAACAACAACAAACCGATCAGGTGATGAAGGAACGGTTGGGCTTGTCATGAAGAAAATATTGTTTGCAGTCATTCCCTTGCTGGTGTTTTTTGGCTTGTTGCTGTTATTGTTTATCAACTTGAGCACCCATTCTGAGGTTTTGCCTTCACCACTGATTGGCAAACCGGTACCCGCCTTTGAACACCCGACGTTGTACACCGGGGAGCTAAAGACTCAGGAAGATTTTCTGGGACAACCCTGGTTATTGAATGTGTTTGGTAGTTGGTGCCCCAGTTGTCAGGTTGAGCACCCACTGGTCACGGCTTTGGCCAACTCCAAGCAAATCAAAGTGGTTGGATTGAATTGGAAAGACGAACCCCAGGATGCCAAAGCCTGGTTACAAAGGTGGGGAGATCCATACCATGAGATTCTGGTAGATTATGAAGGTGACACCGCCATTAACCTGGGTGTTTATGGGGCACCGGAAACTTTTTTGATTGATGCCAATGGCGTCATCGTACACAAAATCTCAGGCGTGCTCACGCCACAAAACATCCAAGAACAAATCATCCCAAAGATCAAGGAGATGCAACCATGAGGCCATTGATTTTATCGTTATCGCTGTTATTGGCATGGCTGTTCTCAGGACAGGCTGCAGCCATCGATGTCTATGAGTTCCAGAATCCTGAGCAAGAAGCGTTGTACCAACAACTGACCAAAGAACTGCGTTGTTTGGTGTGCCAAAACCAAAACCTGGCAGACTCTGATGCCGGCTTGGCCAAAGACCTCAAGGACCAAGTGGCGGAATTTGTTATCGCTGGACAAGATGCCGAAACCATCAAACAATACATGGTTGAGCGTTATGGCGATTTTGTTGATTACGACCCGCCGATGAATGCCAGCACGCTGTTTTTGTGGTTCTCGCCACTGGTGGTGTTTATCCTGGGTGCCGTGATCTTGATCTACAACATCAGGAAAAGACATGACTGAATGGCTCACTTACGCCAGCATTGGACTCATCAGCCTGGTACTTTTTTATTACTGGTACCGCCGACAAGGCCGTGCGGCTGAAAAAAAATGGTTGTTACAACAAATCAAATTGCAAAACGACAACCAACAAGCCTGTGTTGACGCCCTCGCCCAGTCCAAAAGCAATCCCTCAGCAGGCAAACTGACTGGTTTGGCTGCCCTGCTGATTTTGCCTACCGCGCTGATCATCGATGCCCTGTGGTTTCAGGACATCCCCATTGATCAACGCAGCAGTCAAGTTAACAGCCAGGGCAATAACCAGGCCAGTGGCAACAACGGCCAACAAAATGCGCCAGATTTGGCCACAGCCATCAGCCAACTGGAGCAAAAACTGGCCGAAAATCCCAATGATTTGGAAGGCCAATTACTGTATGGTCGCAGCATGATGTCATTGCAGCGTTTTGCCTATGCCGTGGGCGCTTACCGCAAAGCCAATGAACTGGAACCCAACAACGCCCACATCATGACCCAATTGGCCGAGGCCATCGCCTTTGATAACAACACCGGCAGTTTCTTGGGTGAACCCGCTGAGTTGTTAAAACAAGCCATACAAATTGAACCCAACCACCAAAAAGCCATGTGGCTGTATGGCATCGTGCTGGATGAACAAGGACAGTATGCCGCCGCCGAAGCACTGTGGACAGACTTACTGAACTTGGTTGAAAGCCCCAACATCAAAACCACCTTGATACAACAAATCAATCGCACTCGGGCATCACAGGGCAAAACCGAATTGAATCAAGCCGAATTAACTCCTGCCGATGCCCCTCAACAAGTCACTGACTCAGCTGCTGACACGGCCGATGCTTTGTACCAGGTGGTGATTCAAGGCAGTGACAGCTTCAATGACCAGCCCTTGCCCGCCTCGGCACGCCTGTTTGTTTATGCCAAACAAGTCGACGGCCCACCCATGCCGGTGGCCGCACTGGTTTTGAATCCACCATTTAAATTTCCCATGACGCTGCAACTCAATGACCGCAACAGCCTCAACGGCGAACGCTTACTCAGCAGTTTTGAGACATTGAAATTTTCCGCCAAAATCAGCCTCAATGGATCCGCAACTCCAGCTGCTGATGACATCATCAGTAACGAAGTAACGACCACAGCCACTGACAACAACATCAATCTAACCCTAAAATAATACCCATGAACACAGCACCCGAACAACACCGACAAGTCCCTGAACTCAACCTGATCGATTACCTGGCAGGCTCTGCCCTGGAAAAACAACGTTTTGTGGATGACTTTTACCAAGGATTGGTTGAATACGGATTCATTGTTCTGAATCCCCATGAATTTGATTTTGATTTGGTGGATGCCAGTTACCAGGCATTCAAATCCTTCTTCAAATTACCGCTGGCCACCAAACAAAAATACAACATCCATGACGGTGGCAAACGGGGTTATGTACCGCGCTTACAAGAACACGCCAAAAACAGCACCAATCCTGACCTCAAGGAATTTTGGCACGTGGGACGAGAGTTGCCACCAGGGCATCCATTGGCACAAGAGTATCCGGATAACCAATGGCCAGAAGAAATTGAAAACTTCCAGCAACACACCTATGCCTTGTATGAACAGCTGGATCAAACCGCCCAAGTGATGTTTCAGTCGTTGGCAACGGCACTGGATGTACCCAAAGATTATTTCACCAAATTAACCGCGGATGGCAATTCCATTTTGCGTGCCATACACTACCCGCCCATGGGAGAGTTTGAATTACCCGGATCCGTGCGAGCAGCGGCTCACGAAGACATCAACTTAATCACCTTGCTGGTGGGTGCCACTGACAGTGGCTTAGAACTGTTGGACCGGGATGGACAATGGCTGGCAGTGGACAGCACCCCAGGTCAAATTGTGATTGATTCCGGCGACATGTTATCTCGCATCACCAACGAAGTGATTCCTGCCACCACCCACCGTGTGGTGAACCCCTCAGATGACACTTCCGATCGCTACTCCATGCCGTTTTTCTGTCACCCTCATCCCAATGCCGTGTTGAGTTGTATAGATTCCTGTTTGCAAGGCGGAGCCAAATACCCAGACATCACTGCCAGGGACTTTTTAAATCAACGCTTAAAAGAAATTGGATTGAGTTAATTCGGCCCTGTTGCCGCTGGTTTTAAAGCGTCTTTTTTGCACATTTTGAACAGCTCAAGTCATAATTTAACTGCCTGATTCTGTGACAAATTTTGTTTGCTGAGTGGCTTAAAAGCAAAAATTGCCCTAGAGTTCACTTTGGACCCAATGTTCTGACACAAATTGTTGCATTTGGAACGATTATTCATTATGATTATCGTAGGTTTACTAGAAGAAATTTTTATGGCAAGAATATTGATCATTGATGATTCACCTTCGCAATTGTATGGCATGCAAAAAATTGTTGAGAAGCTGGGTCATGAGACCATCCTGACAGAAGATGGTAAAGAGGGGATTCAAATCGCAAGGGAGCAACTGCCGGATTTGATATTAATGGACGTGGTCATGCCTGATCTCAACGGCTTCCAAGCCACCAGAAAAATCAGCAAGGACGAGAGAACCGCTCACATCCCAATCATCATCGTCACCACCAAAAAATTAGAAACAGACCGCGTGTGGGGTCTGCGTCAAGGTGCGAAAGAATACTTGGTTAAACCGGTGACAGAAAAATCATTGAAAGATGTGTTAAGTAAACACCTGTCCTGAACTCAGATTGACTTACTTAAAGACCACCGGTAAACCCCGGTGGTTTTTTTTGTCCACCCACTTCTCCCATAAACTGGCGGTAATAGCGCAATTCTTTGATGGATTCTTCGGTGTCAGCCAAAGCCAAGTGCTGACCAGTTTTGGAAAAACCATTGAGTAAGTTGGGGTTCCAACGCCTGATCAATTCTTTGATAGAACTCACGTCAATCTGGCGGTAATGAAAATAGTTCTCTAATTTTGGCATCCATTTTGATAAGAACCTGCGGTCCTGACAAATGCTGTTACCACACATGGGCGAGGTATGAATGGGTACGTGTTCCTGTAAAAACTCAAGGGTCAACCGTTCAGCCTCTCGCGCACTGATGTCTGAGGTCAAAACCCGATCCCACAGCCCTGATTGGGTGTGGTGTTCGGTATTCCAATCATCCATACCCAAGAGCACTTTTTCTTGCTGATGAATGGCCAGGCAAGGTCCTTGCGCTATGACATCCAAATCTTGATTGGTCACAATGGTGGCTATTTCAATGATGCGGTCTTTGGTTGGATCCAGACCGGTCATTTCCAGGTCAATCCAGATGAGGTTGGTGTTTTCAGTCATGCCATTCAAACGGTTAAACAAGCCTCTATTTTAACGCGTAGAAACATGGATTGTTGGAATAATAGGTGAATTCAGTTACCATGGGCTGATGTCAGCCACTCATCGTGTCATATCAACCCAAAAGACCACCGCCACCTTGGTGGACGTCGAGTCTCATGAACGTGTCAATGCCTTTTTCGCGCGCAAGTTAAAACCCATTTGTGGAGACCGGGTTACCGTCGAGACGGCCAAAAATGAAATCCGAATTACCGCCATCGACAAGCGCAGCAACAGTTTTTGTCGTGCCGATAATCGTGGCCGCAAACAACACATCGCAGCCAACGTCGATCAAATCATGATTGTGATGGCAGTTGAACCGCCCCCTACTCGGGATATTCTGAACCGTTACTTGGTTTCGGCAGAACATGAAGGCATCGATCCCATTTTGGTGTTCAATAAATCCGACATAGACAGTCAGTTGTTTATTAACATCATCAATCAATACGAACAGTTGGGGTATCAGGTATTCAAGACCAGCAACAAAGACCCCGAAACCATCAATGCCATCAAACCTTTATTGAAAGACCGCACCACCGTCATCGTGGGGCAATCCGGTGTGGGCAAATCGTCTATCACCCGCGTAATGATGCCAGGGGTTGAATTGAAAACCGGCAAACTGTCGAGTAAAACCGGTAAAGGGGCACACACCACCAGTGTCACCCAAATGTATTATGATGAACCTTTGAATGCTTACATCATCGACTCACCTGGTGTTTGGGAGTATGGCCTGTGGGTCATGAGCCCACATGAAATTGCCGGTGGCTTTCGTGAATTTCAACCTTACCTTGGCCAATGCAAGTTCAGCAATTGCACCCACACACATGAACCCCAATGTGCCATCCAGCAAGCGGTGAAAGATCATGACATCCGACCCAGTCGCTACGAATCTTATTTGCGAATAGTTGATTCGATGAAATATTGGGATTGAGCTTATAATAGGGTTTTCAACCCATGATGAACCTGTTGTCAGGACATCTTTTAATGAGACAATTCATGATCAAGTTTTGTAATCAATGTGGACACGAAATCCAATATGGCATCCCTGAAGGTGATGATAAACCCAGGGCGGTTTGCCAGCATTGTCAGTACATCCAATATGAAAATCCCAAAATCGTGAACGCTTGCATCATCGAGCACAAAGGTCAGATCCTGTTAGGAAAACGCACCATTGAACCTCGCAAAGGCTTCTGGAATGTGCCAGCGGGGTTTATGGAGAACGGCGAGTCTACCCGCTCTGGCGCCATCCGTGAAGTCCGTGAAGAAGTCATGGCACAATTAAAAAATGTGACTTTATTTGGGGTATACAACATCATTCAACGCAACCAGGTACATGTGTATTTTCGGGCGGAGCTCGATGGCGATCAGTTTGCTGCCGGTGCCGAAACTTCCGAAGCGAAATTATTTGCCCCCGAAGATATCCCCTGGGACCACATGGCTTTCCCGGTGGGCATCACAGCCTTGAAACGGTATGTCAAGGAAATGGACAGTGGACAATTCAGTATCAAGGAAGAAGACATCATCATTGATTATGAGTTGTTAAAGCAATTCAATTTAGAGTAAGTATGCGCATCGAGCCTTTTTATCACCAGCCAACGGGCACCTTTACTTATGTGCTCACCGATGCCAGTACCAATCAGTGTGCCATCATCGATCCGGTGCTTGACTTTGATGCAGCTGCTGGTCGGGTCAGTACCGATCATGCCGACCAAATCATTACCCACATCAAAGCGCACCAACTTAAAACCCAATGGCTATTAGAAACCCACATCCATGCCGATCATTTAACTGCCAGTCATTACCTGCAACACCAACTGGGCGGCCATACCGGCATCAGCTCAAAATTTACCGACATACTGCCGCATTGGATACCCTTGTTTGATACTGGTGATGACACGCCGATGGATGGCTCACAATTTGATTACCTGTGGTCAGACCAGGCATCATTTCAATTGGGTGAACTGACGATTAAAGTCTTACACACCCCTGGTCACACACCAGCCTGTGCCAGTTATTGCGTCGGCGATGCGGTGTTTGTGGGTGACACGTTATTTCATCCAGAACTGGGCACCGCACGGGTTGATTTTCCTGGAGGAGATGCCAACATTTTGTTCAATTCCATTCAGCGGCTTTACGCCCTGTCGGAACACACCCAGGTCTACCTATGTCATGATTATCCAGAAAATCGGCCACCGGTCAGTTGTGTGCCATTGGCTGATCAAAAAGCCAACAATGTGATGCTCAACCAACACACCAGCCGACAGGAGTTCATCGACAAACGCACAGCCCGCGACCAACAATTGGCCGTGCCCGAATTGATTTTGCCTTCCATTCAGTGCAACATGCGTTTGGGCGCATTGGCACAGCCCCATGAAAATGGGATTCAATATATACGCATACCCATCAATCAATTATAATGTCATCACTTGATGATAAAGCACAGCCTCATGACCCCCATAACCATCAATCGCGAACCTGTTGAACTGTATAAAATTTTAAAGTTTGAGGGTTTGGTGAGTACCGGTGGCGAAGCCAAAATCATGATCGATGAAGGCTTGGTCAAAGTGAACGGCCAAGTTGAACTGCGCCGCCGCAACAAAATCAAATCAGGTGACGTCATTGAGTTCAATGACATCCAGTATCAGGTTGTTTTGCAACCCTGAGTGAAAACCACAGCCAACCCAGGCGGGTTAATCCCGCTGATTTACTCGCCACATTACTCCTACCGATTTCCGGCCAATCACCGGTTTCCGATGAGCAAGTTCAAACAACTGCAGCTGCTGCTGCAGGAGTCTGGACTGATGCGCCAAGAAAACACCTTCAGACCCGGCCGCATCAAAACCGAATGGTTGCAACTGGCCCACGACAGCAACTACATTAATCAATTCGAAAACAACCAATTGGATGCCAAAGCCATGCGCAAGATGGGCTTGCCATGGAGCGAAGGTTTGGTCAAACGTTCAATGATTTCACCCAACGGCACCCTGATGACGGCTGCCATTGCACTGAATCATGGCATCGCTTGCCACCTGGCCGGCGGCACCCACCACGCCCATTATGACCATGGTCGCGGTTATTGCGTGTTCAATGACCTGGCAGTCACCGCCAAAGTGCTGTTATCGCAAGGCAAAGTCAATCAGGTTTTGATCTTTGATTGTGATGTGCACCAAGGTGACGGCACCGCCCAAATTCTGGCTGATGAGGACCGTGCGTTCACCTGCTCGGTACATTGCCAAAAAAACTTTCCTCACCACAAAGCCACAAGCAATTTAGATGTCGGCCTGCCCAACGACTTGGGCGACGAAGAATATTTGGAACAGATCCACAGCACGCTGATTGAGGCGATAGAACGGTGCCAGCCTGATCTGGTGCTTTACGATGCCGGTGTGGATGTTTATGGTGGTGATGATTTGGGCTTACTGAACATCAGCATGGCTGGCTTATATCAACGCGAACGCTTGGTGCTACAGACCCTGAAGGACCACAACCTCCCAGTCGCTACCGTCATCGGCGGTGGCTATGACAAAGACCAAAAAGCCCTGGCCCAAAGGCATGCCCTGGTGTTTCAGGCTGCCAGTGAACTGTATCAGTCATGAGATTTAAATCAGCTTGAAAGTAAACACTGCTATTCAACGTGTTTGGTCAGCCACCGTGTCTTGCAGGCGTTCACCACGAATCATTTCGCGGTAAGCGATGTTGGCCTCTGCCAGGCATTTGATGATTTCTATTTCAGCCATGGCATGTTGTTCGGCTTCGTATTTAACCACCATGCGATGTTGTCCAGGTTGACCCAGTTTCACCTCTGTAACCACGGCCAGTTGACTGAAAATATTGGCCACGTCAGCCGGTGGATCCGACTCCAAACGAAAAGTCAGGGCACGGGTTCTGTCGGTCAGCTCTGACACCGCCTGATGGCTGTGCAAGCGCCCTTTTTTGAGGATGATGATTTGTTCACACAAGTCTTCAATCACCTCAAGGTTGTGAGAAGTGATGATGATGGTTTTGGACTTACTTAATTGACGAATCACTGATTTGATGGCATCGGTGGTATTGGGGTCTAGGCCAGCGGTGGGCTCATCCAACAAAATCACCTCAGGGTCACCGATAAAAGCCTGAGCTATGGCCACCCGTTTTTGCATGCCGTGACTCAGACGCTCGGGTGTCTGGTTATAGGACTCAATCAAATTGACGGCTTTCAACACCCGTTTAGACTCTGCTGTTGCTTGTTGATTATCAAAACCTTGTAATTCAGCCAACATCATCAACTGCTTACCCACGGACAAGTTCTTTAGCAACGAGGCATCTTGAGGCAAAATTGAAAAGCGTCCTCTGATGGCTGGGCTGTTGGGCGCATGTCCCATCATTTCTACTTCGCCTTGACTGGGTTTTAGGTAACCGCACAACAATGAAAACAAGGTGGTTTTACCGGCACCATTGGGACCAACCAAGCCAGTGGTTGTGCCTTTCGCAATCGACAAATCAATGCCAATCAAAGCCTGGGTTTGACCAAATGTTTTACTCAAGTGGCGGGTACTGATTATGGGTTGGCTCATTAAATATCTCGTTTAGAAAAAATGCGCCAGCCGATGTAGCCATAACCCAGCACAAACAAAGGCACCATCAACACCGCCTGTATCCAGGTAGACCACTGCAGTTGTAGTATCCAGGGTTTGGTGGCATTGGGTAACAAGTACCCCACCACTTCAGCCGCCCCCGCCATCCGGTATCCCAATATGGCCACCACCAACAGCACCACCACATAAACGCTGATACCGACCAAAGCCGATAAGCCCGCGGAACCGACCACTACTGAGCACAACGACATCAAGGCAATGAATGGCAAGGAATAAACGATCAACGAAACCATGACCAATACCGCATCTATCAACAGACTGCCCTTACCAGACTGGTCAACAAACAGTGATATCAATGTGGCCACCAAGGTCACAGCCACATAGGCCATCGCCACCAGCAAAACCGCACCAATGAATCGGGCCAAGTAAATTTCCAAACGGTTGCACCTGGGGGTCAGAAACCGAAGGTATTTACTGCCGATGTCATTGGCCGTTTGGTCACTGGCTGCAAACAGCACAAAGACCGGCATGGTGGAAACTGCCAACAGAAAAAAGGCCGATAAAGTGGGGGCTCGATTGATAAACAGTGATCGTGCAATTTGTGGATCAAATAACCAGCCTATCAACATGTTACCATCTGGGTTAGACAACCATTGCGCTGCCCCACCCACCATTTTGCTGAACAACCACAACCAAAATACCGCAAAGAACACCAAAAACAACAAGCCCCTGGCACTTCTCATGGCGTAATATAAATCGTGTCTGGTTAAGGTCCAAACAGTGGAAAGCCGCAATCCTTTCATTGCGGCTTACTCATGTCATTCATAAACAGAATTATTCGACTGCAGGTGGTGGTGTGGCTGCACCTGACATGGATTTGGCAGCGATGATGGCCAACAAGCCACCCACCAATCCGATGATATTGGTCACACCAAAAGTGGTGATCAATATCCCGATGACCTCAGCCACAATTGCCATGATACCTGCGACCATAATGAATTGCGGCTTTTTGTCCTGAAACAAGAACACAGCTCCTGCAATTAAGATACCCACACTGACCAACAGAAAAACGCCAAATGCCATCAGGCCTATGCCTGAAGAACCCACTTCGTTTCTGAACTCTGCCAATTCTTCATCCATCTTGGCTTTTTCTTCGTCAGTCATGTTCTGATTTTGAACATAAGCTGAATCGGCCATGTTTGACACCCCTGTGGTTGCTGCCCCTCCAGCCATATACCCCAATGATGCCACCAAATTAAAAATGGCCGCAATAATTAAAATAACTCCTGCTGCTACACGCATAATGATTTCCTCTTTTTTTATTATAAAAGGCAACGGATAAGTCTACCCGTCACTTCCATTTAAATTAGAGCACAAAATACCATAGAAAACAATCACTTCAAAATGACAATCAACTTGAATATGGGGAATGATTAACAGCTCAAACTTATGGGTGGGAGATATTCATCAGGGGTTCAGTGCCAGGATGATGCATCAAAGCCACTCTGTGCTCTGGGTGGGCGGGTCGTGATTAACCCATCAACACATGATTCAGGTCGTAGTAACTGCTGGGTTTTCCATGTATCCAAGCAACCGCTTCCAGTGCGCCCTGCGCAAAAATGGTGGGATCATGGGCGGCATGTTCGATGGTGACGGTTTCGTCATCCAGTTTAATTTTCACTTCATGGGTACCGGGAACCTCACCTTCACGGATGGCATGGATTTCGACATCGCCGAGTTTAAATGAGGCTGGTGCGGTTTTGGTCATGCTGGATTCGGCTGTGACGGCCTGAGCCAGTGAAATGGCGGTTCCAGAAGGCATGTCCTTTTTGTGGATGTGGTGGGTTTCGGTGATGCTGAATTGACCAGTGGGATTGGTCTGTTTGAATATTTGCAGCAGGTTCTTGAGGATTTGGATATTCAAGGAAAAGTTTGAAGTCCACATCACCGGAATGTACTTGGCTGCTTGGGCAATGCGATCAAAACTGGCTTGATTCAAACCCGTGGTGCCGCTGACCAAGGCCGTTTGTTGCAACACACAGTAATCCACCAGTTCGTCGAAACCTTCAGGCTGAGCAAAATCAACCACCACATCGGCTTCAACTTCGGCCAATGATTCAACGGCCACCAAACCGAGGTCATCAGCCCCAATCAATTGCCCCAAATCCTGGTTCAAGTGTTGGCTGCCCGGAGACACCAACCCAGCCACCAATTCAAAGCGTGGATCGGTCAGCACCAATTTCAACAAGCGCCGACCAATGCGACCGGAAACCCCGGAGATGATAATTTTGATGGGTGCACTGTTGGTCGACATGGTGTTTTTGCTTAACCAGTCATCTTGTCCAAAAAGGACTTCACGTTGTCAAACCAGCCTTTGCGCCTGGGGTTGTTCTTGTCACCACTGTCTTTGATGGTTTTACCAAATTGTTCTAACAGGTCTTTTTGTTCACTGGAGAGGTTCACAGGAGTTTCCACATGAACCTTACAATACAAATCACCGGTGCTGTGAGAGCGCACCGATTTCACCCCTTTGCCACGCAAACGGAATTGTTTACCGCTTTGGGTTTCGGCCGGCACTTTCAGTTTCACTTCACCAGACAAAGTGGGGATTTGAATCTCGCCACCCAAACAGGCGGTGGTGAAATCAATCGGCATTTCACACAACAATGAATCACCTTCGCGAATAAAAATGTCGTGCGGTAACACCCTGATATCAACATACAAATCACCGGCTGGACCGCCTTTGGGTCCGGCTTCACCTTTGCCTGACAAGCGGATGCGGTCACCTTCATCCACACCAGCAGGAATTTTGACATTGAGTTTGCGATTCTCTTGCTTGCGACCTTGTCCACCACAGGAACCACAAGGGTTGCTGATGATGGTGCCTTGGCCGCGACAATCGGGACAGGCCTGTTGTACAGAAAACATGCCCTGTTGCATGCGCACCTGACCGATGCCGTTACAGGTCTGACAGGATTTGGTTTCACCGTCTTTGGAACCACTGCCATTACAAGGATCACAACTGACCATGGTGGGGATGTTGATTTCTTTGTTGATGCCATTGATGGCTTCTTCCAGCTCAACGGCCATTTCAATTTGTACGTCGCGACCACGTTGTGGCCCAGCTGAGCGACCACCACCGCGGCGGCCACCACCAAAGATGTCACTGAATATGTCACCAAAGATGTCGCCCACATCACCATGAAAACCACCACCAAAGCCACCGGGACCACCGGCACCTTGGCCACTGACCGCATCAAAGCCATATTGGTCATAGGTTTGGCGCTTGCGTTCATCTTTAAGCACTTCATAAGCCATCTGGGCTTCTTTGAATTTGTCTTGGGCGTTGGGATCGTCGGTGTTGCGATCCGGATGGTATTTCATTGCCGTGCGTTTGAAGGCTTTTTTGATCTCAGCCTGAGTGGCTGATTTCTCTATCCCCAGGATTTTGTACAGGTCTGTTTGAGCCATGGTGTTTTATCTGTTCAATATCAAAAACCGCCCCAAATCGCTTTGAGGCGGCCTACAAAAAATTTTATGTTTACATGTCATTGGCGTAACCACATCTGACTGGGTTGCGCCAATGCATGGGTCTTTACTTCTTGTTGTCGTCGACTTCTTCGAATTCAGCGTCAACCACGTCATCGTTGTCGCCAGATGCTTCCTCACCGGCTGGCGCATCGCCCTCAGCCTGTTGTGCTTGAGCGGCCTGAGCCACTTTTTGCATGATCGGTTGCATCGCAGTCTGTAAAGCCTGATTGGCTGATTCAATGGCCGCTTTGTCATCGCCTTTGGCAGCCGTTTCAACGGCTTCAATGGCTGATTCAATGCTGGCTTTTTCACCGTCATCAATCATCTCTTTGTGCTCTTCCAGGGTTTGCTTGGCTGTGTGCGTCATGGCATCAGCGGCATTTCTTGCTTGCGACAACTCTTTGAACTCTTTGTCCTTATCGGCATTCAACTCAGCGTCTTTGATCATTGACTCGATTTCCTCGTCAGACAAACCGGAACCGGCTTTGATCTCAATGCGTTGTTCTTTACCGGTGGCTTTGTCTTTGGCTGACACGTGAATGATACCATTGGCATCAATATCAAAAGTCACTTCAATTTGTGGCATGCCGCGAGGCGCCGCGCTGATGCCTTCCAAATTGAATTGGCCCAATGATTTGTTGGCATGTGCCACTTCACGCTCACCTTGCAAGACGTGCACGGTCACTGCAGACTGGTTGTCTTCGGCTGTTGAGAAAACTTGTGATGCCTTGGTAGGAATCGTGGTGTTTTTCTCAATCAACTTGGTCATCACGCCGCCCAGGGTTTCAATACCCAAAGACAATGGCGTCACATCCAACAACAGAACGTCTTTCACATCACCTGAAAGTACGCCACCCTGGACCGCAGCACCCATGGCCACTGCTTCGTCAGGATTCACGTCTTTACGTGGTTTCTTACCAAAGGTTTCTTCAACAATTTTTTGTACTGCTGGCATGCGTGTTTGACCACCGACCAGAATCACATCAGAAATTTCTGACAATGACACACCGGCGTCTTTGATTGCCAGTTCGCATGGCGCTACAGTGCGTTTCACCAAATCCTCAACCAGAGACTCCAGTTTCGACCGGGTGATTTTCACGTTCATGTGCTTGGGACCTGAAGCATCAGCCGTGATGTACGGCAAGTTCACTTCGGTCTGATCCAGCGTCGACAATTCAATCTTGGCTTTTTCAGCCGCTTCTTTCAAACGCTGCAAAGCCAAAGGATCATTTTTCAGGTTAACACCCTGGTCTTTCTTGAATTCTTCAACCAGATAATCCATCACGCGGTTATCAAAATCTTCACCACCCAAGAAGGTGTCACCATTGGTGGCCAACACTTCAAACTGTTGTTCACCATCGATGTCAGCAATCTCAATGATAGAGATATCGAATGTACCACCACCCAAGTCATAAACAGCGATGGTGCGATCACCACCTTTCTTATCCATACCATAAGCCAAGGCCGCAGCGGTTGGCTCATTGATGATGCGTTTCACTTCCAGACCAGCAATTTTACCGGCGTCTTTGGTGGCTTGGCGTTGTGAATCATTGAAGTAAGCCGGTACCGTGATCACGGCCTGGGTCACTTCTTCACCGAGGTAATCCTCAGCGGTTGATTTCATTTTTTCCAAAATACGGGCTGAAATTTCCTGTGGGGCCATTTTCTTGCCGCGCACTTCTACCCAAGCATCACCGTTGTCTGCACCAATAATTTTATAGGGCACGATGTCCTGGTCTTTTTTCACCACGTCTTCGTTGAATTTTCGACCAATTAAGCGTTTGATGGCGAATAATGTGTTTTCGGGGTTGGTGACTGCTTGTCTTTTAGCAGACTGACCCACAATGGTTTTACCTTCTTCGGTAAAAGCCACAATAGATGGTGTCGTTCTATCACCTTCGGCATTTTCAATGACTTTGATGTCCTTGCCTTCCATGATAGCGACACAGGAATTCGTTGTTCCTAAATCTATACCTATTACTTTTGACATTTTATTAAAACCTCTAAATACTTTGTTTTTAAACTGACCCCTATCTATGGCCTGTCTGAGTTAATTCAAGTGAGTGAACTGCTGCTTGTTCAGCTGTGGTTGTGGTTTATTGTGCCACCACGACCATGGCTGCACGAACCACGCGTCCATTCAACAAATAGCCTTTCTGAAAAACATTAACGATGGTGTTTTTTTCATGCTCAGGTGATGGCACCATGCTCATGGCTTCATGTTTTTCAGGATCAAATTTTTCACCCACTGGGTTGATGATTTCGATGCCATTGTCTTCCAGCACTTTGGCGAAAATCTTTTGGGTGTTTTGTGTACCCTCAATCATCGCTTCGGTGGTGACTTCACAATTGTCATCATCAATCACTTCCAATGCTTTATCAAAACTGTCCATCACCGGAATCATGGCTTTGATGATTTTGTCATTGGCGAACTTGCGGGTGTTGTCCAGGTCACGTTGCAAACGCTTCTGTAAATTCATGCCTTCGGCGGCCACACGCAGGATTTCTTCATCCTTGGCAGCCAGTTGGGCTTGCAAGTCTTCAATCTGCGCTTGCATTTGTTCCAGCGCATTCACTTCATCATCGTCCAACTCGGCAATGATTTCTTCACCCGCTTCTTAACCCAGTTCTTCACCAGACTCTTCAACTGATTCAAAATCTTGCCTTTCATCTACCGGCGTGTCAGCCGACTGTTTTGCTTTTTCCTCGGTCATACTTTTAGGTGTACATATTAATAATGGCAGTGATATGGTGATTGGAGATGACAATTCAAGGCAGTCTGGTTAAAATTAACCTTCATTTTTGCCAAACAGTTCCCACAGCATGCTGCAAACTTTGTTCATCAAAAATTTCGTCCTGATAGATCAACTGGAAATAGATTTTGATTCCAGAATGTCGGTATTCACAGGTGAAACGGGTGCGGGTAAATCCATCATCATCGGCGCCTTGTCTCTGGCCCTCGGCCAACGCGCCGATACCCAGGCCATCGGTCCATTTGCAGATGACACTGAAATCATCGCTGAATTCAACATCGCTGACAATCCAGCGGCGCAACAGTGGCTGGAGGATCAAGACCTGTCACAAGACGATGAGCTCATCATCAGACGCACCATCAACCAGCAGGGTCGCAGCAAACAGTGGGTTAATGGTCGACCTACGCCTTCTGGTGTGGTCAAAGACCTGGCGCAGTACCTGTTACAAATCCATGGCCAACACGACCAAATCAGGTTGTTGAAAAATCACAACCAATTGCTGATTCTGGACCAGTCAGGAGACCATGAACTGCTGCTTAAACAGGTCTCGGAAGCCGCCAAAAAGATCAAGCAAATTGAACAGGAAAAAGCCCAATTGGCTGCAGCCGGCTCCTTGAGTCCAGAACAGCTGCAGTTATTGCAATACCAGTTCGATGAGTTAGAGGCCTTGTCCATTCAAGCCGATGAATACGAACAACTACATGATGCCTTACAACTGGCATCCCATGCCCAGGACCTGATTACCACGGCTGACCAAGCCATGCAACTGATGGGCGGCGAAGACAGCAGTGCAGAACAACAGCTGAACCTGGTTATCAATCAACTCAAGCATGCCAAAGGCCATGACTTCAGCGGCATCTGTCAGATGTTGGAAGAATCTTTGATTAACATCACTGAAGCTCAAAACGAATTACAAACGGTGGTCGATGGCATAGACAGTGACCCTGAAAACCTCACGCGCATAGAATCGCGTCTGCAACAGATCAGTCAAGTTGCCAGAAAACAAAATGTCATGCCTGAACTGTTGTACCAACACCACCAGGACCTATCGCAGTCGCTGGCCGACCATGCCGACATGGCCAGCAGCCAGTCAGCACTTGACCAACAGTTGGAACAAGCCACCACACATTACCAAGGACTGTCTGCGCAGCTGTCTGAACAGCGGGCACAAGCCGCCGAAAAACTGGCCAAATACATCACCGAAATGATCAGGGACCTGGGGCTGCCTGAGGCCAAGTTCAGCATCCAGGTTAACCACCAAACCGACGGCAACCCCAGTAACTTGGGTAATGACCAGGTGGAATTTATGATTGCGGCCAACAAAGGACAAAGTGCGCAACCCTTGAACAAAACCGCCTCCGGTGGTGAGTTGTCCCGAATTTCATTGGCCATCGAGGTCAGCACCCAAAAGAACCAACAAGGCAAACAACGCCAGTCCTTTATTTTCGATGAAGTGGATACAGGCATCGGCGGTGCCACCGCAGAGAAAGTCGGTCACATCATGCAACAACTGAGCCAAAGCAACCAAGTGTTTGCGGTGACCCATTTACCGCAGGTGGCTGGGCACGCCCATGATCACCTGCTGGTCAGCAAATCCAGTCAGGGTAAATACACCACCTCACGTATTGCACACCTGAATGAAGAACAACGCATTCAGGAACTGGCGCGCATGTCCGGTGGTCAGAACATCACCGAAGCGACTTTGGCCCAAGCCAGAGAATTTCTGAAAACCGGATCTTAAAAAACCATGACTCTTCCTTTTTTGAACACCAAATCCTTGACCCTGTTTGTGGCCTTGTCGCTGTTTTCTGCTGCCACTTGGGCGCAGGCAATCAATGAGTCTAAGCCTGAGTCAGAGCCTGCAATGAGCGAAGAACTTGCCAATGACATGAAAGCCGTTTTTGGCCCACGCACTGAAAGCCAACAAGCCGCTGCCGCAGCTGAGGCCGCCTGGTTCAGAAGTTTGTATGAATTCATCACCGCATCAGGTGATGATTACAGCTTGGCGGCCATTCTCGCCAAACAATTGGGCAGTTTCAAAACCAACCAACTCATGGCCAAAATTCAACAAGACCAGGACACCAGCGATGCCTTGAACGACACCAGTTTCCAGCCCCTGGCGGATGCTTTGAATTTGTTGATAGCTCAAGCAGAACTTTCGCCTGAAGCATTGGATGTGATGACCGCGCTGTGTATGGATGAACACATAAAAGATCATTGTCATGCCAACGTGTTATTGGAAAAGCGCATGCGCACCGATGGCTTCAATTTGCACGCTTACTGGCGACCCTTTGATCTGGCCAGCCAAAGCAACAACGCTGTTTTGCAGGGCCGTTTGTTGGAGTTAATGACCCTCGCCAATCGCAGCCACAGCTTCCATTACATCAAACCCACCCTCTCCAACTTGATTGATCAGTTCATGGCCACCAACCCCTTCCCGGAACTGGCCACCAAGCATTTGATAGCAACTTACCGTCAAATGTCAGGATTGTCCGATGAGAAAAAACAGCAGCTGGAAGATTTGATACCAGCTTACTTGCCCAGCTACGTAAAATGGAGCTTCAATTACATCAATGACGTACCCCCCTACAGAAGCTTAATTGACTATTGTCAAACCAACAAACAGCAAATTGAATCCTGCAACCACGTTGCTGACACCATGATCAATGCCAGCAACAACATCATGGACAAAGGCATGGGTTATACCTTAAAGCTAGCCACCGCCGAGTTGAGTGGCAACCAACAAGACCTTAAAAAAGCCCAACAAGCCCACGACCAGTTCAAAGTCAGTTACCAGTGCCTGGTCGATCTAACCCGTGACGAACACCACATGGATAGTTTCTTCAACCCAACATACCGCCAAATCAACCTAGAGCCCATCGGTGAATTTGAAAAATTAAAAAAACTCGCGGCATGGCGCTACCAACAACGCCAAGCCGCTGGTGATAAAGATGCCGTTGATCCTGCCAGTTGTCTGTGATTTCCAATCAATGTACTGGACCGCGGACGGCCCGCCCGCAAAATCCGTCCAGGTAGTTGAAAATTCCAATAAAACATTCGATAACATCAGCGGTTATCACATGCCATATCAAAAGCCCATTTTGTAAAGGGACATGGCAGGAGTTTCATAGCGTGATTTTCTCACTGCCACCAGCACTGCATTCAGCCTCAAAGGCTGGGCGAAAACTGCGACCCAAAGGAAGTTTTAAAGCTGGTTCCATACACACGTACTGGCTGTTAGCCTTGAGGATTTTATTCTTATTAACCAAATGCGACCGGTGAATCCTGATAAAGCCACAACCCTGAAGCTTTTGCTCAATCATTTTCATGGTTGCTCGTAAGGTGTATTGTTCCGACATGGTGTGAATCACCAAATAATTACCACATGCCTTGATATGAACGATTTGATTCACGTCAATGTGAACTTGCTGGTTATTGCGAGTCAGGCATCGCAATTGCATACTTTCAGCCCGTGTAGGTTTTTCGGAGTTTAAAATTGCTTGATGTTTGTTGCCTTTCCACCACTGGCTCAACAGGACCAAAAGCACCACCTGGATATTGATGGGCAACCAACAGAACAATAAATTGTACATCAAGTTGTTTTGTCCTTGGTGAATCCAAAACTGATAACCAGTAGCCATCAAAACAATGCCTAAAAACACCGAAAGCAAAGGCATCAGGTGTTGGCGGCTAAAACCCAATTCAAACCAGTTTCGACTGCAATGTATGGTGACAGGAATCAATACCAGCCAAACCGCCCAGTCCCGGGCATTGGTCACGAGCGTGGCGCCAAAGTCTAAGTCACGATTCAGGTAAAGGGTGTCATAGGTATAAAAGTAAGTACCTGACCCCAAAACCAGCATCAGCCACCATGAGAATGTTTGTTTTTGCAATTTCATTACCGCATTGATCATGACAAACACATTTAAATTAAAGTAGATCCCTAGGATTGTAGCCAGAGAACCATTCAAAAACACCTGACATTCGTCACAAAATCAAGTCGTTGGTCACTCAGAACTGAGTACACATGATAATGATTAACACATCAGATACACTTATACACTCATTGATTAAAGAGGTTTTTAACCATGAACAAAATGATGAAACTGTGGCTGACAACGAGCTTTTTGATGATATCAGCATCTGTCATAGGCCAAGAACAGCAATCAGATGAGCAACAACTCAGACACTTGAAACTAACCCTATGGCCGCAGGCTTATCAGCAACAAGACACCCAACTGTTGTCCGAGATCCTACATGATGAATTTCAAATGATTGACAACTCAGGCCAAACCAGCAGCAAAGCCGATGAATTAGAATACATCAAAAAGAACAGCTGGACAGCTAAAAACTTCAGCTACCAAATTTACCGACTCGATATATTCAATGGTTCAACCGCAATCATCAGCGGTCAGGGTGAAACTGACAGTTACACCTACCATTCCAGCAATGTATTAATCAAAACAGACGGCCGTTGGCAAGCCATCGCTTCGCATGTCTCCGGGTATAAGGAAAAGTGATGTTTAGGTCGCTGAGTACTTCGGCAGGCTCAGTGGGCTTAGAATTCAAGGTGGCTGAGCTTGTCGAAGCCTGTTCCAGTTTGGCTAGATCGTTTAAAACGTATACACACCTCTAAAAGTAGGCGCCTTAAGCGCGACAGGCTCGGTGGGCTAAGGATTCAAGGTGGCTGAGCTTGTCGAAGCCTGTTTTAGTTTGGCTAGATCGTTTAAGGCTGTTACACACCTCGACAGGCTCGGCGGACTTAGAATTCAAGGTGGCTGAGCCTGTCGAAGCCTGTTTCAGTTTAGCTAGATCGTTTAAAACTGATACACACCTCCAAAAGTAGGCGCTTTAAGCGCGACAGGTTCGGTGAGTTTATTCCTTGCCAGACTGAAAGCGCGCCCAGCAGGAGTACTCCGGGCTCCATCGGCAATTGCTACTGCATTGCCCTACTACCTGCCATCCATGGCCATATGCCCTCCGCCCTTCGGGTCCGCTCCGCGGGGTTGAATTGCTCCCGGCAATTCAATCGAGGCTTGGAATGTTCTTGGGGCTTTTTTCACTTTTGATGACTCAAAAGTGAAAGCGTCCACGGCGAACATAAATACATTATATGGTCAGACTTTCTGACTCAGCTGCGCTTCGCCAACCAAGTATGACAAGCAAAGCTTTGCGGTTCTGACTTCTGCTGGGCACATGCCCATAAAAAAAGCCACCCGGAGGTGGCTCTTTTTGTGTGGCGCTTAGAATTTTCTTTAATCTGAATGACCTACAGCAGGAGTACTCCGGGCCTCCTGCCCTCCGCCCTTCGGGTCCGCTCCGCGGGGTTGAATTGCTCCCGGCAATTCAATCGAACCAGGCAAAGCAAAGCTTTGCGGTTCTGACTTCTGATGGGCACATGCCCATAAAAAAAGCCACCCGGAGGTGGCTCTATTTATGTGGCGCGCCCAGCAGGAGTCGAACCTGCGACCTACCGCTTAGGAGGCGGTTGCTCTATCCACTGAGCTACGGGCGCTTTGGGTGGATGTCAATTAGGGTGGTATTCTATTCGCTGTCATAAATTTCTGCAAATTCGATCGAGGCTTGGTATGTTCTTGGGGTTTATTTCACTTTTGAAAAGTCAAAAGTGAAAACGTCCACAGCGAACATGAATGGATTGAATGGTCAGACTTTCTGACTCAGCTGCGCTTCGTCAACCAAGTATGACAAGCCGTTGGCTTTGCGATTCGACCTACCGTTTAGGAGGCGGATGCCCAAAAAAATAAAAAAGCCCCACTGAGCTACGGGCGCTTTGGGTGGATGTAAATTAGGTCGGTATTCTATTCGTTGTGGTTTTTTTCTGCAAACACGATGGCAATTTTGTTGGCTTCAGGGTTGGTGGTGACGCGACTGATATTCCCCAGACCTGGAAGCTCGAAGGTTTTGACTTTTTGCCAGGTCTTTTGATCGGTGCTGACCATTAAGGTGTTGTTCTGACCTGCCCAAAAACGACCGCTGTAATCATAGGTAAAATCTTCTACACCCTCAGGTAAAGCCATGATGTCTATGGCATCATGCAGTTTTCTTTGTTTTGATTTGATACGCCATGGGGTGGTGTTTTTGTCGACGAAATAAACCACTCTCTGTTCTTTATCAGTCACAAAAGTGCGGCCCACATTTTTCATGAGTTCAAATGGTTTTTTGCCCTTGCCCATGTGAATCAGATCTCCGCCACCCGCTTCATTCAACACAAAACTCCAAACCTTGTAACCATAGGTCCAGCCAAAATAACCCACTTGTTTCAAATCTGCATATCGCTTGATTCGGTTTTCGGCATCGGCCTCAGCGTTTAACAAGGTGATGTATTGATCTCCCTGGTCATCAACTTGAACCACTGCCAAACCAGGTTCATCCCTGATTGGTGTCGGCGAATACTCGCTGGCTGCTGTGGTCATGTACGGGCTGGTTTTGGCCGATGACAGATCATATTGGTAAATGTCCATTTGCGTGGATTCGGGGCCATTCACGGCACGGGTATAGTAGATGATTTGACCGTCATTCGAGAACCTAGGCTGAGAATCATAACCTGGTTGATTGGTGATGTTAAGACCTGTGCCCAATGAAATTTTTCCAGCTGAGTCGACATCGATGTCGAACAACAAAATTTCACTGCCTGGAATGACTGGCGCAGCTGGCTTTGCTGGCTCTTCATCGGCTGAAACCGCCACAAAAGAGGACAGTAATAATAACAACATCATACCCATAAACTTCATGATTTAACTCCAATCCAAAAAGCAAGAAAACAAAAAACAGTGGTGGCCAAAGTATAAACCAAGGCTTTGATGATTTGGTCATTTTGCATCATCACCACGGTTTCCATAGAAAAGGTCGACCAGGTGGTCAGCGCGCCCAACAAGCCAACGGTAATAAACAGTCGCCAGGGGTCATTGGCTGCCACATGTTCGTTGAAATATTGCATGGCTTTGCCCATCAAAAAGCAACCCACCACATTGACACTTAAGGTGGCCCAAAACACGGGCACGTGAAACACCAACAACACCAACTGATTGACACCATAACGGATACTGGCACCCATTGCGCCTCCCAACGCCACTGCCAACAAGGCATACATCATGAGCCAGCTCCTTTCTTGTTATTTCGCTGTTGGTTGCGTTGTGACCTGATGTGCTGCAACTTGGCTGCAATTTTAATCTCAAGGCCCTGGTCCACCGGATGGTAATAGACTTGTTCACCGATGCGGTCAGGAAACCCTTGTTGATCGTAAGCGATGCCATCGGCGGCATCGTGATCGTATTGATAGCCTGAACCATAACCACTGTTTTTCATCAATTGGGTTGGGGCATTGCGCAAGTGCATGGGTACCGGTAACGTACCCCATTTCCCCACATCTGCATGTGCGGCTTTGAAAGCGGTATAAATGGCGTTGCTTTTGGCACAACTGGCCAGGTAGCCCACCGCTTGCGCTAAGGCCAGGTCACCTTCCGGGGATCCGAGGCGCTCGTAGGATTGCCAAGCATCCAAGCAGATACTTAAGGCCCTGGGGTCGGCATTACCGATGTCTTCTGAGGCCATACGCAAAATCCTGCGGGCCAGGTAATGTGGGTCACAACCTCCATCTAGCATGCGTGCCAGCCAATACAAAGCAGCATCCGGATTGGATGAACGCACACATTTGTGTAAGGCTGATATTTGTTCATAAAATTCATCACCGCCTTTATCAAATCGACGCGCCTGGCCCATGGTCACCAAGTTCAGATCATCATCAGTTACTTGGCCCTCACTGACGTAGTCAGCCAAGGTTTCTAGCAAGCCCAACAATTTGCGACCGTCACCATCAGCAGCCCGGATCAAGTGCTGTTGTTGAGTTGCTGTCAGAGTGATTTTCAAATCGCCCTGTTCAATGCTTTGCTGCAACAGCTGTAACTGCTCCTCGTCGTCCAAGCTTTTTAAAATATAGACCTTCAGGCGCGACAACAAGGCATTGTTCAAGGCAAATGAAGGATTTTCAGTGGTGGCTCCTATCAGCGTAATCAAACCACTTTCCAAGTGCGGCAAAAAGGCATCCTGTTGCGACTTGTTGAAACGATGGATTTCATCAACAAACAGCACCGTGGGTTGCGGCAGTACCTGTTCGGCCTGGGTGATGGCGGCCCGGATGTCTTTGACACCGGACAGCACAGCTGACAAATTGATCAATTGGGCATTCATGGCTTGGCTGATGATATTAGCCAAGGTGGTTTTACCCGTGCCTGGCGGTCCCCAGAACACCATGGAATGCAGGCTTTGATTTTTCACCATCAAGGCCAAGGGCTTGCCATCTGCTATCAAGTGCGACTGACCAACCACTGCGGACAATGATTGGGGTCGCAAGCGGTCAGCCAAAGGCTGTTGTGACAGTGTTTGGTTCAATGCCGTTATTGATTCAGGGCCTGCACCACATCTACACCTTCTGGCGGCACAAAGGTGAACATGTCTTCTGGCATGTCCGGATTCTTTTGGATGTCATTGAACTCAAACACCATGGTTTGGCCCATTTGATTGACCACTTTGATTTGAATGATGGTTTGTTCATGCACAGCCAGCCAAACGGTCTGCACTTCTTCATTACGAACTTTCGGAGTCAAGCTGATCCAGTCGATGTCCTGTCGCGACATTTCATGTTTGATGTCATAGTGCTGTTGTGATTTTTCGTCATTGATGATGACGTAGATGGGATTCAAGTCATTGTCTTGGGCTTTGACAGTCACTTGCTCCAGGTCTTCATCATAAACCCAGACTTTTTCACCATCGGCCACAATCAATTGTTCAATGGGTTCAACATACTGCCAGCGGAACAACGCCGGGACTTGCATCCATACTTGACCACTGTTGGGGTCAACTTTCTGATTGTTTTCAACCAGTTCATATTGAGTAAAATGGGCCTGTAATCCAGTCAAACCTTCACGCACACCTGCCAAAAGGGCCAGCGGATCCTTTTGAGAGTCCTGCTGAACTGCTGATTCCTGAGCATGAGTGGATTGAAAAAACATCAGACTCATCAGGGTCAAAATCAAAGATCGGTATATATGTTTCATAGGGCGCTTGATACAAAAAAAACTATTTTAACCAATCAAGCTGAACCTGCGTTGAATTTTTTCGTTTGGCTGTGTTTTACCTTGGCTAAAAAATACAATTTTCTACAACAATAACTTTTTTTTATGACCTCCGTCACATTTCCTGCTAAAATATAATATTCAACTAACACATCTTAAAAAGGGGACACAATGGCACATCGTTTGGCTACAGTCATGGCTATCATCATGACATTTTGGGCGTTTGCATCTCATTCACAAACCAGATCTTACCACGTCTATATAGACACCGATAATGACATAGGCACTGGCTGTACCGCAGATTATCCAGCCATACCCGCCACCATCGATGGCGTGGAGTCCCGACTGACCATAACCACTGACAGCGCCACACCGCCTAACATCACTGACACCCGCGTGCACCAATGTAGCACCGGCACATTTGACGCCGGGATATCTACTGGTTCATCAGCACTGGGCTTGAATACCGGCACCAATGCCGGCGATGTGTTTGAAGCCAGGGTCAGCTTAAGTCAGCTGCCCATAGGCACATCCAGATCAATCAGATTGTATTACGCCACCGAATCAGCAGCTTCAACCGACGTGGTGTTGACCCAAGGCGGTGGTGGCCCGATTGTCTACGGGTTCCCGGTTGCTATCCCCACTTTAAGTATTTTCGGATTGTTGTTATTGGCGTTGCTGTTTGTCATCATCAGTCGCAAACGCCTAGCCAAACACTACACCCTGTCACTGGTGTTGGTGGGAGTGGCCACCATCGCGGTGGCCATGGACATCATCATTGATGGCCAAACCAACGATTGGATGAACATAGGCCCAGCCAATACAGACCCGGTTGGGGATAACAGCGGCACAGGCAGCTATGCCGATTTAACCGCCGTCTTTTTTGCTGTACGTAACGACAGTTTGTTTGTGCGAACTGATGTGGTTGATGTCGAGAACCAACCACCAACCATCACCACAGCCGCAACGGTCAGTGTCCAAGAAAATCAAACCGCTGTCATCGATGTCAACTCAACAGACCCGGAAGGTGATGTTGAAGGAGCCGGTTTAAGCTACAGCATTACCGGCAGTGTGGATGATGCCTTGTTCACCATTGATGCCAACACCGGTGTACTGACATTCATAACGGCACCAGATTACGAGGCACCTTCCGATGTGGGAGCGGATAATGTCTACAACGTGCAAGTCACCGTGACCGACTCTGGCGCAGCCACTGATGTGCAGGATTTGGCCGTGACTGTTACCAATGATGTGGTGGATGACACCGCCGTGTCGTTCCAGACTGTCAGCAGTACCACCACCGACGAAGGCACTGCATTGAATGTGGTGGTTGAATTATCGGCCACAGCACCCTTAACAGCTGCGGTATCTATTGATGTGGTAGACGCAGGTGGCGGTTCGGCCACTGCCGGCGCTGACTACAATAACGTCGGCACACAAACCCTGACTTTTCCCATGGGCTCGACCGATGGCACCACCCTCAATGCGGTGTTGACTCCCATTAACGATAACAATGTCGAGGACAATGAATCGGTTAACCTAGCATTGCAAAATATCTCTGGACCTGCCCTTTTAGGCAGTCAAACCACGCATGTGGTAACCATCACTGAAGATGATGTGGCCACTGTGGTATTTGACACAGCTGCCAGTGCCACCAGCAACGAAAACATCCCACTGGATGTGGCAGTGCGTTTGGACATCCCCAGTGGCGGTCAACTGGATGTGGCCATCACCGCCGATGTGATTGATGCCGGTACCGGTACCGCAACCAGTGGTGTGGATTACCAGGCTTTTGGTACCCAAACGGTCACTTTTGCGATTGGATCAAACAATGGTGCCATCCAAAACACCACTTTAACCCCTTTGGATGATGCCACCTCAAAAGGCAACGAAACCGTTGATTTAACTTTACAAAATTTGACTGGGCCAACAACAGCATCGCTGGGCGCACAAACATCACATGTCGTCACCATCACCGACGATGAAGCCGCAGTTTTCTTCCAAGCCACCAACAGTGCCACCACCAACGAAGGCACGGCGTTGAATGTGTTGGTGGAACTGTCCACCCCCATTCCGCTGACCGCACCGGTCTCCGTTGATGTGGTTGATGTGGGTGGTGGAAGTGCTACCAGTGGCGTTGATTTCACGGCATTCGGCACACAAACCGTAACGTTCCCCATGGGCTCGACCAATGGCACCACCCAAAATGCGGTGCTGACGCCATTGGATGATAACAACGTAGAAAACAATGAAACTGTTAACTTGGCCTTACAAAACTTGGTCGGCACTGGTTCCATTGGCACCCAATCCAGTCACACCGCAACCATCACCGAAGATGACAGCGCCACCGTGGCATTCCAAGCTGCCAACAGCGCCACGGCCAATGAAAGTACGGCGCTGAACATCAATGTGTTATTGACCATCCCCAGTGGTGGACAATTGGATGTAGCGGTCACTGCCGATGTGGTTGATTTGTTGAGTGGTTCAGCCACCAGCGGTGTTGATTACGCGGCCTTTGGCACCCAATTAATTTCATTCCCCGTGGGTACCACCAGTGGTGCTATTCAAGCCAGCACCTTGAGTCCCATCGATGATCCCAATTCAGAAGGCAACGAAACGGTTAATTTGGCCTTGCAGAATTTGATCGGCCCAGCGGCTGTTAGCTTGGCAGCGCCGACTGCTCACTTGGCCACCATCACCGATGATGAAGCTTCAGTGGCATTCCAAGCAACCAGCAGTTCTACTGGCGATGAAGGCACTGCCTTAAACATCCCCGTGGTGCTGTCGACACCCATTCCTTTGAGTGCGGCTTTATCTGTCGATGTGGTCGATGCTGGTGGCGGCTCGGCTGCCAGTGGCGCTGACTACACCGCTGTGGGTACCCAAACACTGACTTTCCCAATGGGTTCTACCAACGGCGCCACCTTGAATGCGGTGCTGTCTCCATTGGATGACAATAATGTAGAAAACAACGAAACGGTTAACTTGGCCTTGCAGAATTTGGTCGGTACAGGTTCCATCGGTACCCAAGCCAACCACACCGCAACCATCAGCGAAAATGACACGGCCAGCGTGGCATTCCAAGCCGCCAGCAGTGCCACGGTAGATGAAAGCACCGCGCTGAACATTGCGGTGTTGTTGAACATTCCCAGTGGCGGACAACTGGATATCGCCATCACCGTCGATGCCATCGATGCCGGCGGCGGTACAGCCTCCAGCGGTGTTGACTACTCGACTTTTGGTACCCAAATGGTGACTTTCCCAGTAGGTGCAATCAGTGGTGCCATACAAAACACCACTTTGACACCTTTCGATGACACGGCCACTGAAGGCGATGAAACCGTTAATTTACAACTGCAAAATTTGGCTGGGCCGTTGTTGGCCAGCTTGGGTGCACAAACCACCCACACTGCCACCATCAGCGATGATGACAACACCCCACCGACAGCCAATAATGACAGCTATGAGACCATCGGCAATACCGGCTTGCACGCCACCGCCGGTGTGGCCAGTACACCCATACGTCATCCGGATAATGTCATTGCCAATGACACCGATCCACAACTGGATACCTTAACAGTCACTGAAGCCGTCGGCGATGTGACGGCACCTTTCACTGGCACTTCAACTTTGGGCGGTGATGTGGTGATGCAAGCCAACGGTGATTTTACCTACTACCCACCTGTGGGAGTCACCAGCATGGTAGATACGTTTGATTACACCATCAGTGATGGCATGTTTACTTCCTCGGCTACGGTGTCTATTACCATCACCGCCGATTTGGTTTATTACGTAGACAACACCGCCGCAGCGGGAGGAAACGGTCGCGATAATTCACGCTTTGATCAACTCTCAGACGTACCGACCGCTGACAATACCACCGTTTACGTGTTCCAGGGCACAGGCAGTACCACCGGCGACATCACCCTTGGGGTAAATCAAGTGCTGTTGGGCAATGGCGTTAACCTCGAGTTCAATGTCAACAACACCCTACCCAACCCTGACGTACTGTTTGCCAGCGCTGGCCGGCCAACCTTAACCGGCACCACCACGCTGGGCACCGATAACACCATTCGCGGTCTGAATATTGGTGACACCGGCGCTCAGACCGGCATTGTTGGCAGCACTTTTGGCACCTTAACAGCCAACACTGTGGCCATTAATGGCACCGGTAAAGCGGTTGATTTGGCTGTTGGTATAGCTGCCATTACTTTTGACTCCATCACCTCAACCAACAGTGCATCTGAAGGCATCGATTTGGACAATGTCAGTGGCAACTTCACTGTCACTGGAGACACCAACATCACCAATCCAGCTCAAATTGGCTTGAATATTGCCAATTCTAATCTGTCTTACACTTTTGGTAATGTCACGGTCAACAACCGCAACAGTGCCGGTGTGTTTATCAATGGCTTCATTGGTGGCATCCAAACCGGTACCTTTGGCAACATCACCATCAACAACCAAAACAACTCAGCCACCTCGGCCTTGGGCATTGATAACATCGTCGCTGGCGGCAGCACCATCAACATAGCCAGCGTCGCCATCGATAACAATGGCGCTAACAGCTCTGCCATTGCCTTATCCAATAATGACGGCGCCACCATCACTATTGCCGGTGGTAATGTGCAAAATGCCGCAGGCTCTGCAATCAGTGTCTCCAATAGCTCGGGTTTTGCCACCTATGCCGGCAGCATCAGCAACATTGCCGGACGTTCGGTACAGGTCCTGACAAACGGTGGAGGTATCACCACTTTTTCTGGCAACATCACCGATTCAGGTACCGGTATATTTTTAAACAACAACACCGGTTCGACCACCAACTTTTCTGGGACGTTGGATCTGGACACCACCACCAACACTGCCTTTACTGCCTCCGGTGGTGGCACAGTGAGCGCCACGGGTGTTAGTAGCACAATTGACACCACCAGCGCCACGGCCTTGGATGTCCAAAACACCAACATCGCATTCACCGGCTTAAACTTCCAGCGCATCACTGCAGGAACCGGCACGGGTACGGCTGGGTTAGGCATTAATCTGATCAATACCGGAACTGCCGGAGGCCTCACGGTCACAGGTATGGCTTCCGTCGCGGCCTCAGGTGGCGTGATAATGAACAAGAATGGAGCCAATGGCAGCAACGCAGGTGGCATCGGTATTTACTTAGAAAACACCAGCAACGTGTCTTTGAGCAACATGCAATTGGGCGGCTTTGATAATTTCGCCATTCGTGGTAATTCAGTCACCAATTTCAGCCTGATTGACTCTGTGGTCAATGCCAATAGCGGTAATTCAACAGCCAATGATGAAGGTGCCATCAGCTTCACCAATTTGCTGGGCACTTCACTGTTCTCGGGCAACAATGTATCTGGTGGTTTTGAAGATCAAATCAAGGTTGTTAATAATTCAGGTGTGGCTACCATCACAGTCAACGACAGTGCCAATGACCAAGCAGTCATCGGCTTGGACGCCAATCCAGCAGGACTCAATGGCAATGACGGTCTGTTGGTAGAATCACAAAACTCAGCACAGATCAACCTGACCGTCGATGGCGTCGACTTTTTGGGAGCCCGCGGTGACATGCTACAAACCAATGTTTTGAACAACTCGAGCTTCACTTCCTTGATTCAAAACAACAACTTCAACAACACCCACCCCAACATCGTGTCTGGCGGTGGCGGCGTCACCTTGTCTGGCGGTGGCGCGGGTGCCAACATCACTAAAGGCTACGATGTACTGAATTCAGTATTTTCTGGAGCGGATGGAAACGCCACCACCGTTAACTTTGTTTCAGGTGCAGGTACTGTCGGTGGTGAAGTGTCTAACAATGTGATTGGTATCAATGGCGTTCCAGGTTCAGGATCGGCCAATGCCAGTGGCATATTGACAGGTGCTTCTGTAAATGTTCAACACAACACCACCATCAACCTCAACCAAGTGCGAGGTATCAACGGTTTTGCAGGTATTGAGACCGTAGCCAATACCGATGTTGATTTCAACGCCACCATCACCAACAACACCGTGCAACAAATGGGCGGCAACGCTTTTGCTGCCATGTACAATTTGGTCGGTGGAGCTGGTACCGAAATCGGCACCGCCTGTCTCGATGTCAGGAACAACACTTTGGATGCCAGTGGCGCACCTTTTGCAGGAAATGCAGTCTACAAAGATCAAAACAGTGCTAGCGCCAATTACAATCTACCTGGGTATGGTGGATCTGCCAATGGAGAGTCTGGCACCTTTTGTGGAGTTGGCACAGCCAGTGTGGATGCCAGCGTCCACCACACAAACAATGGCAACGCCATGACCAACGGTCCATTTGCATCGATTCCTGGAGTAGGTGTTGATGCGTCATTTGTCTGTGGCAAAACCGGTGCGGGCGGCTTTTGCCCACAATAACAGGTATATTAGCGTCAAAGTTAATTGTTTTTTATTGTATAATTATATAAATATATCAGTAAGGGGAAACACATGTCAGAACCATTTTTAGCCGAAATCAGGATGATGGGCTTTAATTTCGCACCCAGGGGATGGGCTTTTTGTGATGGGCAAATATTGCCTATCAATCAAAACCAATCACTGTACTCTTTGTTGGGCACCATTTATGGTGGTGATGGCCGAACGTCTTTTGCCCTTCCGGATTTACGCGGCAGAACCCCAATCCATGTGGGCCAAGACACAGGCAGTCCATTCACCGAAGGTCAAAAAGGTGGTGAGGAAACACATACTTTAGCGGCCAGTGAAATGCCTCAACACAACCACTCGGTAAACACCTCATCCACTGATGGCAACGCCCCCATTCCGATTGATAACACCTTGGGGGGCTACAACAATGGGTACAACAATGGCACCAACCTGGTGGGCTTGACCAATGAAGTGGCCAATGCCGGCGGCGGGCAAGCACACAACAACATGCAACCCACCATGGTCGTCAATTTTTGCATCGCCATACAAGGCTTGTTCCCACCCAGAAATTAGGAGATTACCATGTCAGAACCATTTATAGGCGAGATCAGAATGTTCGCTGGAAATTTTGCCCCACGGAGCTGGGCCTTTTGTGATGGACAGTTGTTGGCAATCTCACAAAACGATGCTTTGTTCTCTTTGCTGGGCACCATCTATGGCGGCGATGGCCGCACCACTTTCGGCTTACCAGATATGCGCGGCAGGATACCCAACCACGCCGGCAGCGGTCCTGGCTTATCACCCAGACAGTTAGGTCAAAAGTTTGGCACAGAGCAAGAAACCCTCACCACCAATCAATTACCGTCCCACAACCACAACATGTCAGTCTCGACTGATGCTGGCTCACAAAGCGGCAGCAATGGCGAGTACCTTGCCTCTTCGGCCAATGTTCGGGTGTTCCGTCCTGCAGGGCCCAACACCAACTTATTGAGCACATCTGTTGCCAACCGTGGTGGCAGTCAAGCACACAACAACGTGATGCCATTTTTATGCGTGAATTTTATCATCGCATTGTTTGGCATTTATCCAAGCCGTAATTGAGGAGCTCATCATGTCAGAACCATTCATCGCAGAAATCAGAATATTTGCTGGTAACTTCGCGCCAAGAAGCTGGGCTTTTTGCAACGGCCAACTGTTACCCATAGCTCAAAACACCGCCTTATTTTCATTGATTGGCACCACCTATGGTGGGGATGGGCGCACCACCACAGCCTTACCCAATTTACAGGGTAAAGCCCCCATGCATCCAGGTCGAGGACCGGGCCTGACCGTACGCCAATTGGGACAAACAGGCGGCAGCGAAACTGTCACTTTGAGTGAAGCCCAAATGCCCAGCCACAACCACAGCCTGCTGGCATCCAGTGCCCCAGGGACTTCATTCAGCCCTACGTCCACTGCCTATTTAGCCAGAAGTGTGGGCGGCAATGTCTATGACAGCAATGACAATTTAGACAACGCATTGAACAACGGTACATTAGAAAACGTTGGCGGCGGTCAAGCGCATAACAACATGCAACCATTCTTGGCAATCAATTACATCATCGCCTTACAAGGGTTGTATCCATCCAG
>Ga0098055_1000039_pt1 | contig 112326 bp, 95 predicted proteins | sample 17_taG_FD_75107 | JGI IMG/M metagenome (GOLD analysis project Ga0098055, IMG submission 75107) | Marine viral communities from the Subarctic Pacific Ocean - 17_ETSP_OMZ_AT15314 metaG | ecosystem: Environmental > Aquatic > Marine > Oceanic | place: Pacific Ocean | collected 2015-01-18 | reverse complement strand
TTGAATTGATTGCACCGATTGCGATGGACGAAGGCTTGCGCTTCGCGATTCGTGAAGGTGGCCGTACCGTTGGTGCGGGTGTAGTAGCAAAAATTATCGACTGATAGTTTAACTCGTGACAATTGAAGCCAACAGTTTACTGTTGGCTTTGCTGTCTTTACGATTTTTAGGCCAGTAGCTCAATTGGCAGAGCAGCGGTCTCCAAAACCGCAGGTTGGGGGTTCGATTCCCTCCTGGCCTGCCATTGTTTTTATAACGATGGCATGAATGGATAATAAGTATGAGTAGTGTTGAGTCAGCACCAGGTGCTGGTGAAAAATTAAGGTGGTGGTTAGCTATAGCAATTATTGTTGCTGGTGTGGCTGCTAACCTGTACTTCGTGGATACTTACCCGACCATCATCCGTGTGTTGATGGTGTTGGGCGGTGTTTTGGTGGGTGGCTTTATTGGCTACAGCACAGAAAAAGGCAAAAATTTTGCCAAATTCGTCAAAAACGCCAACATCGAGCGACAAAAAATTGTTTGGCCTACCAAAAATGAAACCGTGCAAACCACCATCATGGTATTAGTGTTGGTGATCATCATTGGGTTCTTTTTGTTTCTGGTCGATTCATTATTCAGTAACCTCTTAGAATATTTCTTCGAGTAAGCACAGGAGTTTGGTTTCATGTCGCACAGATGGTATGTAGTTCACGCTTATTCAGGATTTGAACAACAGGTTTGTAAATCCCTGGAAGAGCGCATTGAAAGGTACCAAATGCATGACCAGTTTGGCGAAGTGTTGGTGCCAAAAGAAACTGTGGTCGAAATGAAAAAAGGACAGAAGCGACGCAGTGAAAGGAAGTTTTTTCCAGGTTATGTGTTGGTTCAAATGGAAATGAATGACGAAACCTGGCACTTGGTTAAGAGTGTACCTAAAGTCTTGGGTTTCATTGGTGGCACAGCAGAACGACCTGCGCCCATCACTGAAAAAGAAGCCAATGCCATATTGCAGCGCATTGAAGACGGTGAGAATAAGCCGCAACCAAAAACATTGTTCGATGTCGGCGAAGTGGTTCGCGTCATCGACGGTCCCTTTGCCGATTTCAATGGCGAAGTGGAAGAAGTCAATTATGAGAAATCACGCATGCGTGTGGCGGTTTCCATATTTGGTCGGTCAACGCCGGTTGAACTTGAGTTCGGCCAGGTTGAAAAAGTTTAATTGATTAACAATGGGGAGCCGGCTTAAGTGCTCGGCGTTTGCACCCGGAGAGAAAAATGGCTAAAAAAATACAGTCGTATATTAAGTTACAAGTGCCTGCAGGTCAGGCCAATCCTTCACCACCCGTTGGTCCTGCATTGGGTCAACATGGTGTTAACATCATGGAATTCTGTAAAGCATTCAACGCCAAAACCGGCGATGTTGAACAAGGGTTGCCAATTCCTGTTGTGATCACTGTTTACAATGATCGCAGCTTCACTTTCGAAACCAAAACCCCTCCTGCTGCCGTGCTGTTGTTGAAAGCCGCTGGTATCAAATCGGGCAGTGGTACCCCCAACACCGAGAAAGTCGCCAAAATTGGTCGCGCTGAATTGGAAGAAATTGCAAAAATGAAAGAGCCTGATTTAACGGCTGCTGACATGGATGCTGCGGTCAGAACCATTGCTGGTACTGCCCGTTCTATGGGTATCGAAACTGAAGGAGTGAAATAATGGCTGGTAAAAGAATCAAAGGCTTGAAAGCCCAGGTTGACAAGACCAAAAAATATCAAGTGAGTGAAGCTTTGGACTTTGTTCGCAGCAACTCATCTAAGAATTTTGACGAAACTGTAGACGTTGCTATTCAGTTGGGTGTTGATCCCAAGAAATCTGACCAGGCTGTTCGTGGTGCCACTGTGTTGCCAAACGGTACCGGTAAATCGGTTCGAGTGGCAGTATTCGCTCAAGGCGAAAAAGCCGAAGAAGCGAAAGCTGCGGGTGCTGATCTGGTTGGTTTCGATGATTTGGCTGAAGAAGTTAAAAAAGGCAACATCGATTTTGATGTGGTCATTGCTTCACCAGACGCCATGCGTGTGGTTGGTCAATTGGGTACCATTTTGGGTCCCAAAGGTTTGATGCCAAACCCCAAAGTGGGTACCGTCACACCTGATGTGGCCACTGCAGTTAAAAACAACAAATCCGGCCAAGCGATGTACCGCATCGACAAAGCCGGCATCATTCACACCGTGTTGGGTAAAGCCTCTTTCAGTGCCGATGCATTGACAGAAAACCTGACTGTATTATTGGGTGAATTGAACAAGAAAAAACCACCTTCATCAAAAGGTAAGTTTATCAAGAAAATCTGCATTTCATCTACCATGGGTGCAGGTATTGAAGTCGATCCTGTTTCTGTCGGACAGTAAGCAGGTTTCAGAATTTTGAGGGTTGCCGCAGTTAATTGACTGCGGCAGTCATCAAAGACCGCAGGTGAAGTGCTGGTTGTATCAACCATGCTTCTTAATTTCCCGCGCAGATGGTGCCCCAATGCAGAATATTTGTATGGTCACCGAAATGGTTCCGCAACCGGTCATTGGATTGGTATGCGGGTTATGAGTACTGCAGCATATGCTGCATGAGCCTTTGGAGGTTATCATGGCGCTCAATTTAGAGCAGAAAAAAGCTGTAGTCAGTGAAATTGCCGTTGTTGCTCAAGACGCCCACTCTTTGGTGGCAGCAGAATACCGTGGTTCATCAGTTGATCTGATGACGGCCATGCGTTCTGATGCACGAAAGTCGGGTGTTTATTTGCGAGTTGCAAAAAACACTTTGGTTAAACGCGCAGTTAAAGGTACCGATTACGAATGTGTCACTGACGCATTGGTAGGTCCTTTGCTGTATGCATTCAGTCAGGAAGATCCTGGTTGTGCTGCCCGCTTAATCAAAGAACATGCCAAAGAAAACGATAAATTAGAAGTTAAATTCGTTTCAATTGGTGGTGATTTGTTGGCCGCATCGGAGTTAGCACGTCTGGCTTCTTTGCCAACCAAAGATCAAGCAATTGCGATGCTGATGTCTGTCATGAAGGCACCAGTAGAGAAATTTGTAAGAACTTTGGCAGAGCCACACGCAAAACTGACACGTACAATCGCAGCAATCAAAGATCAAAAAGCTGCATAAGTAATCAAATTTACATTTTTGGAGAAATAAAATGGCCGTATCAAAAGATGATATTTTAGAAGCAATCTCAGCAATGAGCGTAATGGACGTTGTTGAGTTAATTGAAGCAATGGAAGAAAAATTCGGTGTATCAGCTGCTGCTGCAGTTGCTGCTGCTCCTGCTGCCGCCGCCGCTGGTGGTGAAGCTGCTGCTGAGCAATCTGAGTTTGACGTTGTATTGACTGGTTTCGGTGACAAGAAAGTGGGCGTAATTAAAGCTGTCCGCGGTATCACTGGTTTGGGTTTGAAAGAAGCCAAAGAATTGGTTGAAGGCGCTCCAGCACCTATCAAAGAAGGTGTTGAAAAAGCCGAAGCTGAAGAAGTCAAAAAACAACTTGAAGAAGCTGGTGCATCTGTAGAGTTGAAATAATTACACAACGTAATTAATTGAAATCTAAAGGCTGACATTTTATGTCGGCCTTTAGTCGCTTAAAAAATCTCAGATAACAATTTGGGCTTAGGTAAGCGTAAAAATACATATTAAATCTGCAAGACTCAGGTCTTGCCAGCATGGTGAAGGTGACAAAAGCGATGGGTTATACATTTACTGAGAAAAAAAGAATCAGAAAGGACTTTGGAAGTTCTTCCGCTGTACTGGATGTTCCATACTTACTAGACACTCAAGTTAAATCATACGAAGCCTTTTTGGGTGAGAATGACAAAGGTTTGAACGGTCTGAATGATGCATTGAATTCAATATTCCCAATCGAAAGTTATTCTGGCTTTGCCCGTCTGGAATACGTCAGTGTGGGTGTTGAAGAACCAGAGTTTGATGTTCTGGAGTGTAAATTGCGGGGTATGACTTATGCCGCCTCAATCCGTGCCCGAATTCAATTGGTGATCTACGATAAAGAAAAGAGCACCAAGAAAAAGAAAAAAGTTAAATACATCAAAGAGCAAAATGTTTACCTGGGTGATTTGCCTCTGATGACCCCTACAGGTACCTTTGTAATCAATGGCACCGAGCGTGTGATTGTGAATCAATTACACCGTTCACCTGGTGTGTTCTTTGATCACGACAAAGGCAAAACCCATTCATCTGGAAAAATCCTGTATTCGGCCAGGGTTATTCCTTACCGTGGTTCTTGGTTGGACATGGAGTTCGATGCCAAGGACAGCGTGTATGTGCGGATTGACCGTCGCAGAAAATTACCAGCATCTATTTTGTTGCGTGCTTTGGAGTACGACAATGAAGAGATTCTGGACATGTTCTTCGACAAGATTACCATCACCTTGAACAAGACCAACGCCAAAATGAAGTTGGTACCAGAAAACATCAAAGGTGATACCTTTGCTTTTGATATCAAAGATGGCAAAGAAGTCATCGTGGAAGCAGGTAAACGCATCACTGCCAGACACGAACGCAAATTGAAAAAATCAAAAATGACTGCGCTGACTTTGGAAGACAGTTATTTGGTTGATAAAATCTTAGGGCACAACGTCATCGACAAGGAAACCGGTGAAGTTTTGTTCCCAGCCAATACCACCATCACTGAAGAAGTGTTGGAAAAAATGCGTGATGCTGGCATCAAATCATTTGATATTCTGTTGGTCAATGACTTGGACCGTGGGGCATACATGTCCAACACCTTGAGCATTGATCCAACGACCACGCCAGAGGAAGCATTGATTGAAATCTATCGCATGATGCGTCCAGGCGAGCCACCAACAGAGGAAGCTTCACGTACCTTGTTTGATGGATTGTTCTTTGCCAAAGAGCGTTATGACTTGTCGGCAGTCGGTCGCATGAAATTTAACATGCGCTTGGGTCGTGATGAAATTGAAGGCCAGGGCACATTAAGCAAAGAAGACATCGTTGCGGTGATGAAAGAACTGGTTAACATCCGCAACGGCATCGGTCAGGTTGATGACATTGATCATTTGGGTAACCGCCGTGTGCGTTCTGTTGGTGAAATGGCAGAAAATGTATTCCGTGTTGGCCTGGTCCGTGTACAACGTGCTGTTAAAGAACGTTTAACCGTGGCAGAGTCTGAAGGTTTGACACCACAAGACTTAATCAATGCCAAACCCATTTCTGCAGCCATCAAAGAATTCTTTGGTTCGAATCAACTGTCTCAGTTTATGGACCAAAACAATCCGCTGTCAGAAATCACCCACAAACGCCGTGTTTCGGCTTTGGGGCCTGGTGGTCTGACCCGTGAACGTGCTGGATTTGAAGTGCGTGACGTGCATCCGACTCACTACGGACGTTTGTGTCCGATTGAAACGCCAGAGGGTCCAAACATTGGTTTGATCAACTCCATGGCGGTGTACTCCAGAACCAATGATTATGGTTTCTTGGAAACCCCTTACCGCAAGGTAGTGAATGGTAAAGTAACCGATGAAATTGTTTACTTATCAGCCATTCAGGATTCCGACAACCCGATTGCACAAAACAGTGCGAAATTGGATAAAAACGGTCGCTTCGTTGATGACTTCATTATTTGTCGTCACAAAGGCGAGGTGGTACTGAAACAAGCAGAAGAAATTTCTTACATGGATGTTTCTGAAAAACAAATTGTTTCGGTGGCAGCTGCCTTGATTCCTTTCCTGGAGCATGATGATGCTAACCGGGCATTGATGGGATCAAACATGCAACGTCAGGCCGTACCGACATTGAAAGCGGATAAGCCGCTGGTAGGAACGGGTATGGAACGCATTGTGTCCAGAGACTCTGGTGTGACCGTGATTGCCAAACGTGGCGGTGTGGTTGAAATATCAGACGCTGGCCGCATCGTGGTTCGGGTTGACCAATCTGAAATCGGTGAAAAAGATCCGGGTGTAGACATCTACAACCTGATCAAATACATGCGATCGAATCAAAACACCTGTGTCAACCAACGTCCGATTGTTAAAGTCGGTGACGTCATCGAAGCCGGCGACGTGTTGGCTGATGGCCCATCTACAGATTTGGGTGAATTGGCACTGGGCCAAAACATGCTGGTGGCTTTCATGCCATGGAACGGTTACAACTTTGAGGATTCTATCCTCATTTCAGAGCGTGTGGTTAAAGACGACCGCTTGACCACCATTCACATTGAAGAGTTGACCTGTATTGCCCGTGACACCAAATTGGGTTCAGAGGAAATCACAGCTGATATCCCCAACATCTCAGAAGGCACGCTGACCAAGCTGGATGATTCCGGTATTGTTTATGTCGGTGCTGAAGTGGGACCTGGTGACATTTTGGTGGGTAAAGTGACCCCCAAAGGTGAAACCCAATTAACCCCTGAAGAAAAGTTGTTGCGTGCCATTTTCGGTGAGAAAGCATTGGATGTAAAAGACTCATCTTTGCGTGTTAAATCAGGCACCAGCGGTACCGTTGTCGATGTTCAGGTTTATACCCGTGAAGGCATTGAGAAGGGTTCTCGTGCCGAGCGCATCGAACAAGATGAAATTGAAAAAGTACGCAAAGACCTGAACGATCAGTTCCGCATCATGCGTACCGTGATTCACCAGCGCATCAAGGAATTGTTGACTGGTGCCAAAGTCACCAAAGCGCCTGGTTTGAAAAAAGGTGCGGTGATTGAAGAAGATTATTTCGATGGTTTGGAGTTGGATCAATGGTTTGATATCAAACCACAAGACAACGACTTGGCTGCGCAAATGGATGAGCTGGCTGAACAGATCACCGAACAACGAGCCATTTTTGACAAGCGTTTTGAAGAGAAAAAAGCCAAAATCGCTAAAGGCGATGACCTGGCCCCAGGCGTTTTGAAAATGGTTAAAGTTTATTTGGCTGTTAAACGACGTATCCAACCCGGTGACAAAATGGCTGGTCGTCACGGAAACAAAGGTGTGATCTCGATGATTGTGCCTGAAGAAGACATGCCGTTTGATGAAAATGGTCGTCCGGTTGACATTTGTTTGAATCCACTTGGGGTTCCCTCGCGAATGAACATCGGTCAGATTCTGGAAGTTCATTTGGGAATGGCAGCTCGTGGTTTGGGTTATCAAATTGAGAAAATGCTCGAAGAGAAAGCCACGGTGGCGAAGCTCAAAGAGTTTTTGACCAAGATTTATAACATCGATACCGAAGGCAAAGTCAGTTTCAATAGCTTCAGTAAAGATGAAATGCTGGAATTGGCCCACAACTTGAAAGGCGGTGTGCCCATGGCCACGCCGGTGTTTGATGGCGCCAAAGAAGAGCACATCAGGGCATTGTTCAAATTAGCCGGCCTGGATGAAGATGGGCAGACCACGTTATACGATGGTCGCACCGGTAAGAAATTTGACCGCAAAGTGACGGTAGGATACATGTACATGTTGAAACTGAATCACTTGATTGATGACAAGATGCATGCCCGTTCAACCGGACCTTACTCGCTGGTTACCCAGCAACCATTGGGTGGTAAGGCTCAGTTTGGTGGACAACGATTTGGTGAGATGGAAGTGTGGGCGCTGGAAGCCTACGGTGCTGCCTACACCTTGCAGGAAATGTTGACGGTTAAATCCGATGACGTTCAAGGCAGGAATGCCACTTATAAAAACATCGTTGATGGTAATCACAATACTGTGTCAGGTATTCCTGAGTCATTCAATGTTCTGGTTAAGGAGGTTAAAGCCCTTGGTTTGAACATGGAATTGGAAAACGACTGAGTCTAGGAGCACAACATGAAAGATTTAATTAAATTATTTAATCCTAAAAAAGAAATCCAGGACTTTAATTCCATTAAAGTGTCGCTGGCACCACCTGAGTTGATTCGTTCCTGGTCTTATGGAGAGGTGAAGAAGCCTGAGACCATCAACTACAGAACCTTTAAGCCTGAACGTGATGGTTTGTTCTGTGCTGCTGTGTTCGGTCCGATCAAAGACTACGAGTGTTTGTGTGGTAAATACAAGCGCATGAAGCACCGTGGTGTGGTCTGTGAAAAATGTGGCACAGAAGTGACGTTGACCAAAGTGCGTCGTGAGCGCATGGGCCACATTGAGCTGGCCAGTCCAGTCGCACACATCTGGTTCCTGAAATCATTGCCGTCGCGCATCGGTTTGATGCTGGACATGACCCTGCGTGAAATCGAACGTATTTTGTACTTCGAATCATTCGTGGTGACAGATCCTGGCATGACTGACTTGGAAAAAGGTTCGTTGTTAACCGATGAGCAATATGCCCAGGCCATTGAAAATTGGGGTGACGAATTCAAAGCCCTGATGGGTGCCGAAGCGATTTACTCACTGTTGGAAGAAATTGACATCAACGCTGAGTTGGTGAAATTACACGAAGACATTGAGTCAACCAAATCAGCGACCAAGATCAAACGTTTGTCTAAGCGTATTGCTTTGTACGATGCGTTCAACAAATCAGGTAACAAGCCTGAGCACATGATTTTAACCGTATTGCCGATCTTACCACCGGATTTGCGTCCGCTGGTGCCATTGGACGGTGGTCGTTTTGCTACTTCAGATTTGAATGACCTGTATCGTCGGGTCATCAACCGCAACAACCGTTTGAAACGCTTGTTGGATCTGCATGCGCCTGACATCATTGTGCGCAACGAAAAGCGTATGCTGCAGGAGTCTGTAGATGCGCTGTTAGATAATGGTCGTCGCGGACGTGCGGTGACTGGTTCCAATCGCAGACCATTGAAGTCTTTGGCTGACATGATCAAAGGTAAACAAGGTCGCTTCCGTCAAAACCTGTTGGGTAAACGTGTTGACTACTCTGGTCGTTCAGTGATCGTGGTAGGACCAACTTTGCGTTTGCACCAATGTGGACTGCCCAAGAAAATGGCATTGGAACTGTTCAAGCCATTCATCCTGGGTCGTTTGTTGAAAGACGGTTTTGTTTCAACCATCAAAGCAGCCAAGCGTTCTGTAGACGCCGAAACACCAGAAGTGTGGGACATCCTGGAGCAAGTGATTCGTGAGCATCCGATTCTGTTGAACCGGGCACCGACCTTGCACAGATTGGGTATCCAAGCTTTTGAGCCGGTTTTGATTGAAGGTAAAGCCATTCAATTACATCCCTTGGTATGTACGGCGTTCAATGCCGACTTTGACGGTGACCAAATGGCGGTTCACGTGCCCTTGTCCATCGAAGCACAGTTGGAAGCACGTACCTTAATGATGTCAACCAACAACATTTTGTCACCGGCATCTGGTGAGCCCATCATTGTGCCTTCACAGGACGTGGTATTGGGACTTTATTACATGACCCGTGCGCTGGTGAATCAGCCGGGTGAGGACATGAGGTTCTCAGACATGGCCGAAGTTAACCGTGCCTACCAAAATGGCCACGTGTCATTGCAGGCATTGGTGAAGGTTCGTTTGACCACCACCGATGAAGCTTCTGGTGAAGAATCTACCAACTTGGTAGAAACCACGGTTGGTCGTGCCATCTTGGCGGATATTCTGCCCAAAGGTCTGGATTTCAAATACATGAACCAGACGCTGAACAAAAAAGCCATCTCGAACTTGTTGAACGAGTGTTACCACCAGTTGGGTACCAAAGCCACGGTTATTTTTGCTGATCAGCTGATGTACACCGGTTTCCGTTACTCAACCATTGCGGGTATTTCGATTGGTGTGACTGATTTGACCATCCCGGACGCCAAAGCCGTGATTCTGGAAGAAGCCGATAAAGAAGTGCTGAAAATTCAGGAACAATACACTTCTGGTTTGGTAACTGCTGGTGAGCGTTACAACAAAGTGGTCGACATTTGGTCTAAAGCCAACGAAGAAGTGGCCAATGCCATGATGGATGTGTTGGGTAAAGACGAAGTGAAGGACAAAGATGGCAACACCATCAAACAAGATTCCATGAACTCAGTCTTTATCATGGCCGACTCCGGCGCCAGGGGCTCACAAGCCCAGATGCGACAGTTGTCGGGTATGCGTGGTCTGATGGCCAAACCAGACGGATCGATCATTGAGACACCCATTAAAGCCAACTTCCGTGAAGGCCTGGACGTGATGCAGTACTTCTCATCAACCCATGGAGCACGTAAAGGTTTGGCCGATACGGCATTGAAAACAGCTAACTCAGGTTACTTAACCCGTCGTTTGGTGGACGTGGCCCAAGATGTGGTCATCACCGAAGTCGATTGTGGTACCACCGAAGGCTTGTCTATGCAGCCGATTGTTGATGGTGGTGAAGTGATTGAAACCCTGGCCGAACGTGTGTTGGGCCGTGTGGTAGCCAAAGATGTACTCAATGCCAAAGACGAAGTGGTGATTGAAGCCGGTACGTTGATTGGCGAAGAAAGTTTGAAAATCATTGAACAATACGGTCTGGATAACATTTATGTGCGTTCGCCCATTTCTTGTGAATCAGATTTTGGTATTTGTGCGCAATGTTATGGTCGTGACCTGTCACGTGGCCACCGAGTTAACATTGGTGAGGCAGTGGGTGTCATGGCAGCTCAGTCGATTGGTGAGCCAGGTACACAGTTGACCATGAGGACCTTCCACATTGGTGGTGCGGCTTCTAAATCAGCGGCTTCTGATCATGTTCAAGTGAAATCTGATGGTACCATTCGCATGCACAACATCAAGCATGTGACCAATTCCGAAAAGAAACTGGTTTCGATTTCTCGTTCTGGTGAAATCTCAGTGATTGAAAGCACTGGTAAAGAAAAAGAGCGCTACAAAGTACCTTATGGTGCCGTGATCAATGTCAAAGATGACGAGAAAGTGAAATCTGGTGACATCATCGTTAACTGGGATCCGCATACGCATCCGATTGTTTCTGAAGTGGCCGGTCGAGTTGCTTTGAGCGACTTCAAAGACGGTGTGACCGTAGAAGAGAAGTTGGATGATTTGACTGGTTTGACCAGTTTCATCATTACTGATCCGAAACAGCGTGGTGCTGCAGGCAAAGACCTGCGTCCCATGGTGAGACTGGAAGACAAGAAAGGTAAGCCCATCATGATCCCCGGATCTGATGTGCCTGCTCAGTACTTCCTGCCTCCTGGTGCGGTTATTAACATTCAAAATGGTCAAGACGTTCGGGTCGGTGACTTCCTGGCGAGGATTCCTCAGGCTTCATCGAAAACCCGTGACATCACCGGTGGTCTGCCACGTGTGGCCGACTTGTTTGAAGCCCGTAAGCCTAAAGATCCAGCCATTCAGGCTGAAGCTTCTGGTATTGTCAGCTTCGGTAAAGACACCAAGGGTAAGAACCGTTTGGTCATTACCCAAGCCAATGGCGAGAAAAACGAGTCGTTGATTCCCAAATGGCGTCAAATTGTGGTGTTTGAAGGTGAGCACGTTGAGAAAGGTGATGTGGTGGTTGAAGGTGAACCTAACCCACATGATATCTTGCGTTTGCAGGGTGTCATTGCACTGGCCTCATACTTGGTCAACGAAATTCAAGACGTGTACCGTTTGCAAGGGGTGAAAATCAATGACAAGCACATTGAATGTATCATCCGTCAGATGTTGCGCAAAGTTGAAATTGTTGAGCCAGGTGATTCAGATTACCTGAAAACCACACAGCTGACTTACAAAGAAGTGATGACCACCAATCGCGAGATAGTTAAGCAAGATGGTGTGCCAGCTACTTTTGAAGTGTTGTTACTGGGTATCACCAAAGCATCATTGGCTACCGATTCGTTCATTTCTGCGGCTTCGTTCCAGGAAACCACCCGTGTGTTGACCGAAGCGTCGGTCAAAGGCACCAAGGATTACCTGCGCGGCCTGAAAGAAAACGTGATTGTAGGGCGTTTGATTCCTGCCGGTACCGGTTTGGCTTATCATCAAGATCAGATGCAGTCCAAAGAAGCCGAGTTGCAGTCAGAATTGCAAGCCATGGTTAACGTGGCAGGCCAAGAAGTCGGCGGTGCGGTTGATTCTGAACAGGCGTTGATGGATCAATTGAGTCAAATCGACGAAGACGCCGCAACAGACGACGCAAACGAATGATTTGACGGCATCATACCAAGCACAGATTCGGTTCCAAAAAACATGATTCTGTGCTTGACTATTCAGGGGTAAAAAACTAAAATCCCCGTTCTTATTTTCGGCAGGCCGGTATTTACTGGCCTGTCGTTTATTTTTTAATAGGTAAATTTTGCATATGGCAACAGTAAATCAATTGGTTCGTAAACCAAGAAAAGACAAGAAAGAGAAAACCAACGTTCCAGCTTTGGAAGCTTGTCCGCAGCGTAGGGGTGTGTGTTCACGTGTTTACACAACAACACCTAAAAAACCTAACTCGGCTTTGCGTAAAGTGGCTCGTGTCAGATTAACTAATGGCTATGAAGTAACCTCATACATCGGTGGTGAAGGACATAATTTACAAGAACACTCTATCGTTTTGATCAGGGGTGGTCGTGTGAAGGACTTACCAGGTGTGCGTTACCACATTGTACGTGGTGCGTTGGATACTGCTGGCGTGAATGACCGCAAACAAGGTCGTTCTAAATATGGTACCAAGCGACCAAAATAACAATCAAATAGGTTATAGAGATGTCTAGAAAGAGAAGTAATTTCAAGCGTGATGTATTGCCTGATCCAAAATTTGGATCGGTGCTGATCAGTAAATACATCAACATGGTCATGAAAAGTGGCAAAAAATCTGTGGCGGAAAAAATCGTTTACGGTGCCATGGACAAAATGACAGAAAAAGAATCTGGCGAAGCGGTTGAGTTAACCCAGCAAGCTTTGGAAAAAGTGAAGCCAATGGTAGAGGTTAAATCTCGCCGTGTCGGTGGTGCCACTTATCAGGTACCTGTGGAAGTACGCCCACAACGCCAAATGGCTTTGGCCATGCGTTGGTTGATTGATGCCGCCCGTAAGCGCGGTGAAGCTGACATGCCTAGCAAACTGGCTGGTGAGATGTTGGATGCTTTACACGATCGTGGTGCTGCCATGAAACGTCGTGAAGAAGTTCACAAAATGGCCGAAGCCAACAGGGCTTTTGCACATTACCGTTGGTAATCAACTAACAAAGGAAAGGAAATTGAAGTGGGCCGGAATACACCGATTGAAAGATACCGCAACATTGGCATCATGGCCCACATCGATGCCGGTAAAACAACCACCACAGAGCGGGTGCTGTTTTACACCGGTATCTCTCACAAGATAGGTGAAGTCCATGATGGCAATGCCACCATGGATTGGATGGAACAAGAGCAAGAGCGGGGCATTACGATTACGTCGGCTGCCACCACTTGTTTTTGGCAAGGCATGGATCGCCAATTTGATGAACACCGGATCAACATCATTGATACGCCGGGACACGTCGACTTCACCATTGAAGTTGAACGGTCGTTGCGGGTACTGGATGGTGCGGTCGCGGTGTTTTGTGCCGTTGGTGGTGTAGAGCCACAATCAGAAACGGTTTGGCGACAAGCCAACAAGTACCATGTGCCCCGATTGGCCTTTGTCAATAAGATGGATCGGGCTGGTGCAGACTTTGAAAGGGTGGTGGCACAGTTAAAAAGCCGCCTGGGTGCCAATCCGGTGCCTGTTCAGATTCCAGTGGGAGCTGAAGAAAATTTCAAAGGCGTGGTTGATTTGATGCGTATGAAGGCCATCTATTGGAATGAAGACGACATGGGATCGACCTATCAGTTGGAAGACATTCCGGCTGATATGAAAGAACAATGTGAAGCAGCCAGGGAATACATGATTGAGGCTGCTGCCGAAACCAGTGAGCCATTGATGGACAAGTACCTGGAAACAGGTGAGTTGTCCCGCGAAGACATCATTGCTGGTTTGCGAAAAGGAACCATCAACAATGAAATGGTCTGTTGCTGTTGTGGTTCGGCATTCAAGAACAAAGGTGTACAGGCGATGTTGGATTGGGTGGTGGAATTGATGCCGTCGCCAATCGATGTGCCTCCCATCACCGGATTGGCTGATGATGCTGATGAAACTGAAATCAGTCGCGAAGCCAGTGATGAGGAACCGTTTTCAGCGTTGGCGTTTAAGATCGCCACTGACCCGTTTGTCGGCACGCTCACCTTCTTCCGGGTTTATTCCGGAATTGTTAAAACTGGTGACAGCATTTATAACCCGCGCAAGGACAGTAAAGATCGGTTAGGCCGCTTGTTGCAAATGCATTCGAACTCGAGAGAAGAGATCAAAGAAGTTCGGGCTGGAGACATTGCCGCGGCAGTGGGATTAAAAGACATTGTTACAGGCGATACCCTGTGTGATGTCAGCCACCCCATCACCATTGAGAAGATGGAGTTTCCTGAGCCGGTGATTTCAGTGGCTGTAGAGCCTAAAACGGCAGGTGACCAAGACAAAATGGCCAATGCGCTGGCCAAATTGGCGCAAGAAGACCCATCCTTCAGGGTGGCCACTGATGATGACTCTGGACAAACCATCATCTCGGGCATGGGGGAATTGCATCTGGACATCATTGTTGATCGGATGAAACGAGAATTTAAGGTGGCTGCCAATGTGGGTAATCCTCAGGTGGCTTACCGCGAAACCATTACCAAGGCTGTTGAACAAGAAGGTAAGTTCATCAAGCAATCGGGTGGTAAAGGCCAGTATGGTCATGTGAAATTAAAGATAGAACCCATGGAACAGGGTTTTGGGTATGAGTTTATCAACGAAATAACCGGTGGTGTGATTCCTAAGGAATACATTACGCCGGTGGATAAAGGCATACAAGAGCAGATGGAAAGCGGCGTGTTGGCAGGCTACCCTTTGGTGGATTGTCGGGTCACGTTGTATGACGGTTCATTTCATGAGGTTGATTCCAGTGAAATGGCGTTTAAGGTTGCTGGGTCAATGGCATTTCGTGAAGGTGCCAAAGCGGCTAAGCCGGTGTTGTTAGAGCCGGTGATGAAAGTCGAAATTGTGACCCCAGAAGAATACATGGGTGAAGTGGTGGGTGATGTGAATCGCCGCCGCGGTACGCTGGACGGAATAGATGATTCGCCTTCAGGTAAGGTGATTAAATGTCAAATCCCGCTGGCTGAAATGTTTGGTTATGCCACTGCACTCAGATCTGCCACCCAGGGCAGGGCCAGTTACTCGATGGTGTTTGACCATTACAGTGAGGCTCCTCCCGAAGTGTTGGCGGATATAGTTGGATATTAAAAATTAAAGTTTGAGAGACGGATAATGTCAAAAGAAAAATTTGAACGCACCAAGCCCCATGTAAACGTGGGCACAATCGGTCACGTTGACCATGGTAAAACAACCTTGACTGCAGCGATCACAAAAGTTGCTGCTGAGAAGCAAGGTGGTGAATTTAAGGATTACGATCAAATCGATAACGCGCCAGAAGAAAGAGAGCGTGGTATCACGATTTCAACGGCTCACGTTGAATACGAAACCGATGCGCGTCACTACGCGCACGTTGATTGTCCAGGCCATGCTGACTATGTTAAAAACATGATCACCGGTGCGGCTCAGATGGATGGTGCCATTTTGGTTGTATCAGCTGCTGATGGCCCCATGCCTCAAACCCGTGAGCACATCTTGTTGGCGCGTCAGGTTGGCGTACCTTACATTGTTGTGTTCCTGAACAAATGCGACCAAGTTGATGACGAAGAGTTGTTGGAGTTGGTTGAGATGGAAGTTCGTGAGTTGCTGAGCGACTATGACTTCCCAGGCGATGACACACCATTGGTTATGGGTTCTGCCCTGAAAGCTTTGGAAGGTGACGAGTCTGATATCGGCGCACCAGCTATTTTGAAGTTGTTGGATGAGATGGATTCATACATCCCAACGCCAGAGCGTGAAACTGACAAACCATTTTTGATGCCTATCGAAGACATCTTCTCAATCTCGGGCCGTGGTACTGTGGTAACCGGTCGTATTGAAACTGGCGTGATCAACGTCGGTGAAGAGATGGAAATCGTTGGTATTCGTGACACCACCACCACAACTTGTACTGGTGTAGAGATGTTCCGTAAGTTGTTGGATTCAGGTGAAGCCGGCGATAACGTGGGTGTTTTGTTGCGTGGTACGAAAAGAGATGATGTTGAGCGTGGACAAGTACTGGCAAAACCGGGTACAATCACGCCCCACACAAAATTTGAAGCTGAAGTTTACGTGTTGAGTAAAGATGAAGGTGGTCGTCACACACCATTCTTCAAAGGTTACCGTCCACAGTTTTACTTCAGAACAACTGACGTGACTGGCGCATGTGAGTTGCCTGATGGCGTAGAAATGGTTATGCCTGGCGACAACGTCAAGATGAAAGTTGAATTGATTGCACCGATTGCGATGGACGAAGGCTTGCGCTTCGCGATTCGTGAAGGTGGCCGTACCGTTGGTGCGGGTGTAGTAGCAAAAATATTAGATTAAATATTTACAGTTAAATAAATATGGGCAGTGGCGAAAAGCCACTGCTTTTAACTTTGAGGCAAATTAACATGGCTGGTCAAAAAATCAGAATAAGACTTAAAGCGTTTGATCATAAATTAATCGATCAATCCGCAGGAAGAATCGTAGATACGGCGAAAAGAACCGGTGCCCAGGTGCGCGGTCCAATTCCTTTACCCACTAAAAAGGAACGTTTCACCGTACTGATTTCTCCGCACGTCAACAAGGACGCCAGGGACCAATATGAGATTCGTACTCATAAGCGTCTGGTGGATATTGTAGATCCCAACGACAAAACAGTAGATGCATTGATGAAACTGGACTTGTCAGCGGGTGTAGACGTTCAAATTCAATTGAACTGAGGAGTTGAAAAATGTCATTAGGTATTATTGGAAAGAAAGTAGGCATGACACGCGTTTTCAACGACAAAGGCGAGTCTGTACCAGTCACTGTTATCAACGTTGAGCCCAATGTCGTGGCTCAAGTCAAAACAGCTGCAACTGACGGTTACAATGCTGTCCAAATCACCACCGGTGGTCGCAAGGCTTCTAAAGTCAATGCCCCCGCTGCTGGTCATTTCAAGAAAGCAGGCGTAGAAGCCGGTTCTATCACCCGTGAATTCAGAACTGATCAAGAGTTCAATGCGGGCGATACACTGGAATTGAGCATGTTTGAAGACGGTCAGAAAGTCCGTGTCACCGGCACCTCTAAAGGTAAAGGTTTTCAAGGTGTGATCAAACGTTACAACTTCCACATGCAAGACGCCACCCATGGTAACTCATTGTCGCACAGGGCCCCTGGTTCTATCGGACAATGTCAAACACCGGGTCGTGTTTTCAAAGGCAAAAAAATGTCAGGTCACATGGGTTCTGAGCGGGTAACCACCAAGAACTTGGAAGTGGTCAGGGTTGATCAAGAAAATAACTTACTGTTGGTCAAAGGTGCAGTGCCAGGTGCTAAAACCAGCACCGTCATTGTCAGACCTTTGGTCTAAGCAGGTAGCGGAGAAATATTGTGGAATTGACAGTATCAGGTAAAAAACAGAAAGTTGAAGTTTCTGAGGCGATTTTTGACAGAGATTACTCTGAAGCCTTGGTTCACCAAGTGGTGACTTCATACATGGCGACTGGCCGTGCCGGAACAAAAGCACAGAAAAACCGCTCGGCAGTGAGTGGTGGCGGCGCCAAACCTTGGAAACAAAAAGGCACTGGTCGTGCTCGTGCAGGTACTTCACGCAGCCCAATCTGGGTTGGTGGTGGCAGAACCTTCGCAGCAGCGCCCAGAGACTTCACCAAAAAAGTGAACACCAAAATGTACCGTGCAGCGATTAAATCAATTCTGTCTGAATTGAATCGCACCGATCGTTTGGTCGTGGTTGCTGATTTGGACACCAAAAATGGCAAAACCAAAGAAGCCATTGAAATGTTGAACAAACATGGTGTGAGTAAAGGATGTTTGGTTGCGGCCGAACCATCAGAAAATTTATTGCGTTCAACCAATAACCTGCCTCACGTGTTCGTGACCAATGCCCATGGTCTGGATCCTGTGTCGCTGGTATACGCCGATAAAGTGGTGATGACTGTTGACGCAGTTAAACAAGTTGAGGAGTGGTTGTCATGAGTTTAAACAATTTATACACAACTATCTTGGCCCCGGTGATTTCTGAGAAATCAAACCGCGTGGGCGAGTTGGCGAACCAATATGTGTTCAAAGTAGCCAAATCTGCGAACAAAGCAGAAATCAAAACAGCGGTCGAAAAACTGTTCAAAGTGACTGTTGAAGATGTTTCTGTCTTGAACGTAAAAGGCAAAACCAAAAGTTTCAGAATGAAGCCAGGCAAACGACCAGATTGGAAAAAAGCCTACGTGCGCATCCAAGCTGATCAAATGATTGATTTCGGAACGAAAGCTGAGTAATAAGGAGAACCATCATGGCATTAACAGTACATAAACCAACTTCTCCAGGTCAACGCGGTAAAGTCACAGTCAAAAGAACTGGTCTTTACAAAGGCAGACCTGAAGCCAGCTTAACTGAAAAGAAATCAAAAACTGGCGGCAGAAATAATTACGGTCGCATCACCACGCGTCATCGCGGTGGTGGGCACAAACAAAAATACAGAATCATCGATTTCAAACGCAACAAAGATGACATCACAGCCAAAGTTGAGCGCATCGAATACGATCCCAACAGAAGTGCTTATATCGCTTTGCTGCAATACACCGATGGTGAGAGACGCTATATCATTGCCCCGAAAGATTTGGAGCCTGGTATGGAAGTGGTATCCGGTTCATCGGTTCCCATTAAAGTCGGTAATTCATTGCCATTGGACAACATCCCTGTGGGTACCGTTGTTCATAACATTGAAATGAAACCTGGCAAAGGCGGACAAATTGCCCGCGCTGCCGGAACTTCAGCTCGTTTGGTAGCCAAAGAAGGCGTTTACGCCACTTTGCGTTTGCGTTCAGGCGAGATGAGAAAAATACCAGCCAAGTGTCGCGCGACATTGGGCACGGTATCTAAAAGTGAGCATAACCTGGAAAAAATCGGTAAAGCCGGTGCCACTCGTTGGAGAGGTATCAGACCAACCGTTCGAGGTGTTGCCATGAATCCAGTTGACCATCCGCACGGCGGTGGTGAAGGAAGGACCTCTGGTGGTCGTCATCCCGTAACTCCATGGGGTGTGCCTACCAAAGGACATAAAACGCGTAAGAACAAACGAACTGATAAGTTCATTGTTCGTCGCAGAGACAAGAAATAAGGTAGTCCTATGCCAAGATCACTCAAAAAGGGCCCATTTGTTGACATCAGCTTGATGAAAGCAGTCGATAAGGCCGTAAAAGAGAACAGCAAGCGACCGATCAAAACCTGGTCAAGAAGATCAATGATTCTTCCTGATATGGTGGGTCTGACCCTGGCTGTTCATAATGGTAAACAACACATTCCAGTTCTGATTTCTGAAGAAATGGTCGGACACAAGTTGGGCGAGTTTTCTCCCACCCGCACATTCAGATCTCACATTGCTGACAAGAAAGCGAGGTAATGATGGAAACAGTAGCTAAATTAAGAAGAGCCAACATTTCTGCCCAGAAGGTTCGCCTGGTGGCCAACCAAATCCGTGGCATGAATGTAGAGCAAGCTGAACAGTTGTTGACTTTTAGCCCCAAGAAAGCCGCGCACATCGTAAAGAAAGCGTTGATGTCAGCCGTGGCCAATGCCGAGCACAACAACGGCATGGATGTAGATGAGTTGTTCGTCTCTTCCATCTACGTTGATGAAGGCCCAACCCTGAAAAGGGGTCGCGCCAGAGCCAAGGGCAGAGGTACACGTATTTTAAAAAGAACCAGCCACATCACTGTAAAAGTGGCTGAAGCATCGTAAAGGCAAGATTATGGGTCAAAAAGTACATCCAATAGGCATTCGTTTAGGAATTTCAAAACAACACAATTCCAAATGGTATGCAGAAAAAGGTCAATTTGCTGATCAACTGGTTAAGGACATCAAAGTCAGAGAATACCTGCATGACAAATTGAAGCATGCATCAATCAGTAAAATTGAAATTGAAAGACCGGCCAAGAACGCCCGCATCACCATCCACACAGCCCGACCAGGTATTGTGATTGGTAAAAAAGGTGAAGACATCGAGCAGTTGAAAAACAAACTGTCTGAGATGATGGGATTGCCGACACACGTGAGTGTTAACGAGATCAGAAAGCCTGAACTTGACGCCCGCTTGGTTGCTGAAGGCATTGCCTCGCAATTAGAGCGTCGAATCATGTTCAGACGCGCCATGAAAAGAGCCGTATCAAGCGCCATGCGTTTGGGCGCCCTGGGTATCCGGGTTGCTGTTGCGGGTCGTTTGAATGGTGCTGAGATTGCACGTACCGAATGGTACCGTGAAGGCCAGGTGCCTTTGCACACATTGCGTGCGGACATTGATTATTCAACGGCCAAAGCGTACACCACTTATGGTGTGATTGGTATTAAGGTTTGGATTTATAAAGGTGAAGTTTTCGATCTGGAAAACTACACAGCTGAATCCGATAAAAAAACCAGCAAGAAAAGTCGGGGTAAAAAATAATGTTACAGCCGAAAAGAACCAAATACAGAAAACAACAGAAAGGCCGTAACCGCGGTTTGTCACACGGTGGCAACAAAGTCAGTTTCGGCGATTTTGGATTGAAAGCGACTACCCGTGGCCTGTTGACTGCGCGTCAGATTGAAGCCGGTCGTCGTGCCATTACCCGCCACGTCAAAAGGGGTGGTAAATTGTGGATTCGCGTGTTCCCGGACAAGCCAATCACAGCCAAGCCTATCGAAGTTCGTATGGGTAAAGGTAAAGGTAATATCGACCATTGGGCCGCTGCCATTAAACCTGGTAAAGTCATTTATGAAATCCAAGGGGTTTCTGAAGAAATGGCCAGGGCAGCATTTGAAAAAGCAGGAGCTAAATTTCCTGTGCAAACTACATTCGTTAAACGGGTGGTGATGTGATGCAAGCTAAAGAATTAAAAAATAAAGACCTGGCTGAATTGCAGGAAGAGTTAAATAAGTTGTTACAAAAGCAATTCGATTTAAGAATGGCTCGTGGTAATGGTCAATTAACTAAGTTACATCTGATGCGTGATGTCCGCAGAGACATTGCTCGTGTCAGAACTGTTATGAACCAAGTGAAAGGATAATGTCATGACTACAGAAACCAAAGTACAAAGAACCAAAAGCGGTGTGGTCACCAGTGACAAAATGGATCAAACCGTAACAGTGATGATTGAACGTAAAATCAAGCACCCCTTGTATAAAAAATACGTCAAGAAATCGACCAAGATACACGCCCATGACCCTGACAACAAATGTCATGAAGGTGATGTGGTAAAAATCGCAGAATGTCGACCCATTTCCAAGACCAAGTCCTGGAAAGTGGTTGAGATTGTTGAAACGACTAATTAAGAGGTACTGACCATGATACAAATGCAAAGTAGATTATCAGCTGCTGACAACTCCGGAGCCAAAGAAGTCCAATGTATAAAAGTGTTGGGTGGTTCTAAGCGTCGCTATGCTGGTATTGGAGACATCATTAAAGTCTCTGTTAAGCAGGCCATACCTCGTGGCAAAGTCAAAAAAGGTGAAGTATACAACGCCGTTATTGTCAGAACCCGCAAAGGCGTCAGAAGATCGGATGGTTCTTTGATTCGTTTTGATGGCAACGCCGTGGTGATGCTGAACTCAAAACTGGAGCCTATCGGCACCCGTATTTTTGGCCCCGTCACTCGTGAACTGAGATCTGGTAAATTCATGAAGATCATTTCATTGGCACCAGAAGTATTATAAGGAAACGATTATGCAAAGAATTAAACAAGGTGATGAAGTGATCGTGATTGCCGGCCGTTCAAAAGGCCAACGTGGCAACGTATTGAAAGTATTGACTGATGGCCGCTTGTTGGTCAACAACGTCAACACCGTCAAAAAACACGTGAAACCGAATCCACAGATTGAAGAAAAAGGTGGCATCAAAACCCAAGAAGCACCCATCGATGCTTCCAATGTGATGCTGTATAACCCTGCCTCAGGAAAAGGCGAAAGGGTTGGTTTTAAAGTTACGGAAGACGGCCGAAAAGTCCGCGTTTTTAAATCCAACGGTGAAGTGGTAGACGCTTAAGAGAATTATTATGGCTAGATTAGAAAAATACTATAAAGACGAAGTGGTTCCCAAACTGATGGAATCCGGCAAATTTGCCAATGTAATGGAAGTGCCTAAAATCACTAAAATTACATTGAACATGGGTGTCGGTGAAGCAGTTGGTAACAAAAAGATACTGTCTCACGCCACCGAAGACATGGCATCCATTGCTGGTCAAAAACCAGTGATTACCCATGCCAAAAAATCAGTGGCAGGATTCAAAATCCGTGAAGATTGGCCCATTGGCTGTAAAGTCACCCTCAGACGCAAAAAAATGTATGAATTTTTAGATCGTCTGGTGAATGTGTCTTTGCCCCGTGTGCGTGACTTCCGTGGTTTGAACCCCAAATCATTTGACGGTCGTGGAAACTATTCCATGGGTGTTAAAGAGCAGATCATTTTCCCGGAAATTGAGTACGACAAAATTGATGAGTTGCGTGGTTTAGATATTTGTATCACCACCACAGCCAAAAATGACGAGGAAGCTCGCATGTTGTTGGATCAATTTGATTTTCCATTCAAAGGTAGGTAATTAACATGGCTAAAGAATCAATGGTCCAACGCGACCTGAAAAGAAAAAGAACCGTGGCGAAGTATGCTGAAAAGCGTGCGGCGTTGAAAAAAATAATTGCCGACCCGAATACCACATTTGAAGAGATGATGGATGCCCAGGAAGCTTTACAGAAGCTGCCCAGAAATGCATCACCTTCCCGAATGCGTAATCGCTGTCAGATTTCTGGCAGACCACGTGGTTATTACAACAAATTCGGTTTAAGTAAAACCAAATTCCGTGAAGCTGCCATGCGTGGTGACATTCCTGGTTTGAAAAAAGCCAGCTGGTAAAGAGAGAATAGATTATGAGTTTAAGTGATCCAATTTCAGACATGATCTGCAGCATCAAGAATGCTCAGGCTGTCAATCAAGAAAGTACTGTCACACCTGCTTCCAAAGTGAAGAAGGGCATATTGTCAGTACTACAACAGGAAGGCTACATCAGATCTTTTGAAGTGGTTGAAAAGGATAACCATCCTTTCATCAAGATCAACATCAAATATTACCGCAATCAACCGGTGATTGAGATGATCAAAAGAGTCAGTAAGCCTGGTTTAAGACAATACCGCGGTAAAGATGATTTACCTCGTGTGGATGCCGGTTTCGGTACCGCCATTGTCTCCACATCGAAAGGCATCATGACCGATAAGTCAGCTCGCGCTGAACAAATCGGTGGTGAAGTGCTTTGCGTCGTTAAGTAATCGGGAGAACAGCATGTCAAGAATTGCAAATCAACCCATTGCTATTGACTCAAAAATCAATTTTGATGTCAAAGACAATGTGGTAACCATCAAAGGCCCCAAAGGCGAGCTGAGCATGCAAATGCATGAAGCTGTCTCTGTTGAGCAAAATGACGGCGAATTGAACGTCAAAGCCAGCAGTGAAGAGATGATCTATATGGCCGGTACCATGCGTTCTTTGCTGAACAACATGGTGGAAGGCGTGACCAACGGTTTTACCAAAAAATTGGAATTGGTCGGCGTGGGTTATCGTGTGGCCATGAAAGGCAAAGACCTGGACTTGAACCTGGGTTTCTCACACCCCGTGATTTATCCTGCTCGTGACGGCATTTCATTTGAAACGCCTTCACAAACAGAAATCGTGGTCACCGGTGCTGACAAACAACAAGTGGGTCAAGTGGCTGCCGAAATCAGAGCCATCAGACCACCTGAGCCTTACAAAGGCAAAGGTGTTAAATATGCTGATGAAAGACTGTACAGAAAAGAGGCCAAGAAGGCGTAATGCTTTGTGGTGAATACTATGCATAAGAAAAACATTAAAAGAATCAAAAAAGCGACCAAAACCAGAGCCAAACTGCGTGATTTGGGTCAGCCATCCTTGTCAGTGCACAAGACCGGCCAACACATATACGCACAGATTTTCTCTGGAACCGGTGACTCAACATTGGCGGCTGCCTCTACCCAAGAAAAGGGTGTGGTTGCTGACGGTGCTTCTCGCACCAACATCGATGCGGCCAAAGCAGTGGGTAAAGCCATTGCAGAGAAGGCCAAGAAAGCAGGTATAGAATCTGTGGGGTTTGATAGATCAGGTTATGTCTATCATGGAAAAATCAAAGCTTTGGCTGACGCTGCGCGTGAAGCTGGTTTGAAATTCTGATAACAGACAAGAGAAATATTATGGCAGATAAAGATCAAGGCGATAACTTACTAGAACGATTGGTAGCGGTTAACCGCGTGGCCAAAGTGGTAAAAGGTGGTAGACAATTTGGATTTGCTGCACTGACAGTGGTTGGTGACGGTAAAGGCAAAATTGGATTTGGTTACGGCAAAGCCAAAGAGGTTCCTGTGGCCATTCAAAAAGCCATGGACCAGGCCCGCAGAAACACCACAGAGGTGAACCTCAAAGGTAACACTTTGTGGCACGCCACCAAAGCCAAACACTCAGGTTCACGTGTCTACATGCAACCTGCATCAGAAGGTACTGGCGTGATCGCCGGTGGTGCGATGCGTGCAGTGTTTGATGTGGTAGGTGTGGAAAACGTACTGGCCAAATCACAAGGTTCTAACAACCCCATTAATCTGGTCAGAGCAACCATCAAAGGATTGCAACAAATGACTTCACCTGAAAGTATTGCTGCCAAGCGCGGCAAGACCCCTGAGGAGGTAATGGAAAATCATGGCTAAAGCAAAGAAAGTTGGTCAAGTAAAAGTGACACAAATCAAAAGTACCAACAAATCATTGGCCAATCATAAGGCCTGTGTCAGAGGCTTGGGTATCAGAAAAATGCACCAATCACGTGTGGTTGATGCAACCCCTGAAAACCTGGGAATGATTAACGCAGCGATTCACTTGTTAAAAGTTGAAGACGTTAAATAAGCGTAGGTGAAAGACTATGAAATTAAATTCAATTAAACCTGCAGAAGGTGCCACCAAAGACGCTAAGCGCGTCGGTCGTGGTATTGGTTCTGGCTCAGGAAAAACCTGTGGTCGTGGACACAAAGGTCAAAAATCACGTTCAGGCGGCTTTCATAAAGTCGGTTTTGAAGGTGGTCAATTGCCAATCCACAAAAGACTGCCTAAGTTTGGCTTCACTTCACAGATGGCAGACAGCCGTGCTGAATTGTGCCTGTACCACTTGAATGCCATTGATGCCAAAGAAGACATCGACGTGGCTTACCTGATCGATAAAGGTCTGGTAAAACGTGGGGTGACTAAAGTCAAAGTCATCAATACCGGTAGCATCGACAAAGCCATTAACTTGAAAGGCTTGCATGTGACCAAAGGTGCTCAAGAAGCAATCGAAAAAGCAGGTGGAAAAGTAGAATAATTATGTCAAGCAGACAAGAACAAGTAGAAAAGTTGCTCGGTAACAAAAAAGGGTTGAGCGAATTAAAAAGCCGCATTTTATTCGTTATCGGTGCATTAATCATCTATCGAATGGGTACGTTCTTGCCTGTACCTGGTGTGAATCCGGCAGCCATGGCTGAATTACTGAAACAGAATTCAGGTGGCCTGATTGACATGTTTAACATGTTCTCAGGCGGTGCATTGGGTCGATATTCGATTTTTGCTTTGGGTGTGATGCCCTACATTACGGCATCGATCATCATGCAGATTCTGAGTCACACTGTACCGGCCTTGCGTGAGTTGAAGAAGGAAGGTGAAACGGGTCGTCGCAAAACCACCCAATACACCCGCTACTTCACCATCATCTTGGCCATCGTGCAGTCATTCAGTATCACCTCGGCATTACAGAACTTTGATGCGCCAGGCGGTATTGCAGTGGTTCCACAACCTGGTTTTGGTTTCTTGTTCACGGCAACGGTATCGTTGACAGGTGGCACCATGTTCCTGATGTGGTTGGGTGAGCAAATCACCGAACGTGGCATCGGTAATGGTATTTCGCTGATCATCTTTGCTGGTATTGTGGTGGGCTTGCCCGGCGCCATTTATTCAGTATTTAACTCAATCAGTGAAGGCAACATGAATGCCTTGGTTGGTTTGTTGCTGATGGTGGTGGCTTTGGGATTAACCGCATTCATCGTGTTTGTTGAGCGTGGCCAAAGAAGAATCACCATGCAGTTTGCTCGTCGTGGTGGCCGTCAGGCGACTCAGGCGCAAACCTCATACCTGCCTTTGAAAGTGAACATGTCTGGTGTGATTCCAGTGATTTTCGCATCATCGTTGGTGTTGTTCCCAAGTACCATTGCCAGTTTTGTCGGACAGAGTAAAGGCTTTGAGTGGTTGACCGACTTGTCACAACAGTTATCGCCAGGTAACACCTTGTACATGATTTTCTTCGGTGCCTTGATTGTTGGATTTGCCTTTTTCTATACGGCATTGACTTTCAACTCCGATGAAACGGCTGACAACTTGAAACGACAAAGTGCCGTGATTCCAGGTATCAGACCCGGTAAACAAACCTCCGCTTATTTAGACGGTGTGTTAACCCGAGTAACCTTCTGGGGTTCGCTGTACTTGTTGGGTGTGAGCTTGTTACCCGATATCATGAGAAACTTCATCGATACCCCGATTGCTTTGGGTGGTACCGGTTTGTTGATTGTGGTCGTGGTTGCCATGGACTTTATGGCGCAACTACAGAACCACCTGGTGTCACAGCAATATGACTCGGTGTTGAAGAAAACCAACATCAAAAATTACCGACGATCTAACAAGATCCGTCGTTAAGTAAAACCAACAAATACCCCCGCATTGCCATTGTTAATAAAATGATGGCAATGCTTTATTTGTTGTTATATAATTTGCGCCCTTTCGCGAAGGCGTAAAAGCTTAAGGTCAATGACCTTTTTGTGTAATATAAAAGGTAAATCTTTGATTTATTTAATCAAAAGTGAACCTTTTTGAGGATTCAGGAGTAAAAAATGGCTCGTATAGCGGGTGTAAATATACCAGTGCATAAGCATGCGTGGATCGGCCTGACCAGTATTTATGGTATCGGCCGCACCAGAGCGTATGAAATATGCGAAAGTGCAGGCGTTGATCCAGCCCATAAAGTGGGACAATTGGATGAAGACGCTTTGGATAAACTTCGTGCAGAAGTAGCTAAATTTGATGTTGAAGGTGACCTCCGCAGGGAAATCGCCATGGACATCAAGCGATTGATGGATTTGGGTTGCTACCGTGGTTTACGCCACCGCAGGGGCTTGCCTGTTCGTGGTCAAAAAACCAAGAACAACGCGCGCACCAGAAAAGGTCCCAAGAAACCAATTAAACGTTAATTGATTCATTGTATATCCCAGCGATATCAGATTAGAGAATTGTAATGGCAAGACCACAAAAAACTAAAAAGAAAATTAAAAGAACTGTTGTTGACGGCATCGCGCATGTACACGCGTCTTTCAACAATACCATCATCACGATCACTGACAGACAAGGTAATGGTTTGTCGTGGGCGACGGCTGGTGGGTCTGGATTTAGAGGTTCAAGAAAAAGTACCCCATTTGCTGCACAGGTAGCTGCTGACAGAGCAGGCCAAGTAGCCAAGGATTATGGTATGAAAAACATTGAAGTTCGAATTAAAGGTCCGGGTCCAGGCAGAGAATCATCTGTTAGAGCATTGAACGCCTTAGGTTTTCGTGTAACCAACATCATTGATATTACACCAATTCCTCACAATGGTTGTAGACCACCGAAACGTCGTAGGGTGTAAGGAGATATAAAATGGCAAGATATTTAGGTCCAAAATGTAAATTGGCACGTCGTGAAGGCGTCGATTTAATGACTAAGAGTCCAGCCCGCGCCATGGAGACCAAGTGTAAACTTGATGTTGCTCCAGGACAGCACGGTTTGGCCGGTAAAAGAAACAAACCTTCTGACTACGCCCTGCAGTTGCGCGAAAAACAAAAAGTTCGCAGAACCTACGGTGTGTTGGAAAAACAATTTGTAAACTACTACAAAAAAGCAGCCAGACAAAAAGGGGCAACCGGTGAGAACCTGTTGAAACTGCTGGAGTCGCGTTTGGATAACGTGGTTTACCGCATGGGTTTTGCTGTGACCAGAAATGAGGCGCGCCAATTGGTGAGTCACAAATCTATCATGGTTAACGGCAAAGTCTGTAACATCCCTTCTTACCAAGTGAAAGCCGGTGACGAAGTGGAAGTGCGTGAAAAATCTAAAAAACAATTACGTATTAAACAGGCATTAGAGCTTTGGGGCGAAATGAATTTATTCGCTGATTGGGTAACTGTTGATGCAGGTAAAATGACTGGCCAGTTCAAAAACGTGCCAAGTCGTGATGACTTACCAGCTGACATCAACGAGAACCTGATCGTAGAGCTGTACTCTAAATAATAACCTGAGAGATTTTGATATGTCTGATATATTAGCTAAATTACTTCGTCCACGTGTGGTTGAAGTAGAAGAACGCTCTGATTACAGCGCTAAAATAATCATTGAACCTCTGGAAAGGGGTTTTGGACATACTTTGGGTAATGCATTCCGCAGAATTTTGCTGTCTTCCATTCCTGGGTGTGCCATCACGGAAGTGAACATCGATGGCGTACAACACGAATTCTCAACCCTGGAAGGGGTCAGAGAAGACGTGGTTGAAATTTTATTGAACCTCAAAACCCTGTCATTCATGATGCCAGACCGTGATGAGGCCGAAATTTCAATCAATGCCACCGGCGGAACCGTCACAGCAGCTGACATTCAGTTGCCAGAAGGTGTTGAAGTGGCCAATCCAGAGCAAGTGATTTGTAACCTGGACAAGAAAGCTTCAATTTCCATGCGCATGACGGTAGAAAAAGGTGTCGGCTATGAGCCTTCAACCAACCGCTTGAATGGTGAAGAATCACGACCCATCGGCCAACTGGTACTCGATGCCAGCTTTTGTCCGGTTAAACGTGTGGCTTATGATGTGGAAAATGCCCGTTTGCACCAAAAAACCAACCTGGATAAGTTGATTCTGGACATCGATACCGATGGTTCAATCTCAGCTGAAGATGCAGTTCGCACTGCAGCCAGAATTTTGGTTGAGCAAATGGCCATCTTCATTGACTTCAAAATTGAAACCACAGTTGAAGAGAAGGAAGAAGTTGAAAAACTGAATCCTATTTTGCTGAAACCCATTGATGAGTTGGAATTAACTGTCCGCTCAGCCAATTGCTTGAAAGCAGAAAACATTCAATACATAGGTGATTTGATTCAACGTACCGAAGTCGAGTTATTGAAAACTCCAAACTTGGGTAAAAAATCTTTGAATGAGATCAAAGGTGTACTTTCAGAGATGGGATTGACTCTGGGTGTGCGTTTAGAAAACTGGCCTCCAGCAGCGATTCGTACTGCTGAGCGTCTTATCGGATAAGGGGCAGCATCATGCGTCATAGAAAATCAGGTAGAAAATTAAACAGAAATTCATCACACAGAAAAGCGATGTTCAAAAACATGGCGACTTCTTTGTTTGAGCATGAGTTGATCAAAACCACTGTGCCTAAGGCCAAAGAACTGCGTCGAGTGGCAGAACGTTTGATCACGCTGGCAAAAGTAGATTCCGTGGCCAACCGCCGCGTTGCTTTTTCTCGTTTGCGTGACAAAGAAATCGTTAACAAGCTGTTCACCGAGCTGGGTCCACGTTACGTGGAACGTCCAGGTGGATACTTGCGTATATTGAAATGCGGTTTCCGTACTGGTGACAATGCACCCATGGCTTATGTTGAATTGGTCGATAGACCGGTTAAATCAGAAGCCGTTGAAGTGGCTGATGACAGTGAATAAGTAGCGCTGTTTAAAAAGCATCATAAAAACCCAGCCACGTGCTGGGTTTTTTATTTATGGGATAAAATTTAGTCATATTAAAATGCAATAAAGGCTGTCCTGCGTTGTCCAAATTTGCTAACCTACCATTTTGACCCACAATAAGACCATGACCGTAACCAAAAACCAGTTTCGATTGTTGTCCCTGCTGCCGTTTCTGGCCTGTGCAGGCTTGCTGGCATACGCCCTGTATGTTGAGCATGTGATGTTTTTGATGCCTTGTAATCTATGTATACTTCAGCGGGTGGTGTTTGTTGCCATCGGGGTGTTGTTTTTACTGGGCAGTTTTAAACCGGTGATGGATTGGGGACGCAAATTGATGGGTTTGGCATTGGTCATCACCACAGCCATTGGCATTGGTATCGCTGGCAGACACGTGTGGATGCAAGGCTTGCCCCCAGAATTGGTGCCTGATTGCGGCCCCAGTTTACAAATGATGATGGAAAATTCATCGATTTGGAACGCGGTTTCATCGGTGTTAACTGCGTCAGGTAATTGCGCTGAAATTCAGTGGGAATTCCTGGGCATGAGTATGCCGACCTGGACCTTGATCTGTTTCATTGGGCTGTTTATCTACACCCTTATTTGGACCTTTATAAAAATAGAAAAATCATGAAAACTTTACCCCAAAACCCAACACAGGATAATTGGAGCCTGGAAAGCTGGAAACAAAAGGTCATCCGGCAGCAGGCCACTTACCCTGACCAACAACATTTGAACGAGGCTTTGACCACCTTGTCATCCCTGCCACCATTGGTGACTTCTTGGGAAATCAAACGACTGAAGAAGTACCTTGCAGAAGTGTCTCGCGGAGAACGCTTTCTGGTACAAGGTGGCGACTGTGCCGAGAGCTTTGCCGACTGTAACTCATCGATTATCTCTAACCGCCTGAAAGTGCTGATTCAAATGAGTCTGGTACTGATTCATGGCTGTCAGATTCCGGTGGTCAGGGTCGGCCGTTTTGCCGGCCAGTATGCCAAACCCAGATCAGCGGATACCGAAACCCGCGATGGCGTGACTTTGCCGTCTTTCCGTGGTGACATCGTTAATGAAAATGATTTCACCGAAGCGTCCCGGGTACCCAATCCTGACAAGCTGCTGGAAGCCTACCACTATTCAGCGATGACCATGAATTTCATCCGCGCCTTGGTTGATGGTGGTTTTGCTGACATCAGACACCCGGAGTATTGGGATTTGGCCTGGGTTAAGCATTCGCCTTATGCCGATAAATTCCATCAATTGGTCAAACAGATCAAATCATCGGTACAATTTGCCGAAGTCTTGGTCGGTCGCAAAGTCAATAACCTCTCCAGTGTTGAGTTTTTTGCCGCCCACGAAGCCTTACACCTGCATTATGAGCAAGCTTTGACACGCACGGTACCCAGACAAGAGGGTTACTTTAATCTGGGCGCTCACTTCCCCTGGATTGGCCTGAGAACCAATCAATTAGACAGTGCCCACGTGGAAATGATGCGCGGCATAGAAAATCCTATTGGGGTGAAAATTGGTGCCGAAACCGAAGACGATCACTTGGTAGATCTGTGTCGCACCTTGAACCCTGAAAATGAGGCCGGTAAGCTGACTCTGATTCACCGTTTTGGTGCTAAAAACATTGAAGCCAAATTACCGCGCCTGATTAAAACCGCACAAAAAGCCGACCTCGATGTGGTCTGGTGTGCTGACCCCATGCACGGTAACACCGAAGCTACTTCTAACGGCTACAAGACCCGTCGCTTCGACAACATCAGCAAAGAAGTGGAACTGTCTTTCAAAATCCACAAAGACAATGGTTCACACCTAGGTGGTGTGCACCTGGAACTGACCGGTGAAAACGTCACCGAATGCCTCGGTGGTGCCCGCGCCTTGCAAGAGGCCGATTTGAGCAAAGCCTACACCACCCAAGTCGATCCGCGTTTGAATTACGAACAAGCATTGGAACTGGCCTTTTCCATCAAAGACTTTTATCACCAGTGATACGATAGTTTGATAAATGATTCAAAGGCCATGCAATTGTGTGGCCTTTTTTGTGGCCACTAACAAAACATGATTGTATTGCAGATTAATTTAAATTGTCGTTCCGAGGCCAGACAAGTCTTTTAATTCGTCGTTCCGGCGAAGGCCGGAACCCAGCGTCTTTCTGAACAAACCTCAAGTCATTAGTAATAATTTATTAACCATCTCGTCAAGTACAAGCGATGTCTTTTTAAATATCATGACCCAGTCATGAGTTTGCCACGTCGCTAAAGCTCCTCGGTCTCTGATCCATTCTCGACGCTAACTTCTGCATCCATGCAGTCGTCGCAATGACGTGAGATTCGGTCATCATCTCCAAGATGTCCAAAGCCTGGTATTTGGTGGGCAGAGCCCACCCTACGTTCTTTTAATTTGTCATCCCGAGCAAAAGCCGGCCGTTACCGCTTTATGCTCACACGGCACACCTACATGACCCACATGGAAGTGAGGATTGCAGAGTCATGTCTGTAAAATTATCTGCCCTTGTAGGAGAGGGATCTTCTTCTGGATATTTCAAGCATGGTAAATTGTTCAAATACAGAGAGCCTGTCATCCAACATTGACACTCCAAAGACTTGCCATTAGCATATAAAGACATCAGCAAAAAAAGACTAAAATCAAATGAACCAACTTAAATGGATTTACATGGCATTACTTATATATTGTGTCCAAAGTGATGCCTCGCCAGACACAGTCAATCAACCGCTGGCAAAAAAATACCGCACAGAGTTAACCATCGTATTGGATGGAAGCAAGCCATCAAGCGATACCATCAATTATGTTTACCCGACTTACGAGGAGTTTTATGGTGAGGAAGGTGAGGTAAAAGTGATTTTTTCAAGAGATGAGCATGGCAATTTATTATTTGATGACCAGGCCTCAGAGTATCCTGATGAACACTTGTACTGGCTGGCTCAAGACTTGATTGAGAGTCGGTTACAAAAAGACACGGTTTTTAACCAGGGCCGGGCTGACATTGATTTTGTAATATTTGCCTCTGCAGCAAATCGCAAACTGTTCAGCGAAGCCAAAGCAGAGCAGGATGAGATGGCGTGGCAGGACTCAATTGACACACTGAACGCAATCGAAGGAGAGGATGCAAAAAGTGTTCCAGTGCTTACACACCTGGGTATTGCATACAGTGAGTTGGAAGAGTATTTGGTCGCTGTTTCCTTTTTTGACCAAGCCCTTGATGTGAGCCCTGCCAATGAAAGGCTGATGTATTCAAGGGGATACCGCTACAAAAAACTAAAAAAGTATGACCTCGCCTTACAAGATATGATGGCGTCATTGAATATTGTTGACAGTTATTGGGAGACCTATGATCAATTACATCAAATTCACGGAGCCATGGGCAACCACATGGCAGCCATCAACTATGCTACATTGGGTATGAAGTACCGTGAAGATGACTATTTTTTTGACAGCCGTGGATGGACATACATTGATAACAACAACCCTGAAATGGCTTTGCATGATTTCAACAAGGCCATTTCACTGAAACCTGAAAATGGTGATTTGTGGTCTGGAAAGGCCAGGAGTTTAAGTAACTTGGGTCGCTATGAAGAGGCTTTGATAGCGATCAATAAAGCCTTGGAACTTAATGAACAAGACCGTTATGACATAAACTTAAAAGCCTCAATTCTGGATGATCTGAAGCAGTTTGCAGCTGCTGAAAAACTATATCAACAGGTACTCGATGAATTAGGTGGCAATGAAACCACCTACAATAACCTTGGTTATGCTTATATCAAGCAAGGAAAATGGGATCTTGCTTTGGAAATATATCAACAGGGCTTGGCCGCTGGGTTTGACAGTGTTTTGATCAGGAATAACATGGCTAATGTGTTGTTTGAGCTTAAAAAGTATGAAGCAGCCAGAGCAGCAACCCGCCAATCGATGGCCTTTGCTGGCAACGAGCATTTATCTTATGAATGGACCATGATGGCACGAATTGACTTGGCTTTAGGGAAGTATGAAGAGGTGTTCAATTGGCTCAAAAAAGTCAACTCAGAAAATCCTGATTTTAATGATGCTTACTACACATATATCCATGGAAAACCAGGTAATCACTACCAGTCGACTGTATCAGAGCTGATTAAGAAAACCGAAGTTTCTGGCGACGAAATTATTTACATCAAGGCCAAGCGGCTACAGGAAGCACCATGAAGTTAACGGTATGTATGTTCTTGCTGCTTTTCAGCTTAGGGTGTCAACAAGAACAAAGCAAATCTCCGACCACAGTCAAACATTTCGATACCGAAATTAGCCAAACATTGAATGCTGGTTATTTTGAAGAATACTTGTTTGAATCAGGCTATTTGCATGGCATTGGTTTGGATTTTGATTTGAGTTCAGTTCTGGACGATGATGGCAATCCATCACGTCCCAGTGTTTCGTTGTTATTAAAGAACCTGGATCGAAGCCAATACATCAATTTTGAGTATTACCAAGTTGCTGAACCTTACTTAGCCATCCAAGTGGTTTCCGGAGAAGAATATTGGTTTGAGGAATACCCTGAATTAAACGGTCCAATCAATCAGCTTGAGATGCGTTTTGATGATGAGAATGTGTATTTAAAGGCTGGTACTTTTTCGCATGCCATGGGCATACCCTTCGAACCCAGTTTATTGGCGATTCAACATGCTTCTGCAAAGATAACCAACAGAATAGATTTTTATTATAAATAGCGTTGGTCTGTCCTTCGACTCACGGCCTAGGGCATCTCATGAAGGCTTCGATCTTTGATCTAGTCTCGATTCTAACTCCCCCATCCCTGGATTCGTCTTGGGTAGCATCCAAACCGCCATCACAGGATGAAATATTATTAGGCTTACAACTGCAAACCCAACAGTGTTCCTTGTTTGATGGCGCGTTTGGCGTCTAGTTCGGCGGCCAGGTCGGCGCCGCCGATGATGTGGTAGTTGTCTTGGTCCTGATAGAGGTCTTTGTTGGAGACTTGTCCGGCACATATGATCACGTGATCGACATCGAGAACTTGGGGTTGTTCTTTGATGGTGATGTGTAGGCCCTGGTCATCAATTTTGTTATATGACACACCGGTGAGGGTTTTGACGCCTTTCTTTTTCAAGCTCAGGCGGTGAATCCAGCCGGTGGTTTTGCCCAGGCCTTTGCCGGGTTTGCTGGTTTTGCGTTGTAGCATGTAAATTTCGCGGGCTGATTTTTCATCGTGGGCCTTGATCAGGCCGCCGGGTGCTTCGATGCTTTGATCGATGCCCCATTCGGCACAAAATTCATCGACAGTTTGGGCCACGTCCGGGTTTTCTACCGACAGGTACTCTGACACATCGAAACCAATGCCACCGGCACCGATGACGGCCACTTTGTTACCTGCCTGTTTGCGTCCACTCAGCAGGTCATGATACAAAATCACTTTGTCATGATCGATGCCTTCAATGGCCGGTACCCGTGGCGTCACACCGGAGGCAATCACCACTTCGTCAAATCCTGCCAGGTCAGCTTCGGTGGCGGGGTGGTTGAGTTTCAGGTCTATTTTGTGCTTATGAAGTAAATAGGTGAAATAACTGATGGTGTGTTTGAACTCTTCTTTGCCGGGAATGGCTGCAGCCAAATTGAATTGGCCGCCAATTTGTTTTGCCGCTTCAAACAGGGTCACTTGGTGACCGCGTTCCGCTAGGGTCGTGGCACAGGACAAACCAGCCATGCCGGCTCCCACCACAGCGATGCGTTTGGACTGTTTAACTGGCAGGGGCACGAATTCGGTTTCGTGGCAGGCAGCCGGGTTAACCAAACAACTGGCTCGTTGGTTTTTGAACACATGATCAAGGCATGCCTGGTTGCAGCCGATACATATGTTGATGTCTTGCTCGGCACCCAGACGGGATTTTTTTACCAGCGCTGGATCAGCCAGGAATGGCCGAGCCATGGACACCATGTCGGCTTTGCCTGAAGCGATGATGTCTTCAGCCACTTGTGGGTGGTTGATGCGGTTGGTGGTTACCAGTGGAATGTTGACTTCTTTCTTGATCAGTTCAGTGACCCAGGCAAAACCAGCCCGGGGCACCATGGTGGCAATGGTGGGCACCCGGGCCTCATGCCAGCCGATGCCGGTGTTGATGATGCTGGTACCGGCTTGTTCCATGGCTTTGGCCAACTGGATAACTTCATCGATGGTTGAGCCGTTGTGTACCAGTTCCAACATCGACAACCTGAAAATGATGATGAAATCTTCGCCCACGGCTGCGCGTGTTTGTCTGACGATTTCCAAGGCAAAACGCGTGCGGTTTTCAAACGAGCCACCCCAGTCATCATCGCGGTCATTGGTTCTCGGCGAAATGAATTGGTTGATCAGGTAACCTTCTGAGCCCATGATTTCCACACCGTCATAGCCAGCCTTTTGTGCCAGCTGCGCACAATTCACAAAATCTTTGATTTGTTTGTGGATTTTCTTATCAGTCAGTTTTTTGGGTTTGAACGGGGTGATCGGTGATTGTTTGTCGGTTGATGAGACATTGAAAGGGTGGTATCCATAGCGCCCAGAATGCAAGATCTGCATACAAATCAAACCACCTTCTTGGTGGACGGCTTCTGTAATTAAGCGGTGTCTTTTGACCTGAAAACCGTATTTCAAAAAACCGGAAAACGGACCCACCCATCCTGAAATGTTGGGTGCGATGCCGCCAGTGACCATGATACCGGCTTCTCCTGCAGCCCGTTGTCTGAAATATTCTGCCAGCTTGGGATAATTCTTTTTGCGGTCTTCCAGGCCGGTGTGCATCGAACCCATCAGCACGCGGTTGTTGATGGTCTTGCTGCCAATTGTCAGGGGTTTGAACAGGTGAGGGTAGTGCTCATTGGTCATGTCAAATTCTCGGTGTTTTTTATTTCGTGGTTTCAGACTTGCGAGGCCAGCAATGCCACCAACGCTTTTCTGGCTTGTTGCCAGCGCATTTGTTCCCAAAATGGCTGATCGGTTGCCAAAGTGGATTGCCCTTGTAAGCGCTTTATTTTAATCAATTTTTGTGGCTGACTGGGCAAATATTTCAAACGATTGTTTGAATACAGTTCGGTACACAAATCAGCTTCGCATAACAGTGTCAGATCGATGTCGGCATCGGCACAAGCCTGATACCTTTGGTGTATATCACCCACACATTCGGCGGCTTTCATGCCCAGATCGTCACTGATAGAAACACCCTGAAACCGATGCGTGTTGCGCAACCAGTGTTGGTGCCATGTTTCGGAGTAGCCGGCGGGCAATTCACACACCTGTGAATAAATGACATGAGACAACATCATGGCATCGATACAGCCGCTGGGAATCAGTTGCTGGAATGGTTTCAAATCCAAGGCTTCGATGGCATCGATGCTGCGGTCATCTTGGGGTAATTCAAAATGCGAGTCGGCTTTGACGGTACCGTGTCCTGGGTAATGTTTGCCGGTGGTTTTCATGCCAGCTGACTGCATGCCACGGCAGTAAATGGCCCCCAATTCAGCAACCAGGTCTGGGTCTGCTGCAAAAGCACGATCACCAATCACATCGCTGCCGTTGTTGATGTCCAGAACCGGTGCAAAACTCAAATCAATGCCGATGCTCAACAACTCGCTGGCCATCAGCCAGGCGTGTAGGTGAGTCAGGGTCTTGGCTTCGTCAGGATGGTTTTGATAGCGTTCACCTAATGTACCCAGCGGCGGCAGTTGGGTGAATGGCAGACCAAAGCGGATGACCCGGCCACCTTCCTGATCAACAGCCAGTAGAAACTGCTGGCCTTTGATGGCTTTTATTTGGCTAACCAGGCGCGTTAACTGTCGGTAATCCTGGAAGTTGCGTTTGAACAAAATCACGCCGCAAGTCAGCGGATGATTGAGGTTGTGTCGGTCCTGTGTGGTGAGTTTGAGGCCTTCTATGCCAGTCATGATGTATGTCATGCTGGGATTATAGCTTAAAGGCGCTGGTGGTTTGAGTTCTCCTTGTTTTTCAATGATAAAACTTTCGCCTATTTGAACGCCACTGGATAGATGACACAAAAGTCAGGATTTAAGGATAGAACCTTTGTTCTTTTTAATGCCTATGATATTGGAAATAACCTAACACCAATCATCCCCGAGTCAAGGCCAAAAGTGACGGTAGCTGGGTGGGTCAAGCGCGAGAGTAACGATAGATTGGAGGTTCATGCCCTTGTTGAGATGGTGGATTGGAAAATAAATTTGCGTTTGATTACAATTAAATCAATACAATCAAAAGACGATGTCATATGGGACACTTCTTCTTGGTAATTAGCATGTGCGGCTGTTTTTAGAACGTGTTGATGTGTTATGGAAATATTTCATTAAAATCAGAATTTATGGATGGAACCTTTTTTATTTGATTGCCTATGATATTGGAAACATCCTAACACCTGTCATCCCCGGGTCACCAAAATTAGGGCCTCCTAGGGCAGCCCGAGGATGACTGTGTATTTGGCTTGATATACTTCCGTCTCAATCAGCAATACCAACAACTGTTTAACTGAAATTCAAAGGGGCTTTATGAGTGTTCAAGGATGCGATTAAATTTGCCGATTAAGTGCGAGAGTTGTTCGCGTTCCGGTTCGCTTAATTGGCTGAGTAAACGCTCCTCGTAACGCAAGGCATCGGGAATCACAGCACGCATCAGGTACTGTCCCCGTTTGTTGAGTTCATAGACTTTGGCACGGGCGTCTAGGGGATGTTGAGATTGTTTGATGTAGTCTTTTTGTAGCAGGGACTTCACCGTGCGACTGATTCTGACCTTATCCATTTGTGACAATTCGGCAATCTTTTTGGCAGTGATGTCTGGGTTTTTGTACAGCAGTACCAGCACCCGCCATTCTGATATGTTGATGCCAAACTGGTCCTGGTAATGTTCAGCGATGCCCTTGGAAATCTTCAAGCTAAGCACCGACAATTGATAGGGTAAAAAATCATTCAGTTCCATAAAGGACAGTGTAATCAATTTTAGTTACAAATGAAACAAAAAATAGTTTCAAATGAAACTATACCGCGTTAAAATACTCTTTTTGATAACACCATGGGGATTGATTATGTCTGCAACCATCAACGGTTTTGGATTCATAGAGTACGCAGCCAAAGACGCTGCACCATTGCATCAGTTATTCAGACAAATGGGTTTTACCGCGGTCAAGAAGCACAAAACCAAGCCCATCACGCTGTACCGTCAAGGCCAAATAGATTTTTACATCAATGAATGTGATACTGGCTTTGCAGCAGATTTCACTGAGCAACACGGCCCCTGCGCCTGTGGCTTTTCCATTGTTTTTGATAACAAGGATGATGCCCTTGAACACAGCCTCAAAGGCGGGTCAGAACAATTGGAAGTGCCCAATGGCTTGAACTTTCCTGCCATCAAAGGCATCGGCGATGCGGCTTTGTATATTTTGGATAAAGGCAGTTATGCCGACATGTTGGCAGCGGACTTCGAAGACATCGAAGGCATGCACCAAAACCCCACTGGCTTTGGACTGACTTTTATTGATCACCTGACGCACAACGTGTATTTTGGTCACATGGAAAAGTGGAGCAAATACTATGAAGATTTGTTCGATTTCAGTGAGATTCGTTATTTCGACATCAAAGGCCAAAAAACCGGTTTGGTTTCTAAAGCCATGACCAGCCCCAATGGGTCGGTTAAAATTCCATTGAATGAGTCAGAAGACCCGAAATCGCAGATCAACGAATACTTGGATGAGTACAAAGGCGAAGGCATCCAACACATTGCCTTGTTTACCGACAATATTTACGAATCGGTTGAGTCCATGCGAGCGGCCGGAGTGGAGTTCATGATCACGCCCGAGACTTATTTCAGCATCATCGATAAGCGCGTGCCGGAGCACAATGAAGACGTGGCCAGAATGCAACGCAACCACATTTTGATTGATGCCGACCAGGCCACCCAAAAACAAATTCTGTTGCAAATATTCACCAACACCGCCATTGGCCCGATTTTCTTTGAAATCATTCAGCGTAAGGGCAACGAGGGATTCGGTGAAGGCAACTTCCAGGCCTTGTTTGACTCCATTGAGTTAGAACAACAGCGCCGCGGTTATTTATAAAGCAGAGGCCCAACACATGAACGGCAAATGGTTTAACTTCTACAAGAAACAGGGCAAAGTCGCCAAGCAGGCGCACATTGGCTTTCCTGAAAACACCTATGAAAGGGAAATGGGTAAGGAAGGTTTTTTTGGCCCTGTCACACACTTTTATCACCAAAACAAACACACCGGTTGGACCGACTTCCAAGGAGACAACCGGCCCCGGGCCTTTGACACCAATTTGTTCGGCAGCGGCCATGAAACCCCTTGGGATGCTGATGTGCTGTTGAAGAATAACAACGTGAAAATCAGGATGTGGCGCATTGAACAGTCAATGCAACACCTGGTTCGCAATGCCGATGGGGATGATTTGTTGTTCTTGCATCAGGGCACGGCCGATTTGTATTGTGATTTTGGTCACCTGGTGGTTAAGGAAGGCGACTATGTGATGTTGCCCAAGGGCACCATGTGGCGGCTGGAAACTCAGAATCCTTGTCAGGTGTTGATGGTCGAAGCCACCAATGGCCACTATCAGCTGCCAGACAAAGGCTTGCTGGGTCCCAATGCCATCGTTGATGCTGCGGTTTTCCGCACCCCAGAAATTAATGATGCCTTTCAAGCCCAGTACAGCCAGGATGATTGGACCGTGCAGGTCAAGCGTTTGCAAAAAATCTCCACCATCAACTACCCATTCAATCCACTGGATGCCGTGGGTTGGCAAGGTGATTTGATGCCCGTGGCGCTGAATTGGCGAGACATTTCGCCAGTGATGAGTCATCGCTTCCATGTGCCGCCGTCGGTGCACACCACGTTTTTGGGTAATCGCTTTGTGGTATGTACCTTCGTGCCGAGGTTGTTTGAAACTGACCCAGAAGCCTTGAAGGTGCCGTTCTATCACAACAACGATGATTACGACGAAGTGTTGTTTTACCACGCCGGTAACTTCTTCTCTCGGGACAACATCCACCCAGGGATGATTACCCTGCATCCGACGGGTTTTACCCACGGACCGCATCCCAAAGCCATGAACAATGCCTTTGAGCAAAAGCAGGCCATGACGGAAGAGGTGGCAGTGATGGTTGACACCCGTGATCCACTGGAAGTGTGTGATGCGGCGGTGCAGGTTGAGTGGTCCGATTACGTAAATTCCTGGAAAGAGCAGAAATAAAAGTCGGCGACAAACAAAGGCAAGATTTAAACTGATTAAAGAATTTTAAAAATAAAGAGACATAACCATGAAATTAGCAACTTTAAATAACCAGACCCGTGATGGCCAATTGATTGTGGTTAACCGGGCTGGAACACAGGGCGTGAAAGTGCCTAACATTGCCCAAACCATGCAACAAGCCCTGGATAACTGGGACAATGTGGCTCCTAAATTAAACACCGTTTATGAACACCTGAATCACGGTGGCTTGAACGATGCTTTTGATCTGAACCTGGATGAGCTCTTGGCACCTTTACCGCGTGCTTACCAATTCCTGGATGGCAGTGCTTACTTGGCGCATGTGGAGCGCGTACGTCGTGCTCGTGGTGCCGCGATGCCGCCCAGTTTTAAAAATGACCGATTGATGTACCAAGCAGTCAGTGATGGCTTTTTGGCACATAATCAGGACATTGAAGCGGTCAGCGAAGAACATGGCATTGATTTTGAAGCCGAAGCTGCGGTGATTACTTCTGATTTGCCGATGAATGCATCGGTGGCAGAAGCGGGTCAGGCCATTCAGTTAATCTGTATCTTGAACGACGTGTCATTGCGTAACCTGATTCCAGCAGAACTGGCCAAAGGATTTGGGTTTTTGCAGTCCAAGCCCAGAACCGCTTTGTCACCCTTCTTTGTGACCCCAGATGAGTTGGGTTCAGCATGGCGGGACCACAAGATTCACTTGCCGATGCGCACCTGGTTAAATGGCGAATGGTTTGGCGAACCCAACTGTGGAGTCGACATGCAATTTGATTTTGCTGAATTGGTGGCCCATGCGGCCAAAACCCGTCCGTTGGCGGCCGGTTCCATCATTGGCTCGGGTACCATTGCCAACCATGACATCAAGCAAGGATCTACCTGTCTGGCAGAGAAACGCGTACTGGAAGTGATTGCCGATGGCAAAGCCACCACACCATTCATGAAGTTCGGTGATGAAGTTAAGATCGAGATTACCGATGAACAGGACCACAACATCTTTGGTACCATCCAACAAAAAGTGGTGAAGTACTGACACCATTGTCCAAACCCGGTGGTGCCCCCCTGAAACAATGGCTGGGGCATCACCATTCCCATCCTCACAGCGAACAGCTGTGTGCTCAAATGTCAGACGCTGACAATCATCTTTCTTTATCCTTTGTAGAGCTGTATAGGGTTTATTGAAACCTTAAGGCGCTCAATCTTTAGTACACAACTGTGAACTGAAAAACCTTGAATCCACAATCAACGATGGTCAAGGTGCACTTTTTTTTGTATGATGCTTGCGGAATTGAGTACTTACTCACACCACAATAATAAAAAAAAGAGGAATTCAAATGCAAAATAGACCCGTAATTGCAGCCATTCTGGCTGCCATGAGCCCGTTTGCGTGGGCCAAGCAAACACCCAACCTTCAACAAGCCATCAATCAAGTCACCAATCAGGCCAAGTCTCATTTGGCGGCCTCATTGGACGAATTAAACATCACCGCCCAAGACCTGGCCGAATCTGAGCTGTTGAGCCAATACCAAACCGACCACAATGGTGTAAGTCATTTGGTCTTCCGACAACATGTCAATGGCATTGAAGTTTATGGTGGTGACATTCAAATCAATTTGGATGCCAATGGTCAAGTCATTAACACCCATAATTTTTTCACGCCCAATGGGGCGATTAAAGCCAATGACAAAACACCCGATATGCCCGCTGATCAAGCGATTTTGGCAGCCGCCGCTCATTTAAATATCAGCACTTTTTTGCCACCATTTCAATTGGCATCTCCACAGGGAATAAACCAAACCAGTCGTTATGATTCGGCAGGCATTTCAGCTGCTGACATTCCAGCGAAATTGGTTTATCAAGTTGATAAAAACGGCCAACTTAAACTGTCCTGGGATTTGCAAATTCAAACGGCTGAAGATTGGTGGAGTTTGCGCTTGGATGCCGATACCGGCGAAGTGCTGAGCCAGAATAACTGGTCAGCCCATGCCAGTTACGGTGTCATTCCATTTCCTCATGAGTCGCCAGCTGATAATGGTTCGGTTTTGGAAACCGTGGTTGATCCTCATGATTTACTGGCCTCACCCTTCGGCTGGCATGACACCAATGGCAGCGAGGGTGCTGAATACACCGATACCCGCGGGAACAATGTCTTTGCACAAGATGACTTGGATGCCAACAATTCAGGTGGAGGCAGGCCTGATGGTGGTGTCGATTTGATTTTTGATGTGCCATGGAATCCCGCGGTTAACCCCGATCAAGAACAAAATTTAGATGCTGCAATTGTGAATCTATTTTATTGGAACAACATCATTCATGACTTGATGTATCAATACGGTTTTGATGAAGCAGCGGGTAACTTCCAGGAAAATAATTACGGTAATGGTGGTCAGGGCAGTGATGCGGTCAATGCCGACGCCCAAGATGGTTCAGGGACCAATAACGCCAATTTCGGTACCCCGCCAGATGGTCAAAACCCCCGCATGCAAATGTTTTATTTCACCGGCGCACCTGACTTGGTGGTCCACGCTCCTGTAGCCATTGCTGGAACCTATACCGTCGGTGGTGCCAGTTTCGGTGCTGCCTTGACCACAGTACCATTCAGTGGCGTGCTCGAACAAGCCGATGATGGCATTGATGTGGGCAGTGACGCTTGTGATCCTTTGGTAGGTTTTACCGCTGGTCGCATGGCTTTGGTTGACCGCGGCTCGTGTGAGTTTGGTGTTAAGGCCCTGAATGCCGAAAATGCCGGTGCCATTGGTGTGGTGGTCGTCAACAACCAAGGCGATGGCGTCATCACCATGGGTGGTGGTGTGCAAGGTGACAACGTCAGCATCCCGGCCGTCATGGTTGGGCAAACTGATGGCAACATCCTCCGCGCTGAGTTGAACAATGATGTGGATGTGGACATGGTGAAAGTGAATGCCGATCGCGACAGTGACTTTGACAGTGGCATCATCATTCATGAATATGGACATGGTATTTCGAATCGATTAACCGGTGGACCGGCACAGGCGGGTTGTTTGACTAGCACCGAACAAATGGGCGAAGGTTGGAGTGATTTCTTTGCCTTGGTGATGACCGCAGTGCCCACTGACAGTGACACCGACGCCAGACCCATGGGTTCTTATGCCACCCAAAACCCAGGTGGAATCAGGACTTACCCTTACACCACCGACGAATTGGTCAACCAACATTCCTTTGCTGATGTGGTGGATGCCATTGGTTCGGATAACAGCATCAGCCCGCATTTGGTGGGTTCAATTTGGGCGCAAGCTTTGTGGGAAGTGTATTGGAATTTGGTCGCTAAGCACGGATTTGATGCCGATTTATACCAAGGTACAGGTGGCAACAATCTGGCCTTACAACTGGTGATTGATGGGCTCAAACTGCAACCTTGTAATCCGGGTTTTGTGCAGGGTCGTGATGCCATTTTGTTGGCTGACCAAGTCAACAACTCAGGTGACAACCAATGTGAAATTTGGTCTGGGTTTGCCAAACGTGGCTTAGGCGTTGATGCCGATTCTGGCAGCGTGTTCCAATTGGGTGATGAGACCGAATCATTCGATGTGCCTGCAAGTTGTGTGGCTAATTCAGATGTCATCTTCGCCGATGCCTTTGAATAAGCTCATCGATTAAAACAGTCAAACCAAAACAACCCGAATTCTTTCGGGTTGTTTTTTTTTATCATTATGAAGTGGATGCCATGGCGATTGAGATTTAAGGTTTTAAGAACCTTGGCAAAGTGGCATAATGGTTGTTTTTTTGTCTGCCAGCCATGACCGAAACATTTTCTAGTAAATCGACTGACTCTTTCCGTGAATTATTGACTTTGGGTCGATGTAACCTCTTGGTCACCACCTACCAAGCCGGCCAGGTGGTGATTGTGCGGCCCCAACCGCAGGGCATCAACACCCACTTTATGGCATTTGATCGCCCCATGGGTATTGCCAAGCGCAACAACGAGTTTGTTATCGGTGGGTCACATGCAATCACCACCTTCAGAAATTTGGCAGCGGTGGGTCCCAAAACCGGGCAGGGAGAGGCGGTTGACGCCTGTTATATGCCAAGGTCCAATCACATCACTGGGGCCATTGATATCCATGAAATGGGATTCGACAAATTTGATAAGTTGTGGTTTATCAACACCAAAATGTCTTGTCTGGCCACGCTGGATAAGGACCACAGTTTCAAACCTGAATGGCGACCACCTTTCATCTCAGCTTATGACCTGACCGATCGCTGTCATTTGAATGGGTTGGGTTTCAGGGACGGTGTGCCGCGGTATGTGAGCATGCTGGGAGCATCTGATGAGCCCGGTGGTTGGCGCAAAAATAAAATTTCAGGTGGTCAGATCATGGACATCACCACCAACGAGGTGGTGGTCGATGGTTTGTGCATGCCACATTCGCCCCGTTGGTTTAACGATGCCTTGTGGTTCCTGTCATCAGGTTCGGGGCAATTGATGAAAATGAAGCCAGGTGAAGCCCCCGAAGTGGTGGCTGAATTACCCGGTTTTACCCGCGGACTGGATTTTATTGATCGTTTTGCCATCATCGGTTTATCACAAATCAGGGAAAGCTCTACCTTTGCTGGTTTGCCTTTGACCAAGCGAGTCGATGAACGCCAAAGTGGGGTGTGGGTGGTTGATACCCAAAGCGGACAAATTGTGGCTTTTCTGGTGTTCACTGGCAATGTGCAGGAAGTGTTTGAAGTGAAGGTGCTGCCGCATCAATTTGCTGCGATATTGGATGGTCAAAGCCCATTTTTGGCCTCCTCCTATGAGTTGCCACAAGACGTGTTGAATAACCTGGCACCAGCTGACCCAGTGCAGGCGCCTTTGGAGGCTGCCAGTCGCGCCCATGTCAATGGTGATTTGGAAGATGCCATCAAGCTGTATCAGGAACTGTTACAAGCCTTTCCAGACCACACCGTGGCCAACCACCAATACGGCTTGTGTTTGATTGATGCCAGGCGCTGGGATGAAGCCATTGCCCAAATCAAACGGGTATTAGAGAAACAGCCGGACAATGCCGAAGCCATGAACTCACTGGGTTGCGCCTACAAGGAATTGGGTGATTTGGACCAGGCCATGGCTTGCTTTGAACAATCCATTGCCACCGATCAACAGTTTGCTCAGGCCCACTTCAACCGCGGTCTGTTGTTGTTAAAACAAAGAAATTATGCCGAGGGCTGGGTGGAATACGATTGGCGCTGGCAAACACCTCAGTTTGTGCCTTTCAAATGTGATAAACCGGAGTGGCAAGGCGAGGACATCAGTGACAAAACCATATTGGTGCACTCAGAACAAGGCAACGGCGATCACATCATGTTTTGGCGATTCTTGCCCATGTTGGCAGACAGGTGTAAAGAAATCATCTACTTTGGACCGGAAAACCTGGCACCATTGGCAGCAGAAATTCCTGGGGTGTCGCAAAGTCGGATTCCTGGTGCTTTGAGTAAGGACCTGTTTGATGTCTATTGTCCGCTGATGAGTCTGCCCCGACACTTGGGCGTCACCCTGGAAAACCTACCAGCACCGGAAAAATACGTGAACATCCCCAATCAGGTGGTGGTCAGTGAGCTTAAGGGTGAACTAAAAGTTGGCCTGGCCTGGGCTGGCTCAGCCACCCATGTCAACGATGCCAATCGTTCCATGGCCCTGGCTGACATGTTGAAACTGACCGAGGGTGTTGAGGCGCAGTTTTATTCCTTGCAAATGCCCATCGGTGCAGAAGACCGTGAACTGTTACAACAACACGGCGTGACTGATCTGGAACCAGAATTACCAGGTTATGCCAGAACCGCGGCCTTGGTGGAGCAGATGGACATGGTGATTTCTGTAGACACGGCCATTGCCCATTTGGCGGCTGCCTTGGGTAAAGATACCTGGATACTGCTTGGTGCCAATTCAGATTGGCGCTGGCACCTGGAAGGAAGTGTAAGTGAGTGGTACCCAACAGCGCGCTTATACCGTCTTGGTGATGATGAAAAATGGCCATCATTAATCACTTCAGTAAATGAAGACCTTAAAAATATGTAACCCGAGTGATTATATAATCGCCAAATAGAAAGAGGAGAGTGATTCATGAACAACAAATTACCCACCAAAACTGTGTTGCTATCGGCTTTGCTGTTAGAAATTACCGGCAGTGTACAGGCCGCCACTATTCAGGTGGATTTAGTCAACTGTAACCTCGCTGATGCCATCACCGCGGCGAACACTGATACCGCCACCGGTGGTTGTTCAGCAGGCTCTGGTGCCGATGTGCTGGAGTTGTCATCATCGAATGACCAGTTTGTGCTCACCACCGGCCTGCCAGTCATCGACTCTGATGTCACCATCAATGGCAATGGTGTTGAGGTGGCACGCAATGCCAGTGCTGATGATTTCACGGTGCTAACGATTAACCAGGGTAGGGTCGTTGAAATCAATGACTTGACCATAACCGGAGGCCGCTTGGCTGGCAATTATGGTGCTGGCGTGGCCGCTGGCAATGCTGCCACAGTGGTGATCAACAACAGCATCATCAGTGGCAACCAGGGTGGTGGCGTGCTGTTTTTTAATAACATCGGCTCCGCAATCAATGACTCGGTGATAGAAAACAACACCGCCAATGCCACGGAAGTTTATGGTGCTGGCATCAGTGTTATCGGCGGTGATGTGGCCATCAACAACACCACCATCGCAGGCAACAGTTCTGCAGCGACCATGGCAGGTGGTGCTGGTGTTTATGTCACAGATTTTTCTGACCCAGCCACTTTAAACATCACCAATTCAACCATATCAGGTAACAGCTCAGAAAACCCCGGAGGGGGTATTGGCAGTTACGGGTTTGGCAACTATGGTATTGAATTAAATCTGAACAATGTCACTCTGGTGCAGAACAGTTCTGAGAATGGCGGCGGTGGCTTGTATACTTTGAATACCGACATTGCCATCACTCAATCTTTGTTTTCCGGTAATACGGCAGCTTCTGCTAACCAATGGTTATCAGCGGGTACATCTTACGCCACGATTGATGCTTACAATGTTTTCGGTGAAAACAGCGATTCGGGTGTTTCAGGTGTGACCCTGGGGGCATATGATGTGGTGCCCACAGTGAGTCCAGATCAGATTTTTGAATTGTCCCTGGCTGACAACGGTGGTAACACACCAACGCATGCGCTGATAGCCAGTGGACCTGCAGTGGATGTGGTTCCTGCGGACAGTTGTTTACTGGGATCTGATCAAACCGGACTATCCAGGCCGCAGGATGGAGATGGTGATGGTACTGCTGACTGCGATGCAGGCAGTGTGGAATCGGTCAGCGACCTGATCTTTAAGGATGGTTTTGACTGACTAATAGACTTGGGTGACGCTGTAAGCCAGCAGCAGCTGGGCGATGTAGTAAATGGGTAAGCCGATAATGCGATTGATGATGTGGTCTTGGATGAAACGCTGTCTAGCCACAAACAGATCAGACACAGCAAACAAACTGGCACCAATGACAATCCATGCCCAGGCCTGATCCATTTGGTTGCCCCAGGCGCTAACCAGCATCAAGCCAATCGCCACCAAATAAGCCGGAACGGCCAGTCTGAACCGTCCTTTTAAATGCGGTCGTAACCACAGGCCAGTGATGATCAAAACAAACAAGACAGCAAAAATCAAAAGCCTGATTAAAGGCAGTTGGGCGTTATTGAAACCGGATTGAAGAAAGGCGACCGCATAAACCAAGTGAGCCAACAAAAAAGCCCCTATACCCAACAAAAAATAAAGGTTTTTGTTTTTTAAGGCCAGCAACACATCGCCAACCAAGCACAGCAGCAAAGCCAGCAAGGTCAGTTGACCATAGGGGGTGTTCCAGGCACCTTGTTCCCAGGCAAAACCGACGAAGGCCAGGCTGGCCAGCAGTTTGGCTTTGACGGTCAGTTTGGTCAGTCCCTTGGCTTCAAAAACCAGGGTCAGCGTGCAGGTGAACAGGCAGATGGTGGGGAGCAGGAGAGTCATGGTTTATTTAATTATTTTTAAAGTTGGCAGTTTGTTTTCGAATTTCGTTCGAACCCGCTGCGCTATGGATTACCCGGTCTTGGTCTCCGATCCCGTCTCGACTCTAAGACTTACATCCATATAAGCCAAGCCGGGAAATGACGATATTCGGTTTGGGAGCAGTAAAATCACCCCTGTGATTGGTTTTGCTCACGCATGGCGTTTTTGGCGGCCAGTTTCTCTTGTCTTCTCTTTTCAATGGCCTCACTGGCTGACATGCCGATGTGGTCATCGCCACGGGCTTTGGCCAGTTGCATTTGTTTTTCCCGTTCAGCAAATTGGGCCCGTTGTTCGGCGGTAGTTTGGTCATGGCAATGATGACAACTCACGCCTTTTTCATAGTGTGGAGACTTTTTGTCTTCCTCGGTGATGGGGTAGCGACAGGCATAACACTGATCGTACTGACCTTTTTCCAGGTCATGATTGACGGCCACGCGGTTATCGAACACAAAACACTCACCTTGCCACTGGGTTTCTTCCTTGGGCACCTCTTCCAGGTATTTGAGGATGCCACCTTTGAGGTGATAAACTTCATCAAAGCCTTGTTCTTTGAGGTAAGCGGTTGATTTTTCACAGCGGATGCCACCGGTACAAAACATAGCCACTTTTTTGTGTTTATTCGGGTCCAGGTTTTCCTTCACATAGTCAGGAAATTCGCGGAAGGTTTCGGTTTTGGGGTTGATGGCTTGTTTGAAGGTACCGATGTTGTACTCGTAGTCATTGCGGGTATCGACCAACACCACTTCCGGATCATTGATCAGCTCATTCCAATCTTGGGGTTCAACATAGGTACCCACCACTTTGCGGGGGTCAATATCAGGCACACCCATGGTGACGATTTCTTTTTTAAGTTTGACCTTGGTGCGATAAAACGGCATTTCATCTGTTAAGGATTCTTTGGTATCAACGTTTTCTAGGCGCTCGTCCTGGCGTAGCCAGTTCAACACCGCATCGGTGCCTTGGCGATCGCCAGCTATGGTGCCATTGATGCCCTCGTGGGCCAACAACAAAGTGCCCTTGACTTGATGTTTCAGCATCACGTCAAGCAGCGGTTGTCGCATCTGTTCAAAATTTTCAAGACGCACAAAATGGTACAGTGCGGTGACCACGATAGAACCGTGTTCGGGTGAATTTGTCATGTTGTTCTCCTGCTGACCTGAACGCAAATCAGGCGCAAAAATCTTAATAATCTTGCCCGCGTATTTTAATGATGAGGCCTTGAAAGCCAAGTAGATTGCCGAAAAAACAGGCTTTTTTTGTTATTAAGGCGACTTTAATAGCCGAGCGGACGGGAATTCATAGACAAAGCCATCATTGAATAACTTGAATTTGGTCATCACCACTTGGAACAGTGGGCTGTGCAAAAAATGGCTCAGCCACCGTTGCAGGTGTGGAACTGGAAGTTGGTCAAACCACTTTTTGTCCACATGGGCATATTGTCTGATAAAGGGAAACAGGGCCACATCCACCAAAGTCATCTGCTCACCCAATAAAAATGACTGGTCCTTTAATTGATCATTTAAATCGGTAATCATGGGTTCGGTGTTGGCCCGGTGCTCATTGGGTGACAGTTCCGGGTGGCGGTCGGCATATTTGTAGCGGTCCAATAAATGCTTGAACTCCCGTTCAAAAGCTGCCACTTGAACCAGTCCAACTTCGTGGTCAGCGAGCCAATTTTCAGGGTCATGGTGTTTTAAGGCCCAATGCATGACATCAATGCTTTCGTCAATCACTTGGTTTTGGGCCGTTATCAATACCGGCACCGTGCCCTTGGGCGAATGGGCCAACATGTCCGCTGGTTTGTCTTTCAGTATCAATTCCCGCAATTCACAGCTGATGCCTGCGTAGGCCAGCGCCATGCGAGCACGGATGGCATAGGGACAACGCCTGAAGGAATAGAGCACTGCTTCAGTCCTGGCTTTGGTCTTGTCTTTAGTCATGGCCTCAGTCATGAATGGCTTTCACCCGGCCCACCACGCCTGACTCCAATTTGACCTTGATGCCGTGTGGGTGGTTGGCTGATTTGGTCAGTATGCGGGCAATGTCACCCTCAGTGAGCTCGCCAGTTCTTTGGTGGTGCTTTTGCACCACCGATACGCTTTGGCCAATTTTGAGTTGTTGTCGATTGATTGCTGACATGTGGGCTGTTATTTTGTTAAAGCCCCATTATAATCGAAGCTTTCACAACACCCAAATTACCATGTATTTTGCCGTTATATCAACCGATGTGGCTGACTCTTTGCCCCTGAGGATGCCAGTCAGGGCGCAGCATTTGGCGCGCCTGAACGAACTGAAAGATTCCAACCGCTTATTGATAGCCGGTCCTCACCCAGCCACCGATGAAGCTGAGCCTGAACAACTGGCGTTTACCGGTTCACTGGTGGTGGCTGAGTTTGATTCATTGCAAGCCGCTCAGGAATGGGCCGATGCCGATCCGTATGTGGCAGCCGGTGTCTATGCGGAAGTGGTGGTAAAGCCTTTTTTGAAAGTACTGCCATAAAAAAGGGTTTCAATATGATTCCCTTTAGAGATTGAAAAGCGGCACTCTTCAGTGATTGTTAGATAAAAAAGACAGAATCATTTCCGCAAACAGGTCAGCAGCTGTCTCACTGTGGTTAAAAAACAAAGATGGCTCTATCAATTCAGCTTCATTTAAATAAACATGGCCTGCTTCATCATGCAGGAAGTCGAATCGGGCATACAACACCTCTGGGTGATTTTGCTCGAGGTATTGCAGACATGCTTGAGACTGGGCTATTTCCGCAACATTAGGTTGGTAAGCCACATCAGCAGCGCCAAAAGTGTCTTGAACCCGATAATCACCGGCCATGGGAATTTTTCTGACTGCATGTGATCGTTGGCCACCGAAATAAATGACTGAGGTTTCTCCAAATCTTTCAACCTGAGACAAATAAGGTTGCAGCATCATGTCTATTTCAGGTAGCCACTGGTCCAGGTGTTGCTGGGCTCGTTGTAAACCCTGGTCATCGATGGTAAACCGCAAGGTGCCGGACGAATCTGCGCCAACCACTGGTTTGAGAAAATAGGTTTGCTGTGCAGGGTGATTCTGACTCCATTGCTTGAGCTCAAAGGCTTGAGCGTGGCTAATCCATGTGGTGGGTAAGGTCAGTACACCAAACTCTGACAAATCGCGCAGGTAGCGTTTGTTCTGATTCCATTTAACCACACTGGGTGGGTTCATCAGGCGGGTGACTTCAGCGGTGTCATCCAGCCATTGGTTGAAGGCGCTGAGGCGTTCATGGTAGTCCCAAACCGAACGCAGCAGACAGGCATCAAATGATGACCAGTCCACAGCTGCATCCCAAGCCACCATTTGAGTATTGATGCCTAAGCGGTTCAGTGAGGTCAGTAACGGTTGGTCATCTGCTACGCCTTGGGGTAATTTTGAACAGGTGATGATGGCTAATTTCATGGTGTTGCGTTGTGTGATCATTGGCAGGTAAACCACTGCCATTATAAATTCCAGGCCACGAAAGTCCACCTGAGAGAAGCGGTGTGGCCGGATTTACGGTATCTCGGGACTTAAAGTGATTTGTTTACCAGTAAACTTTTTAATTCCAGTGATTGACTGGCAAAAAAAAGGGAAACCGAAGTTTCCCTTTAATTGCTTCATTCACAGATTGAATCAGTTGAATTCAATGCTCCATGAATCGATGTAACCGCCATCGTAGTTGGCATGGTCAGTGACTTCCAGTCTCCACTGTCCGCTGGACTCAATGGTGCCAGCATTCAGGTTAACATCCAGTAACAAATCATCACCGCTGTCACCAGAGTTGGTTCTGGCATGCACGGTACCGCTGGCACCGTTAGGGGCAAAGATTTTAACTGACAAGTCACCACGGTAGGTGTGCTTGATGTCGGCTTTGACTGTGATGGTGCCTGAAGCACCAGTACGGGTCACATTGATGGGTGAGCTGACTGTGCTTGGTGCACCACTCGAGATGGTCACATTGTTGGTGTTCTCGAAGAAGTCACCACCACCGCCACCGCCAGATGGAGGTGTGAAGCTACCCACCAGGCTGGTGCCTGAGTAAGAGCTGTAACCCCTCAGCATCACATGGTAAGTGCCGCCTTGAACATTACTGATGTTACAGGTTTCGTTGTTACCGTTGCGGTAAGGTCTGCAATCATAAGTGGATGTGGTTGGCGCGCTGCCGAATCGCACGTACATGTCGGCATCACCCGAACCACCGCTCATAACAAAACTCAAATTGGTGGCACCTGCTGGTACGTCCAAAGTGAAGAAAGTTTGTGAGCCTTGAGCTCCAGACAGTCCGGTAACGGCTTGACCATTGGTCAACACGCCATCAACTGGATCTGGATCTGGATCAGGATCTGGGTTTCCGCCGCCGCTGAAGTTATTCAACAGCAAGTTGGGTGAACCTGATCTGGCATCAGAAACTTTGTTCGGAATCGCAGCCGCTTCAATGGCAGCCTGAACTTGAGCAGGTGTGGCACCTGGGTTATCGTCCAAATACAATGCAGCAACACCGGCTACGTGTGGTGCAGCCATCGAAGTACCACTGATGGTGTTGGTGGCTGAGTTACTGGTCGACCAAGTTGAAGTGATCGAAGAACCGGGTGCGTAAATGTCTAAGCATGAACCATAGTTAGAAAACGAAGAACGTGAATCTGAACTGGTGGTTGAACCGACAGTGATGGCGTTGGCCGCACGAGCTGGTGAATAAGAACAGGCGTTGCTGTTGTCATTACCTGCAGCTACAACCATGGAAACACCGGCTGATACGGCAGCATTCACGGCATTATCAAGTGCGGAACTGGCGCCGCCACCCAAACTCATGTTGGCTACCGCTGGGGCCTGGTAGTTACCGGCAACCCAATCAACCCCTGCGATGACGCCAGAGTTGGTACCTGAACCGTCACAACCCAACACACGAACGGCATGGATGGTGACATTTTTAGCCACACCATAGGTGCTTGAACCAATGGTTCCTGCCACATGGGTACCATGACCTTGACAGTCGTTGGTGCCGTTACCATCGTTGATCGATGTGAAACCAGATTGGCCACGACCACCAAATAAGTTATGAGTAATGCGCACACCGGTGTCAACCACATAAGCATTAACACCTGTGCCATCGGCATCATAATTGTAGGTGTTGTTTAATGGTAAGTTGGCTTGGTCGATGCGATCCAGGCCCCAGGTGGCATTGTTTTGCGTGGCATTCAAGGTCACAACCTGGTCGGCTTCGATGAAATCAACACGTGGATCGTTTAACAAACGCTGAACTGCATTGGGACGTCCTGACTTAACCACAAAACCATTGATGGCAGTTGAATACATGCGGCTCATGTCGCCACCTGCTTTGGTCGATAAGTCGATACCCATTTCTCTGACCACGGCTGCTTTGGCTGCGGCCAAAGTCATGTTAGCCGAGCGCGTCAACAAAGCTGCTTGTTCAACAACAGCCGCTTCTTTCAATACCACAATGTATTGCCCTGGCACACGTGTAGCTAACTCAGTGCCTAAGATGCTTTTGTTGGTGGTTACTGCTGTGGATTGCGCCAGTGATACCTGACAGGTGGCGGCCAATGTGATCACGGCCAGTGATTTCGAAATTGCGTTGCTTAATTTTATTTTTGGCGAACGCACACCAATATCTAATTTTTTCATATTAGATGTCTCTCCTCTTATTTTTAAAATTCAGACTGTTTGTAGCAATCTGGCTAAACCACTTTTTATATTTTTATTGTCGTGGTAGCTAAAATATATAACATATTCATGACAGCCGCCAATAATTATTTGCAATACAGGCAGATTTTTTGTGATTTAGGTCACATTTATGAGGAATTTGGCAAAAAAACTTTGATATTTTCTGTGATTTTGTGTTGAGTTGATTTCGTACGATATGATTTTAAATTTTGCGTCCACATGATTAGAAAAAACTAATATGGACAGGCACTTAGCCTTTTTCGATAAAGACTGAAGTTTTTAAGTGGCAGCTGCTTTACCAATATAAAAGCTTAAATTCATTGTACAAAAAGTGTCAATTTCGTGGGTTAACCCAAGGCGCTGTCTGCCACTTTGTAATCAGGATCTTCAATCAGGTTCACTTCTACCAGGTTACCTGCTTTTTTAAGCAGCTGTTTACACTCCAGACTCAAATGTCGGTAATGTAACTTTTTACCGTTGCGTTGGTATCGTTCAGCCAGAGAATCCAGTGCTTCAATCCCAGAGTGGTCATACACCCGGGCATTGGCAAAATCGACGATCACATCATCGGGGTCTGTTCTGGGAGCAAACAAGTCTTGGAAATTTTGAATGGAGCCAAAAAAGACCGGGCCACTGAGCAAATACACTTTAGAACCATTTTCATCGATGTACTCTTCGGCAAAGATGCGCTTGGCACCTTTCCAGGCAAACACCAGGGCGCTGACAATGACGCCGATGACCACAGCAATGGCCAGATCAGCGATGACCGTGATACCAGAAACCAGCACGATGATGAAAATTTCTGATTTTTGCACTTTATTGATCATTCGCAGGCTGGCCCACTCAAATGTTCCCAGTACCACCATAAACATCAGTCCCACCAAGGCTGCCAGTGGCACCATTTCTATCCAGGATGAGCCGACCAGTATAAATAACAACAAAGCCACTGCGGCGGTGATGCCAGATAAGCGTCCACGACCGCCTGACTTGATGTTGATCATGCTTTGTCCAATCATGGCACAACCACCCATGCCACCAAAAAAACCGTTGGTAAAATTGGCCAGTCCCTGACCCAAACATTCGCGATTTCCGTTGCCGCGTGTCTCGGTGATTTCATCAATCAAGGTCATGGTCAACAACGATTCAATCAGTCCGACTGCTGCCAAAATGAGCGCATAGGGCAGAATGATGTAAAAAGTTTCTAGGTTCATGGGAACCACTGGAATGGCGAAGCTGGGCAGTCCTGCAGCGATGGTGGCATCAGGATTGCCGGACTCAGAACGCACGTAGTCAATGACATTGGGAATGGGGATGTCGAGCACTATGACCAGTCCCGATACCAACAGTATGGCAGCCAGAGAAGCGGGGATGGCACGCGTGAGTTTAGGCAAATAGTGAATAATGGTCATGGTCAGTACCACCATGCCAATCATCCAATACAAGGTTTCACCCTGCATCCATTGGTGTACGCCATTGCTGTCCAGAACTTTGAACTGACCCAGTTGCGCCAGAAAAATCACTATGGCCAGGCCATTCACAAAACCCAACATCACCGGATAGGGCACCATGCGTATGAACATACCGAGTTTGAATACCCCTGCCAGCATTTGTATCACGCCGGTGAGCACCACCGCGGCAAACAGGTATTGCACCCCATGCTCGGCAACCAGGGCAACCATCACCACCGCCATGGCACCAGTGGCACCAGAAATCATCCCGGGTCGGCCGCCAAAGATTGAAGTCAGCAATCCAACCATAAAAGCGGCATACAACCCAACCAATGGATCGACTCTGGCCACAAAGGCAAAAGCCACAGCTTCTGGCACCAACGCCAAAGCAACAGTCAGGCCAGAGAGCACATCATTTTTGATGCTGTAGCCCATTCGTTTTGAGATTAAATTAAACATGCCGGTGTTGGGGGTGATTCTTAAACAGGCGCGAATGGTAACCCATTGAACTTCAAAGTCAATTAATAATGCCGTTTTTACGTGGCATTTGTTAGGCTATGAGTTGGCAGATGCATGTGATTTAAAACATGTTTCTCAGCTGCGGTGTCTCGGTGATTCTTGTGAGACTTATTTTATTAATCTGCAATGCCTCAGGCTAAAATACTAAACATGAAAAGATTTGAACTATTGACCTGGATGATGTGGACGACCTTGGTGATCAGCAGCACATTCGTTACCCATGTCGCCGTCGCCGCCACCGCCACTGAAAATAACCAAGCATTGTTTGAACAAGTGGATGCGCTCCTCAATGAATTTCAGCAGTCCAACTTGAACTCGCAACAATTGGATCAGCTGGAGTCCACTTCACAAGCATTGATCAGAGAGCTTAAGAAATGTGAGAAAAATGCAGAAGACGAAGTGGACCGCCTGGTAGAAGCTCGCAACATCGATGCCTTGCAAAGTCAGTCTTCAGACGAAAGTAACAACGAATCAGACCTCTCCATTGAAAGTGCCACAGCTGAAGTGGATGAACGCATCAATGCGGCGACCAAAACATTAATTTCTTGTCGCTTGTCTTTATCTAAAATGTCAGAAGCAAGACTCGATATCATCGCAAAACAACAAAATCGCTGGATCACGGACTTGACCCAGAAACAGCCGGTTTGGCAATTCAATCAATCAACGGCTTATTTGCAAACGGTGATAACCAAGCAATCCCTTCCCATCAACATGGCGTATTTCTTAACCCTGGTATTGGGTATGGTCAGTTATTTTTACTTGGTGAGACGTAACCGCAGCTATTTAATGAGCCCACCGCCGGAACAACTGTGGCAGTTGGACCTCAAGGAATATGTCAAAGTGGTCATCAAAACCCATGCCATTCCACTGGTGTTGGCGGTGCTTTATTTCATGCTTTCTGAAACCAACAAAGTCCATGTGTTGGTGTTGTTTTTAGGCTTGTTAGCCAGAGATGCTTGCTTTTTTCTCCACATCAAAACCAATGAAGTGGCCGTTGAAAAATCATTTTTCATTCGTTTTATGTGGGTTTCAACACTGTTTTTGTTGGTTTTATCGTTCGCTTGGAATGAGTTGTTTTTCTTAGCAGATGAAGGCGCCCAATGGACATCCAACCAAGCCATGGTCACCACCCCATTGTTTTTGGCAGCCAGCGGTTCATTGCTTTGGACTGCTTGGATGTATAAGACCCTTTCCATTAAAGGCCTGAATTATGTGGTTGCTTGGGTGGTGGTGTTTGCCACCGGCATCAGTATGGTGGGTTATGTGCTGACCTATGCCGGTGGAGCACAATACCTGTTGGTGCTGGCTGCTGGATTGCTGCTGGTGTATTGGGTGTTGAGAACCATCAATACCTTACGTAAGTTGTTACTGAGCAAAAAAATCAGAACCCTGAAAGCCAAGGATGAATACAAAGACGCCACTTTTTCTTTTCCCTTTTGGGTCAGTTTATTGGTGATCTTGAGTTCTGTGCTGATGGGTCTGGTATTTATGGCCTGGTTGGGTGGTCTTTCTGCAGAAGTGTTCGAACAAGTGCGGTTTCTTTTCAATGAAGGGTTCGAATTGGGTTCAGTCAGATTGGTGCCCAAAGATTTGCTCATCGGTGCCATTATCTTGATGGTCATTGTCAGTGCTTTCAACAAAATCAGAAATGGCATTCAATCCACTTGGTTTGAAAAAAGTCGATTGCGAAAAAGCTCCCGGGAAGTCTTTTCAATGCTGGTTTGGTATTTTGGCATCACCATCGCGGTGTTTGTGGGTTTATCATTCGCTGGCTTTGATATTTCCAATTTGGCCATCATCGCCGGTGCCTTGTCTGTGGGTATAGGTTTTGGGTTACAAAACATTGTCAGCAACTTTGTTTCTGGATTGATTCTGTTATTCGAGCGTCCAGTCAAACGAGGTGACTGGGTGGAAGTGGGTGACACGGTGGGGTTGGTCGAGAAAGTCAAAATCAGGGCCACGCGCATCCGCACTTTTGACAACGCAGAAATTTTGGTACCCAATTCAGAATTGTTATCGCATCACGTCACCAATTGGACCTTGAGTAATTCAATCGGCCGCATCACCCTGAAAGTGGGCGTGGCTTACGGTTCAGATATCGAGCAGGTGAAAGAGATTCTGGATCAATTAGCCAAAGACCACAACCAAGTGATTCAACATGAACCTTACAAGCACAAAGTGTTGTTTCGAGAGTTCGGTGACAGCAGCCTTAATTTTGAGTTGCGGGTGTTGATTAAAGACATCAAGCAATTCTTAGACGTACAAAGTGAATTAAATTTTGCCATTGATCAGGCATTCCGTGAGGCCAACATCACCATTCCATTTCCACAACGCGATTTGCACCTCATTGATATGCCAAACAAAAAGGAATCCGAGGATGATTCTTCAGCAGCGGACTCAAATTCAGATAAGCCCAAAACTGATCAGTCCGACAAAGATCAGCCCGAACAGGAGTCTGGCGATCATCAGGGCAGTGAAGTGGAAGACCGGGTCAAAGCCGATGAGAAACAGGCGGCCAAAGAAGAAGCTCAAAACAACTCGGATGAAAGCAAAGCCTAACTGCTACCCCAAGGTCAAATGTTACTGGCCTTGGGTTTACTGTTAAATGGAATTCAATGGTGTTTCAAAAGCACATGCAGGGTAAAAACTTTGGCGGCTCAATTTTTAGGTCAGTGGCTTTGGCGATAACCTTGCAGAAAATCCGCCAAGCGATTCAAAGCATCTTCAAGCACAGTCACTTCTGGTAAAAATACCAAGCGGAAATGGTCGGGTTTGGGCCAGTTGAAAGCGGTGCCATGGACCAGTAGGATGTTCTTGGCCAGCAACAAGTCAAGAATAAATTGCTCGTCGTTTTTGATGCCAAATCGTTCCGTGTCGATGCGCACAAAGCAGTACAACGCACCAGCTGGATGGGTGGTAAATAAACCTGGAATGGCATTGATCATGCGGTAGGCCATGGATTTTTGGTCATACAGCCGACCGCCAGGCGCGGTCAGGTTGTCGATTGACTGTGGGCCGGTGAGTGCTGGTTGAATGGCGTATTGGGCCGGCACATTGGCACACAAGCGCATGGAAGACAGGATGTTGAGGCCTTCCAAATATTCAGTCGCAGAGTCAACGGCGCCACTGATCACCATCCAACCGGAACGATAGCCAGCCACCCGATAGGTTTTGGACAAGCCATTGAAAGTCACAAACAGGACATCATCTGCCAAACTCGCCACCGATGTGTATGGGGTATTGTCGTACCTAATCAGTTCATAAATTTCATCGCTGAAAATAATCAGTTGATGTCGACGAGCAAATTCAACAATTTCTGTCAGTTGTTGTTCACTGTAAACCGCACCGGTGGGGTTGTTGGGGTTGATTAAGACCAGGCCCCGCGTTTTGGGGCTGAGTTTGGCTTCCATGTCGGTCAGGTCAGGGGCCCAGTCGTTGTCCTCATCACACAGGTAATGCACAGCACGACCACCGGATAGGTTAACAGCTGCCGTCCACAGCGGGTAATCTGGTGCTGGAATCAACATTTCATCCCCGTCATTCAACAAAGCCTGCATGGTCATCACTATCAATTCACTGACTCCGTTACCAATGATGATGTTTTCTATATCCAGGTTTGAGAAATTTCTGTTCTGGTAATAGTGGTGAATGGCCTGTCTGGCTGGCAGGATGCCTTTGGAGTCACAGTAGCCTTCGGCCAGGGTCAAGTTCTGGTCGACCACATCAATCATGTGGGTGGGTGCAGCCAATCCAAACGGCGCTGGATTACCAATGTTTAATTTGAGGATGGATTGCCCTTGGGCTTCAAGTTGCTTGGCAGCGGCCAATACCGGGCCACGAATGTCATAGCAAACGCCCTTTAATTTATCGGATTTTGAGGTGGGATTCATGCCTGTGTATGAGCCAACGAAAGCTGCATTGTAACGGAAATCCAAGACAGATTAATAGTGTAGTTACTGGGGTTTCAAGCGATGACTGTGTGCATCCAGTTTTGTTCTTTGGCATGCTGGGTGTTGCTGATGTAGTCATCCAAGGTGGTATTGGCAGCCAGCCCTTTGATGATGTAACCACAAATTTGATCGCGGCCCTGATGTTTGGCTTCATAAAGCGCTTTATCAGCCAGTTGGATGGCTTTTTCTATTTGTCTGCCGAGGTTTTGTTTTGGACTCAGGTTTTTTAAATGAACAAAACCCACTGAGCACCTGAGGCTGATGACTTGGTCAGACTCAGTTTTGATTTTCAGGCGTCTGGTACCTTTCAAAATATCTGTGGCCAGCTGCTGTGTCTTGTTGGCACTCGATTGTGGACACAGAACGATGAACTCTTCACCGCCCCAACGGGCAGCCAAGTGGTCTTTGGGTACGGTTTGTTTGAGCATTTCTGAAAAGACCTGCAAAGCCAGATCACCCATGCCATGGCCAAATTCATCATTGATGGCCTTGAAGTAATCCAAATCGATGTTCAGTACACCTAAGGGCGTGATTTCATTGCTTTGACCCAAGCGGTGGATGTATTCTTGCACATAATGGCGGTTATTGAGTTTGGTCAGGTTGTCGTGGTTAGCCAGCCAGTCAAGACCCTGGTTTACTTCGTTGAGTTCTTTGGTTCGCTGTTGCACCAATTGCTCAAGTTTCAAAGCATGCTGGCGGTTGCGCCAACCGCGGAAGAACCAGGCCAGGAACAAACTGGCCACCAGCAACAAAATAAACCACGGTGTGCGCCAGAACGGCGGCATGACGGTGAATTGATAAGTGGCAGGTAAGGGATTCCATTGGCCATTGCCAATGCGCGCGGTGACTTGGAATAAATAGTCTCCTGCAGCCAGAGAGTTGAATTGTATTTCATTCAGTCTGGTGTGACGCCAAGGGGTTTCTTCATTCGTGGCCAAGCGGTATCTAAAATTGACATCTGGCGCCCGTTGAAAGCTGATGGCGGTGTAGTTGAAGCGCAAATCACTCTCTTGTTCATCGAAAACACCTGATTCATTCAGGGGTACTTCGCCGTTGCTGCCATAAACGTTGATCAGATGTATGGGTGGTGATTTGGTAGAACCTGGTTTGAAGTCATGAGAGAAGCGGCTGATGCCCTCGCCAGTACCAAACCACAAGTTACCCTCGTCATCTTTGTAGCCAGCACTGCGGTTAACCAAATCAAAAACCAAACCTTCACGGGTGGTGATGACGGTGAATGAAATGTTGTCGTAAATCGCCACCCCTCGACTGGTACCTATCCACAGGTCGTTGTTGTTGCCTGGTAGCAGGGTGGTGATGTTGTTGTGGGGTAAACCCTGGTCGGTGGTCCAGGTGGTGAATGTCTGGCCATCAAAACGACTCAGGCCGTTGTTGGTGGCCAACCACAGCAAGCCGTTCTCATCGGCATACATGTCATTGATGAAGTTGGCAGCCAGGCCGTCAGCTGCTGACCAATTGGTGAAACGACCATTGGCCCATCGCGACAGCCCATTGGAGGTGCCCAACCACAAATCGCCTTGGTTGTCTAAAAACACCCGATTGATGCGGTTATCTGGTAGTCCATCGGGCTTGCGGTAGGTGGTGAACTGACCATCCAGGTAATGGCTCAAACCGTTGTTGGTTGCCAGCCATATGCCACCATTTTGGTCGAGGGCCATGTGGTAAACCACCGAACCACCGAGGCCATCATCGGTGTCGATGTGCTTGATGACACCGTCATGCCAATAGCTCACACCCTGCAGCGTGCCAAACCATGGGTTGCCCTGATGGTCAATCAGACCGCTGAGCACTTTGTTGTGGGACAAACCATCAGCAGTGGTGATGTGGGTTACTTCATCGCCACAGAAAGCGCTGACCCCATCGCCATTGGTGCCAACCCACATGCATCCATTACCATCGTTGTTGATGGAGTAAACGTTGGGATTGGGCATTTTTCCTTGGGCTTTCCAGTTGAGTACTTCGGTGGTGCTTAAGCGCGCCAGACCACCGCCATAGGTACCCAGCCACAGGTTTTCTTCGTTGTCTTGGAAAACCGTGTTGATGCTGTTATCTGGGAGTCCATTGCCCATGTGTAAGTGTCGGTACAAACGACTGTTTTGGTCAAACTGAAACGCACCATAATCACGGGTACTGACCCACACCCGACCACTTTGGTCACTGCTGATGGTATTGATGGTGTACTGTTCCAATTCCACATCGAATTCCTTTTTAACAAAGGCCGAACCATTGAAATGAGCCACGCCATTCCTGGTTCCTACCCAGATGGCACCATCGGGAAGTTGATAAAAAGCCCTGATTTCTGAAGGTTGGGTCTGCCAGTCCATGATTTCGTAATCACTGCCATTGATGCGATATACCTGGGCGCTGTCACCGGCCCAGACGGTGCCATCCTCAGTTACCATTAAGGACCTGATGCGGTCACTTGGAAAGCCGGTGCTCTGATTGAACTGTTGCAAGATGCGAACATCATCACCCGTTACATCTAACTGCAACAGACCCAAACCGTAAGTGGCTGCCCACAAAGTCCCATCTGCGGCTTCTTGTAGCATACGACCTGATACTTGTTCTGGCCACTGTGCTTTAAGCACATGTCTGAATTGTGTGCCATCAAAGTAGGCGAGACCGGCTTCTGAAGCTGCCCACAATTGACCGGATTTTGTTTTTAACAAATCACGCACCAAATTTTGCGGCAGGCCATGGGCGATTTTATAGGTATCGAAGTGGGTGCCGTCAAAGCGATTCACACCAGTACGGGTGGTGACCCACAGAAAACCCATCTCGTCTTGCTCGGCATCAAACACCACCATGTCTTCCAAGCCATCTGAAATGGTCAATACCGCAAAAGGGAGTTGCTGTGAGAACACAGGTGCTGACGTGCACAATAACATCAGAAAGCCAATTATCCATGCTGATGTGGTTGCCGTTACCGGCCGATGGTCAAAACATAAAACACGCACAATGCAATCCAGGTCATTGATGTTATTCACGTTAATATTAGCACCATTTTAGCGGTGCCGCAATCGCAACCACTTGACTTAGTTACCATGGGATTGGCTGGCCTTTGTGGTCGAGAAACATGGGATACTTGCTGTCATGGTGTTGGTGTTTAATGAGCTGTTTGATCAACAAGCTAGCGGTGGTAGCCTCGGACTGCAACTGGCCTTTGGGAAGCCGTTGTTGGAATGGCGCTGACAAGGCCGTGTCTGTGGTTCCCGGATGCAGCAGCAGAAATTTGACTTGTGGCGACGTTCTGGCCCACTCAATGGCAGTGGTTTTCATGCCCATATTGAGTGCGGCTTTGCTCATGCGGTAGGCATACCAACCACCCAGGTGGTTGTCTTCGATGCTGCCTATCCTGGCAGAAACAGAACATACCAAAGCCGCTTCGCCAGCAGTGAGTAAAGGCTGTAAAACTTTGAGCACCAATAAATGTCCCACCGCATTGGTCATGTACTGATCTGACATTTGGGCTTGGTTGACCTGTTTGAGTGCTTTTTCAGGCATGTATTGCTCAGTGTGTAAGGTGCCGGCACAATTGATAAGCCAATCCAGGTGGTCAAACTGTTGGTGAATTTGATGGCTCATGGCCTCGATACTGGATTCATCGGTCACATCACAATGTACAGTCCAGCCGTGGTTGGGGTCATGATCTAACTGTTGATATTGGCGGCTGGTTCGTATCACAGTAAATTCCTGTTCGGCCATCAATTGTGTGGCTATGGCAGCGCCGATGCCTTGGTTGGCACCAATGACCAAAACCTTCATTGCAGTAAATGCTGCAAGGCAGGTTTCAGTTTTGGATAATCAAATTCGAATCCAGCCGCTTGTAATTTGGCCGGTTTAACTTCGGCATCAGCCAACAATAACTCATTGGCGACCTCGCCAAAAAGCAGTCGCACAACCATTTTTGGCATGTGCATAAAAGCCGGTCGGTCCAAAGTGTCAGCCAGCGTTTCGGTAAAGGCTTTGTTCGACACCGCATTGGGCGATGTCAGGTTAATGGGGCCTTTCATTTGTTGGTTTTTTAGAATGAATCTGATGGCTCTGGCAGCATCATCAATGGCAATCCAGCTATACATCTGCTCACCACTGCCTAGCCGTCCACCCAAGCCCAGTTTGAATGGCAGTATCATGTTTTTTAAGGCGCCGCCGGTAGCAGAAAGAATCATGCCGGATCGCAGGTTAGCTACCCTGACATCTGTTTTGTCTAGCCTTTGGCAGGCATGTTCCCAAAAGGATGCCACCTTGGCCACAAAATTATCACCAACCTCTGATGTTTCAGTGAGTTGTTCGCCAGGCCGGTGACCATAGTAGCCAATGGCAGAAGCACACACAAAAGTTTCTGGTAAATCATCATGCATCATCATCTCGCCGACCAACCACTGGGTGCCAGCGGTGCGGCTGCCACTGATGATTTTTTTGTATTTGGCAGTCCATCGCTTGTCGGCAATACCCGCACCAGCCAGGTGAATCACTGCATGCGGCGCTTTGATGTTCATTTGCTTCAGCATGGGGCTGTAGTTCCAGCGGGGGTTACTAGCAGATTGGCGGTCTCGGGTCAGACCCACTACCTGGTATTCCTCAGCCAGACTTTTGGTTAAAAATTGACCCAGCATGCCATTTTGGCCGGTCATAAATAGGATGGGTTTTGCAGTGCTCATGATTCCCTACGTGGCTGTTTTGAGTCACCATATTAATGGGATTACAGTGAACAAAATGTCAACGGTAAGAACAGGGCGGTGGTGATGAGTCAGGCGCTAATGGCTGTATTGCAATACCAGTAATACCCCAGAGATGCTGATGATGGTGCCGATAATTTTCCTGCGGTTGATTTCTTCTTTGAGAATCAGCCAACTGAGGATCAGGATAAAGACTGAAGCCGTCTCATTGAGGATTGAGGCGACCGATGCTGAAGTGTATTTGTATCCAGCCACCCACACCATGGTTGACAGGTATTGTCCGAGGATGGCTCCAGCCAACAGCCAGTAACGACCCGCGGATTTCAGGATGGACAAGGGATTCAGGCTTTTACTCAACAAGGCATTAAACAATAGCATGGTCACCACGCCACCAATGGTTCTGATGGTGATGATCCAGAAAAAGGGCAGGTCGGTGGTGACTGGTTTGATGATGACGATGCCCAAAGCGGTGAAGAACACCCCCAAGGCCGCATAGACAAAGCCTTTGATCGGTGGGTTTTCTGTGGTCAAAGATTTTTTGCGGTAACTGATCACCAGCACCCCAATGATGACCAGCGCCATGCCCATGACCTGCCAGCCATTGAGGTGCTCACCCAAAAAAAACAAGGACAAAAACACCACAAAAGGGCTGTACAGGCTGCCGGTTAAGCCGGTTAAGCCTGCGCCTATCAACTGCAAAGCCCTTAGGTAAAACAAGTCGGCCAACATGATGCCCAGAAAACCACTGACCAACAACAAACCCCAGTCATTAACGGTAAGATCAGGAATAACCAGGCCGTCAGTGAAATACAAGGTAGGAACCATCAGCACCAAAGTCAGGCTGATTTTAAACAGGTTCATGGCGTTGACATCGATGGTGTCACCGGCTTTGCGATAACAAATAACCGCAAAGGCCCACAACAAAGCACACAACAACGACAGAAACTCACCCAAGCCAATGATCATTCAGCTGACAACCCTTAAAATTGTCCAGATTGTAAGCCAAACTCGCCGGTAATGACCGTATAATTGTGAACTTTTGTTTGTTGAGAGGATTGCCGTGTATACCTATTTTCGACTGATTTTGATTTTGACCTTGATGCCACTTGGCGTTGTTGCTGAAGAGGCAGAAAAACCACCCCAATGGGACGTCAACAACCCGCCGGGCGTCAAGCAGATGGTAGACATCAATACCTCCACTGGCACCTGGATGAATGTGGATGTCAGTCCAGATGGTCAACAGATCGTTTTTGATTTGTTGGGTGATATTTATACGATGCCAATCACTGGCGGTGCAGCGACCAACCTCACCAACTCCATGGCTTGGGACATGCAGGCCAGGTTTTCACCAGATGGAAACAGTTTGGTTTATACCTCGGACCAAGGGGGTGGGGATAACATCTGGATTATGGACGTGGATGGTGAAAACCAGGTTCAGGTGACCCAAGAAAAATTCAGGTTACTGAATTCGCCAGCCTGGTCACCGGATGGCAATTATATCGTCGCTCGCAAACACTTTACTGGCATGCGGTCTCTCGGTGCGGGTGAAATTTGGATGTACCACAAATCTGGTGGCAAGGGCGTGCAGTTGAACAAGCGACCCAACGAGCAAAAAGACTTGGGTGAGCCGGTGTACACACCGGATGGTCACTATGTGCTGTTCTCCAGAGATTCGACACCAGGTAAAATTTTTGAGTATTCCAAAGACTCGAACACACAAATTTACGAAATCTTTGCTTTGGAGTTGGCCACTGGTGAAATCAAGCCTTGGGTTTCAGGACCTGGCGGCGCGGTCAGACCCACGCCATCACCTGACGGAGAACAATTGGCTTTTGTCAGACGCATTCGCAATGACAGTGCTTTGTTTATCCAGGACCGCACCAGCGGAGCTGTGACGCCCATCTACACCAAGCTGGAACGTGATATGCAAGAAACCTGGGCGATTCATGGGGTTTATCCCAGCATGGCCTGGACGCCTGATGGTGAAAGCATTGTGTTTTATGCCAAGGGCCAGATTCACCGCATTGATGTGGAGTCAAAAGCAGTCACCAACATCCCATTTGAAGTGAATGACCAGCGTGAAATCAGACAGGCCGTTACGGTCAAGAATGAAGTCTCCCCGGAACAATTTGAAGCAAAAATGTTGCGCTGGTTGCAAGTGTCTCCACAAGGTGATTTGGCGGTGTTTCAAGCCCGCGGTCACCTGTACACGGTCGGCATCAAAGACAACCGCATGCAAGGAACGCCCAAAAGGCTGACCAACCAAGATGAACATTTTGAGTTCTATCCACAGTTCAGTGCCGATGGCAAACTCATCGTTTACACTACGTGGCATGACGACCAGTTGGGCACGGTGAAATTATCAGATTTGCGTGGCCGCAGTCGCACCATCTCAACCCAGCCTGGACACTATGTCAATCCCAGCATAGCAGCCGATAAACAACATGTGGTGGTCGAAGCCGATGCAGGTGGTTACTTGACATCACCGCTGTACTCTCATGACACCGGCTTGTTCCTGATTGATCTGGATGACAAAAAACAAACCAAAATCAGTGACTCAGGATCATCCCCATTTTTCACCGGTGATTCTAAACGGGTTTATTATCTGGGCCGAGATGTCAAAGGTGAAGTCATCACCACCCAATTACAGTCAATGGATTTGAGCGGCAATGACCAACGCAAGCATTACCAGGGCGAGTGGATTACCCAATTCAAAGTTTCGCCTGACGAGCAGTGGTTGGCTTTTGTGCAAAACTACCAAGTGTATGTGACTCCTTTTGTGCGCAACGGCAAACACATCAGCACTGGATCTGGTGCCAGTAATTTACCGGTGCAGAATTTTTCTGAACATGCCGGTGATTACATCAATTGGAACTCCGATTCTGACACCCTCAGTTGGTCGATGGGTCCAAACCTCTATCAACAACAACTGGCCGAGCGATTTGAGTTTTTGTCTGAGGCTGGTGCTGAATCTGAAGAACAGCCAGCAGCGACTGTGACCCCAATCAAACTGACTGTTGATACCGACATCCCATCGGGCACCTTATCGCTGGTGGGAGCCAAAATCATCACCATGGAAACTGAAGATGGTAAACCGCTCATCATTGAAGAGGGCTCCATCGTCATCAAGGACAACCGCATCACGGCAGTGGGTCCCAGTGACCAGATTGAAGTGCCGGAGGGAGGCAAGGTGATGGACATGCAAGGCAAAACCATCATGCCTGGTCTGGTTGATGTGCACTGGCATGGCCCCTATGCCAATGGTCAGATCACCCCGCAAACCAATTGGAATGCATTGGCTTCGCTGGCTTTTGGTGTAACCACAACACACAACCCTTCAGCTGATACGGCGGCCGTGTTCTCCGCTGCTGAAATGCAACGTGCGGGTGACATCCTCGCGCCAAGGATTTATTCCACCGGCACCATCTTATACGGTGCCACCCATTACTTCACCGCCAAGGTAGAGTCTCTGGAGGACGCCATGGGTCACTTGGAGCGCATGAAAGCGGCTGGCGCTTTTTCAGTGAAAAGTTACAACCAGCCACGTCGTGATCAACGCCAACAAGTGTTAGAAGCCGCCCGACAAACCGGTTTGATGGTGGTGCCTGAAGGTGGCTCGCTGTTCACCCACAACATGACCATGATCATTGATGGCCACACCGGCATTGAGCACTCGATTCCGATGGCAGCCATTTATGACGACGTCAAACAACTGTGGTCGGCCACCGACACCGCTTATGTGCCGACCTTGGGTGTCGGTTATGGTGGCATCTGGGGCGAACGCTACTGGTATGACACCACCGATGTTTGGAAACATCCCTTGTTGACTCAATTCGTGCCTGCCCATGTGTTGGAGCCAGTCTCAATCCGCCGCACCAAAGCCCCGTTGGAAGATTACAACCACTTCAACAATGCGCGTGTGGCCACTGAGTTACAAAACGAAGGCGTGGATGTGTTAATGGGTGCCCATGGCCAACGTGAAGGGCTGGCCTCACATTGGGAAATGTGGATGTTTGCCCAAGGTGGTATGTCGCCCTGGAATGTCATCAAAGCCAGCACCATAGATGGTGCCAGATACATCGGTATGGAAGAGGAACTGGGTTCCATCAAAGCCGGCAAACTGGCTGACTTGGTGATCCTTGATGCCGATCCCATGGCTGACATCCAAAACAGCGATCAAGTCAGTCACGTGATACTCAACGGCCGCTTGTATGAGTCTGCCACCATGAACCAGTTATATCCAGACACCAAAACCAGACCCAAGTTTTATTTTGAGGATTGAATGATGTTGAAACTTTACACCTACTGGCGCAGTACCGCTGCATACCGGGTGCGCATAGCGCTGAACCTCAAAGGTTTGGATTATGAATCCATCCCGGTTCACCTGGTCAAGGACGGTGGCGAGCAGTATCAACCTGAATACCAGGCATTGAACCCGCAAGGTTTGGTGCCGGCCTTGGTGACCGCTGGTGGCGAGGTGATTAACCAATCCATGGCCATCATGGAATACTTGGAAAGCACCTATCCGGACATTGCCATTTTACCAGCGGATACTTTGGGACAAGCGAGGACCCGTTCAATGGCACAAATGATTGTCTCCGACATTCACCCATTGAACAACCTGAGGGTGTTGAAAATGCTCAAGAAAACCTGGAACCAAACCCAGGTTGATCTGTGGTATGCCCATTGGATTCACGAAGGCTTCAAGGCACTGGAACAGATGTTGGCTGGTTCCAAGCTGAGTTTTATGAATGAAATGTATCCCTGCATTTCGGACATTTGCCTGGTGGCACAAATTTACAATGCCAACCGTTTCAATGTGCCGCTGGACGATTACCCGCGTTTGGTTGAAATCAACAACCGCTGTTTGGAGCTGCCTGCTTTCAAAGAAGCAGCTCCTGAGGCACAACTGGGTGAAATAGAATGATCAGGTCATTGAGCCTGTCGCCGTGATGGGATGGGTTGGTTACATGATCATTGCAACCGACTGCCAATTTGATGAATAAAAATTCTTACGACGTCATCATCCTGGGTGCCGGTGCTGCTGGCTTGATGTGTGCTTTGTTGGCGGGTCAGCGCGGACTTTCGGTGTTGGTGCTGGAAAAATCCAATAAGCCAGGAAAGAAAATTCTGATGTCAGGCGGTGGTCGCTGTAACTTCACCAACTTGCACAGCACCCCGGAAAACTTCCTGTCTGCCAATCCGCATTTTTGTAAATCGGCATTGAGTCGTTTCACGCCCTGGCACTTCATTGAAATGGTCGAACGCCACCAAATTCCCTACCATGAGAAAGAACTGGGGCAGCTGTTTTGTGACCGCAGCTCCAAGGACATCCTCAACATGTTGCTGGATGAATGTGCGGACGGCCAAGTGGAAATCAGGCTGAACACGGCGGTCGAATCAATAGCCACCGATCCAGACGTGACAGTGAACACCACCCAAGGCAGTTTTCAGGCCAATTCGCTGGTGGTAGCCACTGGAGGGTTGTCCATTCCTAAAATGGGTGGCTCTGGCATGGGCTACGAGCTGGCCAAGCAGCTGAATCTTGACTTGTTAGCCAAGCGGGCAGGTTTGGTGCCTTTTGTGTTTACCGACGAGCTCAAAACACTGTTTTCAGCGCTGGCGGGTGTTGCCATCAGCGTGGCAGCATCGGTGCCGGACAATGCTCAAGCGCCAGTTTTTACCCACCAAATGTTATTTACCCACCGGGGCTTGAGTGGTCCGGCCATGCTACAAATCAGCAGTTACTGGGAGGGTGGTCAGACTTTGTGTTTGGATTTGTTGCCTGGAGTCGATGCCCAGGCAGAGTTGCTGGCTTTGAAACAAGCCAAACCACAAACAGACCTGAGTCAGTGGTTGCGCACCCAACTGCCCAAGAAAGCAGCCGATGAATTACTCAGTTTCGCCTTTCCCCAGTGGTGTCACCAATCGTTGCAAGCGTTGTCCTCTGCCAGCATCCAGCGCGTGGCCGATTGGCTCAATCAGTGGCATTTGAAACCAGCTGGTACCGAGGGTTATCGCACGGCTGAAGTGACCCTTGGCGGCGTTGATACCCAAGACTTGTCATCCAAAACCATGGCCAGTAAACAGCACCCGCATGTTTATTTTATCGGCGAAGTGGTGGATGTCACTGGCCATTTAGGTGGGCATAACTTTCAATGGGCCTGGGCTTCAGCTCATGCAGCGGCCCAGGCATTGACTGACAGTTAAAATCACCCGGGTAATTGTGGTATCATCAAAAGATGTGTGCTGCTGCTTTTGAATCTCCTGTTGAACGGTTACGCCATTGGGCGAAAACCACGCCTGACACCATTTATTTAACTCAGCCGATTGAAGACCAAACCATCACCTACAGCTGGTCAGCGGTATGGGATGAAGTATCACGCGTGGCGTCTTATTTGCAGCGTTATCCTGCCGGTAGTCACATTGCCATCATTTCACTCAACTGTGCCCATTGGATTATGGCTGATCTCGCCATCCAAATGGCAGGTCACATTTCCATCCCAATTTACCCCACTGCATCGGCAGCCACCATTGAAAAAATTCTCCAACATTCAGAATCGAAAGCGGTATTTTTAGGCAAAATGTTTGCGCCGCAAGTGGCCCGTTCATTGTTACCCAAAGACCTTGATCATCTGGCCATTTACCAGCCCCAGCTGGGCATGCCTTATTGGGATCAATTGGTCAGTGATCAGCCAGTCATCGCTGAACCGGTGCAAAATCAACCCAATGACCTGGTGAGTATCGTCTATACCTCAGGTACCACGGGTGAACCCAAGGGTGTCATGGTTTCTTACCGAGCAGTCAATGCGGCCATGAGCTTGGTGAAAAGCATCATAGATGTCAACGCAGCCGATCGTTTTGTGTCGTATTTGCCACTGGCCCATGTGGCAGAACGCATGGCAGTGGAGTTTGGTGCTTTATACAACGGGTCGCATGTGTCCTTTATCCGTTCCTTAGAGACCTTCACTGATGACATCAAGGCCGCCAGACCCACCATATTTTTTGGCGTTCCCAGGATATGGACCAAAATCAAAACCGCGATTGAAGGTAAATTGGGCGGCGCCAAGGTGCTGGGTACTTTGTTGCGATTGCCGTTGTTGGGCTCCGTATTGAAACGTGCCTTGGTAAAAAAATTGGGTTTTCAAGACGTGCGGTATGCTTTGTGTGCGGCTGCCGCCATCAACCAAGATGTGTTGGTCTGGTATAAAAACCTGGGATTGAAACTCAATGAAGCTTATGGCATGTCTGAAACCTGTGGCTTGTCGCACATGGTCAAACCGTCACAAACCTGTACCGGCAGTGTGGGGCAAGTGATTGCCGGTTGCGAGTGTAAACTGGCCGATGATGGCGAAGTGTTATTGCGTAACCCGGCGATGATGGACGGATACTACAAACAACCTGAGTTGACTGCGGCCACCATCGATGCTGCTGGTTGGTTGCACACCGGTGACCTGGGTGTGATCAATGACGATGGCTACTTGTTTATCACTGGACGGGTCAAAGACATTTTCAAAACCAGCAAAGGCAAATATGTGGCACCATCACCCATCGAACAACGCTGGCAATCGGTGCTGGACATGGAGCATGTGATTTTGATGGGTAATGGTTTCGCCCAGCCATTTTTGGTGGTCTCAACCCATGAAACCGAACATGCCTCAAATCCCAACGCCTTGATTAAGTCCTGCCAAGAGGCCCTGAAAACCATTAACTCTACCCTGGAAATGCAGGAACGCATCAGTCATGTGTTTATTTCTAACACCCCTTGGGGTCCTGACAATGGTTTGTTGACTCCGACATTAAAGATGAAACGCGCGAGCCTAGAACAACACTACGAACAAGCCGCTGCTGCATTGATGCAATCTAAGCAGGAGGCGGTATTACACATCGAAGCATAGGAGCAAATAGCATGAAAATAAGCGGTCAATTTGCAGTCAAAATGGAGCCGTTGGCTAGCTCATTCCAAGGGCAGGGCGGTGTGCAAATTGCCCGCATGGCTTTAGACAAGCACTTTAGCGGTGAATTGAAAGCACACAGCGTGGGTGAAATGCTCAGTGCAGTGACCAGCACCGAAGGTTCAGCCGGCTACGTGGCCATAGAGCAGGTTACGGGCACCTTGGCAGGCCGCCAGGGCAGTTTTGTGTTGCAACACCTGGGTACCATGAATCAGGGCAAGCCTGAGTTAACCCTGATGGTTGTGCCAGATTCCGGCAGCGACGGGTTGCAGGGCCTTTCAGGTCAGATGGCCATCCGCATCGAGGAAGGTCAGCATTTTTATGATTTTGAATTTGAATTCGGCTGAGAGTCATTGTTAAAAATAACATCCCAGTGATTTGATTAAGCCCTACTGTCATCCTCGGGCTCGCCTAAAAGTGCCTACTTTTGGTGACCCGGGGATCCATTTTCAAACCCAAAATCGAATGAAACAGCCAGCAGTTTACATATTAACCAACAAAGTACGAGGAACTTTATCTGTTGGTGTCAACAATGAATTGACTAACTTTCTACCGTCATCCTCGGGCTCGCCTAAAAGCGCCTACTGTTGGTGACCCGGGGATCCATTGTCAAACCCTAAATCGAATGAAACAACCAGCTGTTTACATATTGACCAACAAAGAACGGGGAACTTTATCTGTTGGTGTCAACAATGAATTGACTAACTTTCTACCGTCATCCTCGGGCTTGACCCGGGGATCCATTGTCAAACCCTAAATCGAATGAAACAACCAGCTGTTTACATATTGACCAACAAAGAACGGGGAACTTTGTATGTAGGTGTCACCAGCGATTTGATCAAAAGGATTCATCAACACCGAATAAACCAAGTCGAAGGATTTTCCAAAAACTATCAAACTCATAAACTGGTTTATTTCGAATTGTGTGGCGACATGTATGAGGCCATTAAAAGAGAAAAACAATTGATGAAGTGGAAGCGATTGTGGAAATTAGAGTTAATTGAAAAGAGCAATCCAAGTTGGAAAGATTTGTATGGTGAAATTGTTGGTTAGTTTTGTTTAAAGATGGATCCCCGGGTCAGGCCCGAGGATGACGGTAGTCGGTATTTTCATGTCCGAAGTTCGCCATGTATCAATCTTTGTGTTGATACATGCCGGTTTTCAGGGCTTGGTTGTAGATGGCGCAGAACAGTTCGGCGGTTTTTTCGGTGTCATACAAAGCCGAATGCGCTTGGTCTGATTCCCAGGTGATGTTGGCTTCTTTGATGGCACGGGCCAACACAGTTTGGCCATAAGCCAGGGCCGCTAAAGTGGCGGTATCAAAACAGCTGAAGGGGTGAAAAGGGTTGCGTTTGATGCCGGCCCGTTCGGCGGCGGCATGGACAAAACCCAAATCAAAATGGGCATTGTGTCCCACCAGAATGGCGCGGGTACAGCCGGTGGCTTTGATTTGTTTTCTGATGGGGGTGAAAATTTTGCCTAATGCCGCATTTTCTTCCATGGTGACTCGCAATGGGTGATTTAGGTCAATGCCGGTGACTTCCAGGGCTTTGGGGTCAATGTTAGAGCCCGCAAAAGGCGCCACATAGGCGTTGACGGTTTCACCAGGTACCAAGGTGCCATCTTCTTCCATATCAATAATCACCGCGGCAATTTCCAATAGGGCGTCTGTTTGGTTGTTGAATCCACCGGTTTCTACGTCTACTACGACTGGCAAGAATCCTCTGAAGCGGTCTTTGATAGTGGGCATTTAAGTCAAATCAATGAAGGGTCTGCCTATTGTATGAGAGACTGTGCACGATATAAAGGTCCGATTGTGACTATCTAAAAACCCATGGGATACCAGAACCTTGTATTACAGTCGGATGTCTTTGCCTTTAATCATGTGGTGGTTGGTTAAATACAACCTGATGGCATTGGCAATTTGTAACTCTGCAGCACTGTATTTCTGGTTTAGGTACAGCCGCAGGGTCAGGTTGTTGTTGCTTGGGTTGCGCAGGCAATCCGTCTTGGGAACCCACACACAGGTATTGGGCTGGTTGGTGCCTATCAGCAATTCATCCAAGTAATCACCAAGTACTTGTTTAGCCATGATAGCAAACTGTCGCGAAGCCATTGCTGAATGTGAGGCTACCTGACGGCAGTGATGTAATGGTTTTTGTCTGGGTAGTTGAATCATGCTCAATTCCTCTGAGGTGGCAGTGAGCTGCTGAGGACAGCAGCTCACTGCAAGCATTATTGCAGCGTGGCAGATAAGTAAACTGCGGCATTGCGTTTGATTTCGAACAACTGGTTCATTGGATCAAAATTCAAATTCAATTTACCCGGTTCTACTGGGTTGCGAAATTCAAGTTCAGATTCAACGCCGGAAACCACAAAATCTGTGATTAATTGGCCGCCCACATATAGCTGGTAGGTGCCACTTTCCAGGTTTTCCACTTCAACTTTGAGATCAGCGCGATCTGTCCTGACTCGATAATCAACTTCGCCACTGGCATCAGGGTCTAAACCCGTATTATTGAATTGGACCTCGATTTCGAAAGGTGATACGCCCTGACAAACACTGGTCAAACAGCCGCTGGGGTTGCCACCGTTACCGCCATCATCATCACCATTCGATCCTGGGTTGTTGTCGCAATCATCGTTGCCACTGTCGTCATCGCAGTCATCTTGGTTACCATCGTTGTCATCATCACAACCGTTGTTGCCAGTTTGGTTGCAGTCATTGGTGCCTGTTTGAAATTCAAGATTGAACATCACTGTGGCGCCTTGTGAAATTTCTAACCAGCTGTTGATTGGGTTAAAATCAAGCAATTCTTTACCCGGCTCTACTGGGTTACGGAATTCGAGCTCGCCTTGCACACCGAGTGGGGTGGCAACCACTTCAATGATGCCCTGTATGTCGCCATCGACTGTGAAATCATAGAAACCGACTGGTACATCTTCTAACTCGACTTTAAAATCAACTCGATCATCACGTTGTCTTAATTCGGCCTTGGCATAGCCCAATGGATGAATGCCCAGGTTATTGAACAGTAGCTCAGTGCGGCTGTCCCCAAATGGTGGTGCCTCGCTACTGCTGCCATTATTTCCATTTGAGCCATTGAATTCATCGCTGCTCAGGTAGGTTATGCCATGGCGAATGATATCAATGGTTTGGCCTCTGGGGTCAAAATCCAGCAAGACCTTACCTGGTTCAACTGGGTCTCTGAATTCGATTTCTCCCTCAGTGCCTCCTGGTACATTGATGACATTGATGGTGCCTTTTTGATCATTGGCTACCCACAATTCATAAGTACCAACTGGCACGTCTTCAATTTCAACCGAAAATTCAATGCGGTCAGTTCGTTGTTCGTATTTAATGTGACCACTGGCGTCTGCGTCTACACCGGTCGAGTTCAAAGGGCTTCTGGTTTCGGTTTCAACCACAGTATCAGCCATTTCATCAAACAACCCGCCAGTGCAATTCAGGTTATGAATGGCTGTGCTTCTGACCACGGGCATTGAGCCTGCATCGAAGCCGGCGACTTGTGGTTGCCAGGTCACTTGTCCACTGTTGCAATCATTGAAAGTGAAAGTCACTGTTCCCCAAGCTGTGTTGTTGATGTTATTGGGGTCATGCAATTCGCCAAATTGACCACCCTCTGGAATCACCATATCAAAGTGAACGTTTTGGTTGGAGATTTCGCCGATGCCTATCAACCACAGTTGTTGACCTGACATGTCGAAAGTAAACCAGGTGGTTAAGGCCTTTTTTTGTTGGTTGGTGTTAATAATTTCAAGCAGGAAACCTTGTCCATTTTTGGCTGGATCATACCAGCCGCCGGTAAAACTCTTGGTGATGATGGGTGGACTGGCTGCTGCCATGGCATTGACCATAATCATCAATGAAGCGGTTATCAGGGTTTTGCTGTTGTTTTTCATGTTGACCTCGCTGGGTGTGGTTTTTAAAAGGTAATTTGAAATAAAAAATACAAATACAGCCTCAAGATATAGGATAAAGTCGATAAATGCAAACATAAATGCAAAAAAAGTTGCAAAAATCGAAAATAACTGCTACTGTGGTGAAAAATTTGAAATTTATATGACTATGAACAATAAATTCAACCAGGCCATCAGACAGATGCTGATTCAAATATTCAGACCATTGGTCAAAATCATGCTCAGACTGAATGTGCCTTTTCACGAGGTCGCAGATGTGCTGCGATGGACCTATGTTGATGTGGCCAATACCCACTTTGGCATCAATGGCAAAGCACCCACCAAATCCAGGATTTCAGTGATCACGGGTTTGTCCAGAACCCAAGTGGACAAACAAATGAAAACTGATTTATTGGCTGATGATGACAACCACAACGTTTGGCATCGCGCGGTTCGGGTTTTGACTGGTTGGGTTGAGGACAAAGATTTTGTTGATCCAGAAGGCCAATCCAAAGTCATTCCCTTGGAATCAGCCAATGAACCCGATTTCAAGACCCTGGTTGAGCGTTATTCTGGTGGTTCTACTTACCGGTCAATTCTTGATGACTTGGTCATTTCTGGAGCAGCCGAAGTGAACAGCAATCAAGTGAAGCTGTTGCGCCCTTACTACCTAACCAAGAATGATCCAGATGACTTACAAAAGATAGACTTTTTGGGGGTGTCCACCCAATACCTGATTGAAACCATAGATCACAACATCAATCCAAATTGTGAAGACCCTAAATTTCAAAGGATTGTTTACCACGACCATTTACCCAAACATTTATACAACATAGCGGAGTCATATGTTCGCGACAAAAGCCAGGCTTTGGCCAATGACGTTGACGAATACCTGGCCCATCTAATTAGACACGCCAACCATGAAAGTGACGAGGAAACCATTCCGTATGTGGGAATGGGCCTGTACTTTTACAGTGGTGAAAGCCAACAACAACAGACAAACAGCCAATAAACAGGAGCCAATCATGAAAGCATTGCAATTATTTATAACCCTTGTGCTGATGATCTCAGTGACATCTGCCTATTCAGAACCCAAACCACAGGCTGAGATCAAAGGCCAAGGTGGTACCGGATTAACCATCAATGGCATCAGAAATTTCACATTCGATGCCAACACCATCATCAAAGAAGATGGTGCTGTGATTCCGGCTATCAGGGGGCAAGGCGGAACCGGATTCAAATTGCGTTACCGCGTGGCCAATGATGCCAATGCAGATCTGACGGCAGGAACATTGGAAGAAATCAATTTAATCAATACCCACAAAGGCCCAGTGACATCGCTAGATCCTTTCAGAATCTTTAATGTAGATGCTTTGATCACCGCCGATACTTTCTTTGATGACAATTTAAGTTTTGCCGATATCAATGTCGGTGATGAGTTGAAAATCAGTGGATTTATTGACAGCAACTCGTCGTTGTTGGTCAGTCGGGTTGAAGCAGATAATGACCCCTTAACCGAGTGGAAGCTGTCGGGATTTGTTGCTGGGTTGACGGCTTCATCTTTTCAAATTCAAAACCAAGAAGTTTTGATTGGGTCGGTGGTGCCTGACAATTGTGTCTCAGGCCTGCAAAACGGTGAGTTTGTCGAAATCAAAGCCACACCTGATATGGCATTCACCACGGGCTCAGCATTGGCCACCGTGACCGACATTGAATGTCAGGAGCCAGGCATTATCACCGATCCAGGAACTTTATTGCCGGTTGCCTTAGAAGGTTTGGTTGATATGGAAGACATTGATCTCAACAGCCGCTTTTCGATTGCTGGTCAACTGATTAACGTCGATGGCATGACGCAATACATCAATGGTGAAGTGGATGACATAGTCGTGGGTGCCAAGGTTGAGGTTGAAGGGCTATTAAACACCACAACATCAGAGATTACTGCCAATAAAGTGAAATTCAAAGAAGTCAGGTTTAAATTTGAAGAGCCTGTGTTACCAGCCGATGTGATTCCAGGCGAATCTATTCAATTGTTTGGACAAATCATCCTCAACACCCCTCAACTCAGGGATGAAGACGGCATCATGAACAATGGCCTGAACAGTGAAACACAGGTTGAAGTCAGGGGGTATCGTGACCGTGATGGTAACTTGTTTGCGACCCGAGTCAGAGAACGCGGCAATCCAGATCCATCAGATGTTGGGGTGGATGGACAAATCATTGAGTTCATTAGCAATGGTCTGATTGTCAGTGGCGTAACCGTAGACACTTCTGGCAGTGTGTTTCTGGATCAGAGCGGAACGCCTATCAGTGCGGCCCAGTTTGATGCCATGGTGGCAGTAGGTACTGAGGTTGAGGTTGAAGGCACCGTCAGTAATGACATAGTCTCAGCTGTGATTACCCAGATCGATGAGGATGATGATGTCGGTTCTGCTGTCGAATCCTCCAGAGGAAATGTTGGTGGTCAAGGCATTGGAACCATCACGGGTGTTGATTTAATCTTCAGAGATTCATTCGAGCAGTAACCACACCCAAAAAACCAACCCCGAAGCTGGCTTGAGAAATCAAGTCAGCTTTTTTGTTGGTCAATGATGTATTGGTCAATGATTTTTTCCAAAGCGTTAAGTGGTACTGAGCCGCTACTTAACAAGGCATCATGAAAGGTGCGGATATCAAATTGTGCCCCCAAAGCCTGCTCAGCCTTCAGGCGCAGCTGCCAGATTTTGATTTCTCCCAATTTATATGACAGGGCTTGCGCAGGCCAAGCAATGTAGCGATCGATTTCAGTGCGCACGTTGTGCTTAGACAGGGCGGTGTTGTCTTCCATCAATTGAATCGCTTCTTCACGGGACATGCCCATGGCGTGCATGCCAGTATCAACCACCAGACGCATGGCGCGCCACATTTCGTAAGTCAGGCGGCCAAAATCAGCATAGGGGTCTTGGTAAAAGCCCACTTCTTTGGCCAATTTTTCACAGTAAAGTCCCCAGCCTTCTCCAAAAGCTGAAATGTAAGCCTGTTGTCTGAACTTGGGCAGGTCAGTCAGTTCTTTGGTCAAGGCACCTTGTAAATGGTGTCCGGGTACTGCTTCATGAAAAGTCAGGGCTTCCAGGTTATATAAGGGGCGTTTGTCCAGGGCATAAGTGTTAACCCAGTATTGGCCAGGACGGGTAGATTCCAGTGGCGCCGGCACATAGCGTCCGGTGGTGTAGTTGGGGGCAATGCCTGCCGGTACGGGATTGACGGCGTAGGGCTGTCTGGGCAAACGGGTGAAGAGTTCGGGTAATTTGCCATCCATGCGTTTGGCGATGTCCCGAGCCACCATGAGCAGCTGATCTGCCGATTGGGCATAGAATTGTTCATCGGTTCTCAAAAAGTGCAGGAAGGCCGCAAAATCGCCTTCAAAGCCCACTTGCTCAATGATGGTTTCCATTTCAGCGCGGATGCGTTTGACCTCCTGTCGGCCAATTTCATGGATCTCTTCGGCGCTCAAATCAAGGGTGGTGTATTCTTTGATTTGTTGTTGGTAATACGCTTTGCCATCCGGAAAATCATAGGCACCGATGCTGTCTCGGGCACCTGGGATGTAGGTGTTTTCCATGAAAGCTTTGAACTGTTGGTAGCTGGGGTTAATTTGTTCGGTGATGATGGTTTTCGCCCGTTGGCGGAATGCCGCCATGTCTGCATCGTTGATGTGTTTGGGTTGCGTTATAAACGGTTGGTAGAAATTGGAGGCTTCGGGTTCTGCTTTGATGTAGGTTTGAATAAATTCTGGGTAATGACCAATGATGGCTTTGGGTTGGGTGAAGCCCCTGGCCAGACCGGCTTGCATGTTGGTCATGTGTTGTTGCATGACCCTAGGTACCTGTTGCATGCGACTGAGGTGGTTTTCAAAATCTTCTTTGGTGTTGAAACTGGCATAGCGGTGCATGGTGGCCAGTTGCACATGGAATGAACCTTCTGCGGTGATCGGCATTTCATATTCACGGAATTGATTGTCAGCTATGGTTTCCTGCAAAAAGGCTTTTTGCATCTGCAATGAAATTTGATCCTGAAAATCCAATTTATTGGCTGGCAGTTGTTTAAGCTGATCCAACAGCGGCTGTAACCGCGCATTTTGTTGGGCATAAAAATCTGCCGAAACATCGTCCAATTCACCAGCCCGAGTTTTGTCGCCAAGGTAAGTGGCCGTTTGTGGACTCATTTGTTGGTAGGTTTCCAATACCTCATCCAGGATGCGGTGTAGTTTTTTGCTGGTGCGGTTGGCATCAGCAGGTGGCGAAAACAGCAAGGCACACAAGGCGGTAATAACAATCAATTTCATGGTTTTTCCTGGGTTGATCACAACAACACCCTGACTCGGATGGTGCCGTTGATGTTGTTGAGTTGTTTGACTATCGGGTCTGAAGATTCACAATTGACATCCATGATGACATAACCAACGTCACCGGAGGTCTGCAGGTACATGGCAGCAATGTTGATCTTCTGGCTGGAAAAGGCGTGGTTGATTTGTTCCAACATGCCGGGTTTGTTTTCGTGAATGTGCATTACGCGGGTGAGGTCCGGGTGTAAGGCCGGTAGGGAGACTTCCGGAAAGTTAACCGCCGATGAAGTGCTGCCGTTGTTGGAGTATTTGATCAGTTTGTCCGCCACCTCATTGGCGATGTTGATTTGTGCTTCCTGGGTGCTGCCACCAATGTGTGGTGTGAGGATGACATTATCAAAATCAGTCAAGGGCGACTCAAAAGGGTCGTTGTTGCTGGCTGGTTCTGTGGGGAACACATCAATGGCCGCGCCATTGAGGTGGCCTGATTCCAAAGATTTGACCAAATCATCGATCACCACGATGTTGCCCCTGGCGGCATTCAGTAAGTAAGAGCCTTTGGGCATCAGTGCCAGTTCCTTGGCACCAATCATTTGTTGGGTCAATTCAGTATCTGGTACGTGTAATGACAGCACATCCACCTGGGGCAGCAGTTCCTCCAAAGACGCCACGGATTGGCTGTTGCCTAACGGCAGTTTGTTCTCAATGTCATAATATTTAACTTGCATCCCCAGCGCTTCTGCCAGGATGCACAACTGTGAGCCGATGTGGCCAAAGCCAACGATGCCCAAGGTTTTGCCGCGGGTTTCATTGGAATTAACCGCTGATTTCTGCCATTGGCCGCGGTGGGCTTTGGCATTCTTCTCTGGTATGCCACGTAACAACAGAATGATTTCAGCCATCACCAACTCCGCCACACTGCGGGTGTTAGAAAAGGGGGCGTTGAATACCGGAATCCCCAAAGCCTTGCAGTGGTCCAAATCCACTTGGTTGGTGCCAATACAAAATGTCCCCACAGCCATCAGTTTTTCACAGGCGGCCAGATTTTGGCCTTTCAATTGCGTGCGAGAACGGATGCCCAAGATGTGGGTGTCACTGAGGATTGCTTGTAAGGTGGCATCATCGGGGGTATTGGGGTAAACATGGATGTTGTGGTAACCATCCTGCCTGAACAGTTTTTCAGCATCTGGGTGAACGCCTTCGAGTAAAACAACTTTGATTTTTTCTTTACTTAAGGACAATTTGGTCATATTCTTTGCGCCTTTCAGTCAGGTTGTGGGTCAAAAAAACTAGGATTTTAACAGATATGCAAGCAGATAAATTGTCTTCTTTACTGGAATCAGAACTGCCTGGTGTGGCTTATTCGACTCAGCCTGCAGATTTGGTGCAATTTGGTCAGGACTGGACCCGTTTTCATGAACCACAGGCCGCGGTGGTGTTTTTTCCCAATGATGTGGACGAAGTCAGTCGCATCATTCAAGTGGCCAATCGTCATGGACAAGTGGTGATACCATCAGGTGGCCGCACGGGCTACAGTGCTGGCGCCACAGCCACAGCCGGTGAATGGGTCTTGTCGATGGTCAGGTTCAATCAAATCCATGATTTCAATGCCGTTGATCAAACGGTACGGGTTGGGGCTGGCGTGATTACCGAACAGTTACAACAGTTTGCGCTTGATCAGGAGCTGTTTTATCCGGTTGATTTTGCTTCCTCCGGTTCATCGCATGTGGCTGGCAACATCGCCACCAATGCCGGAGGTATCCGGGTTTTGCGTTATGGCCTGACGCGTGATTACGTGATGGGTTTGACTGTGGTGACTGGCACCGGTGAGGTGATGCATTTGAACCGCGGGTTGGTGAAAAATGCCAGCGGTCTTGATTTGCGCCATTTGTTTATCGGTTCTGAAGGCATACTTGGGGTGATTGTTGAAGCCGAAATCAAACTGATCAAACCACCACCCAATCAGGCTGTGATGTTATTGGCATTGTCGTCATTGGAAGCCGTTATGTCGGTTTTTGCGCTGGCCAGAAAGTCCTTGCAACTGTCTTCATTTGAGTTCTTTTCTGATCGGTCATTGCAAAAGGTCATGGATCACCGTGGCTTTGACAACCCATTTGATGAAATGCATCCGTTTTATGTGTTGTTGGAGTTTGATGAGGATGAGTCATCGGCCATGGCTGTGTTCGAAGCGGGCATGGAGTCTGGCTGGGTCAATGATGGCATCATCGCCCAAAGTTTGGATCAGGCACAACAACTGTGGCAATACCGCGAGGGCATTTCTGAGTCCATCGCCCATTTCACGCCGTATAAAAATGACATCGCGGTTAAAATTTCAAAAGTACCGGCTTTTATGCAACAACTTGAAGCCATACTGGCTACAGAATACCCGGACTTTGAAACCATCTGGTTCGGTCACATTGGTGATGGCAACCTGCACCTCAATATCCTCAAACCAAGCACCATGGATGTGGCAGACTTCAAGACCCAATGCGAACAGGTTAACGTTCAGGTTTATGGTCTGATTCAAGATTTTGCAGGCAGCATTTCAGCCGAACATGGCGTGGGTTTGATCAAGAAGCCTTACCTGCCGTATTCACGTGATGCTGCTGAGATTAACGCCATGCAGGCGATCAAAAAGGTGTTTGATCCCAATGGCGTGATGAACCGTGGCAAAGTGATCGACAGCTGATTGGCTCTGATTAGCCCAGCGCATGGATGGCATGCGCCGATGCCGATGTGCGGTTATTGACTTCAAGTTTGCGGTAAACCTGTTCTAGGTGCTTGTTAACGGTGCGTTCACTGATAGACAGAATTTTAGAAATTTCCCAGTCCGTTTTGCCTTGCGCCACCCAGTACAACACATCGGCTTCTCGACGCGTGATTTTCAGTTTGTTTTTTAATGTTTGGGTCTGCAGTTTCAGATTCAGGGTCTTGAACTTTAATAAATGTGAACCGTCTTCCTGAGCAGCTGTGTATTTAATCACCAATGTGTCTTTGCCTTGTTGTATGTCCAATGTGTCATCGGTGTTGGCCGACGTCAGCCAGTGCAGAAATAATTGTTTTTCTTTGCTGCTGAAATTGTTGATGAAAGAGCGGGCTTGGTCTGTGGTCCAAATGATGTCACCGCGTGCTCCTACAGCTGCCATGTGCTGACCGGTGGTGTCCAGTGCCTGTTGTGAGCTACGCGTCATCCGGGCATTGTTGATGTGTACTTTGACCCGGGCCAGTAACTCAGTGTGGTTCAAGGGTTTAACCAGGTAATCGACGGCACCAGCATCTAAGCCACGAACCACGTCTTTGGTGTCGCCCATGCCAGTCATGAAAATGATTGGTACATGCGGCCAAGATAGTTTGATTAATTGGCAGGTCTCAAAACCATCTTTGCCCGGCATATTGGCATCCAGTAGCACCAGGCTGGGTGTGGTTTTTTGTAGTATGGACAAGGCGGCATCACCACCGGTCGCCACCAGCACGGTGTAGTTCTCGGCACTGAGGGTTTCGTTCAATACCTGTAAGCTGTCCGGGTTGTCATCAATAACCAGGATGATGGCTGGCTCAGTCATGGTTGACCATCTGCTTGAAAGCGGTGAAGTTCATGTGTTTCAGTGGGGTTGATAGTTGTTGCCACTGCTGGTTTGATAAATGTTCCTCAGCATACAATTTTTTCAGGTAATCTTCAATGCCATTGATGTGGCCAATATCGGCCATGTTCAACAAGGCCTGTCGCTGTTCATGGTTCAGTGATAAAGCCTCATCAGCTGCTGGTTTGTGGTGCTGGTCCGCTTCAGTGGTTTGCCATCCCAGATCCAACAATTGATTCAATTGATGGTTCAGTTGGTTGATTTTGACTGGCTTGGTCAGGTAGGCGTCGTATATCTGGTGAGACTGATCCTGATCTCTGGGGTTGGCTGACAACATCAACAGCCGACAATTGGGTTGTTGGCCGCGAATCCAGGCAGCCAGTTCCCAGCCATTCATCACTGGCATCGACACATCAATGATGGCCAGGTCAAAGTCATGATTTTTCAGCAATTGTTGGGCCTCTTGGCCACTTTGGGCTGTCTCCAGTCGGAACTGCTGTGATGCCAGCATGGCGGTCAGCAATTGTCTGTGGCTGGCTTGGTCATCAACCACCAGTATTTGGTGTTCGCCTTGGCTGCTCGGCTGCGATAAGGTGAGTGGCTCTGAGGTTGTGGTGTTGGCACCTTGTTGGGCAGGCAGCATCAATCGAACCACAAACTCACTGCCTTGACCAAGTGAACTGTTGACCTCCAATTCTCCACCCATCAATTCGACCAGAAGCCGTGTGATGGGTAATCCCAGTCCGGTTCCCATTGTGTGTTGTTGTAATCGTTCAAAAGGTTCAAAGATGCGATCTTGGTCGTCTTCACTGATTCCGGGTCCACTGTCTTTGATGGCAAAGCGTGCCACTTGATTGCGGTAGGTAATGGTCATTGTGACACCACCTTCATCGGTGAATTTAATGGCGTTGGATAACAGGTTGATTAAAATTTGTTGTAGTCTTTTGAGGTCGGTCTTAACCGTCTGGGGCAGTTGCTCAGTTTTGATGACCTCAAAGGATAAGGACTTTTGGTCCGCCTGGTGGCAGAACATCAGGTTCAATTGTTTGACCATGTCATGCAAGTCAATCCAGTCCGACTGCACCTTTAACTTGCCAGATTCAATGGCTGAAAATTCCAAAATGCCTTCAATCAAGTGATTCAAGTGCTCACAATTGTGGCGCATCAAAGTGTACTTTTCGTGGTGTGGATCACCGGGTTGGGCTTGATTCTCGAGTAACTGGGCGTAGCCCATGATCACGTTTAAGGGGGTTCTTAGCTCATGAGAGATGCCAGATAAGTAACGGTTCTTCGCGCGATCAGCGGCCTCAGCGTCATTTTTTCTGAGGTCCAGTTGTTGTTGATGCTGTTTTGCAGCGGTCAATTGGTCTTGGGTTTTTCTGGCCAGCAGTTGCAATCGTTGGTGTTTTTTGCTTAGCCACACCACCCAGCCAACCAACAACACAATAACAGCAGTTAAAAACGCCTTTGTGGCATCGATTTCAGACATTTTGCTATGATACCACCAAATTTGCATTAGGCTTGCTATTTCAGGGAGTTAGGTGGTTTTATCGTGTCAAATAACGTGCCTTGCTTGGCCTCAAATTGTGTTTAACAAAAGACCGAAAAATATTCACACAATATTGACAGTTGTCTGTCATAATTGACCGCCGTTGTATGAATTGCATGGTATTGACAGGTGTGAAACTTTGTCAGCATGCTGTTAATTTTAAAAATATAATGTGCTAACATACATTTAACTAACAACCTTGATCGGAGAGAGATATGAAAAAGCAAATTTTGGGAGTGGCCATGACCTGCTTGGCAGGATCTGCCATGGCAGTAGACACGGACATGCGATGGATGTTAACACCTAGCTTGAATTTCACCGCCACAGATGGCAACAAAGGCATCGATTCTGACTTTGGTTTTGGCATAGCTTTAGGTAAATTTGTCAACGAAAATTGGACTTTGGACTTTGAGCTTGATCAAGGCAGTTATGACTTTGAATCGGGCCCAGGTTCCGCGGATCAGTATGGCATTGGCTTGATGACTCGCTACCACTTCCGCAATGGCGACGTGGTTAGACCCTTTATCGGTTTTGGCGCGGGAATTTTAGACGTCGATGCGCCTGGTATCAAAGATTCAGATTTCATGTTGAATGCCTCATTGGGTATTCGTCGCATGGTCACTGATCGAGTTGGTTTCATTGCGGAAGTGAATTACCGCTTAGACAACAACGAGTACTTCGATGTCAGTGATTCCTACGATGATTGGATGTATAAAATGGGTTTGGCCATAGCCTTGGGCGCTAAAGCTGACGCACCTTCATCAGACCCTATTGTTGAACCAGCACCGCAACTGGATTCTGACGGTGACGGAGTAAGTGATCAAGACGACCGTTGTCCTAACACGCCAGCAGAATTCAGAAATGCAGTTGATGCCTATGGCTGCCATGATGGTGACGATGATAATGATGGCGTGAAAAACTCCATGGACCAATGTCCCAACACCAGAGCAGGTGCAACAGTTGATGCAGTGGGTTGTGAAGTACAGGTAGTAATTGAACTTCAAGGTGTACATTTTGATTTTGATAAAGCCACCTTGAGACCTGAGTCAATTGAGATCTTGGATGCTGCAGTAGCGACCCTTGGTGAGCACGGAACCATCGCTGTTGAAGTGGCTGGTCACACCGATTCAATTGGGTCTGAAGCCTACAACGAAGACCTGTCAGATCGTCGTGCCAAAGTGGTTTATGACTATTTATTAGACAATGGCATTGCCGCAGATCGCATGACCTGGAAAGGTTACGGTGAGTCAAGTCCAATCGCGACTAACGACACCGATGAAGGCAGAGCCAAGAACAGAAGAACAGAGTTGGTTATCGAAGACTGATTGCTGTTTTAAAAGCCTTAAAAAGCCCGATTTATTCGGGCTTTTTTTTGTGCCAAATTTTGGGGTGCTGAACCCTGAATTCAGAGCAGTGGGGTTCTGGATAAGTTGATAAACTGATCAGGCCGCTGGTCTGGGTATCAATGAACTGGATACCCATGTCTTGGTACCTTTTTTTGATTTCACTTTTGGGGTGGCCGAAGGGGTTGAATTGGCCAGAAGAGTTGATGGCAGTTTGTGGGTTTACTGCTGCGATGAACGCATCGGTAGAGGAGGTTTTGCTGCCATGATGGGGTACCAACATGGTATCTGCCTGTAACCATTCTGGAGGCATTTGGCTGAGCCGGTATTCAACCGGTTTTTCAATGTCTCCGGTTAACAGCAAGCTGTGTTGTTGGTTGGTCACTTTCAGCACACAAGAACTGTTGTTGTGTAAATAGGGCGTGACATTCGGCGGGCTCAGAAAAGTGAAGGTGACACCATCCCATTGCCAACTGTGGCCGGCTTGGCACAATGATTGCTCGCTTATGGTATCCCAGACTTGATGAACCACCATGGCATTGAGCAATTGCGGCGCAGCACCGGCATGGTCATTGTCTCGATGCGATAACACCAGGCCATCAAGGGCTTGGATGTGATATTTAGCCAAAAAAGGCAGCACCACCGCATCGGCTTGATTGAAGCCACTGTCATAAGCGGCCCCCACGTCATACAACAGGTGGTGATTGCGGGTGCTGATCAAAACCGATAAGCCTTGTCCCACATCCAAGACATCGGCACGAAAATGATTGGCAGGAAATGGTTTGGATGGTACCAGCAACACCAGGGCAATCAACACCAGCCCGAGGGATCGATGCGGCATGGCCGCTGGCATGATGAGCCACACCGCTGCCACAATCAGCAAGATCAGTTGCCAGTTGTGATTGATGTTGAGGCTGAGCTCACCGAAGTCCCATTGCGCTAATTCATGTAACACAGTTAAGAACGATGAGCTCAACCAAGCAATCAGTTCCACCAATAAACCGGGTGTGATGGGTAGAATTGACATGATCATCAGCAACACCAACAGCAAAGGCACCAAGAGAAAAGTCATCAATGGAATGGCCAGCAAATTAATCCAAGGTGCTATCAAGTTGTAGCGGTTAAATACCAGGGCATTCAAAGGCAACATACCAATGCCCAGTACCCATTGCGCTTTCAGAAAAGTCCACCAACGTTGGCTTTGAGCGGTTTGGAAGTTGAACGCAAAGATCAGTATGGCCACGGCTGTGAATGACAGCCAAAAACCAGCATCCAGGACATTAAACGGGTCAACTAACAGCACCCACATCAGGCTGATTGCCCAAACATCCCAGGCCCGCACATGGCTTCTGGACAACAGCATCAAACCATAGACCAGCAGCATAATCATCGCCCGTTGGGTGGAGACCGACCAGCCAGCAAGACTGGCATAAAAGGCAGCCATAACCAATCCCACCAAGGTTTGAATCACCGGTTTAGGTAGCCATTGTTGCGGCCGAAGGTAAAATATCCCAGCTCCCAAAATCCATCCCAGCCAGGCCACCATACCTATGTGCAAACCGGATATGGCAATTAAATGCGCGGTACCAGTGGCTTGTAAAGTGTCAAATGTGCGTTGATCAAAATGTGATTTATCGCCTAATGTCAGGGCGTGTACCAAGGCGCTGACAGGCGGATCAGAAAACAGTTGATCCAAACGTTCACTGATGTGAGCCCGCCAGCGATTGATTTGTGCTGATGGCCGTTGACTGTTGCCCACATACTGATGGGATTGGATGCTACCCAAACCACTGATTTGATGTCTGAATAACCAGCGCTCGCGATCAAAACCCACACCGTTAGCGGTTCCATGTGGCGGTTTTAGCGTCATGGTCATGGCATAGACCTCACCAGCCCTGAATGGGTGTGGCTGCATTCCAGGTGAGGCAAACTGACTTAACAAATAGGTCTTGTTGTGCGCCACGTCAGTGCCAATGAAACTGATTTTTTGAGGCGAAATGCGAGGCAAGGAGTCGACCCGAATGTTGGCACTCATTGGCGTTGGTTCGGGGTGGTTGGCGGTGACTTGGATAATGGCCCAGCATTGGGCGTAGACCAACCCAGTCATGAAATAAAGGGTGGGCAAAATTGGCCGGGACGACGGTTTGGCAAACCTGACCAACCAAACCAATAAAAACACCGTCAAAGTGGTGGCTGGCAGGGTGACATGCAGCCACCACAAGCTGCTGGTCCCAATCAGGAACAGCAGGGCATAAAGCGGTTTGAATGTCAGTTTTGTCTGGTCAATATGCCCTGCCTCAATAGATACGTGTGTTGCATCAATGCAGCCACTTTTTGATCATGAGTCACCAACACCAAAGCGGTGTTGTACTGTTCCTTCAGTTTGAGAAACAAAGCCATCACGGCTTGCGCAGTGGCTTCATCGAGATTACCTGTGGGCTCATCCGCCAGGATACAGTCAGGTGCAGTGACCATGGCCCTGGCAATCGCCGCCCTTTGCCTTTCACCACCTGACAATTGAGCAGGCCTATGAGTTAATCGCTCTGACAAACCCACTTCTGATAAAATCTGGGTGGCACGTTCGGTGGCTTCTGATTTGGGGGTTTTGCCAATCAACAGCGGCATCATCACATTTTCAAGTGCAGAAAATTCCGGCAGCAAGTGATGGAATTGATACACAAAACCCAAGTGCTGGTTGCGCAAGCGGCCGCGTTTTTGTCCAGACATGCCAGTCAGTTCCTGACCGTGCAATTGGATGCTGCCACTGTTGGGTTCATCCAGGCCACCCAACAGGTGTAACAAGGTGCTTTTCCCTGAGCCTGACGCACCCATAATGGCCACAGTTTCACCGCCATGAACAGCGAAATCCAATTGTTCAAATATTTGAATTTTGCGGCCAGCATCGTTGAAGTGCTTGCTGAGCCCTTGGCAGCTTAATACCGTTGAATCATTCATACCGGAGTGCCTCCGCAGGTGCCACCCTGGATGCGCGCCAAGCAGGGTATAAGGTGGCTAATATAGACAGGCCGAAAGCAATACCAACGATGGTTAACACATCAGGGGTGCGCAGGTCAGCAGAAATTTCAGTGATGTAATAAACGTCTTTTGAGAGGAATTCGGTGTTAAACCAGGATTCCAGGGTTTGGATGATGCTGTTGATGTTTAAGGCCGTGATGATCCCAGCCACTGTACCGATGACGGTGCCAATCAGGCCTATCAAGGTGCCTGATACCATAAATACGCCCATCACCTGACCACTGCCCAAACCCAGGGTACGTAAAATGGCCACATCGGCTTGTTTTTCAGTGACCAACATCACCAATGTCGACAGGATGTTGAATGCGGCCACAGCGACGATCATCGATAAAATGATAAACATTACCATGCGTTCGGTGCGGGTGGCTTTGAAAAAGTTAACGTGTTCTTGGGTCCAGTCTCTGATGCGGTAAAAGCCATCTAATTTGGGGCCCAGTTCACGGGCAATTTGTGGCGCTGCCATCAAATCATCTACCTTGATGCGCACCCCCTCGGCCGCTCCAGGGGCCAAACGCAATAATTTGCGGGCATCGTCCATGTGCACCAGAGCCAATTTGAAATCGTACTCATACATGCCCACTTCAAAGATGCCGGTGATGTTAAATCTTTTCAAGCGAGGGGTGATGCCCACAGCGGTGGTGCGGAATTCAGGCACATAGACCATGACCGTATCACCTGGTCCGACCCCCAAATGTGCGGCAAGATCAACGCCCAAAATGATGTTGAATTCACCAGCAGCCAAGTCACTGAGGGTGCCGTAGCGCATGGCATTTTGAAACTCGGTCACCTGGGTCTCAAGGTCTGGGATGATGCCCTGAATGAGGGCGCCTTCGGTACTGAAGCCTTGCAGCATGCCCTCGGTTTGGATGTAAGGGGCGGTGCCCAAAACTCGTGGATGTGTTTTAACTCGGTCGATGGCGGCCTGCCAGTCATTCAACTGGTCGCCTTTGAAAGCCGAAATGGTGGCATGAGAAACGGTGCTCAGCATGCGTTGTTGAAACTCTTTGTTAAAGCCGTTCATGACTGAAATAACCACGATAACGGTCATCACGCCCAAGGCTATGCCAGCCATCGAAATCAGCGAAATGAATGATATAAAGTGATTTTTTCTTTTGGCTTTGGTGTACCGGAGTCCAATAAATAAAGGTAAGTTCATAAACAGTTCCACTGAATCAAAGGTATTGTGGCTTAATCCTTATACAGACTCAATGGTTAAGTGAAAGTTTTGGTTAGGGGACTTTATTAATGACAAAAAAAGCCGCCATAACAGCGGCTTTTTTTGATGGCATGACGGATTATTCGTTGTCGCCGTCATCATCGGTGGCTTCCTTGGCTTCTTCTTTGGCTTCTTCAACCATTTCAGCGGCCTTTTCTTTAGATTCTGCAACCATTTCTTCGGCTTTCTCTTCAGTGGCCTCAACCATGTCAGCTGCTTTTTCTTTGGCAGCATCGACCATTTCAGCGCCTTCTTCTTTGGCTTCATCAATCAACTCAGCACCTTTGTCCATGGTGGCATCATAGGCGTCGGCTGTGGCATCCTTGGCGTTTTCAAAGCCTTCTTTGGTGGCGTTGGCAGCGTCTTCAGCACCTTCTTCTACTGCATCCATGGCATCAGCTGTACCTTCTTTAACAGCATCAGCGGCTTCAGCGGCTTTGTCTTTGGTGGCTTCAGCGGCTTGTTTAACTTCAGTTTTGGCTTTATCCATAGCGTTTTCTGCAGACTTTTTGTCGTCTTCGCCGCAGGCAACCAGTGCCATTGATACGAACAGTGCCAGTAATACTTGTTTCATGTTTTTCATTACTTTCCTCCAAAATAATTGTCGTTTTTTTGTTGGTTTCTCATTAACAAGAATAAACCAAGGCATCACACTATACCAGAATAATCACAGAAGTAGAACTGTGCTGGTGAATCATTAAATAACCGTGGTAACATGGCATTTTTTCAACCTGACTGCCCCATGTTTCGAGCTTCATTGACTTTAACCCTGATTTGGACGGTATGCTGCACTGTTGCCAATCCCATGTGTACAGAAAAAACCACTTCGATTCATGATATACAAGGGCCTGCACTCGAAAGCCCAATGACCGGAAAAACCGTGTTGGTTAAAGGTGTGGTGACAGCCAACTTCACTGGTCAACAGCAATTGGGTGGCTTCTTTATCCAGGCCAATGATCAACCCACGGTAAACGGTCATTCTGGTGGCTTATTTATCAGGCACCAACAGCGGCTGGATGATTTGCAAGCGGGTGACTTGGTGGTAATCCGTGGAGACGTATCTGAACAGTTTGAGGTCACCCAGATAAACCCGGTACGACGTTTGTTTACCTGTTCACGAGGACAGGCACTGCCTGAGGCTGTTGATTTGCAGCTACCGATCAGCAAAGCCCATTTGGAAGCACACGAAGGCATGCGGATTAAACTGGCCAGCCCCCACGTCATCACCGATCTATACCAATACATTAAATACGGAGAGATGACGGTTTCATCTCAATTACTGCTCAGCCCGTCAGCCCGGTTCAGACCTGGTGAGTCTTTGAATCAATACCGCAACAGCCTGTCTCTGGACCAGTTGGTCATTGATGATGGTCGCCTGGCAGCTTATGCCAGACCGCTGGCAGCAGGCCTTGATGGGCAGCCCATCAAGGCCAATACGGCGCCACACCTGGGTCAAACAGTGGTGGCATCAGGAGTTTTACATTTTGGTTTTGGTCGTTACAAACTTCAACCCACCAACCCATTGGAGTGGGGGAACTCAGACAACAGCTCCCGCAGCACACCGCCAACGGTTCCAGGTGCACTCAAAGTGGCTTCATTCAACCTGGAGAACTTATTTACCACCCTGGATGCAGGTCAAGGTGCGTGTGGTCCTCAGCAAAACTTCTCATGCCGTGGGGCTGACAATGCATTAGAGCTCGAGCGGCAAATGGACAAGTTGGTGCTGGCCATCAATGGGGCTAACGCCGCGGTGATGGGTTTGCAAGAACTGGAAAACAACGCCAAAGCGTCCATCAGTGCTTTGGTTACAGCCCTGAACGAAGCAGCGGGCATCAAACGCTGGCATTACATTGATACCGGTATTCTGGGTGACGATGTCATCAAAGTGGGCATCATATATCAACCAGCCTTAGTCACCCCTGAAGGTCCTCATGCGATACTGAACAGCGCTGCCAACCCAGCTTTTAAGGAACGCCAACACCGCTTGGTTGTGGCCCAAACCTTTAAAGATGCCAACCACAATCGCTTTAATTTGGCCACGGTGCATTTCAAATCAAAAAGTTGCAGCGATGCCGAGGGTGAAAATCAAGACCAAAAAGATGGCCAGGGCTGTTACAACGCCGCCCGAAAAGAAGTGTCTCATTTGGTGGCTGATTGGCTGGACTCTGACCCCACGGGACAAGGGGCTGCGGCCACGTTCTTGGTAGGTGACTTCAATGCCTATGCTTTCGAAGATCCCATGGTGACTTTGGCTGACAAGGGCTACAAAAACATGGCGTCATCATTTCTAGGCAGTCACAACTGGACCGCCAGTTTTCGGGGAATGGTGGGTGCACTTGATCACATACTTGCCAATCAGGCAGCGCAGAAACTGGTCAAAGGCGTGGCCCAATGGCACATCAACTCTACCGCTGTTTATCAATTTGATTACAACACCGAGCCTTTGGATGAAGATTTTCCGAGGCCAGAGGGCTTTTATCACCTTGATCCATTTGCATCCTCAGATCACGATTTGGTGATGGCCGGATTTGAGTTTCAAGATTGATTGAATCGGTGCCTTACTGAGCAGCTACAAGCCGTGGCTTGATTTCGTGACCTACAGCCCATGCGGTTGCTTGGATCGCTATTCTAAAATACTGTATTTCCACAAATGAGCACTGCAGTATGAAAAATAACATCAAATGGGGCTTGGCCTGCTGGTTGTTGACCGCCAGTTTTTGGTCATCGGCTGCCGATCAAGATTGGGTTAAAAGATCCAATGAAATCGCTTATAAAATTTTAGAATCCGGTGCCAAATATGCGCCAGAGTTTTCAGCCCAGTCAGGGGTGGAAGGTTATGACGAAGAAATTTTTGATTTGCGAGACAACCTCACCGAGCGTCAACTGGCTACTGCCGAAGCCAATCTGAAGATGCTCAATAAACACCTGGCCGAAGAAACCGATCAACGGGTAAAACAAGACATTGAAATCATGATCCAATCGGTTAAGGACAACATCGAGGCCACCAAAATCAATGATGCCCGGGTGCTGCCATATGGCAATGTGATAGGTCTGATATTTGCAGGCTTCAGTGGCCAGTTAGATAAACAAGTGCCATTCGAGAAGCAAAAGGCCGCCCTGGTTCGTTTGAAAAAATACACCGGTGAGGCCGATGGCTATGAGCCCTTGGTGGAATTGGCCAAACTGCGACTGACCGAACGCATGGATGAGTCAGATCTGATTAAACCCTACCGCGGTGAAGTGCAACAGGACATTCAACGTTCACCCATCTTTATTGATGGCCTCAGTCAATTGTTTGCTGGTACCGATTTAACTGGCTATGAAGCTTCATTGGCATTGCTGCAGGAACAACTCAAGGATTATAACAGCTGGGTGGAAGCCAATATCCTTCCAAACACCCGCGAGTCCGCGGTGTTACCGCGTGAGCTTTACGAGCTGCAATTGAAAAATTACGGCGTTGATGCCACACCCGAAGAGTTGATTAAAATCGGTGAAACCGCGTTCATGAACATCCGCTTCGAAATGATGGCGCTGGCACCATTGGTGGCGGCTGAAAAAGGTTATGACACCACCGATTACCGCGAAGTGATGGAACTGCTGAAAGATGAGCAGGTGCACGGTGAAGAAGCCCTGATGGCCGAATACGCAGCAGTGATGCGTGAGTTGGACCAAATCATTGAGAAAAACCAATTGGTGTCATTGCCCAATGAACCCGCTCGGGCCCGCATGGCCACTGCAGGTGAAACCGCACAACAACCGGCTGCGCACCTGGACATCCCGCGTTTGATTGGTAACACCGGTGAATACCCTGAATTCATCGTGCCGAAAATTGAACAGAATGAAGACGGCAGTTGGCCAAAAAATGACTATGCTTTCAAAGCCATGATGTGGACGCTGTCTGCCCATGAAGCCAGACCAGGTCATGAATTACAATTCACCACCATGTTACGCGGCGGTGTTTCAACTGCAAGGGCTTTGTTCGCGTTCAATTCAGCCAATGTCGAAGGTTGGGCTTTGTATGCCGAAGCCATTTCTAAACAATACATGCCACTGGATGGTCAATTGTACTCATTACAAGCTCGTTTGTTGCGGGCGGCGAGAATTTGGTTGGATCCGATGTTGAACCTGGGTTTGATTACACCTGATGAAGCCAAACGTGTGTTGATGGAAGATGTGGGTGAAGATGACTTGAATGCCCAGACTGAAATTGATCGCTACACGTTCAGATCCCCAGCACAAGCCACAGCTTACTATTTTGGCTATGAGAAATTGCTGATGCTGCGGGCCAAAACCGAATTGAAGTTGAAAGAAAAATTCAATCAACAGGATTTCCATGACTTTATCTTGAGCCAGGGATTGTTACCACCCGAATTGCTGGCCAAAGCCGTAGAAGAGGAATTTGTTGCTCCATTGATGAAGTAGTCTGGTAAAAAACTATTGATTATTCAGACCCAGAGCGTCAGTTTGTTATAGCAAACCGGCGCTCTGTTATGTTTATAGGTAGCAAAAATCAAGGCCTCAGTTACATTTGGCGTTGATTGTCAAAGTCAGTATAAAAAATTCCCTGCCCCGAATGAAATTGGATAGAATTTTAATGGTGCCATTCACTGTGAGCGGCCACAAAATTGAATTGACCAAATCAAAGGGGACCCAATGAAAACCAAAGTCTTATCTGTTATCAGTCTGTTTGCTGTCGGTGCCTATGCATTGATTGTCAACCAGTCAACCACGCCTGCTGACACCGCAACCAACTCGGCAGCTGCCAAGCCGGAAATAATGCAGGTGCCACCGGATCAAATCACCGATCCATTGTTGCCGGTGGCGATGCCCTATACCCAAGGGGTTGCCGTCGAAAGCACCCTGTTTCAGCCCCAAGTCAGGTACCGGGCTTTATCGCCTGAATTGAATGGCCAAGTGACTGCTGAATTTGTGCCCACACCGAAAAGACGAACCAGTGGTTACCGCTACCAAGAGGTCGACCCCGAATTGAGTGCCACTTACAAACAAATTCCGGGTGAAAACATGCCCGAAACTCGCAGCCTGGTGTCTTCCATTGATGCCGGTGGCCAGGACACTAACATGGCCAATACCGGAAATTTTTTGTTTATTCCAGCCGATCCGCACGGTGCTGCCGGGCCCAACCATGTGGTCAATGTGTTCAACACCTCCATTGAATTTTACCAAACCGATGGCACCGCCAATGGCAGTCAATCATTGCAAAACTTTTTTGCGCCCTTAGCTCCCGCAAACTTTACCTTTGACCCCAAAGTGTTGTTTGACCAATACGAACAGCGCTTTGTGGTGGTGACCTTGGAACGGCAAGACACAGCCGGTGGCGACCCAACAAACTCATCACGGGCACTGGTGGCCGTTTCTGACGATGCCGATCCCAATGGCATTTGGTACATGCAAGCCATCAACACCAATGTGAACATTGGTGGAACCCAAACGTGGTTCGATTACCCCGGTTTTGCGGTTGACGAAGAAGTTATTTACCTCAATGGCAACCAATTCAGTTATGGTGCTTCTAATGTCTTTCAAGGCGTGCGCTTGTGGGTCATCGACAAGTCTGGTTTTTACGCCGGTTTACCTGCCACTGTAGTGGGACCACTGGACCCTTATGGTGTTGGTGTTGCCACCACTACCCAACCGGCCCACACCTATGGCACGCCACCGGTAGGTATGGGAACTTATTTGATGTCCTATTCCCGCTTGTCTGATGGCACGAATGAGTTCTGGCAGACGGTTAGAATAGACAACCCATTGGGCGTGCCTACTTTCAGTCAACAGTTCTTAGGTGTGGGTGACATTGAGCCCAACGGCGGCGCGTTGCCTTTGGCGCCGCAATCAGGCACAGCCACGACCTTGGCCACCAATGACCCCAGAGCACTTGATGCGGTGTGGCGTGATGGACAAATCTTCTCAGTGGCGACTTTAGAGAGCAACAGCGAACCGGGTGAAACTTCGGCCTCCTGGTGGGTATTTGACGGCAATGGTGGTGGCATTTCATTCAGTGATTTTGGTATCATTGATGGTGAAGACATCGCGCCAAGTACGTTCACCTTTTTTCCTTCCGTTGCGGTGAATGCCGATGGTGGTATCGGGGTGGGCTTTTCTGCTTCGGCTTCCAGCATCTTCCCCAGCTCCTATTTCGCTGTGCGCTCACCAGCCGATCCAGCTGGTACCATCAGGCCATCACAGCTGCTGCGCGCAGGTACCGATTTTTATATTCGAACCTTTGGTGGGCCAAGAAACCGTTGGGGTGATTACACTTCGGTGGCAGTAGATCCCAACGACGCGTGTTTCTGGGTCTACAACAAACACGCCGTCACTCGTGGGGTGCTGATCTCTGGTGAAGAGGGCATGTATGGCACTGCTTTTGGTGAGTATTGTAACCAGGCACCGGTTGGCAACAGTGATTCAATTGTTGTGGATCAGGGAGCTACCGCTACAGTGCTGGTTGGTGGTAACACTTCGGTCCTAGACAATGATTCAGATCCCGACAGCAATGACAGTATCTCTGCCACCTTGAATTCTGGCCCCAGCCATGCCAGCAGTTTCACTTTGAATGCCAACGGCACCTTCAGTTATACCCACAACGGCTCCGCCAACTTTACCGACAGTTTTGCTTATCTGGTTTGTGATGATGGCACCCCGATTGAATGTACCAATACCCTGGTGTCAATCACCATCAACAACACCGACACGCCACCCACAGCGGTGGCTGACGCCGCCACTGTCAATGAAGATTCCGGTGCCACCACCATTGATGTGTTGAATAACGACACCGACCCAGATGGTGGACCCATGGTTATTAATTCAGTGACCCAGCCTGGCAATGGTACCGTGATCATTATTAATGGTGGTGCGGACCTGACTTATGAACCAGACGCCGATTACTGTAATGATGGCTCACCTACCGATGATTTCACCTACACCTTGAATGGTGGCTCATCTGCCTCAGTAGCCATGACCGTCACTTGTGTGGATGATGCGCCCACAGCGGTGGCCGATAACGCCACAGTCAATGAAGACTCTGGCGCCAGTACCATCGATGTTTTGAACAATGACAACAATACCGATGGTGGGCCTATCACAGTGAATTCTGTGACCCAACCAGGCAATGGTACCGTGGTTATCACCAATGGTGGTGCTGATTTAACTTATGAACCAACTGCTGACTACTGTAACGATGGTTCGCCTACCGATGATTTCACCTATACCTTAAACGGTGGTTCTTCAGCCACAGTGGCAGTGACTGTGACTTGTGTTGAAGATGACCCCACTGCTGTGAATGATGCAGCAACCGTAGTTGAGGACGCTTCAGCAACCACCATTGATGTGTTGAACAACGACACCGATCCTGACGGTGGAACCATCACTGTGGTCTCGGTGACCCAACCAACCTTTGGTGCAACATTCATCACCAACGGTGGTGCCGATTTAACTTATCAGCCAATAGCTGACTACTGTAACAACGGTTCACCCACCGATAACTTCACCTATACCTTGAATGGCGGTTCCACTGCCACAGTGGCCATGACGGTGACTTGTGTGGATGATGCGCCCACAGCGATGGCCGATGCTGCCACTGTCAATGAAGACTCCGGTGCGACCAGCATTGATGTTTTGAACAACGACGAGAATGCCGATGGTGGTCCGATAACCATTATTTCAATCACCCAGCCAACCAATGGCACAGCAGTCATCACCGGAGGAGGTGCCCAGTTAACCTATGAGCCCGATGCCAATTTCTGTAATGACGGTTCACCCACCGACGATTTCAGCTACACCCTCAATGGCGGTTCATCTGCACCGGTAGCCATGACAGTCACTTGTGTCGATGATGCACCCACAGCCGTGGCTGATGCCGCGACTGTGGTCGAGGATTCTGGTGCCAACACCATCGATGTTTTGAACAATGACAACAATGCCGACGGTGGTCCCATCACGGTAAATTCAGTGACTCAACCCAGTAACGGCACCGTGATCATCACCAACGGAGGCGCTGACCTGACTTATGCGCCATCAGCCAACTTCTGTAACGATGGTTCGCCCACCGATGATTTCACCTACACCTTGAATGGCGGTTCATCAGCCACAGTGGCTGTGACGGTAACTTGCGTGGACGACAATCCGACTGCCGTTAACGATGCCTTCGCCGTGCTTGAAGACAGCTTGCTCAATGTATTGGATGTACTGAATAATGACGCCAATGCCGACGGTGGGCCAATGACTATCGACTCGGTCACACAACCAGCCAATGGTTCGGTGATCAATTCTGGCAGCAATTTAAGTTACTCACCTGATGGTGGTTATTGTAACGACGGCAGTCCAACCGATGACTTCACTTACACCTTAAATGGCGGTTCTACTGCCACCGTGGCCATGACAGTTGTCTGTGACGACGATGCACCCACAGCAGTAGATGACGCTGCTGCTGTGAGTGAAGACTCAGTCGGAAATGTGATCGATGTGTTGAATAATGATACCGATACAGATGGTGGTCCCATGACTGTTGTTTCTGTGACGCAACCCAGCAATGGTGCGGTAAGCAACAATGGTGACAGTGTTTCCTACACGCCAAGTGCTGATTATTGTAACAATGGTTCACCCACTGACAACTTTACCTACACCTTGAATGGTGGTTCTACTGCCACGGTTTCAATGGCAGTCAGTTGTGTTGATGATGATCCTACCGCTGTAGATGACTCAGCAACCGTGTCCGAAGATGCCGGCGTCACCAGTATCAATGTTTTGAATAATGACACCGACCCGGATGGTGGACCCATGACCATTGCATCGGTCACTCAACCAGCCAATGGTTCGGTGATTAATTCTGGCAGTATTTTAAGTTACACACCTGATGCCAACTATTGTAACGATGGCAGTCCAACCGATGATTTTACTTACACCTTGAATGGTGATTCTACCGCCACAGTGGCGGTGACCGTGACCTGTGTGGATGATGCACCCACAGCGAACAATGATTCGGCCACGGTCAGTGAGGATTCCAGTGGCAACATCATTGATGTGTTGGGTAATGATTCCGATCCTGATGGCGGTCCCATGTCAGTGGCATCCGTCACCCAACCCAGTAATGGTTCAGTGATTAACAACGGCGGCTCAGTCAGTTATAGCCCCGATGCTGATTATTGTAATGGCGGCGCCCCAACCGATGACTTCACCTACACCCTGAATGGTGGCTCAACAGCGACTGTAGCGGTTACCGTGAACTGCAGTGATGATGACCCAACCGCAGTCGACGATGCCGCAACTGTCCTTGAGGACTCTGGTAGCAACGTCATAGATGTGCTGGGTAATGACACTGACCCTGATGGCGGTACGATGACCATCACAGCCGTAACTCAGCCTACCAATGGTGTGGTGATCAATAATGGGTCAGACGTCAGTTATGCGCCAGATGCAGAATTCTGTAACAGCGGTGGTGGTACCGATGACTTCACTTATACGCTCAATGGCGGTTCCTCTGCGACTGTCTCAATGACAGTCACTTGTGTCAATGACGAACCCAGCATGAGTGTCAACTCCACTGTTTATGTCAACTTGTCTGACATTGCTTCGCCTCCAACACAAAATCTGGCCTGTCAGTTTGACTTTGGACCGGACAATGAAGATGCTTCACAGGCGGTCAATGACATGGTGGTGAACATTCAAAATGATCCCGAAGGCATCCTCAACAGCATCGATGTCGACAACAGCGGCGCTTTGAGTTATACCTTCAGTGGTAACCAAGGTGTGGCCGAGGTGACAGTGGCGTTGCAAGACGATGGCGGCACAGCCAACGGCGGTGTTGATACTTCGGTGACATACACGTTTATGGTCAACGTCCAAGACTATGTCTTCCGCAGTGATTTTGAAGCCCAAGTTTGTCCTTAAGTAGAGGCTTCAACAAAACAAAAGAACCGGGCCAGTCCCGGTTTTTTTGTGGGGAAGAAAAACCTGTCATTCTGAGTAAGCGAAGCGCACCGAGGAATCTCCTGCACTGCAGGTGATGAAACCAAAAAAAGCATGAGACCCACGTTAGGAGGTCCCTCGACTGCGCTCGGGATGACATGGGTGATGAGGTAAACCGTCAAATCACAAGACAGCGATTCCTGACGCAAAAAAAGCGGGCACAGGGCCCGCTTCACAAATCCATCAGTTACCAGTCGCTTACCTGGCGGCAAATACCTGTAACTTGTAGTTTCTCAGGGAAACAGCAAAGTCTTGCAGCATCTGGTTGCCACTGGCTTCAGCCCGGGCACACCAGGCTTTGAATTCAGCAATCTTTTCTTCAACAGAATGTGAGTTGTTGTCCCAGATGGATTGCAACTCAGCTTTGAACTCCAATAAGGAGTGCAAAGTTTGGCTGTCAGCGAATTTATTTTGCCACTTGGTTTTCAGGTCCTCTTTCAGGAATTGAGGATCCAGGGACAAATGCTGGGTGTATTTTTTGATGCCTTTTTTGAATTTTTCTGAAGCATGTTGGTACTCTTCGGACAGGGTGGGGGTAATCACTTCTTTGATGTAGACCTGTAGCACGTTGAATTTGTGCGTGAGGATGGCTTTGACATTCTCACCGTCTAATTCTTCGTTGTTGTTGTCTACATACAAATCGGGCACCACTTTTTTAATCTGGCACAGGCCGAGTTTATTCAATACCCGAATCACATACCAGCCGATGTCATGTTCGCCTTTTTTATGCGCAAACTTAGATGACGAAGGGAAACCGTGGTGGTTGTTGTGTAATTCTTCACCAAAGATGAAGAAACCAAATCGGGTGATGTTGCGCGATGAATCATCGGTACGGTAATTGCGGTAGCCAACAAAATGGCCAATGCCATTAATCACACCTGCCGCGAAAAATGGAATCCACAGCATTTGAATGGCATAAATCAACAAACCGATGACGCCAAACAAGGCAACATTTAAAAACGCCAGGGCGACGATGCCGACATAATGAAAACGCGTGTACACATTGCGCTCAACCCAGTCATCAGGCGTACCCTGACCAAATTTCTGCATGGTTTCGGTGTTTTTGCGCTCTTCGGTGTACAAGGTCACACCGTGGAACAGGACTTTTTTGATGCCATGAATCTGGGGGCTGTGTGGATCATCTTCGGTTTCACAATGGGCATGGTGTTTGCGGTGAATGGCCACCCATTCTTTGGTCAACATACCAGTGGTAAACCACAACCAAAAACGATAGAAGTGTTGTAAAACGGGATGCATTTGAATGCCGCGGTGGGTTTGTTCGCGGTGTAAATAGAGGCTCACGCCAGATAAAGTGACTTGAACTGCAATGAAGGTATACAGTACCAATTGCCAACCTGAAAGGTTCAACAATCCAGTTTCAAGAAAATCTAAGATTGGATACATAAATAGATGTTTGTTTTATAGGGAATGCTCACTATAATAAATATAAATAACAATAGCCAGTGAAAACCGCGTACCCTGTCGTATGGTATTTTGCCTATGTTTTGCTAACCACATGAAATTAAACCAAGTTTTCTTAAAGCGCTCAAAACAAATAATTCTGGATCATTTGCAGTTAGAACTGCCTGCCCAAGGCGTGGTGGTGCTGTTGGGCGCCAATGGTGCCGGTAAGTCATCGCTGTTGGCAGTGATGGCTGGGCTCAGTGAGGTCGATGGTGGAGACTTGGATCGGGGTACTATCAAGCAGGCCTTTTTGATGCCAGAACCGGCTTCATTCTATCCCCACCTGACGGTCAGAGAGCAGTTGCAGTTTGTCGCTGCTTTAAATGCTGTCAGTGACGCAAGCAAACAGGTTGAACGGCTATTAGCCCAATGGCAATTGTTGCCGGTGGCTGATAAATTAACCCAGCATTTGTCCTTAGGCTACCGCCAACGGCTGTCACTGGCACAACTGGATTTGGTTGATGCTGATTTGTTGTTGTTGGATGAACCCATGAATGGCATGGACCCTGATTTGATGCAGGCTTTTAAACAGCGCCTGAAACAGTGGCAACAAAATAAATTGGTGGTGATGGCCACACACATCATGCATGAAGCCCAGGCCCACGCCGATTGGGTGGTGGTGATGGCGGCTGGACAAGTTAAATACACCGCTGCCTATCAGCATACCGAAGATTTGTCTCAAATCTATCAGACTGCCCTGACGGGTGCGGCTGCGGAGCACCTTAAATCATGATGCATCGCAAAGAATGGTACTCACTGTGGCGCTGGCCAAAATTGTGGCTGATACTGGCGGTGGTGGCTTTTGTCGCTGGCTGGCTGTTTTGGCAAATGCTTGATCGTTACAGCAGTTTGCAGCTGTCCATGTCGGCGTTGCCCAATCCGCCGACCTTGACCGAAGCCTTGTGGCAACCCTGGTTGATGACTTTGTCGCAGTTGATGCTGCTGGTGGTGGCCATGACGGCCGGATTTTCAATTGCACAAGAACGGTCACAAAAAACCCTGTGGTATCTGATGATTAACCGCAGCAACTACTGGTCGGTGGTGTGGCAAAAGTTTTTGCCGCAATGGCTGCTGTTGTTGTTCTTTGTGGTGCTGATACTGCTGTCTTATCTCTTGTTGTCGCTGGGTGGGCAGTTGAGCCCGCAGCTGGTGGTTACCGGTTGTCTGGGTATGGTGTTGTCGTTTGGCTGGTTATCAGCTTTAGGTACTTGGTTGTCCAGTTTGTGTCAGTCTACCGGTACAGCGGTGTTGTTGAATTTGGTGGTTTTTGTCAGTTTGTGGGTCATTGGCGGTGAAGGGGTGGGGCAATCTTATGGACTGAACTGGTTACACTTACTCACACCCGTACACCACTTTAAATGGTTGCTGGTCGGTGAACTCAGTGTCAGTACGCTGATTTATTTTGTCGGTGGAGCAGCCGTATTTTTGTGGCTGACAGCCCATCAATTGCGCGTGTTGAGGAAAAGTTCATGAGGCCATGTCGATGATCAGGTGGGTGGTGATATTGATTTGGCTGACACTGGTGGTGGCAGCTGCCCGGTGGGTGCCTCAGGTTGCGGTCAAACACAGTTACGATGATTTATTTACTTCAGAGGCCACAGCGGTGCTTAAAGATCGCCCGGGTTTGATCATTGATGTGTTTGCCTTGCCTGACTCAGCGGCAGCCAATTTGGTGAATAACTTTCTGGCGCCGTTATTGGCCCAGCTGCAAAATACCCAAGTCAACTACATTGACATGCAAGAAAACCCACAGTTGGTAGCGGCCTATGGCATCAACAAACAAGGTGAGATGGTGGTTCGTCAAGGCGACGATGAATTTCAACTCAGTACCCTATCTTACGAAGCCTTCTTTAATGGTTTGAAGCGCCTCAGCCAAAACAACGATCAATGGGCAGTGATGCTTGATGGTTGGGGAGGTAAGTCCTTCGATACCGACGACAGCAACAGTTTCAGGCAATGGCTGAAATCCTTAAAAGCAAGCAGCTACCAAGCTGTGGTGTTGGAATGGAAAGCAGGAATGCGTTTACCCGAAACGGCTAAGCTGATCGTCTTACCAGCGCCGGAACAGACCCTTACAGCCGAACAGGTGGATTGGTTAGAGCAACAGATTAAACATGGTAAATCGGTCTGGTGGTTGACGGATCCGCAGTTGACCGTGCAGCAGCCCACTTTGGCTTTGTTGTTTGATGTGATGCGTACAGAATCCTTTCATGCTGGACAATTAATCCTTAAGTCTTATCCTGAACACCCCATTAACCGGTCTTTCGATCGACCCTTGGATTTGGTTGATGTGTTGCCATTCACCACCCAGGGCCAACCTTTGTGGGTCAATGAGCAGGGTCAAACACTGGCAGCAACCCAAGAGCTTGGCAACAGCCGTTTGCTGGTGACTGGCGACAGTGACTTTTTGAGCAATGCTTTCCTGCACAGTGGTGGCAACCTGGAGATGTCTTTTCGCATGATTGACTGGTTGTTACACAATGACCAAAGGATTGATTTACCCAGCCTGGGCAGCGCCCAGTCCCAAATTCACCTCAGCCGCTTTGAGATACTGCTGTTTGCAGGTCTTATGTTGATTTTGTTGCCTTTGTTGTTGGCTGCATCCGGTTGTTATCATTGGTATAAACAAAAATAATCGCATCATGGACATCAGTGAAATCAGAAAAGAATACACCCAATCAGGTTTGCAGCGCAATGACTTGAATCATGACCCCGTGCAGCAGTTCGAACTGTGGTTTAAACAAGCACAACAAGCTGAACTCAAAGAAGTCAATGCCATGAGTCTGGCGACCGCTGGAGCTGATGGCATGCCACAAGTCAGAACCGTGTTATTGAAATTATTTGATGCACGTGGATTTGTGTTTTTCACCAATTACAACAGTGCCAAGGCCAAGGAGTTGCAAGCCAATCCTCAAGCTTCTTTGTTGTTTCCGTGGTTGGATTTAGAACGTCAGGTCAGGATCAGCGGTGCGGTTGAAAAAATCACTGCAGCGGAATCATTTAAATATTTTGCTTCCCGCCCCAGGGGTTCGCAACTGGGCGCTTGGATATCCGAACAAAGTCAGGTGATTTCCAATCGCCAAGTATTACAAACATTGATGGAGCAGATTAAGGAAAAGTTCAAAGCCGGTACGGTTCCCTTACCCGATGCTTGGGGTGGCTACCGCATTGTGCCGGAGAAATTTGAATTCTGGCAGGGCAGGGCAAACCGTTTGCATGATCGTTTTCAGTACCGCAAGGAAGGTGAGGGTTGGTCTATCAATCGTTTGGCACCCTGAGTTACCATCATCTAAAAACAAAAAAGCCGGATTTTGACATCCGGCTTTTTTGCTTTTGTTGATCCAAGCAAGGCTCAGGAGTCTGGATTCAGGAGTCTGGATTCAGGGACTCCCACAACGCTTGCGTGGACTCAATGGTGCCAGGAGCATTACATTCAAAACTGTGTTTGAACAAGAACTGATAAATCAAATCACTGTCTGCTGCGTTGTTGTTTCCAGGATTGACATCGGTTTCTCCCACAGGCATGGTCACACTGCCCTGAACATCAATGAAGTCCATCAATTGACCGGTGACATTGGTGTCAAACAGGAACGTTACCTGGCTGCCAACCGGAACATCAACCAGTTCATTAACCAGGTCACCTGAGCCACTGGCGGAGCCACAATTGGCGCCAGCACCTGGCTGACAAATCCAGTCAGGCATGCTGACGGTGTCATCAAATACCGTGTTTACCATGGCTCCAGTGATGTCTTTGTTACCGACATTGCTGATGACCAATTCATACAGTGGGGTGTCGGTTGGGTTGACACCAGCCACACAGTTGGTCATGAAGGCAGACAAGTCGGGACTTTCGTCGTCATCAATGTTCACCGCATCCAGGTCGTCTGGATTGAAACCATCGTAATTAGCATCAGCAGATGACAAGCTGCCAATAACGACTTGATAATCCTGATCCAGGTCATACTCAGAATCATCAATACCGGTAACGGTGATGGTGACCGGTGTGTCCCAGTTAGCCGTGGTGAAAGTCACGCTGCCTGGTGCAACGGTGCCTTCGGTGGTGTCGCTGCTGGAGAAATTAACCGTCACATCGGTAGTTGGGGTTAACGGCAGTGACACTTCAAAGGTGTCAGTACCACCCATTTCTGTGGTCACCAATTCGGCCGGCGCATTGACCACCAACACATAACCCTGGCCACCCAGCACCGAAACGGTGATGCTGTCTGGAGCAGACTCATTGCCAGCTTCATCGGCAGCCACGGCGGTGATGATGTTGTTGCCATCTTGTAAGGCCGGACTTAAGGTACAAGACCAGTCTCCGTTGCCATCGACCGTGGTGGTACAAGACTCACCATTGGGTCCGCTGACGGTGATGATGGAATCAGGTTCGCCCGTACCCACAACCAATGGCGTGTTGTCATTGATGGTGGTGCCATCGACTGGCGCCGTGATGGTTGGGCTACCAGGAGGGGTGTTGTCCAGGGTGAAGGCGACATTGGTGGTGGCGGTATTACCAGCCTCATCCGTGATGGTAGCTGTTTCATCACCAGTCACGCCACCAGGACCTGCTGTGGCAGTACAAATCACTTGGTTGCCCATTTCTGAACCACAAACGTAGTTTGGAATGGTCACCGTGGCACCGGTTTCTACACCCGTACAAGTGGCAGTCAATGCCGTACCATCATTGGCCGGGTTGGGTGTTACGGTACAAACAGGTGCTGCCGGTGGGGTGTTGTCTAAGGTAAACGCTGCAATGGCTGTATTTGAATTACCTGCCTCATCGACGATGGTGGCTGTTTCATCACCAGTCACACCACCAGGACCGGCGGTACCCAAACAAACCACCACATTATTAGACTCTGTACCACAACTGTAATTAGGAATGCTTACCGTGGCACCGGTTTCTACTCCCGTACAGGTGGCGGTCAACGCCGTGCCGTCATTGGCCGGGTTAGGATCTACGGTACAAACTGGCGCCGCTGGTGCGGTGTTGTCCAGCGTAAAGGCAGCGATGGTGGTGGCTGAATTGCCTGCTTCATCGGTGATGGTGGCAGTTTCATCGCCAGTCACGCCACCGGGGCCGGCGGTACCGTTACAAACCACTTCATTATTTGCTTCCGGACCACACACATAATTGGGAATGGCTACCGTGGCATCGGTTTCCACACCCGTACAGGTGGCGGTCAGTGCCGTGCCGTTATTGGCCGGGTTTGGCGTCACAGTACAAACCGGTGCGGCCGGCGGGGTGTCATCCAAAGTAAAGAAGGCATCGGCCTGATTGCTGTTACCAGCCACATCGGTGATGGTGGCAACCTCGTCACCATCCACGCCGTTTTGGCCAGCAATGGCAGTACAAAGGACTTCGTTGTTTTCTTCGGTGCCACACACATATCCTGGAATGGTGACGGTGGCGTCAGTTTCCACACCCGAACAGGTGGCGGTTAAGGCCGTGCCGGTGTTGGCGGGGTCTGGTGTGACCACACACACTGGCGCAGCAGGTGCCACTGTTTCAATGGTGACTTGCTGTGGCGCAGACGCTGCACTTGAGTTACCAGCTAAGTCAGTGGTGACAGTGGTCAAATCATACGTACCATCAGCCAAAACTGTACCGGTGTGATCGAAGCTCCAGTTACCGCTCGCATCCGCAGTGGTTGTGCCGATGGAGTTGCCATCAATAAAGACTTCTACCAAGGCGCCGGCTTCGGCAGTACCATTGATGGTCAAGGTGTTGTCATTGGTGAGGTAGTCACTGTTGCTGGCACCGGTGTCATCAGATACCGAAGTAATCACTGCAGTTGCAGGAGCAACGCTGTCAACGGTGACTGTCTGAATCGCTGAAGGCGCAGAAACGTTACCGGCTGCATCAGTCAACACCGCGCTCAAATCATAATCACCATCGGCTAATGCGGTTCCGGTGTAATCAAAACTCCAATTACCTGAACCATCAGCTGTGGTGGTGCCAACGGAGTTGCCATCAACAAACACTTCCACTGAAGCACCAGCCTCTGCTGTGCCATGGATAAATAAGGTGTCGTCACTGGTGATGAAGTCGTTGCTACTTGCCCCGGTGTCATCAGAAACTGAGGTGATCACAGCCGCTGCAGGAGCGGTGTCATCTAAAGTAAAGAACACATCAGCGTTACTGCTGTTGCCAGCCAAGTCAGTGATGGTGGCTTGTTCATCGCCATCCACACCATTTTGGCCGGCAGTGGCAGTACACACCACTTCATTATTTGTCTCTGTGCCACACACATAACCTGGAATGGTCACAGTGGCATCGGTTTCCACGCCAGTACAGGTGGCGGTTAAATCGGTGCCGGTGTTGGCAGGGTCTGGAGTGACAGTACACACAGGCACAGCCGGTGGGGTGTCATCCAAAGTGAAGAAGGCATCAGCGGTGTTGCTGTTGCCAACAATGTCAGTGATGGTAGCAACTTCGTCACCATCCACACCATTTTGGCCGGCAGTGGCAGTACAAATCACTTCGTTACTTGCTTCCATGCCACAGCTGTAACCGGGGATGGTCACGGTGGCATCGGTTTCCACGCCAGTACAAGTGGCAGTCAACGCAGTGCCGGTATTGGCTGGATCAGGGGTAACGGTACAAACTGGCGCATTGGGTGCCTGTGAGTCGACCGTGACTTGCGTGGGCAACGAGGAGTTGCCATTGGCATCGGTAACAATCACACTGAGCACATCGTTGTGTGCTGGCAATGGAATCACCGGTGAACAGGAGTAGTTGCCAGCCGCATCAGCAGTGGTGGTACACAGCACGGTGCCAAACTCATCCAATACGGTGATGTCACCGTTGGGGATGGTGGTACCTTCCACGGGATCACCATCAGTTGGATCAACCTGAGGCGCTGGTGGGGAAGTGCTGCCCGGATCATAAACGGTGGTTGATACCGGTGGACTTTCCAACAAACCCGATTGGGTGGCAGTGACCATGATGATGTCATCAGTCACAGGCACCGGCGTGGGCGTTAAACAAATCCAGGCACCAGATGCATCGGCAGTGACCGGATCGTTGCTACAAGTGATGCCATCGATGTTGATGGCAGAGCCAGCAACCGCCGTACCGGTGATTTCGGTGGCGCCATCGGCCACTGGGTCCACTGTAGGTGCTTCTGATTCTGTGGCTGAGTTACCCACCGTGGTGCTGCCAGGTTGAGATACGTTTCCGGCATCATCGGTGGCAGTGGCCACAATCAGGTCACCTGGTGTCAGCGGCAGTGAAGTTGAAGTCACACAAGACCACAAACCACTGGCGTTGGTGATGATGGGCTCATTGTCACAAGTCACACCGGTTAAATTGATGGTGGTACCTGGTTCAGCGGTACCAGTAATGGGGTCGGTGTTTTCATTGACTGGGTTAATCACCGGTGCACCGGGTGCTGTGGTGTCAATGCCGCCAGGGATGGTGGTCGGTGGTGAGGTGTTACCGGCTTCATCCTCTTGGGTGGCGGTGATGTCCTCACCATCTTCTGGCGTGGGTGACAGGGTACAAGACCAGCTGCCATCGCCTTGGACCACGGCAGTACAGGTGGCACCTGAAGGGGTGGTCACAGTGACTGTGGCACCTGGCTCACCGGTACCAGAAACAGGTGCGCCATTGGTGGGTGCAAAGATCACTGGTGCAGGAGGAGCGGTGTTGTCTAAAGTGAACGTGGCTGGTGTATCGGCTGTGTTACCGGCATCATCGGTGGCGGTGGCGGTTTCATCGCCATCCACGCCCGCGGTGCCGACGGTACCGGTACATGACCAGTTACCTGAACCATTGTCGGTACAAACATAACCGGGGATGGTCAAGGTGGCACCAACTTCTACGCCAGTACAATTGGCGGTGACCACGGTGCCGTTGTTGGCAGGGTCAGGTGTTACCGTACAAGTGCCAATGGCCGGTGCGGTGTTATCCAAAGTGAAAGGCACGTTAGATGTGGCGGTGTTACCAGCGGCATCAGCTGTGGTGGCCGTGGCATCGCCGGAGACTTGGCCTGGGCCGGTACCGGCAGTGGCGGCACACACCACTTGGTTGCTCATTTCATTGCCACAAGTGTAGCCAGGAATAGACACTGAACCACCGGTTTCAACACCAGTACAGGTCGCGGTCAAAGCGGTACCATCGTTAGCGGGGTTAGGGTCTACTGTACAGACAGCCGCTGTTGGTGCGGTGTCATCTAGCGTAAAGAACACATCGGCATTGCTTGAGTTACCAGCGGCATCGGACACTGTGGCTTGTTCATCACCATCCACACCATTTTGGCCGGCAGTGGCAGTACATACCACTTCATTATTTGTCTCTGTACCACACACATAACCTGGAATGGTCACGGTGGCTCCGGTTTCAACACCGGTACAAGTGGTAGTTAAATCGGTACCAGTGTTGGCAGGATCTGGATCAACGGTACACACAGGCACAGCCGGTGGGGTGTTATCCAAAGTAAACGGTACGTTTGAAGTCGCGGTGTTACCAGCAGCATCAGCTGTGGTGGCCGTGGCATC
>Ga0098055_1000035_pt1 | contig 114469 bp, 94 predicted proteins | sample 17_taG_FD_75107 | JGI IMG/M metagenome (GOLD analysis project Ga0098055, IMG submission 75107) | Marine viral communities from the Subarctic Pacific Ocean - 17_ETSP_OMZ_AT15314 metaG | ecosystem: Environmental > Aquatic > Marine > Oceanic | place: Pacific Ocean | collected 2015-01-18 | reverse complement strand
TTGACCTGGTCTTTATTAGATATAGGCTCTTTAAACCTCCTCTTTTTCATATCACCTTTAAAAAGATTAAGTTTGCTAAAGCCTTCTTGAAAAAGTTCTTCTAAAAGCATTTTAGTAGCCTTGTGTAATCTCGTCTGCCCACTCTTCCACAAGATCTGTTTCGTCTTTGAATGACTTGCCTTCTACTGCACGAGTATGTCTTACACGTTGGGCGTATTCTTCATCTTCGTTAATACGGCCTAAGTCGCTTACATATTTTTTTGCTAGTTGTACTGCTAATGTACTTTCCTCTGATTCGGAAAGTTCTGCGCCAGCAAACTTATGTGCAAACTCTCTAACAATATCGTTATCAACAATGCGATTGCTAATATCTTCTAGAGCGGCACTTACCAAACCTCTCGTATCACTGTGTTGTACTGAGCGAGCAAATTGGTCTGTATCAACTGAACTCTCCAGTACTAGTTCACCGCTTTCAATAAACTCTCTAACTTGGTTTAGTTTGTTTGTTTTGTTTTCCATGGCAGTTTTGTAAATGCTATTAATAAGTGGAAGTGATTCAAATACACCGTCGTCTTGCTTCTTAACTGTGAAGAAGTCTCTCATTTCGTCTAAATCATCTTCAGATAATGTTTCTGATGTTGCTTCAAAACTTTCAGCAAATGATCCGTATCCACGTACTGTTGACATGCGTGTTAAGTTATTTCTAATACTGTTATAAGCATCACGCACACTTTCTACAATGTCTGATGTGTTTTCATTTACTAAGTTATTACGTCTACTGTATGCTACAAAGTTTTTTAACTGGCCTAAATGGTTTACATTTTCAACAATGTGTTGACCAATATCGTCATATAAGTTGCCACCTTCACTAATGTGTCTAGCAATTGCTCTTGCACCTAGTAAGTTTTTAAATGGTAGTAATGTTCTTTCACCGCTTGAAGTTTCAACAAATATTTTGCTGATGTTTCTGCTACGTGATCCCCTTACTTCTTCATCTACTGGGCGTTTGTGTCTTACAATAATCTTTGCTGTTTCGCCTAGATCTTGGTAACTACTTTTAATGCTACCGTACATTTTTGACTCGTTCATATCACTATCCTTAAACTCTTTTTGCTGGTTACGTAAAAATTCAAAATCTTTTCTTTCTAAGTTGGATTTATTAATATCTCTTACATCAAATGTCATCATTCTACGTTTTGAGAACTGTCTCATTTCACGTAAAAAATTGTACCAACCTGTCTTGTTTTCTCCCAAGTTGTTTACTAAATCATTACTATAGTAAACTTTGAACTTATCATCTACTAAACTAATAGTAACTGTGCCTGCCTCGTTTCCGTCCTTGTCTTCATATACAAAATCAAAGAAACGTGCGTCCTTAGGCTCAAGTGTTTTCGTAGCACTTGCGTCACCAATCGACAATGTCGAATACACTGATCGTAGTTTATCAAATAGTTCTTCTGAAACTTGTTCTATATTTTCCATTGTAGTATTTATACTTAAAGCATGATAAATGGCATTGGCATATCTTGTTCAGAATCTATATCGTCTTTTAGTCTGTCAAATAATCCAGTATCCCATTGCCTTACTTCATAACTCATTCGTATTATTAATAGTGTTGCGGCTACTAAATCGTCTGTTTCGCCATCTTTTGCGGCATAACTTTGCCCTCTCGCTATATATGTTTTTAGTTCTGATATTAAATTTTTACTGCGAATCTCTATCTTGTCTGTTTCGATTAGATTCTTTAATCTACTACAAGATAGCAATTTTGACTTATGTGTGGTATTAAATCCTTTTCTAAACCTTCTAGCATTTCCGTGCTTTTTAGTTTCAGACAGAAACACGCCATTAAATTGTTCCTCGCCTAAGTCGTCTATAACCACAAGTGCGGCTTCACCCAGTGTATTGTTCTCAATACTAAACCATATTTGCGGAACATCTAAATTCTTTGCACCTATTTCTTCTGAAATGTAATGTGTGATATCTCTTAATATTTTTATTTGCCCTTGGACTGGCGTTTTATTATGCATCCACTCTGCTACTTGTTTCATCGTGGGTATTTCAAACACTTGTATGGCGGCGTTATCACCACCTGTTCCTAAACTTGGATCTAATGCTATTAAATAATTGTGTCCTTTTTGTGGTTTGCTATACCATCTAACTTGTCCTTGGTTTTGTAAAACGTCTTTTGGGCGTAGTGATGCTAAAACTCTTGAATCAATAAGTGTCTCGTCATTAATAACAAACTCACATTCATGCTCGCGGGCAAAGCGTTCTGCGCCAATACGTCCAAGTTCTTCTTGTCTCCATTTTTCATCACGATCTGGATGTTCATTCCAATATGCTCTAAACGCAAAAAATCCATTACGACCTAAATCTGTTTGGTTGCCATGTTCGTCTATTGTTTTATTTGCTTCTCTCCATATCATAGCAAACTGATCCTCATCACTGTTTGGTGTTGAGGTAATAATAGCGCCACCACCAGTTGCTAGTGTTGGAGATATGGATGTCCAAAATTCTTTCGCAATGTTAGGCTTTACAAACGCAAACTCGTCTAAGTATAATAGTGAGATGGACAAACCACGCCCTGTATTTTCTGTAGTAGTTGTGCTGACAATTCTACTACCATTATCAAAGTCTATGCTACCTTTATTGTATGAGTAAACGCCAGGCCGAATAAAATCAGGTACATCTTCGTATGAATATCGTATACGTTGCATAATTTCTTGTGAACCGGCATACTTGTGCGCCGCAACAAGTATTGTACTGTCTGGAACAAACATAGTATACCATAACAAGTATCCTGCCGCAGTAGTAGTTTTACCTGTTTGCCGTGGCATCAAGTTAACGCTAAATCTGTGAGTGTGGTAACTTTCCAGTAAACGTTTTTGATATTCATACGCATGGTATTGTATTCTACCTCTGCGTGGGTGTTGAATCCAAAAATAGTTTTCTAAAAAATAAGCAGGACCAGTGTCAGGATCAGCACATTTAGCAAGTTCTAAGAGTTGCTCATCTGTGTATGATTCTTTGGTGTGTGCTTTTTTTACTAAGTTTCCGTCAAGTGAGGACATAACTGTATTTAACGGTTTATGGAGGGCTATTTCTTTTTCTTTTTGTTATGCTGTGACCAAGAAATAGCGTATGCGGCGGGACAGTCGTCCTTCCCGCCACACATTTTATCTTTTAACTTCTTAACTTGCTTCTCTCTACCCGGAGGTGCTTTTTCGAGAAGTATTTCGGAAATAAGCATTATTATGTTTCTTATTACTTTCTAAACTGTCCACGACCGCTTGTCAATAAATACTGCCTTCATTTTAGCTATAACAGTTTCCATCTCACGTTGGATATCATTTGGAATATTAACACCATCGTAATCGAAATTAGTTGGTACTTTTACGCCTTGCTGTTTTGCTGCCTTTACAATTAAATCATTATATTCATTAACTAAGGCGTTAAACTCTCCATCCTCTTTATCGGTGATTTCGCCGTAATAACCATCATTTAATGCAGAATATAAATTGCCCAAAGTAAAACTTGTTTCATAATCAGCATAAGTCGGGTCAATTTGATCAATATGACCAGCAAGCTCTTTATATTGATCATTGGTCATTCTTGGTAGTTCTGGTTGTTCTTTAAGACCAGCAAGTTTTCTAATATCGTTTATATCCGTATTTGTTTCCGTTTCTTCTTTTGCAATGCCGCCGATGTCTTTACCAGCAACGACTGCATCATATCCTGCAGATTTTGCAGTATCTCTTTTGGACTTTTCTGTATTAATTGCTCTTTCTTCTTTTTCAGAGGAACGTCTTTTCATCATCAAATCAAATTTTTCAGCTTTACTGCGAGGTACGAACCTAATTGCCTCATCTACCTGGTCATCTTCTTTTTTAATTGGGTGTTCAATGACGTTACCATCTTCATCTTTTTCATGATGCTCAGCAATATATTCTGAGTACATACCACGTAGTTTATCTTCTACAGATTCCAATGCCATTGGATTATCGCCGCCAGCAACTGGTGCATGGCTTTTCTTTACCTTATGTAAGTCATCACCTACTTTAAAAACTTCTTCTGGTGAGTGAATAAATGTTTCTGGCTCATTGTCCCAACTTTCGCCTTCACTCATACCGCAACCACATGGAGATTCTCCACAAGTTGAGCAGGGCATGTCGTGCTCTTCGTCTGGGCTTACGTTTAGTGCTACAGGATGTGCTTGTGACATACCTGCTAGTTTTAATAAATCTGCTAGTTTATTAGCATCTGTAGTAGTGATTGATGTTGTGGCATTATCGCCGCCTTCTCCAGATGTTGTAATATTTAAATTATATTTTGTGTCCATTTTAATTTGTTCCTACTGGTGAGGTTGTTCCCTGTGGTGCTTTTAAAAACTCATCTGGTTCGTGTTCAATTTCACTACTTGGATCTTTAGCAAAGTTGACCATATCAAATAATCTACCTTTGCGTTTTTCATCTTCGTCAGCAAGCATCTTATCTGTGTATTCTTGCCCAGCAGGTAAATCATCTTCACTCTCTGGATAATCGCCATCTAAAAGTGATTCTGGTTTTGCATCTGGGTCTGCGTCGTCTAGTTCCTTTTGGTCCTTGTCGTTTTGAACTTCTTCGGGATGGTTAGGACTACGTACAACAATGTGGCTTTCTGGTATGCCTAGCATTCCTGAAATATAATTTTGTAAAATATCTGGAGTAGTTGGATACTCTAGCACTAGATCTACAATGTATACTTCACTTGCTGGTAAATTACCAAAATCCATTGGATGCTTTTGCATTATTGTTTTGCTTGATTTAGATACACTCTTAACGTTGTATCTATCCAATGCGCCTTCTAAACGATCTAAATGCTCATCTGTAATCTCTACAGCAAACTTTAATCTAAAAGGATAATCTGTTTTTGCTTCTGTAATGTATTGTTTTAAACTTTTCATAAGGGTACTCTTTTAAGTTATATTACTTATTTATTTAATTATGCTATTTTTTATCCGCGTTGTCTTTGCCTTTGTCTAAAATTTGCCTAATTAATTCGTTGCGATCCGCTACGATAGTTGCCTCTGCCTCTATTTCTAGTGGGCCGCCGGCGCTTTGCTCTTGTTGATCTACTCGTTGTTTTTTAATCTGTAGTTCAACCATACGTAATTTCTTGTCTACCTTTGCTGATCTAGCGTCGATAGCGTTTTTCATCATTGTTCCTGCTACTTCAAATATCTTACCTGCGTATCGTGCTTCTACATTCATACCTAAATCCATAAGATCATTGAATGTTGACATAGACTTTTCAGCGATGGTATCCATTTCCGTGTCATTTGATTCTAAATCTCTAACAAGTGGTAAAGCACTGTCTATTTTGTCTACATCATTCAATACTGTTTTTAATTTATTAGCGTCAGCCGGTTTAAAGTCCGATGGCGGCTCTTCTGGTTCTGGTTGTGCTAAATCAAAAAGTTCCTCTAGTTTCTTTGTCATAGTGTTATTTATTCTGTATTTTGGTGGTACCACAAACTTCCAAACACGTATTACGATACATTCTGTTTGAAAATTCTGTTATTATATCTAATGTTTCTATATTATATGTTTCTTTTCTTTCATCTTCCCAATAGCAACAAGGGTAAATTATTCCCTCTGCACTTATAAAATTACGATAGTTTCCTACACGTTGAAGTGTTACGTGTTGGCATTCTTTAACATCAACCCAGTTATTTTCATGTTCTATATCAAAAATATTAGCATTGACAATTGATTGCTTTGTTATGTCTGGACCATCTTCTTGATCATTATCGGCTGATAAAATATAATGTTCGCCGGTTTGCCAATTTCGTGCCTCAATAGGTATATACGGCGTTTCTGTAATAAAATCACTAAACCCTATTTCCTTTGATAGTGTTCTTGCTTCTTCAATTTGATGTGCGTTGTGTTTGAATATTAAAAATCTCCAATTAGCAATTCCACCAGCATCTATAAAAGACTTTGCATTGTTTATTATTTTATTAAAATCTGTTCCTTGTCTATAAATGTGATTAGTGTCTTGTAATCCATCAATAGAAAAAAATACTTGCATAAACTTATCGTAGTTTCTGCATTGTCTTGCTAAATCACGCCACCAGTTAGTAGAGCGCAAACCTCCATTTGTGTGTATATCAACATTAATCATTCTTTCTTGTTGGTATAAATTTTCTAATAGATAGTTTATTTTATTATACGCAATGGGATCGCCTCTATTTCCACAAAGCAAAATATCTCTTAGTTTGGGCATTCTGCTAACAAAGTCTAGTAAATGATCTGGATCTAAATCGATCAACTTATGACCTTCTTTTAGACCAAACCCATTATTGCTTCTAGGACAACCCGGACACCAAGCATTACATTTAGTTGTGAGTTCTACATGCAAGCCGTGCATATTATCTGCCACACGCTTCAAAGGCAATACAATACTCATGTGTTCTTCATTTCTTTAGCCAATTTGATGCAATGATTTTCTAAGCGGGTTATATCAAACTTAGTAGGAGTAAACCGTTCGTTTAGTATTGGAACGATATATTTTATATAAAAACTAATTTGGAATGCACTGTTTGGTGACATATATCTCGGATCTTTATCAAATATATCTAACTTGTATTCATCGCTATTTTGATAAAGAGCATACATGGGTGTTCGAGTCATAAATTTATTCCAGTTTATACTCTTATACAAGTGTTCCAATTCGGAAGTGTTTCTTATAAATTCAAAATCAAACTCGTATCCAAAAAAGAAGTAATAAGGTATACCGTGTAATTCACATAATGTTTGAATGTCTAATATATATTCTAGATCTTTTATATGATCGTAAATCTTGGACTTAAAATTATTATTATACAGTTCTTTTAAAAAATTATCACTACTGTTACTGCTAGGCCAAAACCCTTTGTGATTTACTACTGATGAATTCATATCAACAACAAAGTTTCGTAAATTAAAGTCTTTGATTTCGTCTAAAGTGTTTTCGTTTTCTACGAATAGATCAAGTTTTCCAATACTAGTCCATTGTATAATGACTGCCTCAACATCTAAATTTTCTAATATATGTTTTTTACATGTTCGCCCTATGTATTCGTTTCCCACTGCCGGGCCACCGATAGAAATATGTTTTAGTTTATGGCTAATGGTAGGAAAATGAACCCAAATTGGATAATGTTTAAAATCTCTTTGACTAATTCCACACCCGCTAGTAATTAATTTACTCATTTTATTTTGTTATATTCTTTTCTAGTTATAACATTTCCTTGTTCATAATGGTCGTATTCTATCTCTGCTGTATTACTACTACATGCTTTACATACTATGCTATTTGGCTTATTATAATTGTCTATAAATCCAACCAAATCACTGTCGTAGTTTAATCCAGAGTTTAGATACGGTGCCCACTGTTCTTCGTTTTCCTTGCCAAACACTTTTAATGTATCTTCTAGGTTAGCAATAGCAGGGCACTTATATAGTTTATTTCTATATATAATAGGCGAACTTGGCGATCCACAAACTCTGTGCGCTCCTTCATAATCATCATTATTAGCAGGATACATATCTGCTCCCTCTCCCATAAACGGACGCCTAAACTCTCCAAACAGATTCATATGCCATTTAACACTTGCGTTTTTATCTGTTAGCATCATAAGTTTTTCTGCCTGTGTGAATGGTGTGTTATCTATTTTCCAATCTGTTTGTTTAAGAAAAAACATAATATTGTCAACAAATTCCATGGGTGGAGGGCGATAGTGTAAACTCGTTTGTACCAATATATTACCCACTTCCTTACACCACTGGTATAAGTTAGGACGGACTTTATAATGAAACCCGTTAGTAATAAATTTTATACGTGAGTTAGGGAATATCTCACGCACACCATATAACCATTGTTCGAAATCTTTGTTAAGTAGTGGTTCACCTCCCATTAGATTGACTTCGGTTGGGTTAATTCGTGTGCTCCATTCTTTAAGCCACTGCTCGCCCTCCTTCCAAGAAACATGTCCTTTACGATCATAGTTAGACATTACAATACAGCCCTTACAGGATAAACTACAAGCGTATTGTACCATTACGTCTATATAATTTAAGTTATATTTTTTCATCATTGCTTACTTTATTCTTAAATTCTGTTAGCATTTCATCTGTAACTGTAATGTCTAAGTATTCGCCAATTTGTTGTAATGCGTTTCCAATATTTTCATATTCAATTGATAAATTATCATCTTGTTGTTTATGTACTCGTTGTTCGCCATTATCCCAATCACGCTCTAACTGTTCTCTATTCTCATCAGTTATTTTTTTACCCTTCGACAACAATAAAATATCAATTGTATTCATCGAAAAGTGTGTATTAACAAACCAATCTCTGTTGCCAACAGTCTTTTCCAACTGCTGTAACATACCAAAAAATTCCAACTGTGTAGGCTGTGGTTGCAACCACACTTTATCTTTAACATTACGCAAAATTCTTTTATGCCCTTCTTGAGTATGTGGATATAAAATATTAACAAACTTGTAATTATTAAAATACTTGCCTATCGTGCTTTCTCTGTAGTGTGTTGGAACTATAACGTGCTTGTTTGGATCTATCATTGACAAATCACCGTTGTCGCCGTAATCACTAAAACACCGATCAATACTAAAATCCATTCTAAGCATATGCTGGTTAAAAATATCGTGTACTTTTGTGCGATTGCCAACCTTACGTCGCACTAGTGTATTACACTCTGGTGCTTTGCTTATAATGTATGATAGGAATTCGCCGCCTCCACCGTGTGGATAACAGACAAAAATATAGTTTAGATTTTTAAGTAACACTTTAGTTTTTTAAGTAGTGTATATACTTATTTCTTTTTGCCACCTTGGTGAAAAATATCGTCCTCGGTAACAATGCGAAACCGTATACCTTGTTGCTTACACCATTTATAAGCCGCTTCCCATTTAGCGTGGTTAACTGCTACGTGCGCTTGATTATACTTACTTTTTCCTGCTCGTTCCATTAGAGTTTGGCTTTTTGGTTTTACTTCTATTAATTCTGCTTGTCGTTTACCAGCACTCCCTTGGTAAACAATTAAAAAATCAGGCACATATGTTGTTTGCTTTCCTGTGAGTGGATTACGATAAGGTATTCTCATCGGCTCACTTGCCCACTCTGTAACAGATGGGTGATTATCACAAAACTTCATAAAGGCAAATTCCCATCCGCTTCTATAAGTTGGTGATCCTTTTCCTACATATTTTTTGTAGTTTTTTGGAATGAACTTCCCTTGGGCATACTTTGCCATGATCTAAGCCAGTATTGTTCTTTGTACTGTACTAATTACTTTATTGCTTTGGCTAAAGCCTATTACGCTAGTTCTGTTTCTTGTGGTGTTAAATAAAATACAGAGAAGTGTGTTTAGTTTTAATGTATCTTCTATTGTACTAAGTTGATTAATTAAATCCGTTACGGATAGTCCTTGTTCTTTTGCAATCTCTAATAAAGAAATTGACAAGTTTCTCTTAACAGACTCGGAATAATTTCTTCCTTCTAAAAATCCATTAACAATATCAAACTGAGCCGGGTCTACCGACTGAACTTTAGTATAGTAGTTGTCAAAATATCGTTGCCTTTTTTCATCAATGCTTGGTTTTCCATTCGATGTGGTATTAACTGGCACTGCGGTATTTTTATAATAATTAGTGTATGTTGGCATTGGATTATCCTTTAATTCCTTTGATTATTTCTTGTGCTTTTTTAATAGTAGCAGTAGGAAATACATTATTGACGTTCTTCGCTACTTGGTCTATCGTGCTTGGTAATGAAGTGCCAAAAACATTTTGAATTAAATTTCTATTATCAAAAGATTCTATTTGTGCGGCTGTTTGCACTGCTGTATTTAAAATATCATATGGGTTTTTATCTGGAACTGAATCTAATACTGATCTCAAATTTTGTACAATTCCATTTGCATCAAGACCTAGGCCTGATGATGTTGATCCTACTTGTCGATCATATGCTATTCCAAAGTTAGGAATTTGTGCTATATTAACATCTGCGTATGTATACGCATCATAACTTACAGAAATTGTACTATCTTTAACTCCTGCTCCATCACTTTGGTCATGAGATCCATGAGAAAATTGTGTTATAATAGGATTCTTTAATGTATAACGACTACCAACACCTTTACTTAAAGAAATAATCTGTATCTCTTTAATTAATCCTTTACCTTGCTTAGAAAACCCTGAATCCAAACCCCAACTTAATGTTGCGCTTGAACTTGCTTCTAAATATGTATCTTTCATTCCACCTGTTCTAACTGCATACTCACCGTCAGTTTTTGTACCATCTGATGTATAATGATTATAAACATTTGCTAGAAAGTTTCTAACGTTATTTGCATTATCATCATGAAAAATAACACTAATAGGATTGTATGCAACACCAGTATAGTTATATGATTTTCTGTTATACTGTTTAATTTCCTCTATATCAAAACTAATGCCAGGAAGATCAACAGACTTTACCATAAATCCAACTTCGTCATCTTGATAGTTTTGAAATCTAACTGAGTTGTCTAAAATGAAAACGCAATGATAGAGAAACCTAAATTTAGGTGCTAATCTATAACTGCTTGCAGAATAAAGGTTACTTGCGTGGCGGTAGTCCTTCATAAAACCGCCGGCTCCAATACCACGCAAATAATTGTTAAGATACGATGCCATTTACTTAGCCTGTAGCTACGGAACCAGCTCCTCTTGTTACAGGTGCACCAATACCACCACCAATTGGGGTGTTTAATGCGTTATCGTATTTAATTGACATTGTAATTGTTGCTGGTTCACTTGACTGGTAACTGAAATCGTTATAGTTTACGTTTTCAATATAGCAACCATAAAGTTCCCAAGTTTCTAAAACACCAGGTGCTGTTGAACCATTGCCACCATCAAGTACTTCATACTTTAATGTAAATTTGTAATCAACACCAGATACAGAACTCATTTGCTCGAAAAAGTCAAACTGCTTCTGCATTTGCTCGCCTACACGGCGAGTCATCTCACCATTAATATCATCACGCAAGTTAATTGTAAGGGGGTCCCATGTATGTTTACCAATGATATTAATCTTTGAGTTGTAAACATCTAATACTTGACTTTCGAATGATGCTGTTGGGCGAGTGATATCCATTACATTTTTTGTAATCTCTGATCTTGGAGTGGTAACGCCAAAGTTTTCCATAATCGCTCTAAAGCGATACTTCATTTTCGGCATCAAAGTACCCTGAGATCCAGCTCCACTAATTGGAACTGTAAATTTTGTTAATGACGCTACGGACATATTATTCTCCTAATTTCTTATTATATTTATCTACATGTTAGGGGTGGCTTTCACCACCCCTAATCAATGTTTAAGCCCTAAAGAGCCGCTATTTCTCCTGTATTCTTCAATCTTACTGGGATATAGATGAACTCTAACGCCTTAATTGGCTCAATTGCTACGTCAACGTATAATTCGTTACGGTCAATTCTAGCCGGTGTGTTGTTAGACTCATCACATACTACCAAGTAATCACCAATTGCTCGCTTAGCCAATAGTTCGTTACAGAATGAATCAATTACGCCCTTAATTTCATTACGGGTTAATTCATCATTTGGTTCGAAAATAAATGGTTTTGCGATAAGATCTAGTTGACGTCTCATGTAAGACACAAGTCTTGAAACGTTAACTCTATCAATTGCTGATGAAGTGGAAGAGCGGGTCTTGTTACCGAAGTTCATTAAACCACTACCATTAATAAATGTAATTGGGTTAATGTTATCAGCATATAATACGTCACGTAGTCCTTCTCTTACTGCGATGCTGTTAAACTCACCAACGCTGTCAATGTAACCAATTGCTGTTGCATTTGAAACCTTGCCTCTGTTTGTGCCAGCGGCTGCAAACCATGGATAACCTACACTATCATTATAAGCAAATGTGCGTAGAATCATATGGGATGCTGGAACAACAACACTGTTACCAGCCAAGTCATTAGCAAAACCTGATGGGTAATAAACTGACATATACTCATTGTTAGTTACTAGTCCATCTTCGCCGTTGTCTTCTGCGGCGGCTGAGTTTTTACTCCATGCTTGGATATTTGCGGCATTGTCTGATAAACGGAACGGCGCATCGCCAATAACGTGTGCTGTTTCCTTTCTATCAACGTTTAGTGTAGTCATATTAGATAGCAGTTCTGGATAACCTGGAGCTGCAATTAAGTTAAACTGACGTTGCTCTTCGCGAATATCTGTATTGGCATCAACTGCTGATTTCATTGCGGCGACAATAACTGCACGTTGTGACTTACGGCCTGCGCTTAATGAACCATTTGAGTTTGTGCCTGACTTATTTGCCCAACGATCTGGATAATAAGTAGCAACAGATTCACTTGACATACGTGGGTTACCTGAAGAATATTTTGCTACTGTTACTTCGTCTGCTCTATATTCTTTTACTGTATAACCACTACGTCTTGTGTTCCATAACATCATACCACGTGGATAGGATGCTGGATCTGGAGCATCTGGATCTAAGAAGTCATCACTTAATAGGTCTGCAATGCTTGATGCGGTTCCAGCACCTGTGCCACTTACTTTAGCGGCGGCTGCTGTTTGCCATCTTGCATCAGCAAACAAAATACCGTTTGATGATGTTTGATCTGTTCCATCAATTAATACCCATACACTTGACTGATAACGATATAACTTTGGATAGTTTTCAAGATCTGAAGTATCAACCCAAAGGTCACCGTTTACAAGTGCTGTAGCATCTGACTGTGTCAAAGGCTCTGCGGCTGCAAAAATTGGACCTGCTGGATCTGTTTGACTTAAATCATAACCACGATAATCTGTGGATACATTTTGATAACCTTTCCATGTTGTGCCATCATGAACCATAATGTCAGCAACAAGTGTTGTATCATACCATAAATCGCCTGCGGCTGGATCTGATGTAGGCACTGTTGCGGATGCTTCATATGTTAATTCTTCCCAGTTTGTGCCAATTAAGTCACCGTTTGGAAGTGTGAATACAGTTGCTAGTGAAGCAGAAATGCCTGCGTCTGCTAGTGGTGTGCCTGATGTTTCACGAAGTACTAAATCGTCACCTTTGGCGTGTACTAATGTAACCGCACCTGAAGTTTCTACTCTTGCGGAAACATCTGTAATTGCGGCGGCGCTAACTGCTGTTAAGAAATCACTTGCGGCTGTGCCACCTAGTACTACAGATGTACCGTTAATTGTAAAGGTTTCTGCGGCAACAAATGTTGGTGAAGTATTTGAACCAGTTACAGCAAGTTCGCCTGAACTCTTACGTCTGTATGGTTTAAATGTGACTTCATCTGCAGAAGCAACGTCGTGGTCAACTATTAGCGTACCTACTGCGATTGTTCTTGGATCTGTGCCACCTCTTCCTGATGTAGCGTCTGTAATGGAATCATAAGCATATACTGTCTTTGATTCCCATAGGCCTGATGTTGATGAGTACACTTTAACAACAATATTATTGCCGTTAGAGCCACCCAGATATCCATCAAGTTTAACCCACATACTGCCTGAAGGTGCTGGAGTTGCCGCACCTGTTTGCCATGTAGGAACTGTAGTGTAACCACTCTCTTGTAGTCTTGGAGCATTAAAAGTGCCTGCTGTAATGCCCATGTCTGCTAAAGCAGTACCTGTCACATTAGCCAATGTAGCTGATGCAGATGCTGTTGCACCATCTGATGCTGACAAACCAATGATGAAAATTTCTAATACACCACCGTTATTGTATGCTTGTACACCGGATATTGCCGCGCTACCACCTGTAAATACGCCATTAATGTCGCTAACAATATCGTCAACACCTGTGCCTGTAAATGTTACAGTACTGCCATTAATACTAAATTCATGACCGATTGTAACAGCACTTGGAGTTACTGAGATTGCTGGAAAACTTGATGCCCATGATGCATTTCTTGTTGCAAGGGCGTGTGCGGATGATGTAATTGCACCGGAACCAACTGCTACCCATGTGTTACTAGTAGTTTTGTAATAAATTGCGTTGTTTGTTGTTGCTGTAACAACTGTGTAATCACCAATTGAACCAAATGAAGCATTTGGAAGATATGATGGGTTACCTGAGTGCTCTGTAGCACAAATTGTAGGTATTGTATATGTAAATGTTTGTGTTGTGGCGTTCCAAACGTGTAAACCCCAAACAGTGTTTGTTAGGTCTAACCAATGTGTGCCATTGACTGGTGTGCCTGTAGGTGCTGTTGCTGAGCCTGTTAATTTACTTAAATCTACATCTGCTCGTAATACATACGCCTGATTGGCAATACCTAGATATGAATATGCGGCTTGTAAACCGTATTCGTTTAATTCATAGCCATGCAACATTGTTCCGGAAGTACTACTATAAAAGTTAGGAGTACCAAATGTTGTTGCTAATTCTAGTTGTGAAGTAAGTAACTGAACCTTACCAGCGTTTGCCGCTGTTGTTCCTGACGCTGTACCTGAACCAGAAGCTTGTAGCTTATCTTGTGCAGTTGCTACTAAAATTAGCGGAACTGTACCTGGATCTGAAGTTACATACGCGGATTCATTGGTTACTGTTACCTCTACACCTGGAGATACTAAAGCCATAATCTTTTTCCTCGTATAAAATTTTAATTAAAATTCTACATCTTTTTATAAGATGTATTGATGCTAGTATTTATTTAGATCTTGTAAAATTAGTGCTATACAGTAACACCCAAAGGGCAATGAAAAGGGTTTGTAAAAATAAATACTGGTATGAAACATAGCGAACGACCGCTGTGTCGTTGTGGTATGCGACCAGTTGCAATAAATTATTATAAAGAAGGTAGGCCACATTATAGATCACAATGTGATAAATGTAATCGTAAAGCAAAGAAGCTTCGAACCACACCCAAAACAAACTGGAAGCAAAGTGGCTACACTAAGAAAAAGTCATGCGAGAAATGTGGCTTTGTAGCGGACCACAGTATTCAACTTGATGTTTACCACTTGGATAGTAATAGAAAGAATAATAATTGGAAGAATTTAAAAACAGTCTGCGCCAATTGTCACAGATTACTATACGCTACTGGAAAAGGATGGAAACAGGGCGATTTAATTCCCGATTTTTAACAGCAATGATATAACTGATTTTTCCAGCGTACTGATATCACTGTAGTTTTCAATAGTATAGTCTACGTCACAACCTACCCATGAATATTCCGAAGCATGAACATTTGGATAAACTGTTGGCATCATTAGTTCGTGCATCGGATCTTCGCGTTCCGCATTGTCCGCAACTGCTGTATTCCACCATTCTGGTTGTTGTCCGCGTTTTACACATACTATTTTGCCGTTTAACTCTCTAATTAATTTAATCTCATTAGGAAAGCGTGTATCTGTAATAATAACGTTGTGTTTAGCAGTGGTTAGTTTCTTTTCTAAACTTAACAACCATATATCGTCATGAAACTGCCTTCGCCATAAGTCTGTGCCACATCTTTGTAAAGCAATGCGTGGAGTAAAGTCGGGCATGTCTAATTTATTTGCCCACCATTCATCTACTGTTTCACGCCATTCTCTGCTTTCCTCTGTATCGCCTTCTAGCAATGCGCGATTCCATTGAAATACAGATGCAAGTGAGTCTTTTAGTGAACTAGCAAAACTTTCCCTAGTCCAATTTTGACTACTATTTTGAATAAGATAATTTGCGACTGTGTCCTTGCCACAGCCTTTGAACCCAACTAAACCAATGATCATATTTTTAACTTTTAGTTATGAAAATGTATGTAAACTATAGCCGCATAAATAACGGCCATTACCGTGACAAATATCACAGTGTCCATCTGTGTCTCTCCTGTGTGTAATATTAACCAATAACAAATGATAGCGGTGTGCCGCCATCTTCAAAGTTTTGTAATTGTGTTGTTAGGTCAGCCATTTCTTGCTGTCCTTCTGCTTTTAACTCACTACCGTTCATGGTAGTACCGCCCTGTGGGCCCGCAAGTGTAGCAAACTTGGAACGTGCTTCACCAAGTATTTGTTTACACATAGCAAGTGTGTAATCCTCTACCCATTTTTTTGTCATGTGGTGCTGGATTAAATTTTCAATTGGTTTTTGGTTATATAACCATAGTAATACACTTTCGCTTTCACCATCAATCTTGCGAATAATTGTAAGTTTTTTAGTAACTGAATCCCAAGTATAGTTTATAAAACCACCAAACATTCTTGCCGCCATTTCTTGATAACCAGAAAATAGTTCATATGTTGCTAAACCACCTACTCTGCCTGCTTGTAGCATATACATATTCATATACCCTGCTTCAAACGGTTCAAAGTTTGATGCTCCTTCGCCACTCGTGCTACCAATTGTTCTTCTAAATATTTGTCTAACTTCTAAAATATTAGCGTCTAAATAATAATCTTGCTTATTTTTTTCTAACGTTAAAAAGCCATATGACTCCTCAACACTGTTAGCACTCATTTGTCTATATCTATTTACAGCATTATCTAATGCTACTTCTAAATGCTCGTTATCTAATTCAACATCGACGATTCTTTCACCTAAACGTAATTTAACATTTGTAAATAATGCATTTTTTAACTTGGTTAATTCTTTTGTTGCCATACATATATTTATTAGATTACCTTAAGTAATATAGTATCAGAGTTTAGCCTCCCAGTAAGTTTAGTGTCAGTAGTAGTTAATTCATCTAAGAATTTACGTAAGGCAACCTTACCGGCGCTCTTAAATGCTTTAAGTGAGTCCTCTGGCTTACGCAATGTCTTTTGTATGCTCAACTTTTCATCAAAGCCCGTGATGGTAGTACCTTTAATGCTTAGTCCTGTACCATCTCTACCCATTCCCTTAGGATCAATATTAGAGGCAAAATACTTGCCAATTTTGCGATTCTTTGTATTGTAAATCCATAGTTCGTTAGCACCGAGAATGTCTTTTGGATCTATGGAAACTAGTTTTAGTTTCTCATCCTGTAGTTTGTATTTGATCTTACTAATTAACTTCTCTTTGCTTGGTGCTTTCTTCTTACGCACCTTACGAGTTGCTTTTTGTATATTAGCATGATGCTCGGCGTCTGCAACAACAGCAGAGTAAAAAGCAAGTAACTTCTTTAACTCTGATTTCTTATAAGGATAGCCTTCCAGTAATTGTGCTTCATCCTCATCGTCTTTATCAACACCGTTAATAACTTTTGTTAAATCCTCTATGTCGCTATCATACATTCTCGAAATAAGACCGGCCGCTTTTCCGGATATGCTATGTGCGTTTAATAATTTAGCAAGACTAAAATCAGTCTTAAAGCCGTTAGCAATCATATCGTCAATCGCACCCTCAATATATTCGCCAGCAAAGTTATTTGCTTTTTCTACCATACGATCTTGAATAGAGATAACTTGAGCCGCTTTTGGCTTTTCCTTTGGTTTATCCTCTTTACCCCACTCTGTAGGCACAGATTCTACAATGTCTTTAATTCGCTTTTTAAGACTGTGAACCAAATTATCCATTGGAGGCGCACCTTTGAGTAGCATACGCGATACTGAGCCTGCTGTAATACCAATTTGCCAATCACTGGCATTCTTAATAGCACTAATCGCATCTGTGTCTACAATCTTTTGCTTCTTCATCCACTCAATAAGGGGTTGCTTACTGTCCTTAGAGGTGTAATGATAATTGTAGAAGTTTAATGCTTGCGTGATTTTAAGATTTATTTGTATTTTTTCATCACCATCCAAGTCCATTAACTCTTCGTCAGTATAGCGATCAATATACTCTTCCCATGATGGTTCGCCAAATGCGCCATCATTCTTTTTCGATACTCGTTTAGCTTTCTTTTTGGTGGCCAATGTTTTACTCCATATTATGAATTTATACCACTAAATAGTATTATATAGACAAATCCGAAAAAAGTCAATAAAATACACTACATAAGTGTTTGATTAATAAGAGTTTTTAAAAAATGCCAAGATTATCACTGTGGAAGCCAACTAAAGGTAACGATTTTAAGTTTATGGACAACAGAGTTCGTGAAATGTTCGTTATAGGTGGAACTGGGATTAATATTCACAAATATTTAGGTCCCGTAAATCAAGGCGATACAAAAAAGGCTGATCAGCCATTATATGAAAACCAATCTGTATCTAACATACAAGATCTGTTATTCATGGAAAACAGAGATCGTAAGTACGAAAAAGATGTTAGTTTTATGAAAGGCATTTACAACGTACAAGATATTGATTTTGATTTGTCACAGTTTGGTTTGTTCCTACAAAACGATACTATATTCATTACTTTCCATTTAAATGATATGGTTGATATTTTGGGCAGAAAGTTAATCAGTGGTGATGTTATTGAGTTGCCACACTTAAAGGATGACTATGCTTTAGAGGACGGCGAAACAGATAAAGTTTATGAAAGTTTAAAAAGATATTACGTAATCCAAGACGGTAGTAGAGCGTCTGAAGGCTTCAGTCAAACATGGTATCCGCACTTATGGCGTGTAAAATGTACACCACTAGTTGATGCACAAGAATATAGAGATATTATTGGTGACATTACAGCGGGAGTAGACGGAACAGATGATACACTAAAAAGCCTGCTTAGTGATTACAGTAAGAATTTAGAAATTAACGATGCCATAGTACAGCAAGCAGAAGCAATGGCACCTTACGTACAAGATGTAGTTGATGGAAGAAGTGGTTATGACACAACACGTTTTTGGATTGCTCCTGCTGAAGAAGACGGATCCATTTTACTAGTAACCGCAGACGAGGGCGAAGTAACAACTGATGCCGGAAAAGAAAGTGCTGATGTATTTTACGGAATGCCTGTTGAGAAAATTGATCACTATTTGTCTGGCGATGGTATACCTCCAAACGGTGCGCCGGTATTAACACTAACAAGTTTCCCTGCTACTCCTGTAAAGGGAGAATACGTATTGCGAGTGGATTACATGCCCAATAGACTGTATATTTTTAACGGCAAGAAGTGGGTATATGTTGAAGATAATGTGCGTATGCAGATTACTAATTATACAGACCGCTACACTTATAAAACTAAAAACTTCAATGACAAAACTTCTATTACATTAGCTGATGGAACAAAACTTGATTCAAAACAAAGTTTATCTAATGTACTACGTGCAAGAGAGGATGAAGAATAATGGATTTCTATTACGACGGTCAGATAAGACGATATATGGCTCAATTTATTCGTCTCTTATCTCACTTTTATGTTGAAACTGGAAAAGATTCAGATGGTAACTCTGCGTTAATAAGAGTTCCAGTAACTTACGGTGATATTTCCCGTCAGGTAGCAAGTATTGTTCGTAAAAATAGTGAGAACGCTCTTAATACAGTTCCACGAGTATCATGCTATATTACAGGCGTACAATATGACCGTGACCGAGTTATGTCTCCATCTCATGTAGACAAAGTTCATATTAAAGAACGCTTTTACGATAAAGACACAGGAACGTATACAGCCGGTCCTGGAGATAGTTATACTATTGAGAGAAGTATGCCAAGTCCGTATAAACTAACAGTAAATGCCGATATATGGACCAGTAATATGGAACAAAAGTTACAACTTACTGAGCAATTATTTTACATGTTTAATCCAAGTTTAGAAATTCAAACAACAGACAACTATGTTGATTGGACTTCTATTTCATACGTAGAGTTAACTGACATCTCATTTAGTAATAGAACAGTTCCAGTAGGAACTGAAGATCAAATTGATATTGCTACACTAACTTTTGAGATTCCTGTTTGGGTTAATCCACCTGCTATTATTAAACGACTTGGTGTTATTTCCAAAGTTGTTATGGGTATATTCGATGGCAGTGGTAACTTAGCAGATAGTGTCCTTGATGAAACAAAACTAATGGGTAGTAGACAATACTTTACGCCGCTAAATTATGGTGTATTGTTACTAAACGGCGAACTAAAAGCATTAAGTGTTGGTGAACCTATTAGTGGTGATACAAAAGAGGATGTTACGTTTGATCATGTTCCTGTAAAATATGGTGTGGATATTCCATGGAAAAAAGTTATTGCACAATTTGGTGATCTTAAAGAAGGCATTAGCCAGGTAAAACTATTAACTAACTTCCAAAACACAACAGGCGGTGTTGATGACTTCTCAGAGATTGTTGGTACAGTAGAATACGATCCGGATGATGATTATGTATTAAACTTTACTGTAGATGCGGATACTATACCAGCAAACACGCAAACGGCTATTAACGCAATTATTAACCCTCTTAAAAATGTACCAGGTGCTGGATTACCAGCTGCAACTACTGGCCAGCGTTATCTAATATTAGAAGATATCGGTGATGCGGATAACACAGACGGCGCTGATGGTTGGAAAGGACCTGCAGGTGTTGGTTTAGTAGCAAATAAGTTTGATATTATTCAATATGACGGAACTGATTGGTCTGTTGACTTTGATGCTAGTGCTAATAATGGAATTCATTATGTATCTAATACAAAAACAGGAATTCAATATAAGTGGACTGGCGCTATAAACGAAGACATGCCAACGAATACTGGAGAGTGGATTAAATCATACGAAGGCGAGTACACTGCTGGCTTATGGTCCATTTTATTATTACCATAACTTCTATCCAATAAGTATTACTATGAAAAAAGTTATTGGTGCTGGTGGTATTTTCTATTGCCGCAGTACAAAGCGTTTCCTATTTTTACTAAGAGATGATACAAAGTATAAAAACAAATGGGGATTTCCTGGCGGTAAAATAGAATCAAACGAAACTATTATTGGCGGTTTGGAAAGAGAAATAAACGAAGAATTAGGAATACAAATAGACATAGAAAAAACTATTCCTATAGAATTATTTACTTCTGACGACGGTAATTTTTGTTATCATACGTTTATATTAATCATCGAAAAAGAATTTATGCCAAATCTTAATAGCGAACATTGTGGGTATGCTTGGGTATCGATGGAAGGATGGCCTGCTCCATTACACCCTGGTGTTTTTTCAACACTAAAATTAGATTCTATAAAAGATAAAATTAAAGTAATAGTAGATACAATTTAAATATCTGCTTCGATAAAAAACTTTTTTAAACTAATTTGTCTTAAATTTCTGTGCCATTTCCACTCGTCTGGCATTTCACCTTCCATGCCTTCTGTAGTTACTCTAATAAACTCTACATCTTTATAAGTGTTAAACACTTTTGACATGTTATTGCGCCAAACTTCATCTCCAGAATTTTCAGTAACTGGAGCATAATGTTTTGATCCTGCGTATACGTTATTATTTGTGGATTTTGAGTTTGGTTGATTATCAAACCCTAATAGATAAATTGTTGTATGTCCGTGAAAACAAGCGAGATATGTTGCTGTTGCGCCGCAGTTCATTCTCGGATCATGCGGAATAAGAGATACATATTCTGGATACTTTAATAAAGAGGTTGCTCTTCCAAAAACTACATTATTTTCTGCGTAACCTTCTTCAACAATATCGTCGACCATTTTATCATTTGTACATACTAAAAAATCAGGGTTCCAATCTCTATATACAGCATTACATCCATAACATTGTGCTTTGTGTTTTCCTAAATGGCCGCCGCCGGAATTGGTAAGAAAACTTAATCTAAACGTACTCATTGACGTGCGGGAAACACCATTGCCGACAACAAACGCATGTTTTTTATGATCACTGTTCGATATCATATTTGGAATCCAATATCTATCTTGGTGTCGTCTACCATTTTTTACAACAATACCAGACACAACATATTCACCATCATAATCTTCTAAATAACGTGCGATTTCTATCTTTGCCAAAGCATAAGCCTCCTGTGTATACTGTATTTATTTTAATAAGAAAAGTAAGGGGGACTTTCGTCCCCCTCACTGTACAACTTAATAATGTAAGTTAAACTTATTAATATAACAACTTATAGTCTACCTACAACTACCTCGATAATACCTGAAACACCGTTAAAGTCTTCAAGTGCTTTACCAATTACTGATCCTAAACGTGGATTTGCTTCTGCTTTTGCGTAACCTTCGCCTGCGGAAACTAGCATGTCACCTTTACGGATTGTGCCTGTTACCTTAACAGGTACACGACCTGTTAGTGCTACTGCTACGTTTGTACCCTCTAGACCGTCGTTCATTAAGAAACCTGGGTTTGTGGATACTACACCTGCAATACGTGAATCCATGGACTCAGTAGACATTGTTACTTCTGCGTCGCCGCCGAAGGAAACAACAGTACCTGGCTCATAGATTGTGTCACTTGTGTAACGTTCTGCCAAGTCAGCATATTGTGCTGATGTTGCTGTACCTTGGAAAGTGCCTGATGAAAGAACCAAACCAGTTCCATCCATATAAGCAATTTGGCTTCCTGCTACGTCAAAGCGGATTACGTCCTCGTCTGAAGACTCTTCTACTTGGATCTTGGTGTCACCGTCAGCATCTTCTAAACGTGTAATAGTTTGTGTTGTAGTAAATTCACGAATTTCAATTGCATCGCCAGTGGCTGGTGCCTCTGTAAATGTAATTGTTGTTCCTGAAATAGCGTAAGCGGCTGTTGGTAATTGTACAACACCGTTTACAGTTACTAAACAACTATTAGTTGTTAGATCAGCGTTTAAGCCTGTGAATGCAGTTGTGCTACCATCACCTGTGTATGTTTCACTTTGTACAATTGTGAACTCTGTTGTTGTTTGTTTCCACTCTGTACCATTGTAGAATTCAAATACGTTGTCATCTGAGTGATAACGCATCATACCTGCTACTGGTGAACCTGGACGCTGTACTGTTGTACCTTTTGGTAACAAGAATGATTCTGTTGAAGCACTCATGTCAAGTACTGTACCTGCGTTAGGTGTTGCGGTTAATAAACCAACTGAGTCTACACTTGCATCAACATAAAACATATTAGCACTGTTTACAGATTCAATACGGAAGTCGTTGTCACCTGCACTCTCGTTAAAGACTGCGGCGTCATCAACACCGAATGTTGTGCCATCATATGTGATGTTTGCTTCTGCTTGTACTGCTGATGTACCATTACCTGTTAGTAGGCTGTTGGATGTTAAAGTTGCGGCACCTGTACCACCGTACTGTACGCCAATAACGTCAGCATTCCATGTACCTGAAGTAATTGTACCTACAGTTGCTAGTGAACTTGCTGATGTAACGTTGTTCAATGTATCAAGTGCTGTTTCGAAGTATGTCTCGAAATCTGTTAATGCTACTTGAACCATTGTACCGTTGTCGTTAACAACTACACGATCTGCGTCTGCTAATGTTGTTGATGTTGCAGCTGTATCACCGTCAACAATGTTTAGTTCTGCTGTTGTTGATGTGATATCATCTAGTACGTTAATTTCGGCGGCAGTTGCTGTCAAACCTAATGTTACCAACTGAGCGGCGGCATTAGCGTCATCTAGAAGTGCTTTACCGGCTGCTGTTAGGTCATATACTGCGGCTGTTCCGGAACCAGTAAACTGGATACCTTTATCGGCTGCTGAAGTTAGACCTGCGATAGCGGCTAGTTCTGCGTCATATGCTTGTACATCTGTACCAATGGTTAAACCTAGTGATGTTCGTGCTGTTGCTCCTGTTTCTGCTACCCAGTTAGAACCATCACCTACGATGATGTTGCTATCTGTTGGAGTTAGAGCTGCGATATCGTCTAGTTGGGCATCCCATGCCTGTACATCTGAACCAATTGCTACACCCATTGTTGTACGTTGGGCGGCGGCGTTAGCGTCGTCTAACAACGCTTTACCTGCGGATGTTAAGTCATATGTTGCGGCTGTGCCGGAACCAGTAAACTGGATACCTTTATCAGCAGCTGATGTTAGGCCTGCGATTGCGGCTAACTCTGCATCATATGCCTGTACATCTGAACCAATTGCTACACCAAGTGATGTTCTTGCTGTTGCGCCTGACTCTGCTACCCAGTTAGTACCGTCACCAACAATAATGTTGCCGTCAGTTACTGCTAGAGCTGCGATATCATCCAACTGTGCATCCCATGCTTGTACATTTGTACCGATTGTTACACCAAGTGATGCTCTTGCTGTTGCACCTGACTCTGCTACCCATTTAGTGCCATCACCAACGATGATGTTACCATCTGTTACTGCTAGAGCTGCGATGTCATCTAACTGTGCATCCCATGCCTGTACGTTTGTACCAATTGTTAGGCCTAAGTTATCACGGGCGTCAGATGCATTTGATGCGCCTGTACCACCATGTGCTACGCCAACATCTGTTGCTTCCCAAACACCAGTTCCAATTGTACCAGTTGTTGTTAAGCCAGTCATTGTTGTGATGCTGTTTTGTGTTGCAGTTGCAATAGTACCTTCGATGCTACCAAAGATTACGTCACCTGCTGTACCAGCTGCTACTTCACTAGTGATTGTTGCATCTGGAATAAATGTAAACTTGCTTGCGGAATCATCGTAACCGAAGAAACCAACTTTTGCTGTTACACCGTTGTGCCATTTAAATTCAACACCGCGGTCTTTGTCATCATCTAAACCAGCTGTATCACCACCCAATGTCATAATTGGATCGTCGAGTGTTGTAACTGTAGAGTTAACTGTTGTTGTTGTACCGTTAACTGTTAAGTCACCAGTAATAATAACGTCACCTGCGCCACCGTTGGCACTAAGTGTAATATTACCACTACCGTTTGTAATGCTTGAACCATCTAATGTTAAATCATCAACTACCAATGATGTCAAGCCAGTAACGTCTGCATCAAGTGCATAAGATATTTGATTATCTGTAGCCACTGATGTAATGTTTGCACCACCATCAAATGTTAGTGTATCTGTGCCAACTGTTACTGTGTCTGTGCCAGAGTCACCAGCAATGTCCAGTGCGGATGCACCGACCTGGTCGTCAACGTATGCTTTGATAGATTGTTGTGTTGCTAATGATGTTGCACTATCGCTTGCCATATTGTCTTCGTCTAGGATTGCTGTGACTGTTGCACCTGAAGCAAGTGTTAAGTCTTGTGCAATTACGACTGAACCGTCGGCTGCGATTGTAAACTTATCTGTACCATCGCTAATTTCGACAGTTATTAAGTTTGCTGTTTGTGAGCCTACACCTTTAACTGCTAGTGTAATCTCATCTGTTGTATCACCGGTAATTGTTGCGCCGGCGGCTACTACCAACTGATCGTTGGCTGTTAATGTTGTAAATGTACCAGCTGCTGGTGTTACTCCACCAATTACTGAACTGTTTACTGTACCACCACTAATTGTTAGGTCATTGTCAACGTATGCATCAGCAATTGATGTACCGTTCCATGTACCTGAAGTGATTGTACCTACTGTTGCTAGTGAACTTGCTGATGTTACATTGTTTAGTGTATCTAGTGCAGATTCAAAGTAAACTTCGAAGTCTGTTAGAGCCACTTGTACCATTGTACCGCCATCGTTTACTACAACACGATCTGCATCAGCAAGTGTTGTTGATGTTGCGGCTGTGTCGCCGTCTACGATATTCAACTCTGCTGTTGTTGAAGCGATATCATCTAAAGTATTAAGTTCAGCGGCTGTTGCTGTTAAGCCTAGTGTTACTAATTGAGCGGCTGCGTTTGCATCATCAAGTAGTGCTTTACCTGCGGCTGTTAAGTCGTAAGTTGCGGCTGTACCTGAGCCTGTAAATTGAATACCTTTGTCGGCAGCTGATGTTAAACCAGCAATAGCTGCTAGTTCTGCATCATATGCTTGTACGTCTGTACCAATTGCTACACCAAGTGATGTTCTTGCTGTTGCACCTGTCTCTGCTACCCAGTTAGTGCCATCACCAACGATGATGTTGCTATCTGTTGGGGTTAGAGCTGCAATGTCGTCTAATTGAGCATCCCATGCTTGTACGTTTGAGCCAATTGCTACACCAAGTGATGTTCTTGCTGTTGCACCTGATTCAGCAACCCAGTTAGAACCATCACCTACGATAATGTTACCGTCTGTTACGGCTAGAGCTGCGATATCATCTAATTGAGCGTCCCATGCTTGTACGTCTGAGCCAATAGCAACGCCTAGGTTTGTTCGTGCGCCTGAAGCGGTTGAACTACCTGTACCACCGTGTGATACGCCAACGTCTGTTGCTTCCCAAGTACCTGTACCAATGGTGCCAGTTGTTGTTAAACCAGTCATTGTTGTAACGCTGTTTTGCGTTGCAGTTGACAATGTACCTGCGATATTTACTGCTGTAATATCAGCAACTTGAATGTCAGCATATGCTGATACTGTGACGTTACCTGCTGTGCCACCAGTTTCTGTTGTTGTAATAGCGACAAACTCATCTGCAGATTCATCCCAGATGAAACCTACGTTTGCGTCGTCACCACGCTCTACAACGAAACCAGCGTCTGCTGTAGCGGACCCAGTTGCGTTTGCACTGAATACTAATAGAGGATCTTCAATAGACATGTTTGTGGTATCAACTGTTGTTGTTGTACCGTTAACTGTTAGGTTACCTGATACAGTTAAGTTGGATCCGTATGTTAAGTCGTCTGCCAATTTACTACCGACAATTGCGGCATCGGCTGCGATCTTAACGTTGGTTACGGCACCATCTGATAACTGATCGGTATCTATTCTAGTTAAAGCCATTTATTATTTCTCCATTCCTGTTTAAAGTCTTCCTTCAGAAGACTATCATATACCATATATACATATTGTGGAATGATCTCGTCTGCCAATGACAGACAATTCCTTCATATTTCATCTCGAAAAAATATATAAAGGTCATCTATATGCTCGAGCATATATAGTATGCGAGTATTTAAATGTATTTTTGATGATTTAGTGTTAGCACATAATCGCTACTTAAAGTGCCTAGAATAACTATTTTGCCTAATAAAAATAGTTATAGTAGCATATTATTTTTAAAATAAATCCGCGGATATATCAAAAACGCACGTTGAACTAGACCCTTCTCTGAAGCGTTTTATAAACTTATCTTGTAAATTAATGTGTGATCCATATTGAAATACTAAGCGTTCCATTTGAAAGCAATTGCTGAGCCAAAAATATGTATTATGTTTGCCTTCTGTATGCTTTAATAGTTGTTCAATATGCTTGTTATTAAAGAGATCTAATTGTTTATACTCTACATTTAAACTTAAAAACTTATTCCAATACTGTTTTAAATCTTCTTGTGTAATATTATTTTCACTAATATATTTTTCAATTGTGCGATCTCCATCTTGTATTCCTACTAAGTTTGGATTTGCGTCTATAAACTTATTTGTTACTTGTTTAAAAGATTCTACTTCGCCGTCCCAGTTGTTTCTTAAATATTGTTGCCATTTTATTGCCGCAGGACTAATATCAAACATTAGTACAGTTGTATCATCTGTAAAATAATCTTGTCCTAATAAAATATAAGTTTTTAATCCGCCACAGACTCCCATATAGTTGTCAAACTTATTTTCAATCTTATGTGATGTATTAACTTCTTCTGTGTTTATAATATAGTAACCATCTTTTAAATTTCTTGCGGCTTCACGCAGTTCAAACGCAAACGGTTCTATCTTTTTAGGAACAGGATAATCCAAGTTTTCCATTAATTGTTCTACTTCGCTATAGTAAGTTTCAGGATAACAAAATGCTTTTAGTGTTTCTATCTTGTTAGAAAATGTTTTTGTTGGTCTATTGCTTACATATGAATCTAGTATAGATTTGCTATACCAATCACCGTAGAAGTTTGCTTCGAAACGTAACTGTGCTTCTACCGGATCTACTTCAAGTAATTTACAATTAATTAGAAACCAGTTTTCGTTTCCCATTACTGCTTCGGTAGATTCTTCTATACACTGATCAAAAATTGATCTGTCCCAAAACACATGCCCCGCTTTTATAACAAAAATATAATCTTCGTCTGCAATAGTAATAGGATCTGTGTCGTCTTGTGAGTGTATAGGATATCTTTGCTGAACACAAAATTCTGTAAAGTCAAACAATCTATCAGCAATCTGCTCGCAATTCTTATCTGTATTTTTAAGTAATATTAATTTGATTTTCACGGCACACTTAATTTTGAATAATACCTAGGTTAACTGTTTGTTGTGCTATTTACATTAACTTATATAAAGTTTGCCCAAGATCCGTTCTCGTATCCTTGAAATTTATTATCTGTAGTATTGTAAATATTCATTCCATTGGCGGCAGTTAATGCATTTCGTTCTGTTGTTGTCATACTTGCTACTTGTACTGCATTAGCAAAAACTGTAGCACTAGAAGTCATTGTAGCAACTTCTGTGCCGGCTGTTGCAAATCGAATAGTATCTTCGTCAGTAGTTGCTTCAACTCTTACTTGAGTATCATTGTCTGCATCTCTAATTAATGTTTGTACACTTGCAAGTGCTGTGCTAAAAATTCTTGCCTCAACAACATCATTTAAATGAATTTCTTCAACCATAGTAAGTGTTGTGCCACTTACACTGTATGCTGTTGTTGGCTGTTGTAACGCACCGTTAATGCTAACAATAGTATTATTGGTTGTTGCTGAAGTACTTAAAGTAAACGTAGTAGTTGATCCATCACCTGTAAATGTATCACTTGTTACTAACGCATAGTTAGAACTTTCTAAAAATACCCAATCACTACCGTTATAGTATTCTAGTTTATTTTCTGTGCTGTTATAGCGGAAGTCACCTGCTGATGGTGAACCAGGACGTTCTAATGTAGTACCACTAGGGGGTAGCATTGAGTTAGTTCCTACTACTACTAACTGCCCTGTGCCATCCGGATCAATTTGTATGTCACCATTTGTAGTACCTGTTGACATTACATTTGTTGAGAATATAAAGTCTCCTGTATCACCACCTACGCCGAAGTCGCCTGTATATCTTGCGCCACTAATGTAAACACTCTTGCCTGTAAAACTTACACCATTAGGTAAGTTATCTCCAACAAAGTGTAATACGCCACTTTGGTAATCAAAGAACCATTCGTCATCATTACCGGAACCTGTAGCAAATACTTGTGTGCCACTTGCGGCGGCGTTCCCTGCATCAGATGCAGTATGTATATAAACTTTTACTTGATATGTTGAGCCAATCTCAGGTGATATCCAATCTGTTAATGTTGTTTTCCAAGTTCTGTTCGCTGTTGATGTGATATCTTGCGTACACTCCTGCGGTGCGGCTGTTGTATAAACAGTAACAACACCAGCACTTGAGCCTGGTATTGAGGAAGGAATGCTTGATGCGTTCTTCCAAACTTTGTCACCGCGTAGCAATAGCGGACTTGCTATGGCTTCGTTAGGAGCCTTTTTAAGTGCGTTTGTATCTGTTTTGGTGGCGCCGTATCCTAACTTTTTCCAAAGGTAGTCGACTTTCTGGTTATCTGAAACTGCCATTATGCCGCCTCCCCTACGCTAAGTGCGGTTACTGATTCGCCACTTGCTAACGCTATTCTTACCAACACTACATTACCTGTAGCGTTTGACATGTTCTCTGCACCAAGTGTCATTGTATAACCACCACTTAGTGAAACACCTGTTGCAATTCTATCACCTGATGTAAACGCGCAACCATCACTACCGTTACCGCCGTTGCCTACATCACTACCTGGAACACCACTACCACCATATGTTGTGCTTGAATCTATCCAACCGTTGAGTCCACTAGCACTATCAATAGCAGTGCCTGGTGCGGCAATCCATAAGCCACTTATTCCTGAACTTGATGTAATGTTAATATCAAAGTTAGCAACAACTTGTCTACGGAAAGCAAATGTAAAATATTGTGTTCCAGTGTCGCTACTGCGATCAGGTCCGACTGGTAGGAAGCCTGTACTGTAATCTGTTACGTCATACTCTAAAACACCAAGTCTAATTGTTGCTTCTTTTGTTCCACTAACACCCGGGTCACTTGACTCAGTATAAAGGCTGCTAGTGTAAAAGTTTGTTGCGCCATTAAACGTTGGCGTGTCGGTAGTCTCTGCTAAAAATGCTGTGCTTCGAATACCATCGTCTGTATATGTTCCATTACCTAAACTGTCTGCTACAGCAATAACAAGTTCATTAATGCCTGATTGTGAGGCAGTATGGACGTTAATATCTGTTGCTGTAACTTCAGAGTAACTACTTTTTCCGTTACAGTTAGATGCTCTAACTTTTACTCTGTCTACAGTTCTTACACTACTTGATGTTATAGGTACGGATAATGTTCCTATTGTGTAAGGTGAGGCAACACCTGTGTCAGTGTTTGGAATGCCGCCTGTTAGCATTGAACTAGCACCATCAATCTGTGCGTATGTAAAGTTTGTATTACTTGTGCCTGCACTTGATGTACCTTCTTGGTTTGTTCCGTTATCTACTTCAACAATAGAGCCTGTGTCTCTATAAGCCTGCCCTGTTAAATTACTGATCTGTACACCAGTTAGGTTAAGTGTTGGGCTTCCTGTGTTGTAGTATGGAATACCTGAGATATATCGTTTTGTGCCAGCAGTTCCTTCTGATAATGTGCCTACACTGGAAATAGTCGGTGATGCTGTGACATCATCGTATACAACAGAAACATAATTTGTGTTACCTGTTGCGCTATGTTCTAATCTTTCGTCGTTTACACCAACAGAGTAACTGCCAAGTGATTGTGTAATCTTAGCATCAAATGTTTGGTAAAAACCTGTTGGGTATGTTGCTGAACTAATTGTGTCATTCGCGTCGCGTTGGTCACTTACAACAAGTGAAGTAAATGTTCCGTTTTCGTTTAGTGCTGAGGTAAATGTTTTGTTACCACTATCAACACCGTTAATACTTGCTGTTAATGTTCCGCTTAATCCATTATACGCATTAGCAACTGTGCTTGTATCAATTGTGCCACTTGTATAACGTCTTGCTGTCGTTGTTGTTAATGACGCGCCAGCAACCAATGGACTTGTAGCACTATTGTCTGTAAACCCAGCGCAAAGTTTTGGGCTTGTTCCTTGATACGAGTCACTTAGTGTAATAGACTTTGTGCTTAAATCAGCAGGAGCAGATGGTGTTGCATTCATTGTAAATGTAATGCTTGTATCAACATCTGTTTGTGCTGTAATGTCCGGAGTACCATTCGCAGTGAATGACAAGTTATAGCTGCCTGTTGATTCGCCTGTATAGTCGTGATCCAATGTTGCTCCAATTGAACCTGCGCTCACACCATCCTCTGTTGGAGAATCTGAATCTCCGTCTGCCCACGTATAAACATAATCGTCTGCGTTTTGCGAAGTGTTTGTTGCTCTTACTAATGCTCTGTTATTTCCACTATAGTCTGTGTAATCGTAAATGTCATATTGATTATCACCGGATCTATCGCTTACTGTTACTGCTGTAGCCGCAATGTTTGCTCTAACATCGGGTTCAACATGAACTGTAAAGTTGGAACTAATAAATGGGCTACTTGAGTGGTTACTAATAACTCTTAAGTTACCAGTATAATCTACTGGTGTTCCAGATGCTTGATTTCCAGAACTTAGTGCAAATGTGTGAGCAATGGTGTTACCTGTGTCACCACTTCCGCCTGTGCCGACATTTACTGTTGTATTTGAAGTGCCGTCACCCCACTGATATTGGTATTGTATACCATATGTTGCGTAACTGCCAATTGTACTTTCAGTAGTGTTAGTAAAAGTAATTGGTAATCCGCTTGTGCCTTCTTCGTTAATACCAGTTGTTCCACTTAATGTAACAGTTGGAGTATGGTCATCGTAAATTTTATAAGCAGTGTCATCATCTGTTGGAATAACACTTGGGTCTGCTGTATTATGCGAGTCAAGTGTCAAACTAACTGTTCTTGTTTGTTCTTGTTCGGTACTGGTAGTGAACGTGTGTGCTAGTCTTGCGCCGGCACTGCCTCCTGCATCACTGTCTGTATTGATAACATCATCACTACTTCCGTCACCCCAATCCCAAGTGTATTGTATTGTGGCGCCACCGATGTTTGTTGTGTCGTTTTCAAAGTATACTGTATCGCCGTCGTCCCAATATGTAATTGGACTACCACCGCTAGCGGCAGTATATGCGGCAAATGTTACTACTGGGTTAGCAGTGTAAATAATAATATAACTTGCTCTTACTTTTGTTGCTTCGCTACCTGTTCCACAACCACTGTTGTTATATGCTCTAACCTCTACATCAAATGGCGAGCCAACATTAGAGTTATATGTATGCGTTGGTGTGCTATCACTTGTTCCAGTTGTTGTATTACCGTCACCCCAAGTAATATCATATCTGTTAGCATTACCTGTTGCGGTAATAGTTAGCGTTACAACAAGCCCAGCACCGCCTACTGTTTGGTCAGCAGTAAAGTCTACTTCTTTAACAAACGTATTATTGCGAATATTTTCAACTACTTCATTTAAATCATCTATAGCATCTGTTACAAAGGTGGATCCGGTCCAACCTAAATACGCACTACATGTTGTTAAACTACCATCAGTGGGAGTTCCTAACGTAATACTACCACCGCTGGATCCGCCAATTTGTGCATCAACATATGCTTTTGTTGCGGCGTCTTGTGCTAATACAGGATCAAGAACATTTTGAATGTTCTTACTTGATACTTGTATTTGACCGGCGCCATTGGCATTTAATATTAAATTACCATCTGTATTTGTTGTAGTAATAGTGTTGGTATCAAGTTCGATATTACCAACTTGCAGGTCGCCTGAAATGTCTAACGAATAACCCGGCGTGTTTTGATTAATACCAATGCGTGAATTTGTTACATCGAGATATAATAAATCCGTTTCAAATGCTAAGTCAGTACCTTGCCTGACCAAATTTGGTTGTAACATTGGTCCCGAGACGCGACCTATACCCATACTATTCTCCGTTTAAAATTACTTTATACTAGTATTTATATAAGAGTTTAAAATATTAAACAGTGTCAAATCCGCTTAATGCTACAATAACATGTGCGTTAGGTGGGGCAGATGTAAATGTAACTGTTGTTCCTGATACTGTATATGCAGTTGTTGCTTCTTGAAAAATATTATTAATAAAAATAAGAACATTTTCTTCTGAATCTGGAGTTGATGATAACATATTGAAAGCAGTTGTTGAACCATCACCTGTGTCTGTATCTTTAGTAATAGTAGCAGTTCCTGGAATTCTAATAGGTTGCCAAAAATTAACAACATCATATGTTTCTAATGAATTAAGTAGTGTATTAAATCTTATATCACCTGGATTTGGTGTACCAGGACGTTCAAGGGTAGTACCTGCAGGAAGACCGACAGCGTCTTGTCTACCGAAGTTAACTTTATTATGAGTAAAGTATTGTGGTTGTGAAGCGTCAAAAGGCATTTTACAATCCTATGTAGTTAACAAATACGTTTACTGGAACTAATGCTGGTGTACCAGACCATGTTGGTGATGTATTACTTGCGTCAAACAATGTAACTTCAAATGAATCACCAGTTGATAGCAACCATTTATTACCAATAAACCCTGTTATTGTATTAACATGAATGTTTGACCCAGGATACAATGAGTTTGCATAACCTGTTGTCACTAAACTTGAAGAATATAGTAAGTTATCAATGGAGTTTGAATCACCACTTGGAATTAAATTTAAACTCCATTCAAAAAGTGATCCAGTATGTGAGTCTGTATTAAAGATAATAATATCAGTAACAGCGATGTCACTTGCCGCTGTAATAACTGCCGTTGCTGTTGTATTTGCTAAATTTGCGATTGCTATTGCCATAATTATATTTATCCGCCGAATACTAATGAGTAAGCAATTGATTTGCTTTTACTAATAAACTCACCAGTTGTTGTATTATTAACAAAATATAAACCTGTGCCGCCACCACTTGGTGTTTTAGAATAAATCTTATTCACTGTCGCTGTTGCACTTGGATCACTGCCTTGATCTGTAAAGTCTAACTGTACTGAAACTCCTGTTTCTTTTGCTAAAATAATATTACCAACACCATTTGGTGTTAATGTAATGTTGCCATCTACATTAGATGAAATAATATCATTGCCGTTAATGTTAATGTTATCAACATTAAGTTCGCCTAAAATACTTACAACGTTTGTAGTATAGTTTACAGTAAAGTTACTATTACCACCTAATCCTGCACCTGTGTTGTATTGTACATCGTATTGTGCGCCACCTGCCGCTGATGATGTCGCAATTGCGTCTGCATAAGCTTTTACTGCGGCTGATGTTGGAAGAGATGTGTCATTGTCGTTAGCGGCAATTGTTTCTGCTTCTGTAATAATATCCGTAACAGTAACACCGTCTAATTCTAACGCGTCCATTGAAACGTTTGCTACTAGGTCTGCTGTGCTTGCGCCTACTTTAAAGTTCCACTTATCTGTTGTTTCGTCCCAAATAAGTGTAGCGTCATCTACACTACCACGATCTACAGTAATACCTGCAGATCCTAATGTTACACCTGCACCGGCTTCGCCTTGGTTAAGAACAATATTATTATCTGTGACAGACATATTAGCAGAGTCAACTGTTGTAGTTGTACCTGTTACAACAAAGTTACCTATAACGTTAACTTCTGATGCTGTAATGTTTACTTCGTTCGCGCCAACGTCAATATTATAATCGCTGTTGACAATTAGATTCTGTGCCATATTTTGTGTTTTCCATTGTTACTTCTAATGTTACTATTATTTATACATTTTTACAATAGAAAAAGGGTCAGACGTCTGACCCTTTTCCATAAAATATAAAATAACTATCTTAGTTATTATCTAATTGTACTGAATCATTTAATACTGCTGAATCAAATGACCACTTTTGTGATGTGCCGTCAGTAAATTCATGACCACCTGCACCATACTGTGTTAAAGTTGCTTTGCGAGCAGAAATCTTTGTTACATAGTATGTCTTACCAGATGAGTCCGTAGCACTCATCATCATTTCTCCAGCTGCGCTTGGTGTAGCTGCAACTAGTTTACATGTGCCTGTGCCGTCTGAGTTTGTAACTTTGAAGCGTCTTGCGGCTACTTGTTTAACAATATCGCCGTCTGTTTGATTGCTACCGCCATCAACATATGATGAAAATGCGATTGCGTTAACACCAGATGTGGTTAATGTGGCTGTTGCTGTGGCGTCTCCGTTACCTTCTCCTGTTAAGTCAATAGTTGGTGCTGATGTATAGCCTGAACCTGCATTAGTAATTGATATTGAATTAACTGTGCCGTCGGCACCATCATCAACAACAACACCAGTTGCAGTAACACCGCCTGGAAGTTGAGGTGCGCTGAAAACTACTGCATCACCGTCTGTATAGCCTGTACCAGCGCCTGTGACTGTTACTGAAGCAACGCCTTCGCCGCCTAGTCCTGAATCATTTGTATTACCAAAATATTTTTTGTTTAATGGTCTACCCATTTTATTTCTCCTTTTAGAAGTCCGTTGCGGGTTCTATCCGCTACGAGGAGGGTTAGTCCCCATAAACTTACTACCCATTAGTAAGCAGTATTATTTAGTCAAGAAAAACCCCCCAAATAACGGGGGGTTATCTTTACAAAAAGTTCTAAACCTTATACAAATGATAGGTTTGAGATGTTGATTTTTTGTAGGTAGTCGCCAGCATTACCTAGTGATGATGCTGTGTTTGTTAGTGCAACATAACCATAACGTGTCATGAAGCCTACGACTGGCTCGAATGTATCAGGATCTAATACTGTACCTGATGACATTAGAGGAATGTATGGGCAATAGAAAGCGGCTGCGTCTGCTTCGCTTGAACCCTTATAACCTACTAGTACTGAATCGTTTGTACCTTGGTATGTATCAACGTAAACTTTCATTGCACCGTTTAGTGTGCCAACCATCTTTTGGTTAACTGGTGCTTCAAATGAACCTTCTGTTGTACGAGCAAATGCACTTGTTGAAGCAGATTGAATTGCTGTTAGTGCGTCTGTACCTACAACTGCCCAGTTACCGGCACCACGACGTGTGCGTTGTGCGATAGCGTTGGCTGCGCGGTTCATTGTTACTGCCAATGCGGCGTGTTCGTCACCAACGTATGTTGCTGTACCTGAAACGCCTGTTTGGTCGAATGTGAAGTCTGTTGATGCGATACCACGTAGTGAACGTAGAATCTCTTGATCAATTTCAGCTGTAATCTCTTGTGCTAGTGCTGACATGATTTCTGCTTCCATGTCAATACCGTGCATTGAGTTAGCATCTTGAGCAGCTTCGAAAGTCCAACGTGCTGATAGCTTACGTGTCTTTGCTTCTACTGGTTGCTTCAAGATTTGAATGCTTAGTCTGTTACCTGCTGAGCCTTCATTAGCTGCTGTTGCGCCTGCTGTATCAGCTGAAGCAACGTTGCCTGAGTAACCTTCAGCAACTTTGAATGGGCTTAATGCCTCTTCGCCTGCTGTTGTGTTACCACCTGCACTGCCTGTGAATGCGTCTGCGTAACGTACTCTCAATGTGTGGATTTGGCCCACTGGACCTGCCATTGGTTGAACGCCAACGATTTCGTTAGCAATTACTGATGGCATTACACGGCGGATTACTGGTAAAATTACTCTGTTAAGTGTTGCAACATTACCTGATGTTGATGCGCCGGCTGTTGCAGCTTCTGCTAGATAACTTTTTGTATTTTCTAGAGTTACTGCCATTGTACTACGAGCTGAACCTGAAAGACCCTCTAAAAGTGCGTCTTTGGTTTCGCTCCAGTTTTCATTTAATAGTTCTGACATTTTAGTCTCCTAAACTCCTTAATTATAAATTTATAATCCTGCTAACTTCTTCAAGTCAACAATGTTAGATGTAGATGCTTGTTGCTCTGTTGCACGTTCTTCCGTAACAACTTCGCGGTCACCAGTTACTTCTTTCTTTGCTGTACCTTCTGTAAGTTTGCGTTTAATACCATTACCATCGCCATTAATAACCGCTGGTAGGTATTTGTCAAAAGATGCTTTAAGTTTCTCAGTTTGAACTGATTCAAGTAAACTTTCCATTACGTCTTTCTTCTCTTTCGCCAATGGTGAAAGTAGTTGTGAAAGAACGTCTTTTCTGCTTGCTTGGTCGTTCATAATATTGATTTCACTCATTTTTGCCTCTACGAGTGCATCCTTTTCTTCAATTGTTTTATTGGCTTCAGCCAACACCTCTTCCATCTCTGAAAGTTCTTTGCTTAGCTTAGCTACTTCTGTATTCTCATTCAAATATGAATGGGCATACTCCGCGGCATATGCTTCAAATAATTGACGTCCAAAATTGTTCTCACGAGCAATCTGGATATCTTCTTTAAGTTGTGACATCTCACCCTTAATAGTTTTAGTGACAGTCTCTTCAACCATCTTAGCACTACGCTCAATGAATGTTTTCTTAAGTTCGGCTAGTTTTGCTTTTGCTTCTGCTACTAGTCTTACTTTTGTTTCAACTACGTCTTTTTTGTCTTCGTTGAATTCAACAATCTCTTCGCTTAATGCTTTGATTACGAAATCTTCTAGTTTCTGAATTGTTTGAGCCTGTGTGCCTCTATCAGCACGGAACTCGCCCATTTCAGATGCTAGATTCTCTGTTACGAACTTGCTTAGAATATCGGCATGCTCTGTTACTGCTGTCTTGTATGCTACTCGCTCAGCTAGTAATGCTTGCTTATCTTCTACAAATTCGTTGATTTCTTGTTTTAGAGAATCTGTAACCATTGTATCTAGGGCTTCGACAATCGCCTCTTTATCGTGTTCATATCTTTGTGCAAATTCTTCGCGCAACTCAGCCTTGTTTTGCTCAGTGGCTTCTGCCAACTTTGCATCCCAAGCTTCTGTTAGTTCTGCTTGAACTTCTTCAGAGATAATGTTATTTTCGATAAGTGGTTTAAATACGTCTAACATAATGTTCTCCTAAATTTTTATGTCCTTTATGAGGCGTAAAATACTTTCTTTTAGGTATTTTTGCGCCTTTTGATTCTCACGTACTTCAGCAGCTGCCTCAAGCACTCTATGCCCGCCTCTCATGTTTAAGAGACCTTCATAAATTGCTGTTGGATATGCGTCTGGAGCACTGGGTTGTGCTACTATATCAATAGTAACGATTTCAAAATCTGAAACGTCTCCAGAGGTTTCACGAACATTGCCGCTTCCTCTGGATGAAACTCCTAATTTAACACCTGACTCTAGCATCGTTTTAACTAAGTTACCCATTGGTGTTGGCAGGACTTTAAGTTTACCATAACCGTTTGGGCCATCCATCCACATTTCTGAAACCATGTGGGAAACACGATCTAAGTTAATCTTAAGATCGTCTGGATGGTCAACTTCGCCTAGAACAGAGTTACCTTGATTGATTTGCTCATTCAAACTTGATACCGCCGTTTGGATTTCATCAACAGGATATACACGTTTATTAGCGTTCTTTACACCACCTTGGATGCAAATACCCTTCATGTATAAATTCTTGCCTTCTGAATCGGTCTCAGTTACAATACGAGCTTGGTCAAATGTCAAGTGTTCTCTTAGATAAGTCATTTCGTTTACCTGTTAAACCTTCTTCATGTCTGGTTCTGTAGTCATGTCCATATCGTCTGCCTTTGGAGCAGGGGCACTCTTACCTTCGCCTGATGACATTGCACCTGGTTCATGAGCATCATTGCTTGCCTTACCACCTGATGCAACTGGTGATGAACCTTCACTTGCGCCGCCTGTTGGGGCAGGCACTGGCTTTAGTTCAGCAGCTTCAGCAACTACTTCTTCTGACTCTTCTAAATCTTCGTCTGACTCAACGGATTCTTCCATTTCGTCTTCCATGTCGTCCATGTCAGCTTCTTCTTCAGCATCATCGCCTTCAACGCTTGACATTAACTTGTCGAATTCTGCTTGAAGTTCATCAAATGCAGATTCTAAATCACTGATTCTTTCGTCGGTTTCTTCGTCGGCTTCTTCTTCGTCACCTTCGTAGTCACCTTCATCTTCCATGTCCATAGCGTCGTCAAGTTCTTCACTTGCGTCTTCTAGAGACATACCTTCTTCGTCGCCTTCAATATCACTAACAAAATCTTCTACTTCCTCGTCTGAGATTGCTTCTTCAACTTCTTCAATCTCTTCTTCGATAGCATCAAGATCTTGTTCATCAATTAAGCCTTCATAAATTTCACGTGACTTTTCAACAACAACTTCGTGGAAAAGTTCGCGAGCTTTATCTTGCTCTTCGTTGATGATGTAATCTAGCAACTGTTCAAATTTATTACTCATAGCGAAATCACTCCTTTTATATATAAAAGTTACAAAATATCATCTATATTTAACAAAGGAAACTGTTTCTATGCTCAAACAGTGCCAAAATGGCATAAAAATAAGCAGATCTGCTTATTGCATTTCCTGTGTGTTGCCTTTAGGACCAAATGTTTCAGGATTCTCTGCAAAGAAGTCATTTAATTTTTTAATATATGGTTTATATTTGTTAATGGCTGTTTTATTTTGTTTGCCTAATGCTTCTGTTGGCTGTATATTATTCATATCTACATCTGGATCATATTCTGCAGATATATGAGATTCCCCATTCTTATCACGCAAACTATAAATTAAATGGCCACCGGGAGTTGCTCCAGTTTCTATATCATCATCGGCTTCTATGCCAACTGGACAATAACCACTAATGCAATTTTGCATCATGTCGCCTTCGCGTTGCATTTCTTCTATAGAATCTAAACGCACCCACATAAAACCATTATCAAATCTCATTATAATTGGTGCTTCTGTCTCTAAACGTTGCCTTTCTACTTTATCATGTTTCCATCTTTGACCGAGGTCAGCCATAAGCTTTTTTGTTGTTTTTTCAAGATTATAAAGATTGTATGTGCCATTGATGTATTTCTTTTTAACAGCAGTAAGTTTTTTTACAATACCAGGGTTTGCATTGTTCATAAATTCTTCATCATGAACCAAATCCCAAAATTTCCGAAAAGGATGTTGCCCTGGACGAGCACCTTCATCTTCATCTTCAATCTCTGCGTCTTCACCACCAAACACTCTACTGACCCACATAGCAATATCATCTTCTACTGAACCATGAAATTGCATATATACTGTTGCAGTTCCTGGCTTAAATTCAGGGGGCATCGAACTGTCAGCCGGGACAGCCATAATTGCCTCCCATTGCTCAGGTGCCTTACGTTTAACATATTCTAAATCTTGCGCCTTCTCAGGTTGATCAACATAAGATCCTTTTTGGTAAGGCATTAAAGGCTCAGGTTTTTTATTAATAAAATTCTTAAATCCTTCTACATTATTATTAATAATTTCCTTCGTTAATTTTTTAAAGAAAGCATTATGTTCAGCAGATTGAGTACCTGTATCCCGACGAATCTTGGCTATATCGCTATGGAGCTTTTTCAATTCGCCTGGCGGCAAATCTGCTTCAGTTAATATTTGATTATAAAATTTGGAAATTTCTTCATCTACTTCTTCAATTTCCTCTTCGATAGCTTCAAGATCTTGCTCATCAATCAAGCCTTCATAAATCTCGCGAGATTTATCCACAATAATTTCATGGAAAAGCTCTTTAGCTTTATCTTGCTCTTCGTTGATGATATATTCAAGCAACTGTTCAAATTTATTACTCATAGCGAAATCATTCCTTTTATATATTTAACAAAGGAGACTAATATTATACTCGAATGATGCCAAAGCGACAAGAAAAAGGGTTTTTCTGTTTATTTTTATTACATAGCAGGCATAGCAGGTTCTGGCGTTGCACCATACTGCTTTTGATATTTTTCAGCGTCTTGTATTTTTTCAGCCGCTCTTAACTCTGAAATTTTTCTAAGCTTATTAATTTGTGTTAATGTTAATCTTGTTTTACGTGTATCTGATTTTTTAATAATAGTTTGGTCAGACTCTGGATCGTAACGACCGTCATCATCTTTCTCTTCATTTTGACCAAATAGTTCTAGTAAAATCATAATACTATTTATACAGTTGTTGGAGTTTCAGCAGGTGCTTCACCGCCTTCAACACCTTCAATATCTTCACCACCTTCAGGAAGTTCTGGTTCTTCTGCCATTGACATATCAGAATCCAATCCACCAGGTGTAATACCAACGTTACGCATGTCTGAACCATAAACTTGTGCCGCTTTGGTGTTGCCAGTTTCTTGTTCCCACATCTCTGTGTTTTCAATCAACTCTTGTTCTGTTAGACCCAAGTAACGTGTTAACAAGAAGCGTTTGCTCATATATGGCAATTGCTCTAATTGTGAAAATGCTGAAATCTTTGTATTATCTAACTCCGCTTGTCTATATGAAGCAAAGTTTTGTGGCTCGTTAAACTTAATTTCAAAAATACTGTTGTCAATATTAACACCGCGTGTCTTTAAAAATAGTTTAAATTCATCGTCGATTGTTGACGAAACCACTGTTTGTAATCGTTTACAGTATTCATTAAATCTAAATTCTTGTATTAGTGCTGTGCCTACTCTACCATCGTTATATGCGGCAACACCTTCATCAGGGCCTGTTGGCAAATAACTTGCTGGAATACGCAATGCTCTATATAACTTGTTTGTAAAGTATCTTAGATCATCAATTTGTCCTAAGTTCTCACCGCCAGGCAATGTTTCAACTTTACTACCACGCCCTTCTCCTGTTTGTGGAAAGAAGTAATCTTCCATAATGGAAAGAGGATTGTATGTTGAGTCCATCATCTTAGAACCACCACCTGTTGAACTTGGAATTCTGCGTTGGTGAATTTCATTTTTAACACGCTCAACAAAACCCATAGCCATGTGTGATGGCATGTTGCCTACGTCAATATAAAATACGCGGCGTTCTGGAGCACGTTGGACGCGATAGATAATAATAGCGTCTTCTAATAATTCTTTCTGTTTGTATGTTTTAAAAATATTTTCTAAAATACTGTTACCAAACGGCCATGAACCGTCCATTTCTTCAGTTAAACTAATATGCACAATGTGGTTTGCATCAATAGCAACGGCTTTTTTACCGTATGAAAATTTTGATGCATTTGATACGTTTTCAGCAGTTTGTGATCCATTTCTATTCATAAGATTAGGAACTGTAGTACCGGCTGTATCTTTTTCAGCAGTCTGCATTGTTTCGAAATTAATTGACAAATCTCGAATTACATATTGCTCAATCTTTTTACCAGCACTTTCATCAACAACAATTTTTTCAACTTTGGCACAATCAACAAAAAACCATCTTTGTGTTTCCGGATCACGAATAAACATTTGATCGCCGTACTTTAATGTATTACGGAACAGTTTAAAAATTTTACGTTCAAAACTTTGCAAATTATACCAATGCTTTAATTGTGTATTTAAAATTTCTGTTTCTGTTGCTGTTGCTTCGTCATGGTAATGAACTTGGAACGCGATGCCAGATTCTGAACTTTGTTGTGTACAAAATTCTGCCAAAATATCTAATGCTGAATTTACTTCACTATCTTGATCCATTGCATCATATTGAATATAACGTTCGATACGATTAGGATGCCCTGAATAAACTTCAGGCAATACTGAACTATAGTTTTTAAAGCCAACATCAGGAGTTCCGTTTCTCATCGGAACAACGTTACTAGGTTGTGTAAAATGTTTTTTCCAAGTCATAATTATAATCTTTATTCTGTACTACTATTTACCCTATTTTATAATATATTCACTGTATTGTGACTAAGGGCTGTCATTGAAAGGCCTCCAAACTGGAGCCGGTTGGGTCAACCGGCTTACGTCGGCGAACATCCGGATCTGTTTGATTAGCGTTGTTTCCAGACTTAGTATTTGTTACAATTTGATCAAGAAGTTCTACCTGTTGTTTTGACAATGATATTACCTCATCACCATGAGTTTGATTAAGTTCTGTCATTTTTTCAATGGCCAGTCCCGGGCGTTCATTATATGCTAACCCAGTTGCCATTTTTGCTTGTTCTTGCAACTTAAATTCTTTTGAACCTACTTCTTTTTCTTTTGCATTGGCAGCTCTTGTTGTATATTGAGTCTCTAAATTCGCAAAGCCAACACTCATAGACTTCTGTAAGTCTTCTTTACTTACTTCACCTGTCAAAACACCAGTTAGAGTTGAGAAAAAATTGCCAATGGTCCGGAGCTCCTTAGTTACAAAACGGTTTGTTGCGTTTAACTGTTCTATAGGTAGATTTTCGTATTCCTTTGCATCTGTTGCTGTACCAGCAGTAAGTCCTATACCTAATTTTTCTCCGAGGGAATTCATGCCTCCAGCCAAACTTTCGAGATGCGTCCCTAGCTGGGTTATACCAACAAGTAACGCTCCGTTAGCAAGTTCTTCTTTAACTGCGTCTATATTTGCGTACCCGAGGGTAACTTCGTCACCTTGTCCTTCGACAACTTGTTGTCCATCTGGACCCATCTTTGTTCTTACACCGTGTATATCTTTATATACAAGTTCCAAAGCGTTGGCAATATTGCCGCCTGCAACGCCAGTCTTTTGAGCAATCTCGTTAGCCGCATCTTGAATAGCATCGAGTTTAACAGATGTTTTAAAACTTTGCTTAAATGCATTTAATCCAGCGCCTACACCTGCAGCTGCTGAATCAGCAAATGTATCCCTTGTGTTTTCTATTGCGGCCTTTAATGCCGGTAAGGATTCTTCAAAAACATTAGCTGCATTAATACCAGCTGATTTCGTAGTTTGTCCCATATCGAGAAACGCCTGCCCCATTTCCGTTGACGCTAACTGCTTGGCTTCTGCAGATACTCCTTTAAACGAACCAGTAACACCGGCTTTGAATAGTTCGCCTGCTTGTGGCCCGCCAAGCGAAACTGCTTCTTCATAAGCCTCCATCATCGCTGTTTGTTGTTCTAGAGGCATTTTATAAATTGCCGCTTGGAATTGAGCATCGGCTGCTAGTTTCTTTCTTTGTGCTGATTGTTCTTTAATACTTTTACCAGTAAGCATACTTAATTGGGACATTTGATTAATATAGTTAGCGGTGGCATTCGCTTGCCCGGTGTCGTCAAGTTTCCGGAGATTAGTTGCTAACGCAGTTTGGCTATTCATATCAGCCATTAAATCAGCAGTATCAGATGTGCTTAAACCTAACATTCTTGTTACTTCTATATATGATCTTCCTGCATGAACGCCTTGGGTCATGCCTCTAGTAAAATCTCCCATAACTGCCATAGTTCTAGCAAATCTTTCAGCACCAGCATTAACTGTGCCGCCAAGAACTGATAATGCTTCAGCGTTGTTTCTCACAACAGAGTTGAATCCTTCAAAACCTAGTTTAGAAACACCAACTGCTTTAGTATACTCAACCATACTACCGCCAAAACTTGCACCCACTTTTGCTTGTTCTTGCCAACCTGCATATGCTTGATCACCAATATCTACCATCTGCTTCCCTAATGCAAATCCGGCAGTTCCGATGCCAGTTAATATCTTGCCCACTGGGCCAAGCTTGGCCATTAAACCCTTCATTGAGGCTGCCATTCCACTACCGCCTTTTGATGCTTCTTCCTCAATTGTTTCCATAGACTGAGCTATTCCAGCTGCCATTACTTGAGACTGTGCATTCATAACCTCAGAGTATTGTTGGGTAGCGCCGGCGGCAACACCTAAGGCGCCGGCTGCAACGTAAGATGCACGTGACTGTTGATCAGTTGCTGTCGTTGTGCCACCAAAACTTGCACCTAAATTATTAAGACTATCTTGTGCATAATTTGCAGATCTGCTTAACCCATCAAGGCTTGTTTTGGCTCTATTGGAAGATTTGCTAACGCTATTAAATAGTGCGTCTATGCTTGCTTTAGTTTGTTGTAATATTGCGTCGTCTGCCATAATTATATGCGTATATTATAAAATAGAGTAAATACCGCTACATTATTTATACATTATTTTTCGAGGATTCTAAATGAGTAACATACTAGAACAATATTATCGCCAACCTGAGATTTATATCTCAATTCCACATGAGGGAAAATTTTACCCTGAAGGTAGTTTAGATTTATCACCAACCAGCGAGGTGCCAGTTTATGCTATGACCGCAAAGGACGATATTATTTTAAAAACACCTGACGCCCTCATTTCAGGAGAGGCGGTAGCACAAGTTATTAAAAGTTGTATTCCTGCTATTTTGGATCCGTGGCAAATTCCTGCTACTGATGTTGATTTTATTTTAGTTGCTATTAGAATAGCATCATACGGAAACGACATGGAATTAGAATTTAAATGTTCAGAATGTGAGGAAGAATTTAATTATGCAGTCACTTTAAATCATTACATAGATCATTTAAGTCAAGCCAGTATGTCTGTAGAAAGTAATATTCTCAAATACGGTGAAGTTAAAGTTCATATTAAACCTCTATCTTATAAAGATTTATCTCTAATTCAAAGAAGAACTTTTGAAGAGCAAAGAGCCATTGAAGCAGTAGGAACTATGGAAGATAAGTCAGAGGAAGAACTAAAAGAAATATATAATGAAATATTAAACACTATGACTGAAATTAATATTAATAGCATATCATCTGGTATTAAAGGTATTGAATTACCAGATGGGACTATGGTTACAGATAAAGACGAAATTATAGGTTTTGTGAATAATGCTAGTGTAAAACTTTTTAAGAAAATTACAAATACTATACAAGAAATAAAAGATAAAACTGCACTAGAACCATTGCATATAGAATGTCCTAAATGTAACCATGCGTTTGACTCTCCAATAATTTTTGATTATGCAAATTTTTTCGCCTAAGGCTTTTATCATTAGGTTTTGAAGAAGTATTAGAATTAATTGCTAATTACGAGAAACAGGTAGAAGTCATTAAAAAAGAAATTTACAAATTTGCTTGGTTTATGAGAGGTGGCTTTACTATTAATGAAATGTTCAATACTTCTTTAAAAGAAAGACAATTGCTAACAGAGATTGTAGAAGAAAACTTAAAAATAACAAAAGATTCGGGGCTACCATACTTCTAATGGAACAAGAACTTATTAACGATTTAAAAGACTGGATAAAAACTTTCCTTGCTAAACCGCAAGCAGAGTTAGGTAATCTACCTGTGTGTCCTTATGCAAAGCCAACTGTAGATAACAATACAATTCGTTTTAAATTTGTATATGATGACTTAGAAGAACACTTGTTAGACTTAGGGCGTAACTGGACTGACGAGGACAATGAGGGCAAAGTAGAGGTTATCGCTATACTAACTCCAACTGAAAACTATTCTGAAGAAGAAGTTGCCAATATTACAGAAGCAGTAAATGACGAACTAATGCCACTAGACATTGTTATACTTGATGATCATCCGGAACGTGAAGAGCGTATAGGTAAATTAGTGTTAAACTTTGGTAAATGTATTTTATGTTTAATGGCAAGACTAAGTGTGTTAAACCATGCATCAGAACAACTTGCAAAAAACACAGACTATTATAAAAATTGGCCTAAAGATTATTTAGAGTGGGTTACGCTTTGGCGTTTTGAAGAAATTCCAGCTAGTCTAAAGAAGTTAACGCTTTAAAACTTCTTATTTTACTGTCACGCTTACACAACTCTTTATACTCAACAGTATCTTTACTCCACTCCATACCTGTCCACCATTCAAATCCAGAAATATTTGATTTATAGATACTGCTTTTCTCATACCCAGGACCTATATACAAATACTTAAATCCTTCTTGTTGTGCCCAATATACTTCGTGCTGTAGTGTTACTTCTCCGAGACGTAGTTCTGGATTTTTATAGTCCCACGCAAACATACATGTTTCAACACTTTTATGTGGATGCTCTACGCTTTGATCAATTTCAGGATAAAATTGCATCTTGGTAAACGCAACTATTCTACTATTATGATAGTAGATAAAAAACTTTGTTCTTTTAGTTTCGTTTAATGACCGTTCAAAGTCTTTGAAGTTATGTTTTTGTACGTATTGATTTAATATTTTACGCAGAATCTTAATAAGGTCTGGAGTAAGAGTTTCTACTAGTTCCCATTTTCCGTCGTATTCCTTCGCATCAACGCTATTAGTAATAACACGAGTGGATCGCGACATAAACCAATATTCATCATCTAAAACATCAATAAGAAATCCTTGCTCTATTGCTAAATGTTCTTCTTCTGCAGAAACATCAGTCAAAGATATCTCATTAATAATAATTTCTCTATTTTCTTGTTTTCCGAAAGATGTTTTTATTTGTTTCTGCATTATGAGATGAACTACGTTCATCTAGTTCTTCGCTTACAGCTCGAACTAAATTTATATAAATCACTTTTAAAAGAGTATAATACTATTTAACTAAAGTTCTTTTGATTAACTTTTTCCCGAAGTTCCGTTCACACTCCACCCGACTGGGTGAAGTGTGGTTAGACTTTTTCCTTCAGTCCCGACCTGTAAACTGTTGTGGATTGTTGTTAAACACGGAAGCGGTTGTCCTGTACTCCCTACCACAGTCTCCTGGCTATCACGCCAACAAACGGTATCTATTAAGTGCTACAGTTTCAACAAATAATAGACGCGAGGTTTTTACCCTCGTCTTTTTAGCCCTGAAATAATTAATACGCTAAATTTTTGTCATCATCTCCAGAATCCCAGTGTGCTTATGCTACACCGTCAAGGAGAGCGGGTCTTAACCGCATTGTAGATGTCTTGTGTCTGTGCCTAGTTTAGTTTTGTGTACTTGAGAGAAGCTTAACTTGGTCAGTGTTGTGAGCCCAAAAATTATCGTACTCACAAAAGTTCCAACCTTTATAGTTAATGTGCCTATTGAATTTTAGTGTGGTGTGCCTATCTTCTACTGCTATGTATTTGCCTTTTCTATTAAATTTCATTATTAAGATGTTAAAGTCTCCTTCGTCAGCAGGCTCTAACAACTGTGCTATCCAATCATCTAAAAGTTTTACGTCTTGTCCAAACAAATGATGAAATGGAAAGTCTTTATATGCCTTACACTCAATATTGAGTAAAGGCATACTTTGACCTGGAATGATATCTCCTTTAAAAGAACGTATTTGTCCTTCGTGTAAAAATTCCTTCCTTGCTTTGTTTACTCCACCAATGTAAGACCCGCTATGAGGTACGCGAATAAACGTCTCACTGTATAAATCAGATAAGTGTTTAGCAACGTCGCGTTCCCATGTAGAGCCTTTAATTTTTTGCTTACTGGGCATTAATTACATTGCGTTCTTTTTGTCTTGAATCTCAGCCCTGCGTGTTTTAGCTAATTTACCAATTTCGCCTAACGCTTTACGAGCGCGAGCGGCCGCGGCTTTTACACCCTTATCCTCAAACTTTGAAGATTCGCTAACGTATGTTTCGACTTGCTCTAAGATTTGCTCATGAATTGTTGACATATTGTTTACTCCTTAATGTGTAAAAATCTATTTACATGATTTCTATATCGTCACTGTAATTTGTGAAACCATTTTCTTTTGTAACTGTCAGAACGTTATGCACACGCCCGACCAGTTCATCTTTATGCGAGATAAGAAATACACTTTTATTTCTATCTCTACAAAATTTCTTAAGAATACTTATACTACCTTCTAACCCTAACGCATCCATACCACTATCAACTAATTCGTCAATAACTAGCAGGTTTATGTTGTCGTATAAGTGTTCCCAAACATCCCTAAACGCCCAAGATAAACTTAAAATAAGTCTATTTCGTTCGCCTCTACTAAGATTATCAAAGTCTAGATCACGCCCATACTCTGTAATTTCAACGCTTAAATCGTTCAAGAACATTACAGCATGTGGTAATCCAATCTTGTCTAAGTAATAACTTAGTCTTTTATTTAACAATGCTAAGTTTTGATCAATAATTCTTTTGCGAATAAATGAGTCCTTATTAACTAGCAATCGTGCTAAAAACTCTTGGTGCTCTCTAAGAGACACTAATTCATTTAATTTATTGTAATTAATTTCTTGTAAAACAGAATTTTGTAGATCTTCAATTTGAGACTTATACGGATCTTCTTCCTCTGCCTTCTCTACTAAAGTATTACGCAAATGCTCTAAACTACTATCATGCTTATAAGCACTAGCAATATCATCATAAAACGTTTCTTCGTACCAATCAATAGTACCAATTTCTTCTATTTTTTTAGTAACAGTTGCTAAGTTTTTCTCTTCTGCTTTAATAGATTGTTTATGCTCAGTTATTTGTTCTTCCAAATCCGCAAGCATCTTTTGGTGTATTTCGTCGTGTAATGCTTGTCCGCAAGTATGGCATGTTTTATCCTCGGTTTGTGATATATTCTTCTCAAACCGCGCTAACTCCTTGTTATATTTGGATAATAAGTTCTTAGAAGTTGACTGTTCTCTGTTATATCCACGCAGTTTAGACTCTAACTGCTCTATGTTTGCTTTTTTAGTGTGTAGTGCTATTTCCTCTTCAATCTCGACAGCTTCAAGTTCTTTAACAGCATTGTCTATTTTCTCAATATCTTTGTTGCGAGACTCTACCCACGCTTTTTGTTTTATGCCGAGACTTTTAATAGTGTTCTCAATATTCTCGTTTGCTTGTTGCTTACCTTTGATTGCGTATTCTTCTTCAGTAATAAGATCCTTTGTTTGTCTTATAATCTCTTTAAGTTTTTCTGCTTTCTCAGACAGCAAAGTAATACCGAGTAACTGCTCAATAACGTCACGTTGATCTGATACACGCATAGCAAGAAACGGCTCAGTGTATGTGTTAAGTGCCACAACGTGTTTAAACATTGTATGCGACATACCAACTGCTTCTTCTATTTGATCTTGCGTTTGTCTATTTTCGCCTTGCGCTTGATCAACCTCGTCATTGTTTGAATAATATTTTAAAATACCCGGTCGTCTGCCACGTTCTATACGATGATGTACACCGTCTTTTTCAAACTCAACAGTGACTAACATGCCTTTGGCATTTGTTTTATTGATTAAATTATCTTTTTTAATATTTGTTAATGCTTGTCCATACAACACATAACTCAACGCATTAACAATAGTAGTCTTGCCTGTACCATTACGAGCGCCGGCATCATCGCCGCCTAAGTCTAAGTTTTCACCTAAAACAAGTGTGAGATCCTGTCTGTCTAAACTAACTGCTTGGGTTTGGTTACCCACGCTCATAAAATTCTTTACTGTCAGAGATTTTAAGACTAACATTAAATGTTCCTATATATTTCTAACAACGTTTGTGGATTGTAATGCTCGCTTTCAATGTTGGCTAATTGGTCACTAACAATTGAATCGATGCTATCAAAGTTAAGTTGAATATCCTCATCAATAATGTCAAGGTCTTGTTTCTCTTTATTCGGTAATAAACTTAACTCGCGAACACTTTGCTCTTTTGTAAATGTTTCTTTGATAAAGTTTGCTTCTTCGTAACTAATGTCAATATCCATTGTTACTCTTGCGTATGTTTTACTATCTAAATACTGCGTAGGATTCTCTAACAGTTGCGATAGTTTTAGTGTTTTATATGATGGAGCATCAGGCCAAGCAACATACTCTGGCTCACCATCCCATTCCAACATCATCATGCCACGATCATCGTCCCACGCATCAGCATAGTTGTGTGGAAAGCAATTACCAATGTATATTACATTCTTTTGCTGTTGTCTTTTATGGAAATGACCACTAAACACGTAGTCTGCATGTCCCATGTCGTCAGCATAAAGTTCGCCGTGATCCGGCATTTGTACCATAGCGTTCATGTAAAAGTGAGGCAGTTCAAAGTGTCCAAAAATATACTTTGCTTTAATTTTTTTAATTTTCTTAAAGTCATCACCAACTAACCACGGAACAATAGCAACATTGCCCTCGTTAATTGTTTGATTTACAATAGAAATTCCAGGAAATCTACTAGCAAATTCAACACTGTTTAGATCACGACGATCTCTGTAGTAGAGATCATGGTTGCCTGTAATAAAGTAAAACTTCTCAAAAGATTTACCCAACTTTTCCAAACTACGCAAACTATAGTTTAACGTATGGACGTTAATGCTTGCTCGCTGGTGATGCCAGTCGCCTAAAAACATGCAAGTCTCGCAATCGTTTTTGTGCGCCGTTTCTATAAACCAGTCAATAAAGTCTTCACAATCTTGATTGTGTGTAGTTGAATTGCTTTTATTTCCGAAGTGTATATCTGTACAAACTGCTACTTTTTTAAATAGATTATTGTTACTCATATATAATTAAATATTATACTAAAGTTAAAGTAAATTGTCAAGTTTTTGCGTTTTGATTTTGCCTTGTGTAACTTGGCGCCATATCATTCATTTCTAATATATCATCACGAATGTTTTGGTTACGCTTTTCCATATTAAGAATCTTGGTAAACGAGTTAGTGACAATTGCTGTGTAATACGCAAATGGGTTTTGGCTTTTACTTTCATCAAATAGTAACCCTACTTGAATTAATTGTAATATCGCAGTACCGCGCATCTCATCATTATATGTGTATCCGCGCCAGTTAGATCTTGTGCCATAACGATCACATAACTTCATAAACATTTTAGCGAGGTTTTCAGTCATTTGACCATGATCCTTGTTAAAATATCCAGTTTCTAAGTCACCAATCCAGTGACTTTTGCCTACGCAAAAAAGTTCCTTATTGTCATCATAACGAAAGTGTTGATATGGCGGAAAAGGAAGTTTTTCATAGTGATCCGCTACACGCTTTGGTGTTTTAACCCTTCCGTGTTGTAAAGGAATATGGTCAAAAGTCATAACTCTAAACACAAGATCTTCTTTAGGAATCTTTTTCCAATTAATTTGAAAGTCAATAAGTCGAGGTTTTTTACGAGATGTATTTTCCTCTACTGCTTTTGCGTGTTCTATCTTGGAAAGTTTTGCCGCTCGATTACGCTTCGCTTGTGCAACAGATCTTATATTAATTTTTTCAATCTCTGGTACAATGATATCGTAATCAGCATCTTCTGGTGTAGTGTAACTACTGTAGGTATTCTTTGATTTGTGTATTTCTTCTAAAATATCTTTGTTTCTAAGGTAAACTGTTTTTTTATTGTTCATTTATGCTCCAATATAGTATTTATTATAATACACGTATATTAAAAAGTCAAATAAATAACAAGGCATACAGGAACTTTTTTATGGCAACAATACCATTTGGTGGAATATTATTAGGTAGCATTGCGGCGCCAATAGTTGCGTTTAGCGATGTAGGTGAGGATTGGAGAACAAGATTAACAGTCAACACTGACCTCTTGGGAGGACCAGTGCTAAGTCCATTGGCAGCCGGAAAAGGAATTATTTTTCCTTACACTCCGACACTGTTTGTTCAACACAACGCGGCTTATGGCGCGGCTGGACTTACTCATACAAACTATGATCATCCTACGTTTGAAAGTCATCAAATTGGCTCAATACAAATTACAGGACAGTTTACAGCAAATAGTTCTGCTGAGGCGGACTATTTAAGAGGAGTGTTACACTTTTTAAGAACTGTTACAAAAATGTTTTTTGGACAAGATGCGGAGCCTGTAGCAGGCACGCCGCCACCTGTACTAAGATTAAATGCATCTGGAGATTACATATTTTCAAATGTACCTGTTGTAGTAGAATCATTTTCGATGGAACTTCCAAGTAGTGTTGATTACATTAGAACTTCTGATGGTAAAACAATGATTCCATCAAGCACTACAGTTACTATAACAGCAAAGCCAACGTATTCAAGAAAAGCAACATCCAAACGTTTTGGACTGAAAAAATTCGCATCTGGCGGATTATTAGGAAGTGACAGTGAAGGAGGCTTTATATAAAATGGCAAAGACAAGATACAGTTATTTTGCAGATAGTCCTTATTACTTAACTCCCACTGTAAATAGTAGATTAGGCATAATGAGAAAGAGATCCTTTCCATTCGAAAACGACGATTTAGAATATCAAATTGAAGAGAGTTATAATAATCGCCCTGATTTATTAGCACATGACATTTATAACAATGCTAACCTGTGGTGGGTATTTGCGGTGAGAAACCCAGACACTCTAATTGACCCAGTATATGATTTTGTTGCGGGCGTAACTATATTTGTACCAAAAATAACAACTCTTCAAAAATCATTGGAGTTATAATATCATGTCAGGTGATCCAAACCTACAAATAGATCCTAACAAGCCCATTCCAGCACCTGATAATATTTTACATCAGTTCACAAACTACACTTATAAAATTAGTTTGTTAAGTTTTAAATCTTTTCAGATGTATAACGATTTGGCTGAAAACGGCAGTTGGGAATGGTGCCATGGAAATATTCCTTCTATATGTAACACATTAATATCTTCCGGAGGAATTGCAGACAGCGCCACAGAGTTTATACCAGCCCGGCACCCAGCCTTTGGATTGGATTTTTACATAGATTCTATGTCAATATCAGGAATGATGGGTATGAATTCCACCAGTCGTGCAACCAACGTGATGGATATGAACATGGCCATTGTAGAGCCAGCTGGCACCACATTGTTGGAAAGACTTCACGAAGTACTAACCGAAGACGGACCAAATTGGACAGAGAAACCGCTACTAATTCAAATTGATTTTCTTGGGTACGATGATGCAGGCCAGCCGGTTAGAATAAAACCAGCTACTCGATGGATTCCTGTCAGATTAGTAAGTTTAGATTTTAATATTACGTCAGTCGGTACTAGTTATTCAGTTGAGTTTATCGCAATGGCTGTGTTAGAAGGAAGTAACAATCCATTGACCCAAGCACTTAATTTAAAACAAGTTAAAGGAAAATCACTTCAAGACTTTTGTAAAATTCTTGAGAAAGAATTTAATAGAGAGCAAGTGGAAAGATCAACAGACAAAATAGGTGGTGCAGGACTAAAACCAAATTCTGCCGGAACTGTCGTCGCACCGAAAACACAGGAATTTCCTGATGAAATTGAATTTAAATTAGGGTCAGGTGGTGGCCCAATTGCTGAAAAGCTAAAAAATGCAAAAATAGAACCAAATGTTGCTAAACAAACTTTATTGAGGGTAGGCCCGGTTACTACAGCTCCTGGCGAGAGGGGGCGTCAAGTGCCTCCCGAGAAAAAATTTAAATTTAATAGAGACATAAGGTATTATGGTGAAGGTGAGAGAGGCGACTACAAGGTTGAGATAACAGCACCTGGGCAATCCATGTTAGCATTTCTTGAAAAAATAATACGTGATAGTACATACGTCACTGATCAACTAGAAGAAAACACCACGCTTGATAAAATGAAGGATGCTAGGTCAGTACTGAAAAATCCAGAAAACGGCCTAAATTGGTGGAAAATTACGTATGTTAAGACATTAAAAGATTTTGATAAAATACGAAACAAGTATGCTAGAAAAACAGTTATACAAATAGATCCTTACAAAGTAGTTGATCCTGAAGTTACTGGCGGGAAATCTAAACCTGGAGAAAACGGCCTTCGTAATCCTGCTAGAAGTTATAGCTATATCTACACTGGACAAAACTTAGATATAAGAAACTTAGATTTGACCTTCAACAATGCTTTTATAATGGCAATGTCGGGTATTGGAACATCAAACGAAGGTTCTGAAAACCCTATTATTGAAGAAACTGAAGCAAATGTGTCACCTGAGTCAGGGAATCAGCAAGATGGAGAGGCTGTTGTTAGTGGCGCACAAAGCATTAAACCAAAAAATAACAAATTTAATGCAGATGAACACGCAAACCAAAAGCAAAGAACTGGCGCCACGTTGATGGAAAATCTATACAGAACTCCTGGGTCTGATATGATAACTATTAGTTTAGAGATTGTTGGAGATCCTGGTTATATACAACAAGACGGTATTCTAACAATGACTACTCCTAATAAAACAGGAGCCCAAGGCGGCACCGAAGGACACGATCCAGCAAACGGAGCAATTCTTAGTGATCTTGACGATTCGCATTTTTACTTAGTGTTCAAAACTCCAAGAGATTATGATGAAGCAACTGGATTAGCAAACTTTGCTGAGAGTGATGGCGGTAGCACATTGTCAGGTTACTATAGAATTTGGGAGGTAAACAGTACTTTCCAAGGCGGTGAATTTACACAAGCTGTTGAGGCCACAAGAATTTATAATCAATGGCGCGAAAACATAGACAACCCTGAGAAACCAGGTCAAGAGTTAATGTCAGATGACGAAGCCGCAAATTATGATTTTGAAGATGCTAAAGCCGCGGCCGCATCAGCAACAACAACCGCGCCTGGAAGTGAAGCAGCCGTTGACAGCGCCGCTGGCGAATTTGACGGAACACCAGTGCAATCATTAGCCAGCCAAGAAGAACAAAAAGAACGCGAACTTGCATCAGAAGCAGCTGACAGAGAATGGGCAGGTGAGTTTGACTCAGTTAGTGGCCCTGTAACTGAAACAGCGTCAAATAGAAACAGTGTAAATCCACATGCAGATTTTAATACCCAAGCAATACAATCTTCTCCTCAAAGCGCACAAGAGTTTAGAGCGGCTGAAGCAAGATCATTTCAGTTAAATTCTTTAAACACAACGTCGGCGCAGTCAGGCACTACATCAGCAGTAATTTCCAATACTTCGCGTGGAACTACTCCTATGCGTCCAAATCCAGGAGACGCATCAGGATCTTTTACATTTAGTGCAAGTCCTGCTATTGAGAGTTATAGATCATCGCCGTCATTTGTAACTAGTACAGGAGGCACTGTTTTGACCGAGCCTACTGGACAATCGCTTGGCGTAGTTGGATTAAATCCAATTATTAATACAAGCAGTTATGCGTCCCAAGACCAAACTACTATATCAAATAATAACAATACTGAACGCAGTGCGAGAAAAGATGTTATTAATGCCGTGTCTGCAGGTGCGATAGCGGCAGCCGTAACTGCTTGGGCGGCCGGAAACTCAGCGAGTGAAAGTAGTAAGATTACACACGGTAAATATGGAAACGGTTATAATAGTTGGAAAGAACACGGATATTTGTCAGACATACTTCCAGTAAATCCTCTAACAGGACAATAGAACTTTAAATAACAATGGAAAAGCATAATGCCTCAAGCAAATCATCCTAAAAAGCCTACAGTAGGATTACCCACTGCTGGACGAGATTATACAGCGAAAACAGACCCAGGTCCTTATATAGGTATTGTCAAAGGATATGGTGATGACAGCGGTATGAATCGTATTGCGGTTTATATTCCTGCATTAGCACAACAGCGTAAATCCAAAGAATCAGGTTACGATAAGACAGAGTATGAATCTAACACTATACTTTGCTCATTAGCATTGCCTTTTTACGGAAGAACGAATGCATTAGCTGATAATAATGATCAGTATGAAATGACCACTAAATCATATGGTATGACCTTCCCTACACCTGATATTGATACCCAAGTTATGGTAGTGTTTGCAGAAGGCAAACTAGGAAGTGGTTATATTATCTCATATATTCCTGACGCATTAATGTTACATATGGTTCCGGGTATCGCCGCATCGCCAGCATTTAAAGGCTCAAGTTCTACTAAAGCAGCTGGTATAACTTCACCAAAGTTTGAAGTGCCTGTTGCGGAATATAATAAGTTAAGTACCAAGAAATTTGACAAAACTACTGCTTGGAAAAATGTAGAAAAACCTGTACACCCAATGTTTGATACTTTGCTTATGCAAGGATTAGAAACAGACTATGTTAGAGGACTTACAACTTCTAGTGTTCAACGCGAGAGTCCGTCTAATGTGTTTGGTATTTCCACGCCTGGTCCTTTAGATTATGACTTTGGAACAATTACGCAAGGACTTGTTACTGAGGAAAATAAAGAAGGATATGAGTGGCCTGTTAACAGAAAAAGCGGACATACTTTTGTTATGGACGACGGCGACAATAATGGTACTAGCCAGTTAATAAGATTACGAACAGGTACAGGGCATCAAATTTTATTAAGTGACGACGGTGGCACAGTTTATTTAGGAACTGCAAGCGGGAGTGCTTGGGCTGAGTTGAGAAATGACGGATCAGTAGATGTGTTTAGTGCTAAAGACGTTAGCGTTCATGCCGAAGGTAATGTTAATATGTTAGCAGATGTTGATGTTAATATACAAGCGGGCGAGGATATTAATCTACTAGCAGGGCATAACTTTAAAATAGAAACAAATCCAACAAATGCTCAAGGCAAAGGACACGCTCACTTCTATATAAATGGTAATTTAAAAGCAACATCAGTAGGCACTATGAACTTTAAGTCCACTGACTGGTTTAATATTACTTGCAAGGAAGCAATTAGCCTTACAAGCACAGCATGTATTTTTCTTAAAAGTGGCGGCGGAACAAAGTATCCTATTAAACTCAACACTGAAGCCGGAAACGTTGCTGAAGAAGCAGGCAGAGTTGCTATATATGAAAATAACTGGGTAAACAAAGGAGCATCCAACACGCACGGTGGTAAACGTTATGCTGTTGATGGCAGCTACTCTTATTATACCGCAATGCAACGAGTTCCAATGCACGAGCCAGATCCAAGAATTAACCAATCAAAGAAAAAGGAACCTAAAGCAGGAACCACCTCACATATTGCTGACAGTAGTAATTAATCTACGTAGGTTAATAGTAGTATATAATTAAAATAACTAAATATTAGTATGGCGATTACATATAAAGGCTTCAATACTCTGGGCAAAAACTTCTCTAATTCTTACACATTAACTGGTTTTGATATTGCAAAACAAGATCTTATGAACCATTTTAATATAAGAAAAGGTGAAAAGTTACAACTACCTGATTTTGGATCTGTGGTATGGGATATGGTTTACGAGCCCTTGAATGAAACCACAATAGAAACAATAAGACAAGACATACAGGATGTTATTGCTTATGATCCGAGAATAGAAGCAGAAAATATAGTGGTTAAACAATATGAGCACGGTCTATTAATAGAATTAAACTTAAAGTTTATTCCAGACCAGATAATAGAAAATTTGCTAATTGATTTTAACACACAAACAACTACCGCTACACTGAGTACAGCATAATGGCATTAACAACACGACAAAATAACATATACAACGCAGAGGATTGGCAAGTATTATACCAATCTTTTATTAACGCAGACTTTGAGAGTTATGATTTCCAAACATTGCGTAAGTCAATGATTGATTACATCAAAGCATACTATCCTGAAGATTTCAATGACTACATTGAAAGTTCAGAATTTATTGCGTTAATTGACCTCATATCTTATGTAACACAAAACATTAGTTACAGAGTAGATTTAAACGCTAGAGAAAACTTCCTAGCAACTGCTGAACGCAGAGAAAGTATTTTAAGACTTGCGAGACTCGTAAGTTATAACGCAAAGCGTAGTGTAAACGCAAGCGGAATGTTAAAGTTATCAAGCATCTCTACAACGGAAGATGTTTATGATTCCAATGGAGAGAATTTAGCAAACACTAGAATTGATTGGAATGACATTAATAATGATGATTACGCAGAACAAATTAATTTAGTATTAAATGCGGCAATGGTGAACACACAAAAAGTTGGTAACCCTAATAGTTCTAAAACGTTAAATGGTATCGAGACTCAAGAATACCAAATTAACATAGCAACTGGAACACTGCCAGTGTTTCCATTCCAAGCATCAATTGATGGCGTTAATATTGATTTTGAAATTGTTAGTGCTACTTTTGAAGGTTATGACTATGTTTATGAAAAAGAACCTAGCACTATCTCACCATTTAGTTTTTTATATAGAAGTGACGGCAAAGGTAACGGCAGTGTCAACACTGGCTTCTTTGCTTACTTTAAACAAGGTACTTTAAGAGCATCTGATTTTACTATTGACCAAGCAATTCCTAATAGACAAGTATTAATTAATACTAGTAACGTTAGCCAAAATGATGTTTGGTTATATGAGTTAGATTCTAACAATGACTTATATAGACTATGGACGCAAGTGCCAGCGGTAACAGGTAATAACGTGATTTACAATAGTTTATCAAGAGATATAAGATCATTATACAGTGTACAATCACGTGAAGCAGATCAAATTACATATGTGTTTGGCGACGGTATATTTTCTGATATGCCACGCGGTAGTTTTAGATCATACTTTAGACAAGGTAACGGATTGTCATACGACATTAACTCAGACGATATGCAAGGTGTAACGTTAAACATTAGTTACCTAAGCAAATATAATGTTCAACATACATTAACAATGGTTCTTGATCTACAACAGCAAGTTTATAATGCAGCCGAAAGAGAAACTATTGAAGATATTAGAACAAAGGCACCGCAGAGTTATTATTCACAAAACAGAATGGTTAATGGCGAAGATTATAATATTTTTCCAGTAACAGCAACAAACGAAATTATTAAAGCAAAGGCAGTTAATAGAACATCAAGTGGTATATCTAGATATTTAGATGTCATTGATCCTTCAGCAAAGTATTCATCCACAAACGTATTTTGTGAGGATGGAATATTATTCCAAGAATTATTTACTAACAATTTTGATTTTGAGTTTTCTAATGAAATGGATATATTGCGAATTATTCGCGATACTATTGAACCTATTCTACGTAACGTTAGTAGTAAACAATACTACTATAAAAATTACCCAAGAATATCAGTATCCACCACAACTTGGGAACAGTCAACTACAAGCACTAATATCAGCACTGGTTATTTTAAAAACAACATCGGCTCTCCAGTTCCAATTGGTTCAGGGGCACCAGACAACAGAGTGTGGTTAACAACAAACTCACTAGTTAAGTTTAATGCACCGTCTGGAAAATACTTTAAGTCAGATGGCAGTTTACACACTGGTGTAGTTGGTGCTCCAGGAACATTTAGTTCCATATGGGCAATGGTTAAAAACGTAGTAGGTGATGGCATGAATGGTGGCACCGGCAATCTATCCGACGGCTCCGGCCCAGTAACACTAACAGAAAAGATTGGTGATGGTGCAGAAGTAGCGGAAATTATTCCGCAGTTTGATACAGACTTGACTTCTGCAATTGAAACCGCAATGCTAAACAAAATATTTAATCATGAAGAGTTTGGCTTACGCTTTGATGCAACTACTAGAGAATGGATTATTGTATTAGCAGAAAATTTAAATACGACAAATGCATTTAGTTTTAGCTTTGCGGGCGACACTTCCGGACTACGTAAAGACTCAAGTTGGATGATACGTTTTAGTAGTACTGGCGTAATTTATACATCAACATATAGAGGTTTAAAATACAGTTTTGAAAGTGATTTGGAAACAAGATTTTACTTTGACGATTCAGTTAAAATTTATGACTCACGAACTGGACAAACATTAGCAGACCACGTTAATGTATTTAAAATGAATAGCAAGCCTGATTCTAATGACGCATTAGATCAAGATTACATTTGGCAAATTTACGGTTTAGACACAGAGTTTTCAGGAAGCACAAACACACGTAGAGTATTAGTTACATTTTTAGATAGCGATGACGACGGCATTCCAGATAATCCAGATCAGTTTACCACAGTAATTGATCCAACAGTTAATCCAAATAACAAATTAGTATTTTTTGAAAAGTTAACTGAGGCAGACGGTGGAGAACAATATAGATTAACTACAAAAGAAGTTAATTTAGATTACGATTTAGCAACAAACTTGCCAACAGACTTGTCAATTTTTAGTGACGGAGAAGTTATATACTTAACTCTAGATAAGAAGTTTAAAGTAAACAATTCAGCAGATAGTACATTGTTGGATAGCACAGATTATTTGGCATATATTGGTAGAAAAGACTTATACTTTAACTACAAGCATAACTCACCAAGCGACAGAAGAATTAACCCTGGGTTGAGTAATATTATTGATTTGTATATATTAACCCAATCATATAGTAACCAATTTATTCGTTACATAAAAGATAATACTGGTGTTGTTATTAAACCAGAAGAAAGTACTACAACAGAGTTATCGTCACAATTTAGTAATTTATTAGATTATAAAATGCTAAGTGATGAGATTATTTTCCATCCAGTAAAGTATAAAGTATTGTTTGGAAGCAAAGCAGATAGCTATCTGCAAGCAGAGTTTAAGATTGTAAAAAATCCACAGTCTTCAATCACTGACACTGAAATTAAAACAAAGGCAGTGAGTGCTATTAATGAATATTTTGATAGCGTAAATTGGGACTTTGGAGATACATTTTACTTTACAGAATTATCAGCGTATATTCACACTGAATTATCACCACACGTTGCAACAGTATTAATTGTTCCAAAGGGTACTGAGCAAACTTTTGGTAGTTTGTTTGAAATTGAGTGTACAAGCGATGAGATTTTTATAAGTGATGCTAAAGTAGAAAACGTTGAGATTATTGATGCAGTAACAGCATCTAAGATTAGAGCAAGCGGCACAATTACAACAAGTGCATAGGAAATAATATGGCAATAAGAAAGACTGTTAACCTATTACCTGGACAGTTTCAAACTGATGTTAATAAAAAGTTTTTAAACGCAACATTGGATCAGTTAATGTCCCCAGGGACTTTGGATGTTGTTAATGGTTTCGTTGGAAGGCGAGATGTTAACAACTTTGAAACAACTGATAGTTATGTAGTTGAAACAACATCTGATAGAAGAAACTATCAGTTAGAACCTGCAATAACAATTAAAAAAGATTTAGCAACGGCAAACTTAGAGCAATCTGCTTATGCCTTTGCCGCCACATATATTGACACAATTAACTCAGTTAAAGTAAAGGGCGGTAGTAGTTATAATCATAACAGATTGTTTTCTAGTGAATACTATGTGTGGACACCACCTATTGACCAAGATAAAATTTCCAGTTATACAAAATACTTTTGGTTACAAGACGGTCCAGATACTATAGAGATTGATCAAGAAATTAATGTAGAATCAGATTTAATAGGCAAAACAACTTTTACTGCTACTAGTGGCACACAATCAGTGGTGTTTTCCTCTGGACTAAAAGTTAAGTTCACTAACGCATCTACGTATCCATCATCATACCAAAACAAAGAATACCTGGTTGCAAATGTTGGAAAGAGCATTGAATTGATTGAGTGGAGCACTTTAGTCACACCTGAGTCAGCAGTTTATTCTCTAACTAAAGATTACATAACTATTAAGCCTGGCGCACTTGATGGCAACCAATGGAGTAATAATAACCGTTGGTTCCATGAAGATATTATTACCAAAACAGCAGAATATACAAACACAGTTCCTGTATTTGATTCAGCAGTTAGAGCAAAACGTCCTATTATTGAGTTTGATAAAAACTTAAAACTTTATGATTTTGGTACTGCTAAGTTAACAGATGTCGACTTAGTTGACACTTTATTTACAGATGCGTTCTCTGATTTAGAAGGACAGCCAAGTGCTGGTACTTACATAGACGGAAAGTTGGTTGAAGAAGGACAATTAATAGTATTTACAAGCGATGCAGATCCTTTTGTTAATGGCTTTGTATACGAAATACAAATTCTTAGAATTGCTGGTGTAGATACTATACACTTGGAAAAGTCAACTACTATCGCAGATCCTGTAGAGCATAATACACTTATTGCCAAATATGGCAATAATGCAGGAACACAGTGGTATTATAAAAACAGCAAATGGAATAAAGGACAAATTAAAGCAGGAGTAAACCAAGCCCCATTGTTTGATATGTTTGATGAGACTGGTGTTAGTTTTTCAACATATACTAACAGCACGTTCGCTGGTTCTCCAGTGTTCAGTTACGCAGTAAACTCAGCAGGAGTGGCAGACACTGAGTTAGGTTTTGCTTTAACATATAGAAACTTTAATAACATTGGCGACATTGTTTTTTACGATAATATTATTAGAGATAGTTTTACATATACTACTGATGTTTTAAACAATGTCACTAGTAGTGTAAGAAACGCAAAAGGCTTTTTACACAACTATAATAGTATTTCTGATTATACAGTAGAAAATAACTGGACAAAAGCACCGTTTGAGAGTAGACAGTTTATACAACAAACAATTTCAGTAGGATCTGAATTACAACAGTTTAAAATTACGACAACTCCAAAGGAAGAAACTAACGCAAAGAATTTAATTGTAAAAGTTAACGGAAAGTTGAAGGAGAAAGGAGAAAACTCCTCCACCACAAAAGATTTTTATATTTTAACAACTGATAATGTACAGTATGTTAATTTCACAACAGCCCTTACCACTGGTGACGTACTTGTTATAAAATCCTATACTGACGACACTACTGAAAACTTAGTAGATGGAGAAGTGTATAACATTCCTGTTAACTTAAATAATAACCCGCTTAATAATTTGGACGTAACAACAACATACACCCTTGGACAAATTAGAGACCATATCGGAACGTGCGTTGATAATAGTTTAGAATTTGAGGGCACATACTTTGGTTATAATAATACTAGAGACATTGGCGACATCAGTCTGTTAGGAACAAACATTGTTCAAAACTCTGCTAGTTTAGCAAAAGCAGGGTACATACTAACAAACAACGAATATGACTTTTTCACTTCAATTGACCACGCAGAAGTACAATACAATAGATTTAAGAACTTATTTTTAACTACTGCTGACAACCTCGAGTATGATTCAAATACATCTAGGTTTGTTGATTCTATTTTACAGACAATGTTCGCTGGTAAAAATAATACAATGGCATATCACAATAGTGATATGGTTCCGTTCTCAACAGATACAACAACTTTAACATATACAATTTTTGATATTGATAATAAGAAGTTTGAACTTAATAAAACTTACAACGACACAGTTCCAAGTGAAACTGGTGTATTAATATACAACAATGGTGTTATGCTGGTAAAAGATAGAGATTATACTTTCTCTACAACAACTCCGTTTGTTACATTGGCGGACAGTGTAACATTAGTTTCAAACGAAAAACTTGAGATCGTTGAGTATATTACTACAGGTGGTAACTTTGTGCCGCCTACTCCTACTAAGTTGGGATTATATCCAAAGTATGTTCCAAGTAAGTTTACAGATGACACATACAAGACATCAATTGATGTTATTCAAGGACACGATGGTTCCATCACACCAGCGTATGGTGATTATAAAGATGATGTTTTACTAGAGTTAGAAAAAAGAATTTACAACAATCTTAAAGTTGAGTATAATAGTAATTTACTTGATACATGTAACTTGATTAACGGTCATACTAGAAAAGTAGACTACACTACTCAAGAGATTAACAATATATTAAGTGCCTACATATCCAATTGGGCTAACAAAAACGGAATAAATTACATCACAAACTCAACTTACGACGTAAGCGATCCGTTTACTTGGAACTATAGTTTAATAAAGAATAAATTTGATTCGACACAATTATTGCCTGGCTACTGGAGAGGCATTTACAAGTATTTTTATGATACAGACAGACCACATACACGCCCGTGGGAAATGCTTGGATTTACAGATAAGCCATCGTGGTGGGAACTTACTTATGGCCCAGCACCTTACACAAGAGATAACTTAATATTGTGGCAAGACTTAGAGGATGGCGTGATTGCGTCCGGACCCAAAGCAGGCACATATGACAAATACAAACGCACAGGTTTAGTTGCTAACTATATTCCTACAGACAGTGCTGGTAACTTAATGCATCCTGTAGATGTTGGATTAATTGATAGAATTGATTCAAGTACAAGCGCAGATTGGGCAATAGGTGACGACGGTCCGGCTGAAACAGCATGGAAAAGATCTAGCAGTTATCCGTTCGCGTTACAGAAGTTGATGGCGTTAACAAAGCCGGCAAAATATTTTGAACTAATGTACGATGTGTCTAAAATAACCACAAACCTAGTAGGACATTATGTACACAAGGACACTGGGTTACCAATTGTTCCTAACGCAGTAAGCACACATGGGTTTGTTAACGCAGATGGTACTGTTGAATACACTGCTGGTTATGGTAACTGGATAGTTGATTATACAGTTTACTTGGGCGGTAGCACAATAAAGTTTAATGAGAATCTTAATAGTTTAAGTCTTAATCTTGCTTATAAAATGGCAGGGTTTACAGATAAAGAAAAGTTAAAGATTATACTTGAGCAAATTTCACCAACACGCTCTTCCAATGACGTGTTTATACCACAAGAAGATTATTCCTTTTATCTATTAGAAGGAAAGCCATTAGAAAGAATTAATTACTCGGGTGTGATAGTTGAAAGAACTGAGTCTGGCTACATTATTGATGGTTACTCTGTCGATACTCCTTACTTTAATGTTCTGCAAAGTATTACTACCTCAGGAAATAAAAGACAAGTTTCAGTTGGTGGAATACAACTTGATACCGTTCCTTACGAGCCTAATAATGATTACGCAGCTGGACAAATATTAGAAACAACCTCTGGGTCATATTACATTGTTAATATTCCTTTTTCATCAACAGATGATTTTGAAAATGATAGGCAATATTTAACAAGGACTCAGCAAATTCCAACGCAAGGCGGAGTTACAGTATTACGATATGGAGATTTTAAAAATACTCCAACCAAAGTGCCTTATAGAACAGAATACAAAACTATACAAGATGTTTATGATTTTATTATTAGTTATGGTAGATATTTAGAGTCTACTGGTTTACAATTTGATAATATTAGCGATGATTTTGGACTAGTTGAAGATTGGGATCAGTCAGGAGTTGAATTTTTATACTGGACACAAACAAACTTTGGTCCCGGATCAATGCTTACAATGAGTGCTGGTAGCTCAGTTCTAAAGTTTAATCTAAGTAACGCACAGGTCGGAAGTTTAACTAGCGAGATTATTCCGTCATCAGTTATCAACCAAAACAAGCAAAAGATTTTAGTTCAAGATTTATTTTATAAGAGAGAAGATAACACATTTGAATTAAGCACTAGCCAAGAAGTAGATGGTGTATACGCTTGCGTCTTAAATCCAATACAAACAGAACATTTGTTAATTGTAGAAAATGAAACTGTATTTAATGATGTTATTTGGAACTTAACCACTGGTAGCAGACAAAACAGAATTAAGTTAGTAGGCTATAAGACAAGATTGTGGGACGGAACGCAACAATTGCCAGGCTATGTCTTATTAGATGACAGCGTTGATGATTGGGATGTTAACAATAATTATGAACTCGGCGAGATTATAAGATTTAAAAGTAAATTTTATGTCGCTAATATAAAACACGCTCCGTCGGATTTAACAGAACAAGGAAAGTTTGATTTTAGCAAATGGAAACTACTAGATGAAGTTAACACTGGCTTGCTTCCTAACTTGGATACAAAAGCAGATCAGTTTAGAGCCTTCTACGAGATTGAAGAAGATGTGAGGAAGTTTAGCACTGAGAAACTTTCTTCTAACCTAATAGGTTACCAAAGTAGAAAATATTTAGAGAATCTGCAGATTGACGAAACTGCTCAAAAGAAATTCTATCAAGGATTTATTAAAGAAAAAGGAACAACAGCGGTTGTTGATAAATTGCTCAGAGCAAAAGTTCCTGCTTTGGATACCTCAATTAACTTATACGAGGAATGGGCATTTAGAATTGGCGAGTATGGTTCTGTAGACAGCACACAAAGTATTGATTTTTACTTAGAAGAGAATAAATTTAAAGAAAGTCCTGACTTAATAGAGCTTATTAATGCTGACGAGCAATATAAGAATGAAAATATTACAGTTCGTCCAAGCGATCTTTACCAAAAGCCATTAGAACCATTACACTTTAATAAAAATATATTCTCTATAGAATCAGACACAATAGATGATAGACTAACCCTTCCAACAGCAGGGTATGTAAGAACTGACGATACGAAACATTCAGTTGTTAGCCTATCAGAGTGGGTTTCTTCTAACACTATTATAATAGAAGAAACAATTAATATCGAAACACAGTTAATTGGAAGAACAAGTTATACTACTAGTGGCTCTGTTACATTATATAATGGTGCCGTAGTAAGTTTTGATAGCACACAAATTATACCGTCCAGTTATAGAGGTAAAAACTTCGTAGTAACTGGAGTAGGTGAGTCTATAGTACTAACTGAAAAAACTGCGTATCTTAATTCGTTAGCAATTGGTGACAAAGTTTGGGTCTCTAGTGCTGACAGTTTCCCACCGCAGTTTAAAGAGGATTCAAAAGATTGGGCAGTATATAGAATTACTAACGCAGGGAATTCACCTATAAGTGTATCTAAAGATAACGACAATGAATTAACTGTTGCATTTTTGTATCCCATTGGTACCATACTAGTAGGCGAATATATTATTTTAAGACGCTGGACAAGCACGTCAAACAGTGGAGTAGATTTTAGTGGAATTTACAAAGTAAAAGAAAACTTATCCTCCAACGGACTTTATGTACTAAAATTACACGCAACAACGTCACTGGAACCATACGCAAGTTTGGGTGATTCACAAGCACCTACTATAACACGCGGCGAGATGGTAGTATTATCCAATGCTCGATATAATAGTTCAGACAGTTTATACGGAACAGATGAACCAAGATATGGTTGGCAAGACGGTGATTTAGCATGGGTTGATGACTACGCTGATACAGGGAAATGGGCAGTATTAGAGAAAAAGAATCCTTACACGCTAAGAGAGCAAATATATCCTAACAGTAAAGCAATTAATACTGGATTTGGGCAGGCAGTTTCCACTAACAAAGACACTTCCACATTATTAGTAGGATCAGTGTACGATGGCACCTCAGCAGGCAACATTGAACAATGGACAAGAGACATCAAAACAGTATTTGATGTTAAGAGTATTTTTGTAAGTGGCGATGGTTCACTAACGTCAGGTTACTTAAACAACTCTGGATACTTGTTAACTGTTAATACTGACGGATTGCCACAGCCATCATCTTTTGGTACATTTCCAAATGATAGTAATTCTAATAGAGTTACACCAAAAGTTTTTGAACACACTATAAACATCCGTGTTGGAACAAATACCACAACTACTACTCCAAGAGAAATTGGAAGTGATAGTATTGGTATTACAGCAACTGGTGTTACTATTAAAAGTCCTATAGTTGAAGGAGAATTAACTAACGACACTGGCAGTGCCAAAGGAAAAGCACCATTAAATTGGCAATGGAACGCTGTAGTAAACAGAAGCAAATTAGGACTGGACAGTGGCGACGGACAACCGTTGGATGACAACCATTATAATTATTATAGTGGTAAGTTTTTAAGCCAATGGAATGACAGCGTATACTTAGAAAATAGTTATTATAATGATACTAATTACAGCGGCGATCATTGGAGACACGCGGATGGGCACTCTAAAATAATTGGCTATGCTTATGATGGTTATCCAATTTATGGACCTTTTGGATATCAAACTCCTACTAACTCTGCTACAACACCAGTAAGAATGACCTCATCATACTTGTTACATGACGCTCCTCTTGCTGATAGAGAATACAATTATACCCAATATTCTAAAGGATCTTTTATACAAGATTATTATTATTCAGATGGATCAGGCACGTTAGACAAACACAATGGACGTTATGGTGTAACTCCTGATTATCCAGACGGCACATACGCATACTTTTTGACAATTAAGGTAGATGGTTCTGTAGTTTATCCTTACGTAGTAGGACCAACAATGAAGGAATATCCTGTATTAGAAGCAGATACCGTTCCTAAAGATCCAGGAGGTAGTAATACACAGACGGTTGCCTTAGTGCCGGCAGACTTTGCTTTTGACAGTAATATAATTGACGGCAGTAAACTTCGCAACAGCGGACTTCTTGGGTGGCGATTTGATAATACTAAAGAACACGATTACGTTGTAACAACAGCACCAGGAAGTAATAGTAACGAAGGCTATGTTATTGTTTTAAAACAAAAAGATGATAAAACATATGAGGCATTTGATATACTTCGATCACCGGCGCCAGCAGTAAATGGATATTTTGGTTATGATGTTGCTCTTAGTAACAACGGAAACTATATGATTATTGGCGAGCCAGGAGAGTTAAAGGCACACATTTATGGACTAACAAATACTGTTACGACAACGAATAGTGAGTTCTTTAACGGAACAGGCGCAACTCCAACGTTTGCGACAACAATATCATACAGTGACAATAGAGAAGTTACAGTGTATGTTGATGGACAAATTAAAATTGAAGGATTAGATTATACATTAGGAGCAGGAACAATTACATTTGTTACCTTCCCACCATTAGGTTCTAACAATGTTGAGATGCGTACTGGAAATTATTTTTATCAGGTTCAAACTCTATCAGGAGCATCAGCAACAGACTTTGGTAGAAGTGTTGCTATAAACGATAATGGAGATTTTGCATTTGTCGGCCAGCCAGACAAAGCAGCCGGCGGAAAATTGCAAGTAGGAAGCACTAAAGTTTATGCTAAGTCACCTAACGAAACGTATAGCGAAGTTCAAGAACTTTCTAGTAACATAACAAGCGAGTTGGAATTTTTTGGTAAGCAAGTAGAATCAGGCGACAGTGGTCACATTGTCGCAGTTGGTGCCACAGGTGCAGATTACACCTACATAGGAGCAACTGCTGCCTTAGCGTATAATACAGGTGAAGTAGACTACTTTATTAATAATATGAAAGTAACTGGTACAATAACAGGAACAGTTGCTAATCCAACTGTTGGTATTGGTGATCAAATTGTTATTAACGGCACACAGGTTACATTTACAGGTACAGCATTGACTGATATTGTACAAGATATTAATGACGCAAGTATTACATTCATCACCGCAGAAAGCACTTCGGATAATAAATTAAAAATTACTAGTACTAGCACCACAACAAATAATAAACTTAGTATTACAGTAGGTAATACAAATGGTGTGGCAGTGTTTACAGCAATTGGTATTACATTGTATGAATTTAAAGCATCGTTAGTACATCCAGACGGTTTACAAAACGCTTATTATGGAGAAAGAATAAAGTTTAACGAAGACGCTTCTAAATTGTTAATTAGTAGTCCAGCAGGAAACTCAATTGTTGAGATAGGTATAGATGACGGTTTAACAACATTTGATCAGTCTAATACGGCAATTAGTGATATCCAATTAGAGTCAGGGTCTGCGTTAATATACGATATTAATAGCGATATGACAAACAGTTTAATTCAACGTTTAGATTGGAGAGAACGCAGACAGTATGACAAATACGGTTCAGGCATTACATTAACAAATAACACCGCGTTCGTTGGTGCTCCAGGAGATGATTACTTCGAAACAGAGACAACAATTGGAGATGGTGTAACTACAGCATTTGCAATAACTGGACAATATAGTACTGATAATATTGAAGTTACTATTAATGATAAAAAGATATTATCTGGCTTTACAAGCGACAATGCATCACCTAATAGCACAGTTACATTTGATAATCCACCGCTTGCGTATACTATTAAGTTTAGTAAGTATACGTCTAATACTGGTTCAGTACTAGAGGCGATTGACGCAAATAACAAAGGCTCCTGGAATGTTAAGCGACAACAAAATTCCAGAGTTGACATTGACACAATTAATCAAGTATTCACATACAATCAGAAAACTAATAAGTTTATAAACTATGTTGACTACTTGGATCCAGTAAAAGGAAAGATACCTGGCGTTGTAAACCAAGAAATAAGTTTCAAAACATTCTATGATCCAGCAGTTTATAATGTGGCCACAGATACTACAGTGACCACAGACTCAGATAACCATTGGGGACCTAACCAAGTTGGAACATTGTGGTGGGATTTAACAAACACCAAGTATGTTGATTATGAACAAGGTGATTTGGAGTATAGAAAAAAATCATGGGGTAAACTATTCCCAGGCACACAAATTAGCGTATATGAGTGGGTAGAAAGTGATACGTTGCCTTCAAGTTACGCTGTATATGATGGCGACGGAACTCCTAAGTTTGCGAGCGATAGTGCTTATGTTGAATACGTTAGAAAAGACGACGCAACAGGCTTACTTGAATCAGTATATTATTACTGGGTTAAAAATAAAACATCAATTCCACAAAAATCTAGAGCATATTTAGACGCGACAGGACAAATTAGATTTACATCACGTGGAAGAGAATTAGAGTTGCAAAGTTTTATACCAGCCGCAACAAGAAAACTTCCAGCCAATACAGTTGCTAACATGTTAAAAGATCCGGAAGGTAACGGACTTGCTTATATAGGTGTAGTTGCTCAAAACGCAATTGTTGGTTATAATTTAAATAAAAACCTAGTTAACAAGAATATTGTACTCAGCGTTAATTATGACACAAAGAAAAATAATATTCCTTTACACACTGAATGGCAGTTAATGCAAAGAGATAATAAATTGTCTAAACCAAATAGTTACTTGGTAACTAAACTATCAGATAGTTTAGTTGGTTTAGATATTACAGAAAAAAGTGTACCTGACCCAACAGTGCGTATTGGACAACGTTACGGAATATTAAATTATCCAAGACAAACAATGTTTGTTGACAAAGCAGGCGCTATTAAAATTTTAGTTAATTACTGTAATACAGTATTTGCAACTAATAAAATGGCGATAGACTTTGATCTAACTACTCTTAGCACCGCAGATCCAATTCCATCAACTGGCTACAATGAAATTGTAGAAACATATACAGAATTAACGTATATAAACACTAATACAGTTTCAGAAGGTTACACTGTAATAGTTAGGAAAGACGAAACAAGAGAAAATTATTGGACATCATATTCATGGTCAACAGCACAAGGATTGTGGAATTTTAATAAAAAACAAAAATATGACACAACCAAATATTGGGATTATGTAGATTGGTATGCTACTAACTATAGTAGCAACACAGTTATTGATCAAATTGTTCCTCTAAGAAACGATTTAGAAAAAATTACCACTGCTATAGGTGATGTGGTAAAAGTAATTAATAATGGTCAATCTAGATGGGAACTATATGTAAAAGGCTCTGATTCATATACTTTAATAGGCGAAGAAAATGCAACTGTTAAATTAAAGACAGAACTATATACATTAACAGAACCTCTACAAGAACTGAGGTACATCGTTAGTGCGTTACAAGACAATTTGTTTATTGATGAATTAGAAGAGCATTTTAATAAAGTTTGGTTTGAGTTAGTTCGTTTTGCACTACACGACCAAAACCTACAAATTGACTGGGCATTTAAAACCAGTTTTGTAAAAGTAATACAAACAGTAAGAGAACTTACTGAAATTACAAACTACAGTTATGACGTACAGGATAGTATAGAAAATTATATTAAGGAAGCAAAACCATATAGAACAAATTTAAGAGAGTATGTATATAGATATCCATACCTTGATGTAGCATTGACTGCGGTTACAGACTTTGATCTTCCAGGTTACTGGGATGCGACACAAGAAATATTCCGTTCACCAAATGTATATAACGCAGACGATGACGAAAGAATGCAGACTGGCCCATGGGTCAATTGGTCCAATCATTACACTAAGCATATTGAATCTATGACTGTTGTTGATGGTGGTAGCGGCTACGGCACAACTGATCTTTCAGAGTATGCAGAGTCATCATATGATACAACGAAGTATGATGGTAAAGAAACAACAACAACTCCTCCGGTAGTTATTATTGAAAGTGGTGCCCAATGGGAACTTGGATATTCATACACTAGCCTGGTAAGACCAGGAGAAGGTGGCGCGCAAGCAGTTTTAACTATTCCAACCCATAGCCCAGATACATTATGGTATTACAGTAGTGATATTAAAGACATGGGTTGGAAGGTGAGAGTACAGCCAGCATTACCCACTCCAGAAACAAAAACATTTGCTGTTACTGTAGTAGTTGATGGCGAAGGCAATCCAGATTTTTATATTGACGGTGTAGAGCGTCCTAATTTAATATTGTATAGAGGTTCAACATATACCTTTACGCAAACAGACGCAAGTAATGCCGCCAAAGGATATTTTAGATTCTCAGCATTAGAAGATGGTACACATAGAGACGGAAGCGGCGCAACCGCTGTTCCTGTAATGAAGTCACCAGGTTTAGATGAAGTAGAATCAGTCACTGTAACAAATCCTGGGACAGGTTATGTAACCACGCCTAAAGTTACAGTACAAGGCGGCGCAGGTAGCGGCGCGATAGTATACGCTAACTTAGAAAACTTTAAAGTAAGAGATATTTTAGAAACAATTAAGTTTGATCGTGTGGATGGCCCTAGACATGTTAAAACAATTGCTGTAGATACTGGCGGCACAGGATACACATCAATTCCAACAGTTACAATAACAGGAACTGTTTCAGAAATTACAGTAACAGAAAAGGGAATGGGTTACTCAGTGGCGCCATTGATTGTAATATCACCACCAGATGAGTTAAACGGAGTGCAAGCAACTGCGTCGTTGGTGTTAGACATTGATGGTTCAGTGACCAGTGTTACAGTAACAGAGCCTGGCAGTGGATATACTAAAACTCCATTTGTACAGTTTATAAAAAATAGCCCAACTGACCCTAATCCAATAACAGAAGCAAGGGCAACGGCAGTGAGCACCGGACTTGGTGGCACAGGCGCACAGGCAGTAGCAAATATTTCAAGCGGCGCAGTAGCAGGAATTACAGTCACTCAACAAGGCAGAGATTACCAAACAGCCCCTACTGTTATTATTAGCGGTGGCGGAGGTTCAAATGCTACAGCAACCGCAACAATTTCATTTACTACGTACAATAGATTAGAGCCAAATCATGAACTAACAAGTAAAAAGAACAGTGATCGTTTAACACTTTATTACGCAGGTGGGCAAACAGGCACAAACAGTGATAAGAACTGGAAAAACGAGCAGGTAAATACTCCAACTTATGAAGCGGTTATATCCGAATCAGGTTTGGAGTATAAAGCAAACAAGGTCCTTGGTGCGGAGTTTAGTTTAGAACCTGGTTATGACAGAGCCGCGTATGCTAGAAATGCTTTTGATGACTTTGCTATAACAGAAGAAGGCATTAGGGTTATCGCGTCTGTTGACACAGATATGAGCGGCGGTGATTTTAGCAGTACTGGCGGTGTTGACCCTGCTAATGTTGTAGTCGATGGTGATGGATTTGTTACAACATACACATCACATGCTCCTGAAGAACAAATTCCAGGTAGATTGTTTGATACACTGGATATGAAAGTGTATGAAATGCCTACTCCAAGAAATTCAGGTGTAACTGTTAGAAAGTATACGTATAATGGCAATGGCTCAACCACTGCTTACAATTTCAGTGACTTAGGCGGCTTACCTACTGCGTCATTTGGCGCAGAGGTATATGTTGATAACGTACTAAAAATTCGCTTAGTTGATTATACATTAGATTTTACTAACAACACAGTTAACTTAAATTCACCTGCGTTGAATGGACAACTAGTACATATTGTTTTAGTTGAAACGGGCGGTGAAAACTTTAGTTCATTCCAGCAAGACTTTGTTGGTGATGAATCAACAACTGAGTTTATTGTCAATGTTCCATATCAATACGCGCAAAGTTTATATGTTACAGTCAATGGTGGCAATCAATCTTATACAGCAACTAGTTATTATAAGAGAACAAAAATTACATTTGATGCCGCTCCTATTGCTAATTCTAGAATAAGAGTACATACATTCAACATGTCTGGACTAGAAGTAACAAATCCAGGATCTAAATATGATCCTAGCAATCCACCAACAGTTACTATTAGTGGTGTAGGCTCAAACGCAGCCGCAACCGCAGTAGTTAACGACAACGGAGAAGTTGAAGGATTTATTATAACAAACGTAGGCACAGGATATACTAGTGCGCCAACAGTTACAATAGGCACTCCTGGAGCAGGGGGTGTGCAAGCAACGGCAACCGCATCAGTTTATGATGATAAAATTGGTATTCCACAACCTTATATTAGAGTTGACTCGGAAGAATTTACTCTTCCAACACTAACAACATGGCCTACAGATTACATATTAACTTATCCAGCACAGTTTATAGAGCAAGGTCCGGATTATGCTAAAGTAGTTGTATACTTAAACAAGACTAGACTAGCACCAGGTGACACAGAATATTACACTGGTGATGGTAGCACAACTGTATTTGCGAGTCCATCTAATCCAACAGTAGACTACGCATTAGCAACTGATGCAGACATTCAAGTACACGTTGGCGGAGAGTTAAAGACACTCACAACAGATTATACGTTTACAGGAACTCCAGCAAGAGCAGAAATAACATTTGTCACAGCACCTGCAGACGGCTTAGAGATTGCTATATCTGTTAGAAACGGGCAGTACTGGATTGAAAATGATCAAAGTATTATTTTAGAAGATGGTACAGGGTTATCAAGAACTGCTAATGCATCTACTAGTGATTCAGTTTTTGTACAGTCATATATTAATCAAAAGTACAGCCAAGGAAACACTATTACTATTGAGGGATCATCAATTGCAACCTCAACAGGACTTGAAAGGTTTGACACAGTCGTATATGATGATATTGCGTACGCCGGCGATATTAGCGTTTCTATTGCTACACCAGTGTACGATATTAGAGTAATGATGGAAGAATACAACACTAACTATGCTTGGGTATGGTTAAACGGAGTTTATCAAATAGCAAACCATGATTACTATATCACTAGTGATGGTTATTTGGTAATGACACCACTAAGTGGGTTGATATTAGCATCAGATAAGATCACAGTGACTACTATGCGCGGAGCCGAAGCTGAGCAAGGACAAGGTATTGGATTTAGAATTTGGAAAGATATGTTTGACCAAGTTGCATACTATAGAATTTCCACAGCAAATACAACAACATTATCTACAGATCTTGCATACACAGATTTAACAATTAGTGTTACTGACGCATCCAAGTTATTAACACCGCAACCAACAAATGGTATTCCAGGTGTGATATTCATTGGAGGCGAGAGAATAGAATATTGGGAAATTGACGGAAATACATTAAAACGAGTTCGTAGAGGAACTTGGGGCACAGGTGTCCAAACAACTTATAACGCACAAACTGAAGTTGTTGATGGAAGTAAGCAACAAGCAATTCCAGGTAAGACTGAAGCACATACTAATGTATGGTATGATCAAGGCACAAGTACAGCAACAAACGGCCAAGGTTTAGGTTTAGCAACGTCAGCACAGGCAAAATTCCTTAAGGAAGCACCGTTAACTACTCCAAAGGCATATTAATAGGATAAATACTTCAGATGGAAAATGAAAATAAACAAGTCAACGAAAGTGAAGAAAAACAAGATATGGAAACAAAACAACCTAATGAAATTCCTAGTGTGAACATTGAAGGTCACATTAAAATCTTTGATCCCGAAACAGAAGAGGTTTTTGTAGATAAGCGTAACGCTATTCATTATGAAAACTTTTCTTTAGCACTGGCACAGAGCGTCGCTAATAAGACAACAGGGTTTATTCACGAAATGCATTTTGGTAACGGTGGTACCTCAGTATCTACTACTGGTATCATTACATACCTACCTGCAAATAACTCAGGCAGTTCGGCAGACTTATACAATAAAACTTATTATAAGGTTGTTGACGATACTAGTAGTTCCAATCCAGATCCAACACGAAACAAAATGACTGTCAGTCACGTTGCAGGCACAGTTTATTCCGATATTTTAGTTTCATGCTTGCTAGATTACGGTGAACCAGCAGGTCAAGAAGCATTTGATAACTCTGCTTCACTAGACGGCACGTATGTATTTGACGAATTAGGCCTAAAGAGTTGGGAAGGTGTGTTAGGCGAGGGTAACTTACTTACACACGTAGTTTTCCACCCTGTACAGAAGTCATTAAACCGTTTGATTCAAATCGACTATACAATACGCATTCAAACGCTTACAAACCTAAGTTCCGCAACTTAAGGCACCGGAAAAGCCACTTTTCTTGTCTATTATTGAGTCTTTCTATAAATAGAATATAAATAATAGTAGCATATTATATGCAATGCCAAACATTTAACGGCGTAGTGCCGTGGCAAACATAATCGATTATAAAATGGAGAAATAAAGTGGCATATACAGTTAATAAAACGGATGGGTCAGTCTTAACAACAGTTGCGGATTCGACCCTAGACACAACTTCAGATCTTACCCTCATTGGTAAGAACTATGCCGGTTACGGTGAGATTCAAAACGAGAACTTTGTATACTTACTAGAAAACTTTGCAAATACAACTGCACCAAGTTCACCACTTGCTGGTGAATTATGGTGGGATACAGGAACGAGTACATTAAAAGTTTATACCGGAACAAATTGGAAAGGCGCGGGCGGTTTAACGAGACAATCAACTGCTCCTACTAGTCCCTCAGAAGGTGAGTTATGGTTTGATACCGTAAATGACCAATTATTTGCTTGGGACAACACATCATGGATTCTTGTTGGTCCTTTATACGCAGCTGGCGTTAAAACAGGCCCACTTGTAGAAACTATCACAGATACATTGGCGGCAGATCATACTGTAATTTCAATGTATGTAGCAGACACAAGAGTTGCTATTATATCTAAAGATAGTGTCTTTACACCAAACGTAGCAATTGGTGGATTTGCTACAGTAAGTCCTGGTTATAACCTTAGCACTACAGTAACAGATGCTAAATGGCACGGAACAGCAACTGACTCTGACTCACTAGCAGGAGTAGCGGCCGCCAATTACATGCGATCTGACACAAACGAAACAACATCAGGTTCGATTAGTGTTTTAAATGATAATGGTGTAGTAATTGGTGTTGACTCTGATATTACATTATCAGTGTCGGGTGACGATGTAACGTTTAAGAATAATACTAGCAATGGTAATATGTACATGAACGTTAACGTAGGTGGTGTTCCTACCAACGCCATTGAAATTGATGGGTCAACTACTGCTGTTACAATCGCAGGCGACTTAACAGTTAATGGCACAACATCAACAATTGACACTACTAACTTATTAGTAGAAGATCCATTAATTGTTCTTGCTAAAAATGTTGCAGGTACGCCTTCTTATGACGCAGGTATTATTGTTGAGCGCGGAACAAGCGCAAATACTGGTATGATTTGGGATGAGACTGCTGATGAATGGGCAGCCGTTACCACAACAGAAACAGGTAGCACAGCAGGTAATGTAACAATTGATAGTTACGCAAACATGCACGTAGCCACATTAACAGGTTTGGCAACTTCAGCACAATATGCTGACTTAGCAGAAAAGTTTGAAGCAGACTACGACTATGACGCAGGTACTGTTGTACAGATTGGTGGAGAGCGTGAAGTTACAATGTGTGAAACAACAGCATCAGAAGATGTGTTAGGTGTTGTAAGTTCATACCCAGCATACTTAATGAACAGTGAACAAGAAGATGGTATTCAAGTAGCATTGGCTGGTAGAGTTCCAGTTAAAGTTACTGGTTCGGTTACAAAAGGTGACCGACTAGTGTCAGCAGGTAATGGTACAGCAAGAAAAGCAACTGATAGTGAAATAACTGCTTTTAATTGTATTGGAAGGGCGTTAGAAAGCAATAAAAATGAAAACGAGAAACTAGTTCTTTGTATTGTACGAGTAGTATAATTAAGAAAAAGTATAAATACTGTTGTTACTTTTATAAAAGGCAATTATTCCTTTGTACGCTGTACATAACTTAACAAATGAATAATACTTTGAATTTAATTAACAAAATCTCGAGAAAAAACAGTAAAACCCTATAGGAGAATATAAGAAAGATGGCATACGTAACAGGTGATACAATTCTCGCTACACACTATAATGACTTTACTACTAGCGTTAACGCTATATGGGGGACTGGATCAGGTGATCATGGATACGGGCAATCAAACACAATTGCTTCTACTTCCGCATCATCAACCGTTACAGCAACCCAGTGGTCAACATTGTTAGCAAGAATTTCCTCAGCCTCATCCCATCAAGGTAGCTCAATTACAGCGATTAGCTCACCCAGCGCAGGTGATACAATCAGTGCATACTCCGCTCTATCAGGTAATATTACCACAATTGACACAAACAGATTGAACATTACGTCCCCCAACTATACAGACACATCCAGTACAGGCGATGGCTCTGCTAGTTGGACAACAAGTACAGTTCATGAGTTTACACTTACATGGGCAAGTGGCGACGAAGCAAGATACTATTTTAATGCAGGTGGTAGCACACAGTTCACATTTAGTAGAACAGGTGGCACAACACATACAAAGAATACTGAGTGGTCAAATTTAGCAACCGCATGTGGCACAATTATTTTTGCCGCACAAGGTACAACTAAGTCTGGCGGTTCTGGAACAGCAGATACAGAAGCAACAACAGTTGGTTATCATGACATGTCAACCTCTAATCAGTTGGTATTTAGACAATATGAAGGTGACAGTCCTTATACATCAAACTATATTTCTGTACAAGCAAAATCAAACGGTGCTCAGGGCGTAAACGGCGACAGTGGTAGTGTATTAACATTCACTATTACATGGGCTGATGCAGCCGCTGATAACTTTGATGATAGCGTTGACGGTACAGTAACAAATACTATTACACACAGAACACCAAACACTACAGCATTGAACAATGCAGCCTGGACAGGTGCACCAACATATAGTAGTACAGGCTTTACACAATCTTAATTAATTAATATTGACAATTAGAAGCATTTGTTATATAATGAGTCTATGAGTGCAAAAGAAATTGTAAAGAAAAAGTTTAACCAAAAAGTGGCTCATGCAACAAAGCGTGAGACCACTTTGGGGTTACTCTCCCTCCCATACAACGGCGGTTTATTCAAAGTATCCTATGAATTAATTAGTTTTTGCGAACTAATGTCTTTAAGGCAACAAATTGCTGAACGAAATGACTTAGAATCAAATCCAACTGTTGTATTAGATCAATTTGAAAATCCAATTATAATTGAGGATCCAGTAGACTTTACACAAAAACTATGGCAACGGTATTACGAAGTAACCAACGAATACTATGCCGAACTAAACAAAATTCGACAAATTAGAAAACCAGATCAAATTTAATGCCCGATGATAAAGGCGTATTATTATTTGCGTATGATAACGAATCAATAAGTTACACAAATCTCGCCATTATTTGTGCTTTGTTAGTACGCAAACATTTACCAGGAACAGGAATAGCGTTAGTTACTAACAATCCTGTCGATGGACCGTTTGACCACGTAATACATATTGATGCTGGCAATAGCGGAAGAAGAACGTTTAGAAACCCCGAGGGAGAAGTCGAAGAACTTACATGGCACAATAAAACTAGACCATTAGCATACGAATTGTCTCCATTCCAAAAAACTTTACTATTAGATGTAGACTATCTAATGTTTAACAATTCGTTGCAAGGAATATTCGAAACACAAGAAGAGTTAGTATGCCATAAGAATGTGTTTGATATAACAGGTAAGAATAGTTTTATTGATGATAAGTTATTGCATTGGAGTAGCATACCCATGCTGTGGGCAACCGTGTTATACTTTACTAAAGGAGAAACTGCTAAAACATTTTTCGATTTAGTGAGTACGGTAAAAGAAAATTATATGTATTATTACAATCTATATAATTTCAAGAAAGGGCCATACCGCAACGATTATGCTATAAGTATTGCATATAACCTTTTAAGTTTAGAAGGTTATTTCGACAACTCCCTCCTTACTTTACCTTCTCAGCATACTTTAACAGATGTTAGAGAAGATGGTATGGTAGTTTATGAGTTTGACAACGAAGTATCGATGATACGCAATGCTAATTTACATATTATGAACAAGTATAGCATACTCGAACATGCTAATAGTATTATAAGATATGCAACACAGCCTACTTTAATCCATACACCAAATGAAGAGAATTAAAGATCACAACGAACAACTAGGATATTTTACTTTTGTTCAAAACAATGAGACAACAGACTATTTAAAACTTGCTTACGCATGTGGATTAAGTTTAAAGGCAACGCAACGTATAAACAAATTTGCCGTAGCAGTAGACGAAGCGACTAAACAGTGTTTAGAGGATAAGCACCACGAAGTGTTTGACTACGTTATAGACATACCGTGGGGAGATGAAAGCGAAGAAGATAGTTGGAAGTTAGGTAACGAGTGGAAAGCGTGGGCAATAACACCATTTAAAGAAACAGTTAAGATAGACTGTGACTTAGTGTTTACGAGAAACATTGACCACTGGTGGACGTTTATGCGTGAGCAGGAAGTGCTTATTGCTACAAACGTTCGCAAGTTAGATGGAAGCATTGCTACATCGCGCAAATACAGAAAAGTATTTGATGAAAACGAACTGCCTAATGCGTATAGTGGGTTTATGTATTTTCGTTACGGCGAGGAAAGTTTAAAACTGTTTAAAACACTTAAATGGGTTTACAAGAACTGGAATACTGTAACAGAGAATATTAAAAACTGTAGAGACAGTAAACCCACAACAGATGTTGCGTTAGCCATTGCGTTAGTATTACAGGAGCAAGAGTATACTGCTACTAACAGCGTATTGGATTATCCAACGTTTGTACATTTAAAGCCAAGCATTTTAGAGTGGCCCGAACAGCATAAGATAGAGGATGTTGTTAATATAAGTTATAGTGATAGCATTGGACTACTTATTGGTGTTGAGCCACAAATATATCCAGTACATGGTGCTGAATGTAAGGAGTACTTGGCTGATAAAACAATAGAGTACTATGAAAGGACTTAATGAGTTTTTAGAAGCATTGGAAGGCTTTGACTATAGTGAAAAGGAAAAGCCAGACTATTGCTTATACTATGATGATGCAGGTAAAATATACGAGGCATCGCCAGAAGAAAGAGAAGAATTAAGTTATATAAAAGTTCCATGGAACTGGCCAGAGAATAACTTTATCACTGACTGGACTGTCGAAGATGGTAAGTTAAAGCCTATAGAAAAACATAGCAGTTCAGCGTCAAAGTATAGACAAGTAACACACGCTTCGGAGTTAGATCATAGTCAACCAGTTTTAGTAACAGAGAAGGATCATAGGTTAATTAAACATGTCATTGATCCAGATCAGGTGATGTTTAATAGAGACGAAAGTTATTATCAATTACAATAAGAGAAACAAAATAGGAATCAATAATGGTAACAAAACACGCAAAATATCCTTGGGAAGCACAGCAAGGAGAAGTAATTAAAAACAAAGAATTTAAAGAAGCAGTTAAAATTTACAGGACTGTTAAAGAGTGGTGCCAAACAAACTGTAAAGGTGAGTTTAAAGTAGACGATAAAGTTTACGCTGATGGAGTTAGAGTAACATTTAGGCGTCCAACAGAAGCAAAGTTATTTGAGGAAACATTTAATGACTGAGATAGTTGATGTGGCAGATTTAGACTGCATCTACTTAACATATGATGAACCACAGAAGGACGAGTTTTGGGCTAAGATACTTAACATGGTTCCGTGGGCAAAACACGTAGATGGTGTTTATGGATCCGATGCGGCACACAAAGCGGCGGCAGAGGCAAGTGACACAGAACGTTTTGTTTTAATCGACGGAGACAATATGCCTGACCCGGAGTTCTTTAACCTGCAACTTACAATAGATGACGCTACAAAGGATTGTGTTTTTAGATGGAAAGGACGCAATATTATAAACGGACTAATGTATGGCAATGGTGGGTTAAGTTGTTGGCCAGTTGAGTTTGTAATGAATATGAAGTCACATGAAAACACTGATGGCAGAGATGAAACATTGGTTGAATTTTGCTTTGATGACAATTACAAGGCAATGCATAACTGTTATAGCACAACATATCCAAATGGATCAGAATTACACGCATGGCGAGCAGGGTTTAGAGAAGGCGTCAAAATGGTGTTAGACCAAGGCAAGCGTCCTGATCTTGACACATTTGAAAAAGCAATTCACGCACGTAACTACGACAATCTATGCATCTGGCAAACTGTTGGACGCGATATTGAACACGGCAATTGGGCAATATATGGAGCACGTTTAGGCACATTTTTAACTATGCTTACAGACTGGAACTATGTAAATGTAAGAGACTTTAAGTATCTCACAGAAATGTTTAACGCAGAATACGCATCTAAGGATCCAGAACAAGAAGCAAAGTTACTAGGCGAAATACTACAAAACAAACTAGGTATGCCTATATGCGAAATGGATGCTGAAGCAAGTAAGTTTTTCAAAGCACATTATAGCACACATACTAACTACGACATTATGATACAAGAGTTGGATGTAATACGTCAAATTGAAGGCTGGTAATGGAACTATATAAAGACAATAAGGGCGACAAAGTAGAAGTAAAAGACGGAAAATTTAAATCCGACTTTTATAAAAGTGCCGAAAATATTAAAGAGCAGTTAGACTCTGTTTCGCCATCCTTTTGTCTTGCTAAATGGAACCAAGTTAGTTTACATTTGCCAACAGGATATAATAATAGTTGCTATCATCCTCCACTCCATAAAATGGATGCAGAAGCAGTTAAAGTAAATCCATCCGCACTACACAACACGCAACACAAAAAAGAAATGCGTAAATTGATGATCAAAGGCGAACGTCCAAAAGAATGTCAGTACTGTTGGAACATAGAAGATACAGGACATATGAGCGACAGGCACTACAGAAGTGGTGAACCATGGGCACATATGGACTTTGAAACTATACTTAACACGCCATGGGATGCAGATAAGAACCCACGCTATGTTGAGGTTAACTTTAACCATAACTGTAATCTAAAGTGTAGTTACTGTTCACCTCAATTTAGCACGTCGTGGGAAAAGGAAACAAAACAATTTGGAGCATGGCCCACTAAAACTCCACATAACGCACCTGAACACTTTACAGGAAGCCGTGCTTGTATTCCCCACAGTCAATATAATCCATATGTAGAAGCATTTTGGAAATGGTGGCCTGATCTATATAAAGATTTAAAACACTTTAGAATGACAGGCGGCGAACCTTTGATGGATAAAAATACTTACAAAGTATTTGATTACATTAACGCAAATCCAAAGAGTGACCTACACCTCAACGTAACAAGTAACTTCTCTGTGGAAGATAAACTGTTTGACAAATATATTGAAGCGATTAAACCCATTTGCTTAGATGAAAAAGTAGAACACTTTATGCAGTACATTAGTGTTGATAGTTGGATGGAGCAAGCAGAATATATACGAAATGGCTTAGATTTTAATCGAATGTGGAATAACATCAATAGATTTTTAACAGAGATTCCATATAGAAACAGTGTTACATTTATCATTACGTATAATAATTTGAGTGTAACGGGTTTAGACAAACTGTTGTCAGCAATACACGGATTAAGACAAGCATATAGTGATACGTATCAACGTATATGGTTTGATACTCCGCTACTAAGGCAACCAGCTTGGCAGAGCGTACAGTTATTGCCAGAGTCATACCAAATGATTCATGATGATAATGTATGTTGGATGCTCGATAATATGGAGGACGAAAGCACAAGATTTAAAGGTTTTAAGGATTATGAAGTCCAACGTATGCAACGAGATTTAGCATGGTGGCAAGAAGGCAGTAAACTAGATGAGCAATATGTAAGAGATTGTAAAGCAGATTTTTATAGATTTTTTAACGAACACGATAAACGCAGAGGAACAAACTTCCTAGAAACTTTCCCGGAGATGGTAGATTGGTGGAAAGAATGTAAGAGGTTAGCACAGGCATGAGAAATGACTTTAACTGGCCATTATGGCATTGGCATTTTGAACTTACAAGTGCTTGTACATTAAAGTGTCCGCGTTGCTCTAGAACAGAAAAACCAGAAACATTAGTAATAGATAATTTAGATTTAAATTTTTTTAAAGAAAACTTTACTAAAGATATTTTACAAGAAACGAAAAGAGTTACTTTTTGTGGCTATGACGGCGACCCAATTTACAACAAAGAATTTATAGAAATATGCGAATACTTTAAAAGTAATAATCAAAAAGTAGAGTTAAATATTGTAACCAATGGTAGTTATAAAAAAACTGACTGGTGGTTAGAGTTAGGAAAAACCTTAAACAAATACGACCAAATTCATTTTAGTTTAGATGGCTATGATCAAGAAAGCAATGAGAAGTATAGAGTAAACAGTAATTGGAATAGTATAATAGAAGGAATAGAAACATTGCGTATTGGTCCCGTACGACTAGTGTGGGATATGATTTATTTTTCTTTTAATTATAAACACGTAGACCATATGGTAAATCTTGCACAGGAATTAGGCTTCGATGCAATGCGACAAACTAAAAGTAATAAGTTTAATTTCTTTTACGAGCACTACGACGATTCTTTAGATCCTATTAAAGAATATATTAGTGAGTCTGGTAGATACGAAAGTAATACAATACGTTTTACTGATAGAAAAATATACGACGACAGTTTTAAGACAGCAAGAGAAATATATAAAAAGCAAACACCAATTGGAGATATAACCCCGTATTGTTTTATAGGCACAAAGGGGTTGTTTGTAGACAGCAGAGGGTATTTTTATCCGTGCTGTTGGATTATAGATAGATATAATGATAAAGCATACGCAGAGTGGCAAACAGAAGATAAAAATATAAAACAAAGTGGATTAGAGTCCGTTTTAAACACTAATTATTGGACACAGTTTATAGCCAATATTCCCAAGTTAGATATATGCAAATTAAAGTGCAAATCAACAGAAATTAACGAAGAAACAGTAATGAGGTTCTAAATGACATTAAGAAAACCCGGTAGAGAGACTGATTTAGAAGTAAAAAAGTGGCTAAATACTAATGTAAGTCCATCTTTTTGTATGGCAAAATGGAGGAACGCTACAATATGGTTAGGCAGTGGAATGACGACAAGTTGTCATCATCCGCCCGCCCACGAAATAGATGTAACAGAACTTCAGTCAAATCCAGCAGCTATTCATAACACATCCCAAAAAAAGAAAGATCGACACAATATGCTAGTAGGACAGCGTCCTGCAGGTTGCGAATATTGTTGGAAGATTGAAGATATTGGGCCTGATTCGATTTCGGATCGTGTCCATAAGTCAGTCATTTATGACGAGGAGGATGTTAATTATGTTAAAAATAAGTTACCTACAGAGAATTTTGCTTTACGTACTCTCGAGGCCGCCTTTGACCGGACTTGTAACTTTGGTTGCTCTTATTGCAATCCTGCTTTTAGTAGCACCTGGGTAAAAGACATCAAAAAAGACGGCCCTTACGAAAATCTAATTAGCGATGGCCGTAATCATTTCACTCATTCCCACCCTTCCGCTCAATTATATAAAAAGGATGAAAACAATCCGTATGTTGAAGCGTTCTGGAAGTGGTGGGATGAGGAATTACATGAAACATTAGACGAACTCCGTATTACAGGTGGTGAACCATTGATGTCCGATGATGTATGGAAACTATTTGATAAGTTCAAAGAGGGCTCAGTTAAGCCAGACATGCGTCTCGCTATTAACAGTAACCTCGGAGGAAAAGACGATTTAATAAATCGATTCATAGAAAACGCACAATCTATTAAACATCTACATTTATACACGAGTTGTGAATCAATGGGTCCACATGCAGAGTATATACGTGACGGATTAGAATGGAACAGGTGGGTAGATAACTGCCACAAAGTTTGTACAGATGGAAATTTAGAAGGTTTCCATATGATGTGTACTATTAACGCATTGTGCTTAAACTCATTACCGGAGTTTTTACAACAGCAAATAGAATTTAAAGAGACATATGGATCAGATCGTCCTACGTTTACACTGAACATTTTACGTTTTCCAAGTTTCCAATCTCCGTTAATATTGCCAAAAGAAACACTAGCAGAGTTTAGGGGAGATTTACAAAACTGGTATAGTAAAGCAAAAACCAATCCACTGTTACAGGAGATGGAACGCAATCATGTAGAGCGATTAATAGACTACTTGGATGTAGTGGAAACGCCGCACAGTGATACATTTGAAAAGCCTGCGTTACACAATGACTTCTATCATTTTTATAAACAATACGATGAGCGTAGAGGAAAGAACTTTACAGAGACGTTCCCACGCCTAGCAGACTGGTATAATAGTTTAAATGGATAAAGGATATCTAAGCGAGGATACACCTCACAACAGTAAATCATTATTGCTTGATAGAAATAAACAAAAACTAGAGCAACACCAATTTACTACAGAGCATTATAATTTACTAACGAGCAGTAAACACTTTTGTATGTTGCCGTGGTTACATTTACACGGCTGGACTGATGGTAATGCTTATCCTTGCTGTATGGCTGATATGGAAATTCCAGTGGGCAACTTACGGAAAAATACTTTTGAGGAAGTATGGAATGGCGAAAGCATGAAGCAACTTCGTCTCAATATGTTGCAAGACAAACCCAGTGACACTTGTAAAAAATGTTACGAATTAGAAAAGTCTTCTCTTTTTAGTTTACGTAATGAAAGCAATAGAAACTTTGCATATGCTGTAGATTATATAGACAACACATATGAAGATGGCAGTGCAGATCCAAACATTTTTTATTGGGATATGCGATTTAGTAATCAATGTAATTTTAGTTGTAGAATGTGTGGGCCACAGTTTAGTAGTAGTTGGGCAAAAGAATCAAACAGTATGTACAATCGTAAAGTTCCAATTATTAATTATACCCGCGGTAGTAAACAATTAAACTGGGAAATGGTAGAGCCGTATATAGATAACTTACATAAAATATACTTTGCTGGTGGCGAACCACTTATGATGGAAGAGCACTGGCGTTTAATAGATGAACTACTAAAGCGTGGTAAAACAGACGTAGAACTTATTTACAACACGAACTTTAGTGAGACAAAGTATAAAAAGCGTAATATATTTGAAACATGGAAGGAGTTTGAACTCGTGTCTGTGGGTGCAAGTTTAGATGCAATGGGAGCAAGGGCAGAGTACATACGTAAAGGAACTAAGTGGGACAATATTGTGCGTAACAGAGAAGAAATGTTATCTATATGTCCTACAGTAGACTTTTTTGCGAGTGCTACGCTACAGGCATTAAACGCATACCATATAGTAGATTTTCATAATGAGTGGATACAACAAGGATTAATAGAAACATACGATTTTCACGTTAATGTGTTGCAAGGGCCAGAGTGGTACAGACTAACTATTTTACCACAACAAATGAAAGAAGAAGTAGTACAATTATATGAAGACCATATAGAAAAAATAAACTTTAATGATGACATCATGAGAGCATCAAACGGGTTTACAGGAGCAATAAACTTCTTAAAACAAGAGGATAGAACAGACTTGCTACCAAAGTTTAGAGAAGAAATACGCAAGTATGACCAATACAGAAACGAAAACTTTGTTGAAACGTTTCCGGAACTAAAGGAACTAATGGATGGATTATAACGAGAAAGCACCGCTATATGTTAAACTAGAAGATTTAACAGACAACGAGCGTATTGCATTAACAGAGAACGAAGCGTTTTGTATATACCCATGGACACATATACACGCCTATCCGGACAGCACTGTACACTTATGCTGTATGTCAGATATGGACATGCCACTAGGAACACTTAAAGATACTACACTGGAAAATATATGGCATGGTGAGAAGATGCAAAGCATACGGCAAGATATGCTTGCAGGTAAAAAGTTAAAAGAGTGTAGCAAGTGTTACGAACAGGATCGCAATGGCTTTATGAGCGGTAGAGTAAGTGCCAATAAACACTTCGGGCATCACATTAACAAAGCAAACACAGTAGATCCAGAGTTTGAGATTATATATTGGGACGTAAGGTTTAGCAATTTGTGTAACTTTAGATGTAGAACTTGCGGCCCATTGTTTAGCAGTAACTGGTATCAAGACTATGAGAAGTTACACGGCAGTAAGCCTGACCATCCAAAAATAATCCGCTGTGGCGATACAAAAGACTTTTATCGAGAAGCAAAACGCCATATGCCATACGTAGAGCAAATATACTTTGCTGGTGGCGAACCACTTATGATGGAAGAGCACTGGAAGATCATTGAAGAACTAATACGTTTAGAACGCTTTGATGTAAAGTTAATTTATAATACAAACTTTAGCGAATTGCGTTATAAGAAACAAGATGTATTAGAGATGTGGAAGTTGTTTAATAGTGTAAGCATTGGAGCAAGTTTAGATGGAATGGGACCACGCGGTGAATACATACGCAAAGAAACTGTATGGGACCAAACAGAGCGTAACAGAGAACGCATGTTAGAAATATGCCCTAACGTAGACTTTTATATTAGTTGTACGTTAAGCATACTAAACAGTTTCCATATGCCGGACTTCCATAGAGATTGGATGGACAAAGGATTTATTAACGCACAAGACTTTAACATTAATATATTAATGAATCCACCACACTATCGTATAGACAATCTACCAAATAATCTTAAGGAAAAACTAGTCGCTAAATACAAGGAGCATATTGAATACATTAGACCGTTGGACGGCTTGCAACGAGCAACGAACGGTTATGAAAGTGCTATTAACTTCATTAATCAAACTGCTAACGAACAATTGCTACAAGACTTCTTAAAACTTACAGCACAAATAGATGCAATACGAGATGAGAATTTTAAGGAAACATTTCCGGAACTAATCCAATTATGAACGAAAAACTGAGGCAAGTTATAAAGCAAGCAGAGTCATTTGAAAAAACTCCTACATTGTGTTATCTTCCTTTTATGCATATGGAAGCAGACGCTAAGGGTTGGCTCAAGCCTTGTTGTATGGCAGAAGGGCCTGTTTATAAAGAAGGCACGGAAGATCCATACAATTTAAACAATGGCGATACTATTACGGATGCGTTTAACAGTACTGACATGCAACAGTTACGACAAGAATTTTTAGATGGCAAAAAGCCTGAGATTTGTAAGAAGTGTTGGGATGAAGAAGGCGCAGGTTTAGAAAGTAAGCGCATAAACTGGGCTCACTATTTCTCACATCACCTACCACAAATAAAAAATATATTTGATAAAGATGTAACAGAGAAAGATATTGCGTACTTAGATTTAAAATTAGGAACCATATGTAACTTAAAGTGTAGAATATGCGGCTCTTGGAGTAGCAGTAAGTGGGCGGAAGAAGAAATAAAAATGGGTATTAAGTTTTACGGTGCTAAGAAAGAAGATACAAAGAAAACACCCGCATACTATTATTTAAAGCAAGGTGAATGGCCGCGTAAGAACCCACAGTTTTGGGAAGATCTTAAAGAGATATTACCTAACGTAAAACATTTGGAGTTTACGGGAGGAGAACCGTGGATGATTAAAGAGCATTTCCAAGTATTAGAAACACTAATAGAAAGCGGCCACTCTAAAGACATTAACATACATTACAACACAAACGGAACACAATTACCAAAACACGAATACCATAATATTCTGCCACATTTTAAACACTGTAGAATTTCTTTTAGCATTGACGACATCGGCGATAAGTTCGAGTATCAACGTTACGGTGCAAAATGGGATGAAGTAAACAACAATATTCAGTATATTTCCGGAAACAAGCCAAGTAATATAGAAACAGAGATTTGCACTACTCTTAATTTATTTAACTTTCATAATTTACCAGATGTTGCTGATTGGATCAAAGAAATTAAAAATTTAGACTCTTGGTATTTGAACTTGATGCACTATCCGTTACATTATAACATTCAAATGCATACTCCCGAAATAAAGAACATTATAGCAAATAAGTTGAGAGCATACAACTGGCAAGAGTTAATAGACAGTAAGTTTGATAATGTTAAAGAAATTGATTCTTTTATTAACTACATGCATAGCACTGATTTGAGAAATATTAAAGATGATGAAGACCATACGGATCGTATGTTAACTGACACTGCGAGAGTAGACAGCATGAGAACTAAGACGTTAAACGAAGTAGATCCGGTATTATCAGAGTATATTGGTTACGAATACAATAAGTGCCTGCCACCTATGAATAACCAATGAATACAAAGCCCGAAAACATGTGTTTGGCGCCATGGGTGCATACTTACCTAAGTCCGCAAACAGAACGTAGATTGTGTTGTGCTTCGCGAGAACCCGCACAAAGTTTTAAGCAGTATATAGACACTGAAGCAGGCACAGGAGAATACAATCCAATAACGTTAGAAGAACATTGGAACAGCGAGTATATGAAAAGTGTGCGTAGAGCACATATGGCAGGAGAAGAGATAGATGCTTGCCAAGTATGTAACAAGAAGTTACTAAACACAGACGTATATAGAGATTACTTTTGGAATTTGTTTAAACACAAATACGACGAAGTAGTAGCAAGCACGGACGAAACAGGCTACACTACGATGAAGCCAGTAAGTTGGGACTATCGCTTTAGTAACCTATGTAACTTTAAGTGCCGTATGTGTGGCGATATGTTAAGTAGCAGTTGGGAAACAGAGCAACGTAGCAATGATATGATTAACTATAGCGATCCAAAGAACAATTGGATGGATCCAACTGTAAGAAAACAAATAAGCGAATTCCAATCGCAAGTAGTAGAGAAAGAGTTTGCCGATGCAGTAGCAGAGGGCAGAGTAGAGGAAATATATTGGGTAGGTGGTGAACCTCTAATGTTTGAAGAACATTGGAAGTATATGAAACAGATTATAGAACAGGGAGATGGTGGTAAAGTATACGCAAGATATAATACAAACTTATCTCGTATAGAGTATAAAGGCGTACATTTATACAATGACATATTATGTAACATACGTGATTGGCAAATATGTGCCTCAATAGATGGCACTGGTCCTATAGGAGAATATATACGCGATGGATTGGAATGGAGTAAGTTTTTAGATTACTATAAACAAGGTATGGCGGCACAAAAACATCCAAACCAAATGCGTTTAGACTTTACTTTAACTTTACCCGGGCTATACGAAGTAAAAAATATGTTTGATTTGAGTAAGGAGTTAGATACAATGTTATTAGCGAAGGTTACTTTTGCTTTTACGCCGGACATTATAATGAGTCCAATGTGTTTACCGCGTAACTTATTAAACGATAAAGTAGATGAATTATTAGAACAATGCAGGGAGGCAACATGGAAACAACAACCGCTAATAGATGTATTAAAAAATCTAAAAGAAAGACCAACGTTCGCAGAAGAATGGCCTAACGAATACGAGGAAGGCCTTTTAAAAGGCAAGCAACGCATGGAAAAAATTGACAATCTGCGTAAAACCAGTTATAATATTAATAATATTCTTCAAAGGGATATTTTAAATTGGTGGAACACTATATGAAAAAAGACAGTATCTTAAATTTACAAAAAATTAATTCAGTAATTGACATTAATTTTGATGAATTAAATAAACTCAATATGCCATTTTTACCTGAGATTAATTATATTTTCCATAAATTTTTTGACAAGCCCAATTTACAGTTTTCTGATTATGATACATCTACAGCGTCATGGGAATTTCCAGAATGCTATAAACTTCGATATTATTTGTATTATATATTATGTAAAAACATAATTAAAGATGCTACAATACTTGATCTTGGATCCAATCTTAGTTTTTTTTCTGTGTGGGCGGCGCAGATCGGTGCGAAAGAAATAACTTCAATTGAACCAAACATGCGTAGATCAACACTAGGAAAGGAACTTGCTAGTATATGTAACCTAACAGATAAAATAACTAATCATACAATGTCTATAGATTCTACACTAACTACCGTTGACAACGAATTTATTACAGTAGATAGGCACATACCAAGAAAGAATATTAATTTAGATAGAGTAAATGTAGTGTTTATGCTTGATGTATTATATTATTTAGAAAACGGTATTCATGTTATTAGGCATGTTAAAGAAGTGATTAGACCAAAATACTTATTTTTAGAATCAACGGTAAAGGATGATATTTTTGAAAACGGACACTTTGAGGTATGGAAACCTAAACAAACCGACGAATCTATGATGTCATATACTTCAGTTACTGGTTTAATGCCATCAAGAAACGCTATTGATTTTTTTGTCAAAGACCAAGGATGGAAAGTAAAAAAATATTATGATTACCAGTCATTTATTGGCCGCGGAGAATCTCCACCGAGAAAAGCAGGACGTAAATCTTTTTATCTATTAGAAAATACATAATAAAAGAGAAACTAATCAATGAAAAAACTAGATGAAATTGTAATGACGTTAAGAACCAGACATTATAATACTATGGATGTCTATATTGATATATACGACACAGGGCTAAGCCGCAAATGGCTCACAGCATTAAACGGAATACTTAACGACAATTTAATACTCGAAAAGAACTATTGCTTTATGGGTTTTATGAATAGTAAACGCAACGGGCAATTAATACTTGATGAGATTAACGATACAGTGTTGTCTATTAATAATAGTTCATTAGATTACCATATAGAAACAGAACCATTTACAATGGAAAATTGTATCAACTATGGAGAAGTAGGATTCGGGCATTCTGGACTAACAATTAATCATGACAGATTTAATTGGTTACATAGATGGTTTGAAGAATTACAAGGAATAGACACTGGCGATTCATCCACATCAATGACCGAGCATTACCATAACGCAACTAAGGAAGAGAAGTATCACATTAGACAACTTAATTTATTATGCCATGAGTTTGAGACATGGGCGTTGACTAACCGTAAGTTAGTTCAAGCACCTGAATGGATGCAGAAGTCACAATTAATGTGCTGGCTGAATTCACCAAGATTTGATTTAGTAGATGAAGCGGACTTTGAAGGCTTCGGCATCGACTCATTACTAAAAGCACCTGGTGGTGTATATGTAGGTATAAACAAGGCAATCGGAAAATCACATTGGGAAGTTTTTACAGACGAAGGACCGGATAGTATGTTAGACGATGTGGTGACTACGTCGTGCAGAACACAAACAAAAGCTGCCGGCGATTTCGATATTAGTTGGTCCAGAAAGGCAGATTTTCCTCAGTCAATGGACCAGATTAACCAATTTGTCGCCTGGTTAGAGAAGAATGGATTAGATCCTAAAGACCCAACATTAACACTAGGACATCCACAAGTAGGACAGGTTAACTTACAAAAGTCTTTTAATACAGACATTCCATATTTAATTTGGTATGTAATGAATGATTATTTAGATGTTTATAAAATAAGAACATCAGACGCTAGTGCCACGTATGACTATTTTTGGCATGATGAGGATTTTAAAAATATGTCAATTAAGGAAATGCGTTAAATGTTAGTTATATCCGGTGGTGACAGTTTTACGTTCGGTGCAGAACTTCCGGATGATGCCGGAGGCCCTAGTGAATTATGCTGGGCTAATTTAGTTTCTAAAAAATTAGATGCCCATATGCATATCAATACAGCCTCCAGTGGTAGAAGCAATTCTTTTATTACTCGACGTATATTATACACGGTCAATAAGGCATTAGAGAATGGGTATTTACCAGAGAATATTTTTGTTCAAATTATGTGGACATTTGTAGCAAGAAGAGAATTTAAGTTAATCAACGGAACGTTAAATGATCTAATGTATAAACAAGATTCGGAATGGTTAGCTTTGGATCCATATTGTGCTACGAACGAGGCAAAATCAGACTGGTTTAAAAAGATACACCCCGACACGCCCAATTACGCAAGCACCAAGTTTTCCTTAGAAAACAAGTATAATATTTACAAAGGTGCGGGCGTAGTAGACTTTGGTAAAGCATGGTATAATATTGTTAGCGACGAAGATGACGTATACTCAAGTTTAAAAGATATATTCTCACTTCAAAACTTCTTAAAAATTCATAATATTAATCATATATTTGCTTATACTGGGTATCATGTTCCTAAACAATTATTTGAAGATGAGACTAACGAATACGTTACTAGTTTGAGAAAAACAATTGACCAAGATTCTTGGTATCATTTTCCCGGAGACTGGCCGACAAGCAAGTATATTGGTTTTAATGACTGGGGACTTATAAATAATTATGAATACGCTACATCACATCCTTTAGAAAAAGGACACGCAGATGCGGCAGAGTTAATTTATGAACACATTGAAAAGATATTATAAAAAAGCAAAGTATCAAGCCATGCGCCCTATTAACGCAATTAAACGCGAAATACGATATAGAAAGCGTTTAAAAGAACTAAAAAAGAGAGATCCATTTATATATAAATGATTATAATCGATTACCACGGTTACACCGTGCAAGAAGCGTATGAAGATATTCAAAACACTGTTAAAGATTGTCACGAAGAACGAGTTAAAAAACTTAAAGTTATAACAGGCAAAGGAGAAATTTGTAGAGAGTTTCCTTTCTGGCTTGAGCGTAACCCACTAGTTAGAAAAATAGAACAAACAAATGATGGCGGGTGTTTTCACTTATGGATATCAATCAAGAAAAAATAATATTTACTAACGGTGATAGTTTTACTTTTGGTGACGAGTTGGAAAAACCGTATAGTTCATGCTGGCCTTTTAAGTTAAGTGAGTTAACTAGAGCACAAGTTATTAATTTTGGCAGAAGCGGAGCATCTAACACTCGAATTGTTAATACAACTAAAAACTTTTACAATGATTTAGAAATGATTGGCTCAACTGGTGCAATCATTGCTGATGAGTCGCGATACAATCATAATCCTAACAATGCAATTGCAATAATACAATGGACCACTTATCTTAGAATAGCACCCGAAGAAGTAAAAACGCTACCACGCGATATTTCATCTCTACCAAATAAAGACGATATTGATCAATACTTATTAGATAAATTTTTTGTACAAGTAAGAGAGTTGCAGGAATTTTTCGAAGATAGAAGAATACCGTACTTGATGTTTAATGCGTTTGAGAATGAAAAAATAATACCTAGGTGTAATTCTAAATTTAAAGAACTTGTAGACGATAAGTACTTTATAGGATGGCCAAATGAGGCGGTAGTAAATTGGGTATATGGGTTACCACATGGTCCTAAAGGCCATCCATTGGAAGATGGCCATACTAAAATAGCAGAGATTATCTATGACAATATTGGGAGTAAGTTACGGATTTCATGACGCCGCAGCTAGCTTAATTGACAACGACGGCATTATACTTTTTGCAGGACATGCTGAACGTTACAGTAAGAAAAAACACGATAAGAATTTAAACCCCGGCCTAATAAAAGATGCTTTAAGTTTTAGTAATAGTCCTTTAGAAATAGTCGCATACTACGAAAATCCCTGGCTTAAGAAAACTCGCCAAGCATATTCTGGGCAGTGGGCAGACTTTTTTGATTTAGATAATATTAACATACGCAAGCAGTTACAAGAACAAACTAATTGCGTTGTGGGGAAAAACTGTAAATTTAAATACTACGGGCATCACTTATCCCATGCGGCCGCCGGGTTTCAAACAAGCCCATTTGCTGATGCAACTGTAGTGGTCATTGATGCAATAGGAGAATGGGATACCATTACCATATGGGATGCAGAGTATGACAGAAACGGCAAAGCACAATATAAGAAAGTGTGGGGCGCAAAGTATCCAAACAGTATTGGTTTATTTTATAGTGCTATGACTGATCGCGTAGGCCTGCGCCCATTAGACGAAGAATATATCTTAATGGGAATGGCGGCATATGGGTTACCAATGTATACAAAAGATTTGATGGATACGTTTTGGGATATTAATGGTAAGAATATTATACGCATGAAAGAAAACTTACACGCTGGAACAGGCTGGCGCTCCGACGAGTTGATGGAAGAACAAGACAATTATGATATTGCCGCTTCATCTCAACAAGTATTAGAGTTTGTTGTAGGGCATATTATGGCCCATGCAAGGATAAGTTGTAAGTCTAAAAACTTAGTTTACATGGGTGGAGTTGCATTAAATTGTGTCGCTAATTCAAAGATAGCGAAAAATTGGAGCGACATTTGGATTATGCCTAACCCGGGCGATGCTGGTAGTAGTTTAGGAGCCGCCGCATTAGCATACGGTAAGAGGTTAAGGTGGGAGAGTCCATATTTAGGATATAACATACCAGGTCAATACCCTGAAGTAGAGTTGTTAAAAGAATTATTAGAGGGTAATATCGTAGGTGTTGCTAACGGTAGAGCAGAGTTTGGACCACGCGCCTTAGGTAATAGAAGTTTGTTAGCAGATCCGCGTGGGAAACATATCAAAGACAAGGTAAATGAGATAAAGCGTAGACAAAAGTTTCGTCCATTTGCTCCAATGATACTAGAAGAGAAAGCAGACGAATACTTTGAAATGCCCGCAACATTTGAATTTACGCCCAATCCAGACAATTCTGATTACGTGGTATTACACGGTATAAAGTTATTTCGTAACAGAACAAAACTTAGCTCACCTTATATGCAATATACAGCAAAGTGTAAACACCCAAAAGACTTCCCTGCCATAGTTCACGCAGATGGCACCAGCAGAGTTCAAACTGTAGGTCCTAATGATAATCCTGAGATAAGAAGTTTATTAAAAATGTGGGAATATTACACAGGCTGTCCTATGTTACTTAATACCAGTTTAAACATTAGGGGAGAGCCGGTAGTAAATAATTTTCAAGACGCAAAACGCTTTGAAGAAGCATACGGTATAAAAGTATTCACAATGGCTAAAGCGCCACCCCCGCCAACAAAATAACGCACCGCATAGTTATATGCTACTATTTAATATATCGTATATATTTTAAATATAATAGCATATAATAAAGTTAAGTAGGTTAGTGGAATTTCCTACTTAAATCAACGAGCGGGAAGCGAATGTCTATTGAATTTAAGATAGGTGTGGATTATAGTTGTAATTTAGATAAGAAACCTGATTTAAATGTTTCTGTAATTGACAGTAACGATAATCAATTACCTATAACAAAGTTAGACGACATCTCATACACTGTAGATATTCATGACTATGAACCCAACTCTTATGTTCTAGAACTAGAGCACACTAACGCAGTTTACCCACAAGATTATTTAAATGGTGATTTTGGTATTGACATAAAAAGTCTGTACATCAACGGTGTTGATTTAAATGATTTAATTCACAGACGCGGCCATTGTTATATGGATTGCACTAATAATTCTTACTATATTTTAGAGCAAATGAATAATAATAACTTTATTGTTGATGATTATAAACTATTAAACTATAGACACAATCACGTAAAGTATAATAAACCAAAAGTGTTTGACCATACAAATAACGAATTTATTGAATATAGTGGTGTCTTTATTACTGACTCTGGCTATGTTATTAAAGGAAACAAAATGTATTATGATGCAACCGCTGATATAAACTTTATTAAAGAACATTCCAATAACGACTACTTGTACGTATACGATAATAAATTAATGCACCATGTGCCAAATAGTTCTTGTTTAAATCTAAACGGTATATGGAAGTTTAAGTTTGAAACGCCACTCTACGGATGGGTCGTAGATAATATTTTTGGCAATGACTTTGTTTGATTGCGGACATGATGGAAATACTCTACAATAATCAGCATCCTGATGTCAATTCGTCTGGACACAATAATTATGGATTTTTACATTTTACTGGTATTTTGTTAAATCTAAAGAATGAAATTGAAGATTTATTAAGTTTATTGAATGATAATGTTGATCAGTGTATAGAAGCAATTAAGAGTTTAGACGGCCAATTTGCATTAGTGTGGAAAACAGAATCATTTTGTCTTACAGTAACAGACTTTAGTCTAATGCAATTCTTATATATGTCAGATTCTCATATTACTACAGCCCCTATAACTAATACTGCACCACTTCCGTCTAACAGTATACAAGTTTATGACAACGATCTAAATCTAAAAAGATCAATTAACTTTTTTGAGAATTATAGTAGTGGGGCAACAAAAGAAGATTTTAACTTATTATCCGAGTCTGTAGTACAGACAGTAACACAATTGAGAAAAAAAGGCTCGTTAACATTGTTACTGTCTGAAGGTATTGATAGTGGTTTTTTACATTGCGTATGTTTAAAAAATGGCGTCACAGTTGACGTTATTAATTACCAATGTTATCCAATATACGAACCTGATTTTGCTTTAGTTAAGAAAAGAAAGCGTATACACACACGATATGATAAATCAGAGTTTAAAATTATAATTGATAACAAAACGCATTATGATGGTGGAGAATTTGCACCAAATGTTGACACATGTATAAAAAATATTTTTTCTGAGAACATTGTATTGGCTGGGTTTAGTGCTGATCGCATGTTTACTGATAATGGGCATGAGGGACAGGAGTTGGATACTGATAATTCTTCTCGATGGGGAGGAATATTTCCGTTAGATTTGCACAATTACGAAAACTACTGGGTTAACGAAGATAACATTAAACTTATGACTAATTTCCAAACAGTGTTTGGAAATAAAAAAATTTTTGATGTATTCTGTACAAAAAACACAGTGATAGAGTGGTATAAGATAACTTCTTTAATAAAGAATACTCAACGTTATAAGCAGTGGATGATAGAATATAGCGAACAGATAAAGGGATATCCTAACTTAGTTGACAGAAAGAATGGAATTAGAATAAGTAGTTAATATGGAAAAGAATACAATAGTAATATACGGTGCAAAGCGAAGTGGTAATCACTTACTCCAAAGTTATTTAAAAAGCAAAGGAGAGGAGTGCGAGTTTAAGCATGAAGCGTCCACAGCAAAAGAACTGTATGACGAAAAGGGCAAGCATTTAATAATATTAGTGCGTTCTCCACGTGATCAACTTATCTCAAATATGTACTCTATGCAAAATGCATGGAGAAACGGCTATGATGTTGGGCACGTAAATAGACCACTCGAGGTATACGAACCACATGAAATTGCCGCAGATCATATAGCAAGAGCGTGTCAATATTTAAAAGCCTTTACAGATGACATGATACCGCTAGCGGCGAAGTATTCGTTTCAGTTCATATTATATGATACCATGGTAAAGAAAGAGTTAAATACTAATTATATAATGCGCGGTTCCGAATATTATAAAAAAACAATTAGTAACTATTCTCACATCACAGAAATGCTAGATAACACAGATTTAGAAAGTTACTGCTTAAATATTTGGAGAGTATTTAATTTACAACAGAAAGTTTTTTATCCTGAATTAGCAAACTAAATGTATGATATTATAAGCAGGGATGACGTCAATGATATTTACGAAGCAGCCAGCAAATGTAAAACGAGATATTTTTGGTACGTTGATCATGGTGTTGATTATACTGGGTTTGATTTCAATTGGGTTCCTGTACCATGGGAGTCCCAGTTCGTACATATCTTCCCAAGTAAATGGCAACGTGACGGCGGAATAAGATTAGTCAACAAACAAAGTCCTGAAGGCGAATTAAAATTCCATAATACAAAAAAGGTAACGAGAGTACCAACTACAAGAAATTGGGTACTTGAGGATAATACTGACTATACAGATTTTGACTTTAGTTGGCATCCGGATAGTCTAAATAAAGAATACACACACGCATTTCCTTCCCAGTGGCAAAAAGAAGGTGGTACTTATTATGTTACTAATCCAAGTGCGCCTAAAAAATATGTTTCTGACCAAATAACAAAAAGAACAAACTGTTTAGATAATTGGCAAATACCCAAAGGCGTTGATACAGATAATTTTGACTTTAGTTGGCATCCTGATCCCTCACACGGTGATTGGACATATGTTTTTCCTTCCTTATGGCAACGAAACAGTAACGTATTATACATTACAAATAATGATGCACCTAAAAAATATGTAAGTGACCAAGTTATTAGGCCGTTACCTAATAAAGAAGATTGGATTATTCCTAAGAATATAGACGAAGATAGTTTTGATTTTAGTTGGTTACCAGACCCAGATGATCCACCATACATATATGTATTTGGCACACAATGGCAGAAAGACGGAGGTCCAGTATATAAAGTAGAAGGTGCGACTGAAACAAGTTATATAGATACCCCGCAAGCAAAAGCGTTGCCCACTACAGAACATTGGCATACAGACAGTGAAGCAGATTACAGCACATTTGACTTTAGTTGGCATCCGGAAGAATCACAAAAAGACTTTAAGCACGTATTTGGATCACAATGGCAAAAGACTAGTAAAACGTTTTACTACAATGGCAATGATGCTAATCCAAAAGTAAACTACGTAACGGACCAACGTGTAACAAGTAAAAGCGATACATTACCGCGTTACAATATTGAAACAACATTAGAGAATTTAATAAACGAACATCCTACTGAACGCTTTTGGGCATTGAATCCGGAGATGGATTATAAGGAGTTTGACTTTAGTTGGCATCCGGATGCAAGCCAAATGGAATATGTTCATGTGTTTGGATCCCAATGGCAAAAGCATAGCCAAACATTCTACGTAAATGCTCCTGCCTATTTAAAAGGCAATAACCACTTGAATTTTGTGGGAGATCAAAGGGTAGTAGCGAATAGCACCTTGGATATCTTCTATATAGACAAAGGGGGCTCTGCTAGTACAAAACGCTATGATTCACTAGTGACGAAACACTCTCAGACGCTCAAGACGCGCTTCTTTGGGGATACCCGCGATACACTACTGCGGTGTGCTAAGAAATGCAAGACAGGGCGATTCTGGGCGGTATCAAGCGAAAACGATTACTCAAATTTTAACTTTGATTGGCATTGCGAACCATGGCAGAATGGTATGCTACACGTATTTGGCAGTAAATGGAACAAATGGAGCAACACATTTTTAGTAAATGCAGACGACTTTATTCGCACGTTTGATTGGGCAGAGAATATTGAGGATGTTTATAATTTAAACTTCGTAGAGGATCAACAAGTAGAATTATTTGATGATAATCGAGAAATATGGTACGTTGACTTTGGAAATAACGAAGAATTCTCACCCAATTTAAATTATAAGAAAGCAAGATTCTTTGGAACATGGTTAGATACTCTTAAACGGATCGTTGAACGAACAGACGAAGAATATATATGGGTATGTGGTAGTATTTGTGATTATACTAGTTTTGATTTTGGATGGGAACCAGAGCCGTGGCAACAGAATATGTTGCATGTATTTCCGAGTAACGGACAAGTTGAAGGAGATACTTTCCTCGTTCCAGTAAAACTATTTAAAGAACAATTAGAAAGTTTAAAAGTGTTAGGATGGTTTGACACTGTAAACTATATTAAAGACGTCAGTGTTCCTCGGTGTAGTTGGCCAACAATTAAAAGTTTACAAGATTTAGATACTATGTATGGATGGATACTGCACAATAACCAGTCTCCGGTAACATATGACCCTCCTTTCTGGAAAAAGCCAGAACTTCACGTTTTTAACACAAGTGGTAGTGTATCCTTGGTGCCGCGGGACTGTAAAAGTGAATTTCGGACTCAATTATATGACTACCCATATATCTTGCGTCATGATGGCTTTAAATGTGAGGATAAACCACTAGATATAGTGTTTATTTCAAATGGCGAAAAAAACGCCAACGAAAACTGGAAACACCTTGTAAATATACATAAACAAAACGGGTGTGAAAACCGTTTATTACGTAGTGATGGTGTAGATGGTAGAACGCAAGCCTATCAAGCCGCCGCACGGTTAAGTGAAACAGATTGGTTTTATGCTGTTTTTGCAAAAACCGAAGTATTGCCGGATTTTAAATTTGATTTAAATCCTAATTACCTTGAGGAAACTAAACATTACATGTTACATAGTCGAAATCCGTTAAACGGATTAGAATACGGGGCAATGAATATTAACATGTATCATAAACAATTAACTTTAGATACTAAACCTGGATTAGACTTTACTCTTAGTAGTAATCATGACACTATACCAGTTGTTGCTAGTATTAGTAGATTTAACGAAGATCCATGGGTAACATGGAGAAGTGCTTTCCGTGAAGTTTTAAAACTTAAACGTGAAGTTGATCTAGGTGATCCTAGACCAGAAATTGCCTTCCGGCTTAAAACATGGTGTACTGTTGCAGAAGGATTAAATGCTGAATGGTGTTTAGCAGGAGCAAACGATGCTTTGGAATACTATGCTCAAGAAGAAGGCCAGTATAGTGCTTTATTAAATAGTTATGACTGGCCGTGGTTAAAGTCTTACTTTGAAGAACGCTACAATAGTATTACTGATCCATTACCTCTTGATACCGAGGAAGCGTTTTAATAAACGGTTGCTCTAAGAGCCAATCTAAATAATTTGGAATTCCAGCATCAATATCTTCAGTAGGGTTCCAACCAGTAAACTCTTTTAACTTATTACTGTTTAATGTATCTCTGTTAGGATAAAAACTGTCGTGCGGATAAATTTCTATGTCACCACCCAGTCTTTGCTGGATCATAGTAGCTGCTTCTAAGATAGTTCTTCCATTGCCTCGCGTACAATTAAAAATTTCGTTAGTGGTAGTCTCGTTAGTGGCACATACAGCAAACGCATCAGCAACATCAGTAACCCAACTAAAATCTAACTTATTGTCAGGACCTTGAACACGAATATTACCATTAGTTAATGAACTTTCTGCCATCTTACTAATTACTCTAACAATCATATCTCTAGTTCCGTATAAAGCACTAGGACGAAGTATTGTATAATTTAATTCTTTTTCCCTGTGCCAAATTTGACACATGCGTTCACCTTGTAGTTTATAACTTCCATACAAAGTTTTAGGATCTGTTTTACTATTTTCATCAGGTGCATCACTTTCGAAGTTACCATATACCATACTACTGCTGGAAAATACAATCTTTTCTACATTGTGTTCTGTGCATAAGTCTAATGTTGTTGCTGTCGCTGTAATCATATTTCCAGTAGCATCAACTACATTACGTTTTACCATATACGCATTGGGGTAAGTTGCTAAGTGAATAACCACGTCTGGTTGAAATTCTGCAAAAACAGATGCCATAAAATTAACATCTTCAATCTTTCCAACAAATACATGATCTGCATTTGCATGTTCTTGTCTCTGATTCAGTATACATTGATATTCATCATCAGGAAAAATATAATACTGATGATAACAATCTACTACGCCCACAATATGGCCTTGTTTGCGAAGTATGTTACTGGTATGTGAGCCAATAAAGCCATGGCCTCCTAATATTAAAATTTTTTTAGACATTCTAAAACTCTTTCTATTTCATCATCTGTCATATAGGGACAGTTTGGTATTGTTAAACTTTTTTCTTGCAACGTTAAACTATTCTTAAAATCACTATAATTTACATCAAATATTTTTTCTTGAATAGGCAAAATACTGTAGTGGATTTGTGTTTGAATATTATTAGATCTAAGGTGCTGTGCCAGTTCGTCTCTCTTGTCACACTTAATTACAAACTTACTATACGTGCAATCTTGTGTATAGTCTGGAAACTCATATAAGTCTCTAAGTTCTTGTTTATATATATTAGCAATTTTCTGTCGTTTAGATTGGTGTTTTTTCATTAGGCCTAATGTAATATATAATGTAGCCGCCTCAGTACTGCTAATCATACTGTTTACGCCTAATCCTATACTAGGTGTTGAGTTATTGGATTTACCGTGTAATCTTCCTAACCTGGCTAATTCAAATACATCTTTATTTTTTGTAATTAATGCGCCACCACTTCCCATTGTAGTACAGGGTTTTGAAGGACTAAAACTTAAAACAGTAAATTCAGCATCATTTAATAGTGCTCCTAGACTTTGCGCCGCATCTTCCACTAACAAGAGATTATTTTCGTCACAAAAAGTTTTAGCGTATTTGTTCATTGAATTACCCCACAATGTAACATATAACATTACTCTTGTATTGTTTGTAATTTTTTCTTTGGCGTCAGATAAATCAATGCAATAATCATTACCAACATCAACAAAGACAGGTTTTAATCCCGCAAGTAAAATACTTGTTGCAGTTGCGATAAACGTATAAGCAGGTACAAGAACCTCACTGCCAGCAGGCAAATTTAAATTACGCAAGCCTTGCGTTAGCGCGTCTGTACAACTATGGAAGATTACCGCATTGTGTAATTTACTATTAGTTACTACTTCTAATCTTGCCTCGGCCAATTTGGTTATTTCACCACCTTGGCATATACCATTAGACAAAGATAAATCAGAAGTTCTTTGAACTTCATCTCTTATTTCATTCCATAACCTGTTAAGATTATTTGCTTTTACAATGTGCATCTTAGTAATTCAAAACTTTCTGCATAAGGGTAATTTGTATTAGCACTACGTAATATAGCAAGTGCGCGAGTTGATTCTAATATTTTGTCGTCAACGTCCCAGTATGAATTGCACCAATCCAATTTGTCTTGAATGTTATCCATTCCAACGAATACATTTGGATTATAAGATTTGTTATTGTTTATATAAGCACTGATTTCATATTGCAATATAGTGCCTGTAAACTTACGACTACTTGCAATTGCTAACTCGTTTACAATTTTATGGTCTTGGTGACTGTCGCCGTAATGTGGTATTAACATATAATCATATTGCTCTTTACCATAGATAATATCATCTAATCGGGCCACACTATTGTTATTTAATACTGGTCGAGTTTCAGAGTCTGAGAAGAATTCGTACGAGTAATTTAATTTAGAAGAGTTTTCAGTTACACTTGTTACTTTTTCTTTATAAAAGTAAACAATTTTAACAAAGCCTTTCTTAGAAAGTTCATTTAAAATGAACCCACCTGCTCCTAACTCCGCGTCGTCCGGATGTGGACTAAGTGCTAGAATAGATTTCCCTTCATTTTTTAAAGACTCCATTTTTGCTTAAACTCATTGAGATCACGTTTGGACATGCCGTACTGCTCTGCCACTGCTTCTTCAGTTCTCCAATCCTCTACTAGTTCATTCCATCGCTTTTTATCAATTAATCTGTTTATTAGATCAACTTCCATACGACTAGCAGTATGAGCGTTTTCAATAAAATCTTCATATGCTTCACACGACAAAGGAAACTTATCTTGAATTAAACTATACATTGATCTTGCTAATTCTTGTATTTCCCATTGTGCGTGATAATCTGCTCTTAATTTAACGTAGTGGAAAAAGTTGTTTAAATCTATTTTCCAATATAGTTCTGTATAGTTATTAAGAGGCAACACGGCACGGGCCAACTCTCTTGACAAACCTTGACGTTGATCTTCTTCAATGTTATAATTGTCATTTGGGTGTTCTCCCAATAAACTTAAATAATCATTGTAGTTTTCTCTACCAATTCGTTTAATAGTATTATGGCACATCGTTTCTTCAACTGGAAGTAATTTACCATCTCTTCCCTGTTTGTTGATTGAACTTTGTGGTTTAAGGTTTTCTTTATCAGGAACGTAAAACTCATCCGACATAATACTATATCTGCCAGAATATTCGTTCAAGTTTGCTGTTCTATGCCTAACGTGTTGCCTCATAACAAAGATGGGCATCTTTAAATGGAATTTTACCTCGCACATCTCGAGCGGTGATGTGTGTCGGTGCTTAACTAGATAGCGTATTAATGCCCTATCATTACTAGTGCCTTTGGTGCCGTCACCATATGACACTCTCGCAGCTTGGACTATCGCATTGTCAGATCCCATTGTATCAACGAGACCGACAAAGCCATGATCCAAATACTTTACATAGTTTTCGTCTGTGTTAAAATTTATGTCTGAAACTTTAGTCATATTTACATTATATAATTGTAACTACTTTTTGTCAATAAAAATTAAAGATTTTTTAATGCATTGTTTGTTGATAATTGAATGTCTGTTTTAACCTTGTCAACGTTTAAAACATAGTCAATTGAAAGTACACCGCCATAGGCATCTATGCGGTATGTTAGTTCTTCTTCTAAGTCTCTTGGATCTACGCCTTCCTCTAAAAGATCGATGACACTTATTACAACTTCATTGTCATGCTCGTTGCGTAATACGAGATGATCTATATATTCGACGGGGACATTAGTGATATCAACGTCTTCAATAATGTCCAACCATCGATTCTTAAAAGAGTCTGTTAAGTAAACTTCTTTATGCTGAGGCACGGGCTTTGGAAGCCTTCTTCTTAGTAGTCTTCTTTGCTCTTGCTTTCTTAGTTGGTGACAACTCTTCTGCTTCAGCAAGTAACCGTTTCGCTTCTTTTTGCATAATAGCTGCCTGACTACGCAAGCCTTCTGCAATTTTTGAATCAGTTAATACACCGCTGTCGTCACTTTCTGGTGCTGATACTTCTTCTCCGCGAATAGCGGCATTAACATCAGATAGCGTAATAGCAGTGTTTGTGTCTGGTGTGAGAGCAACATCACTAGCAGGTAGTTTTAGAATCTTTTGACTAACATGTAAACTTTCTAAAATCGGGCGCCCTGCACCGTTCATTTTAACATGTAAAATTTCTGCTAGTGTGTTGGCTTGTTGGCCTTCTTCACTCTCTAAAACTGTAATTAGTGAATCATGATCATCTTGTGATAAAGATGCTGTTCTTGCTACTAAACAGTTATCTGGCTCGCCGGGGACTTCCCTAAAAAGTAAAATGATTTTGTCTTTAGTTGATATTTGCTTGCCAACGTGTTTCATATATTTCTCCGTTTAATATTGATTATTCAGCAGGTGCTTCTGGTGCATCTGCTTGTACTTCTTGTTGTGCTGGTTCAGTGGCAGGTAAGTGGTGTCTTAAGAACCTCATTAGCCTGTCATAAGTAACGCCTACAGCAGACATTTCTGCCGCGTTCCATGCACCTCTTCGGGCACCAACTTCGACGATCTGCTTAACAGCCAATAAATCTTTTAAATTAAATTCTGGTGCATCTCCTGCTTCTGGTAATGCTTCAGATGCCTCATTAGGTACTTCTACTGGCGTCTCTTCTGCATTTTCAGTATTTTCCGACATTGTTTGTTCTCCTGATAATTAATTGTATGAAAAGAATTATATTAACTACAATCCTTACTATAGTATTTAGTTTCACAGGTTATGCACAGGAAAATTCCGAACAAAGTGATCAAAATGATGGAAGAAATGCCGCACTGATTTGGTTTGTAAAAGAAGGTATAGAGTGTACATTGGCTAATGAAGAATTAAAACGCTTAATGGCGGTTCATTATGCTATGAATGAAATATTCCAAATAGATGTTACTAGTAACTCATACGGTCTAGTAGATGCAAGATTAGAAAATAACAGAGAACTATTTGATAGTTTAATTTTTCGCTCACTTGGAATTTTAGAGCAATCCGGTATACCAGAAGATACACTAGTGAAAATAGTAACTGAGCAAAGATTAGCCACATCTGCTAAGATAGCAGAGCGCAGGGCAGTAAAAGATCCAGCAACAATAAACGATGTTATTATAAAAACTTTTACATATGTTAAAAAGTGTAGAGCGTGGGCTAAAGAGCAGACTGGAGAATGATCTACTATTTGAGATCTTGTAGTACAGGACAAGATAATACGAAATAACTTGCCTCGCTAGGCTCTTCAAATCCAATAACCCATTCTAAAGACCAAAGCATATCAAACGCATTTACGCGCCCAATAATTGGGTGTTTTGGATCTACTGTTTTATTAATAGATATTTTGGTATCAAAACCAACCATTATCTTTTTAGCAATGCTATATCTTCCATCTAATGAAAGATAGATCCACTTGTCTAAATCATCAATTATTTGTTGTTTGCTCGACTCTATTTGGTGAGAGCGAATAGGAATAGTGATGGAAGTAAAATACGGAGGAGTAGTCTTACATCGTCTACTATTTAAGACGTTGTGGTGATTTACTGTTCTTGTATTATAAAGGCCCATTGTATACTATATATAGCAAAAATATTATAGAACCTGTTAATAACGCCATAGAAAGCGAAAAAAGAAACTTTTCAACGACGTTAAACACCCGCCAAGTCATTCTTAATTTAAAGTAGTCTTTCATAATTTAGTTTTTATCTACCACAACATTCCTACAATATATATTACTGTTAAGCCAGCGTTGAGTACAATAAGGCTAGTTTCTTTCCATAGTATGCCCGTCAGTGTCCACATACTATTAGCAATAATAAACATCCAGACGTACTGAGGATGTACATTAAATGCCGCTAATGTAGCCGCAAGTATTAATAACGCGGTACTTGTCCAAGCAAGTTTTTGATAAGGTTTTTTATTTTCCATGGGTTAATCTTCTCCAAGTATCTGTCCAACTAGTAACGTGATGCAACATGTCTTGTTCATTGTAGCGAATTCGTATTGCCTCTGCCAACGTGTAGTCGTTACCGCCGGGTTCCATTCTATCGCCAAAGAAACTAATGTCATAGTCATCGAAGTCCCAAATAATCTGCGACTTATCACAGCCTAACTTGGAAATATCCAAGCCAGTTTCTCCTCCTACAACTGCTTGGTATTCAGGAAACAGTCTATTAAATTCTTCTGCGATCGTGTGTCGTTCATTTGTTTTAACGTCCCATCTAACATAATCCGCACGTTCGTTAAGATTAGCGTTTCTACCTACCACGCTAAAGTTAATCATTCCAGGTCTGTTTTCAAAATGCATTCCTGTGCGTAATGGAAACTTACTAGCAACTAGTTTTTCTGTTAAGAAGTCGTGTGCTTTATTTTCAAGTTTCAACTCGTCTCCGTATATTTCGTCACCTTGCTCCCGCACACTATTACCGGAACAGTTATAGCAACGTTGAACTGTATTACAAATCTCCTCTCCTAACTGCTCTACTGTCTTAGGATAGTCACTACCCGTTACTAAAAATACATGTTCTTGTTTAACCCAATCAGTAAACCATTCGCTGAATTCCGAATTTATTTTTTGTCTGCTAGGAGTTAAAGTACCATCAACATCAAAAATGTAAGCACGTCTGCTCATTCGAATAACCTCTCAAATTGTGTTAAAGTGTTTTCATTGGAAGAACTATAAACCCATATGGGCTCTACAAAACAGTCCTGCATATGTTCTTTGTCACCGCCTTCTTCGTTCTTTGGTCTTTGCTTCATACGCATACCGATGACTTCTTGTAGCGGCATACCAATACTATCCATAAAGTTTGTCATAGGATCGCATACATAATGTCTCTTGTTCTTAATATTAGCATCAATAATATTTACTGCTATAACGCCTGTTTGTGGATTAATTAGACTTTTAGTTTTCTCTAGCGTTACAAACAAAAAATCATTTAACCAACTATCAAACTCTTTATACTTAAACCAACTTTGCGTTTCCTCTTTTATACCTTCTGCGTAGCGTTCTGTATTATAATATGGTGGACTAGTAAATGCTAGATCATAATTTAGTTCTGGAAAGTCTTTAATATCTTCTGCGGGTGCGTTAAAAATAGTTACTGTTTTAGCACCTTCATATCTAAACCATTCTAAACCATTGCATGCATTAAACTCCATTAACAGTCCGTCGTTGTTAAAAATATGATTGTCATAAAACTTACATTGCTCCATATATGTTTTATAAACGTTCGGATTTGGATCACACCCTACATAAGTTTCTGCGTTACTTGTCCAAAAACCTGCTAATCTATCTCCCCAACCACAACTAGTATCTAATACTGTTTTAGCGTTAAACCTGTTATAAACATACTTGGCAACTGTAGGTTTAAACTGTGTCGCTACATACGCACCTAGTCTAAATGCTTCTCTATACTTGGCTTCGTCTACATACTTTACAACGCCTTCGCGCCAAAATGTCCAGTTAAGTTTCTTTAATGCTTCTTCACTGCTCCATATATCTAATGGACTTTTATGTGACCAACCACTACATTTAAGTCTGTTCTGTTGCTGAAAGTAGTTACTAATATCGTTATAGTAGTGATTAATGTCTATAACGTCTTTACAGTATTTTTGAACAGAGTATTCGTAGTCATTAAACTTGTCTGTAATGGCAGTAGTATAACCATATAACAGTTTGTTATGGTCCATACCTTTAAGTTTTCTAAACCTATCTACTACATCGTTTTCAGTAATATCTTGAAACGGAAACGGAATGTTATTGTTGACAATGTAATGTGCGAACGCCTCTATTGCTTCTTTCTTTTCATATTGCCCTTTAAACTCTTGCCATTCATCCGCGGAAAAAACAGGCAACCCACTAGGACTTGCCTGCTTTTCTAATACTTTAAGTATTTTGTTTACCATGAAGCCTTATACTTTGCTATAGCGCGAACATCGTCGTTACCTCGTAAATGATCCACGTCATTCATGTAACTAACACTAAACTCAATATTGTTATGCTTATTGATGCCCATGTCATACTGTAGAGTATAGTCAATATGTCGTCCGTCAGGCTCCATATCTGCAATAAAGTCCGCAAACATCATCCCGCCCTGTTCAATGCGTAGCGGTTGGGTGATACCAAAGTTTAATCTGCCGTAATTTGCGTTTACACCAAAGCCCATTGCGTGGAAGTCCTCTACGTCTTTGACATAACCATAACTGCCGTTTGCTGTACCAAATGCGTAAGTGGCATTAGCACTAAAGTTCCATTCACCAATGCTTTTCTTACGGCTAATATTAATATAACGAGTAGTGGGATCATCGACATGCATCAGGCTTTGTCCAGGCGCCCAACCCATAAGGCTGTTATCAATACCAACCGCCACATCAACTTCTCCGTATCGCAAACCTACAACGGCGTTATCGATTTCCCCGTACTCGTCTGCTTTAGTAGCACCAAACGTCAAGGCAGTATTAGTATCAAAGTTAAATACGGGAACCATATTAATGTCGTTAAAAGACATTAATTTACTGTTATCTATAAAGTGTCCCTGCATGTTAAGGATCTGGTCTTTTACAAAACTTAACTGCCAAAAACGAGGGTCACGTCCTTTGATAACATCATGCATTGCGAACCTCGCATACCCTTTTCCAATTTGCTCTTCCTCTTCTTCCTCTTCTTCGCCTGGTACAGAAATAGTAGCCATTGGAGAGAGCAGTGTTCCAAAGGAACCGTCTTCATAAACAATAATCCAATCCATGCGCCCGTCATTGTTGGCGTGGGTTGGAAACAAGGCTCCCTTTGATCCTGCATTAGGCACGTTAGCAAAAATTGCACTACCGAGTTGGCTAAACGTTCCGTTACCGTTGTTCAACCAAATACCGCCATGTTGTGATCCAACACTGCCAGCATAGTTTTGATAATGATTGACATAGAGATCGTTTTTGCCATCACCGTTTAAGTCAACGAGCATTGGTGCTTGTCCTTTAGAGTGCGGAACAGTTCCACTTATTCCGAATTGCTGTTTCAAACTTACACCACCTGCACCAGTAGCAAAAACACGAATCCAACTATTGGTAGCACAAACGTCACCACATTCGTCATACACGATGATGTCACGTCCATTGTTATAAACCGCTCTCAGTCCTGCTACTCCTGGAATCGTATCTGGGTGTATCTGCATTAGTGAGAACGATTCCCCACCATTGTTCTTGTACACGTTAATAGCACCGCCTCTTGCTGATACGCCATCAAGAGCAAATGCTCCTCCTGCTCCGGCAAACCCTCCTCCTGATCTAACATCCATATCTCCAGAAATAAGTTCGGGATACCCGTCACCATCCAGATCCATAAGTGTTCCTGCGAAGGCACTATTTTGCATACGAATCTGTCCAAGATCACTAACTTCTCCGTTTACGTTTTGTCCTCGTTCACCAGGATTGAAGCCAAGATAAACCACCGTACCACCAGAGAAGCCAACAATATCCAAACGCCCGTCTTTATTGACGTCACCTACTGACGATCCGTGCCAGTTGAAAACAGGTCCAGGCGCCGCATTTATTCCGTTGTAAATAAGAGCAGGATTCGTTGCTCCACCGCCACCATTACCTAATGCAATTGGACCTTGTGCAAAGTAGTTACCAGTCCATTCATTTACTGTTTCACTAGCGGCAACACCACCTGCGCGTGTAGGACTATAAGAGCCGTCTGGATTACTAAGAAATACATAAGGTTGGATTTTCACATCCCATCCCATTGGGCATCCATTTTGACAATAAACTCCATGAGCGGCTGCAAAAACCATAACATCAGTATTACCATCACCATTCCAGTCTCTTGCTACAGCGTTACCGTTGTCAGCAAAGTGCTCTACCCATCCAACCGATCCGTGCCCTTGTACAAAGTTATAGGTACTGTCCAATGCGTATGCTGAAACGCTGTAAACAGTTGCGATAGCCGCCACTGCTAATTTACTAATATTCATTTCGACATTCTCCTTAACTATAGATTGTTTCGTAATATGCATGAGCACCAAATGGTGGCTTAGGTGCACCTTCAATTCTGTGAGTATGTATGACCCAACACACATCACAGTAATTCTCATCTCCCCATGAACCCCACGGATAGCCATCTGTAAATACTAAAAGTTTTTTAGGTTCAATGCCATTCTGTTTCATATACTCGTATACCACTTCAAAACTAGTACCACCACCGCCTACAATTTCATACTCATTAATCTCGTGGAGGTTGTCAGCAGTAAAGTCTTTGATGCTGTATACATCAGTATCAAAACAAAATATTTTAACGTTGAACGTAGTGTAGGCGTCCATAATGCCTTTAACTTCGCTAAGGAAGTCGCGCACCATATCTTCGCTGATACTACCACTAACGTCAATAGCAACAACCAAGTCGATTGTATCATCAGGAACCATACCAGGCAACATCACGCCAGTGTGCCACGCCTTACGGCTAGGACGCATAAAGGAGTAATCACTCTTTACAAGGCTTTTGATCTGCACATCAAGTAACTCACGCCAGTTCATCTTCGGCTCAGTAAGTTCTTTGAGCATACGCCGAACACCAGCAGGTACATTGCCTGCGCCGGCATTTTGGGCCGCTGACATAATCGCTTCCTTCATCTCATCACGAATTTCTTTACGCTCTTCTTCGGATAGTTTAGGGCGGCCGCCTTTACCGCCTTCTTTACCTTTTCCTTCTCCGTCTCCATCATTACCTTCGTCACTGTCATCGCTATCCAAGTGATCATCGAGAACCGCATCAAGCAGTTCGTCGATATCAATTTTCTCGGCGTTTTCGTAGAGATCGTCATACACCTCTTCAAACGACATGTCGTAATACTTTCTGTCGTGTACAATAGGAACTTGATCAATAGCCTCGCCAATGCGATTAACAATCAAGTCACCGTTGACACAATAGTCAGCGGCAATGTTAGACAGTTTAGGATCACGATCACCACGGCGTCCAATATGGTCGTATACAATATGAAGAACTTCGTGCCCAAACAAAAACTCAATCTGTTTAGGGGATAACTGCTCTACGAATTTCGTATTGTAGTAGAAACGACGGCCATCAGTAGCGGCGGTAGGCAACCATTCATCAGCATTTACGAGTGTCAGGCGTGTAGCCAGATTACCAAAGAACGGCTCTTTAAGCAGAAGCCCAATTCGGGCGGTTGTGAGTGACTCACGAACCTTTGCGTCAAGTTCGGAATCAGTCTCAAAGCCTACCTGCAAAAGCGGGTATTTCTCAGTTTTACTATTAGCGGTTGTATTTTGTGACATTTGTGTACTCGAGTTTTTACTTTCTATACTAATATT